>Ga0209017_10000053_pt1 | contig 104892 bp, 81 predicted proteins | sample YNPBryunderm2012_FD_185812 | JGI IMG/M metagenome (GOLD analysis project Ga0209017, IMG submission 185812) | Anoxygenic and chlorotrophic microbial mat microbial communities from Yellowstone National Park, USA - YNP Bryant MS undermat 2012... ... | reverse complement strand
TGCGGACGTTCACCTGCGTGCAAACCAAGGGAATCGAGTGCGGCGATCCTTACGGGGAATTCGTCGTCACGCGGGCCCGAACATGAGTCCGCTGCGGGGCGGCGGGGAGGCCCCGTCGCCCCCGAGCTCTCCGCCTGGCGGCATCATGAAGCTCCGGCGCCGGGGGCCCGAGCCTCGAGCAGGATCAAGCCCAACATCAACTGCCGCGGCAGATGGTAGTTATCCTGACGATCGCCGGGCGGTCGGTAGCTGATCCTGCGATCGGCGAAGAGAATGTAAGTCGGATAACCGAGCTTCTCGAGCGAGAATTTTTCGCGTCGGACGTCTTCGGCAAGGCACAGGTACCGCCGGGCCCAATCCTCGCCGGTTCGCAGATAGACCATCAGCGTCGCCAGGATCGTCTCATTGACCGACCAGAGCGACTTCATATAGTGGTATTCGCCGACCGCCCGATAGGTGAAATCTGTGCCGGGAGGCCGTTCTTCGGGCCACTCGTACCCCGGCTGATCCACGTTGACGGCGTGACAAAGCCCCCCGAAGACGTGGTCCCAGCCGACGTCGAGATGATGGCGGATGCGTGCGGCCGCGCGACGCCGCAAAGTTTCATCGCCACGGCGTTCGGCTTCGTCCAGCACCATCCATAGACTCTCGATGCTGTGCCCGAGCACGCATTTGGATTCCTCGCCCGGCAGGCGGCTGAAATCGAATGCCAGTACTTCGTTGTTGAGTCCGATCTCGGGATGGTAGTGCCGCTCTGTGATCGCGTCCAGCGCTTCGTCGGCCATTTCCTGTGCGAGCGGGTCGCGTTCGCGCCGCAGGATCTGCGTGGCGATGCGCAGGCTGAGCATCCACAAACCTTGCGGCCGCGCACCGAAGTCGCGTTCGTGGATTCGCTGCCACAGGCGCTCCAGGAGCTCTCTGCCCGTTTGGCGCACCCGTTCATCGCCGGTGGCCGCCGCGTACTCCAGTAAGCCCTCGGCAACGAAGTACATGCCGTAAAGGTCTCCGCGGAAGGGTTCCAGCACCCGACCGTCGGAGGAGAAGCTCTGGGCCCACCACCCGTCCGGTTGCCGCGCATGGGCCAGCAGGAAATCCTTCGTGCGCCGGGCGAACTCCAGTCGCGCCGGATCGCGCCCGAACCGGCTGTACAGCAGGCTCCACCCCCATAGCCCACGACCCTGAAACCAGAGGAATTTGTCGCCGCTGAGCAGCGAGCCGTCGCAAGCCAGGCGGTGATAGAAGCCGCCGTGGTTGTGATCGAAACCGCACACTTCCCAGAACGGGAGAAGCCGCTCGAAGAGCTCGGTGCGCCAGCGTTGCCGTAAGGTCTCCAGCGAAAGAGCCGCGCACAAAGGGGATTCAGGGTCTTGGAGGCGCGGGCGCGGCGGCTGCGCCAGCCGCGCCGGCCAGCCGCTCGATCTCCTCCAACTGCTTCCGCACGAAGTCGGACTCCTCCGGATTGGAGGCGTGAGGCAGATAGGTGCGCAACAACTCGGCGGCCTGGGTGTATTCCTGTTTGTTAGCCAGGATGACGCCCAGCAGATGCCTCATCTTGGGGATCTGGTTGCGGTCGTCGAGCTTGATCCCCTCGCGCGCGCTTCGCTCGGCGGCCTCCATCTTGCGGAGGTTGAAGTTCGCTACCGAGTTGAAGAAGTATGCCTGGGGGTAGGCGAAGGGGTCGAGCTTGAGCAGCCGGTCCGTGGTATCCGCCACATCCTGCCAGTTGCGATCCTGAGCCGACAGCAACGCCAGTTGCAGGTAGGGCTTGATGAATTTGGGATCGGCTTCCAGCGACTTGCCGTAGAACTCTCTGGCTTTTTCACGATTGTTCTGGTGCTGATAGATGCGGCCCAGCTCGTACCAGGCGAGGGCGTATTGGGGATAAACTGTTACGGCCTTTTCGAACTGTTTGCGCGCCTCGTCGAATTTCTTTTTCTGGGCCGCCTCCATCCCTTTTTCGTAAGCTTTGCGCGCATCCTTGGGCGCGGCCAGGGTCGTGGCGCTGATCAGGGTCCCTTCGGCCTTGCCCAGCCGGCGCAAAATGATGGCGCCCACGTCCGGGTTGTCCATCAGCCGGCGTCCCGCCAGCGGGATCAGGTCCGAGCGATAACCCGGGAGCACGGCCCGCAGCTCGCAGCCGATCAGATCGCGTTCGCTCAACGCGCGACCTTGTCCGAAGGCACCGCGCTGGGAACGACCGGAAGGATCGCCGAGCGAATCGGCCGCGGTGTTCACGCTGGCGTCGGCGATCAAGTTGGTATTCTGGCCGAGCTGGAAACTGAATCTTCCCTTGGAATCGGTGTACGCTTCGGGTCGCGGCTGCCCGTTGCAGACCCGTTCGATGACGACCGGCTCCGGCGGCGGAGTGCCGTCCTCCATCATGACGCGCCCGGACAGAAAGATCGGCCGCTGGATCTCGGGGAAGGGCTGTTGCTGGCGCCAGTCCGGTTCTCGCTGCGGCTCGCGCGGCGGTGTGGGCATGGGCGTCGGCGTGGGAATCGTGGGAGTGCGGCCGCCAGGCTCGGGACTGGGCGTAGGGGCCGGCGCGGGTTGTGGGGCTTGCGGGGGCGGCGCGGGTTGCTGTTCCTGCGCAAAGGCGAAAGCTCCAAGAGCGAGGCCGGCCACCACCAGCGGGAAAAGCAGCGCTGGGCGGTGCGTCATGGCACCCCTCCGATGAGAAATGTCTATCCCATTATGGCACAGGTGCTGGCGAAACTCTTTTCTTCCCATCAGGAGTCCGGCATCTGATTCGGCTACAGCAGGCGGCGCAACAGTTCCAGGAAGGCCCGCGCGACGCCGGGTGCATCGAACTGCTGAACGACCTCGAAACCCGACCTGACCAGTTGTCGTTTGAGCGCGGTGTCGCCATGAAGGTCTTCCAGCGCCGCGGCAAGCGCGTGGGGGCTGTCCGGTTCGACGAGCAGGCCTTGGGGGATGACCTCAGGCGCGGCAGCCGCTCGGGCGGCCACGATCGGCTTGCCCGCGGCCATGGCCTCCAAAAACACGATCCCGAAGCCTTCCTGCACGCTGGGCAGGCAGAAGACGTCCGCCCGGTTGTACTCGCGAGCGAGCGCGTCCTGCGAGAGATTGCCCAGCCAGCGCACCACGGCTTCCAGCTCCAGACTTCGGGCGAGCCGGCGCAGCTTTCTCGCCTCCGGCCCGCCGCCGACGATTCTGACTTCCAACGCGGGGATGCGCTCCCGCAACAGCGCAGTGGCGCGCAGCAACACGTCGAGGCGCTTGCGGGGATAAAAGCGACACACGGTGAGCACCGTGAAGCGACGCGGATCGGGTTCGGCCGGATTGCGCGCGAACAGTTCCCGCCACGCGCTCAGGTCTATGAGCTCGGGCACGATCGCAGGATCGCGCGGGGGCCGGTAGAGCTCGCGCAGGCGAGCGGACGCGTAGCGGCTTGTGGTTACGACCAGATCGGCGCGTTGAACGTGGCGCCTTTCGCAGGCCGCCTGGAGAGCCATGCTGGCGCGGGTCCAGCCGCGCTCGAAACGCATCTCGTCGGCGATAACTCCCTTGACGGACGCCACGTGCGGTCGGCCGCGACGATGGGCGATGCGGTAGCCGTCCATGTCGAAGCCGACCACCACGTCGGCATCGAAGCGTCCGAACCAGCGCAGGCGCTCGTTGAACAGCATTCGCCGTAGCGTGAAGACAGGGACGGGCAGCCGCGGCGTGACCGTCTGCACCCGCACGCCCAGGATTTCGAGGGCCCGCGCCAGGGTGCGAATGCCTGCGAAGGTGCCGCTGCCGCGCGTGATCTCGAGCGGCGTGGCGGTTATGAAAGCGAGCCGCACCGGCTAAGGCACGCGGACGACCAACATGCCGCGCTGCCGCCCTTGGGCGTCATAGGCGACGGCGTTCACCGCGTTGCACGCGGGGTTTGCCTGTTGCAGCAGCGGGGTGGCGACTGTCGGCTGCGCAGGGGCGGTCCCGGGCTGGGGCGTTGCGCCGCCCTGACCCGGTGGCTGCCCGCCGGGCTGGCCCTGTCCAGGCTGAGGCGTGCCGGGTTGTCCCGGTGCTGGTTGCGGCGTGCCCGCCTGTCCCGCCGGCCGGAGCACGTTGCCCACCCAGGCGACACCTTCGGGGTTCAACGGGAAGATCAAGTCGCCTGTCGCGAGATCGTAGATCAAGTACTCGGCGCCCGACCCACCCGATTTGATGCCGCGCACGACCAGCTTGCGCGTGGCCGGGAAAATTCCCAGCAGACTGACCTGCGCGAACCCTTCCGGAGTGGGCAGCAGACGCGCCTCGGCGTTTTCCAGATCGAAGAATACGAAGCCGGCGTCGCCGGCGACACGGTTCGTCGCCAAGGCGAGGATGGCGTTCAAGGCAGACAACGGCGTCGGCGCGGTGAAGCTGGTGACGGAAGGCGGCAGGTCCAGCCGGAACGTGGTGGCTGTCACGCCGTCCAGCACGAACAGCGTGTCGGCCAGATTGCGCCGTGCCGGGTCGGTGTTGATGCCGAAGATGAAGTCGTTGACGTCACCCGATGCCGCGCCCACATTGAACTGGCCCTGACCGGGCAGAGCCACGGCGGAAATGCGGACGGAGTCCAAATCGAGCAGGATGAAACCGGTGGCCGGGCAGGGGTCCCTGACTTCGGACTGCGGGGCGTCAGCGCCGGGCAGCACGAGCCGGCGCGAAAGTTCCAGGTTGAACAGCGGCAGGGTGGGCGTGCACGCGGCAGCGAACCAGGAGGAGGGGAATTCGACGACTCTGGGCGTTTCCTCCCCCAGCGAGAACAGGATCATGGCGTGACGCGAGTCGTCGGTGCGCCTCGACAAAACATAAAGAATCTGTTTCGGCTGATCCAGATAGACGATGACCCGCCGCAGCGCGACTGCCTGCTGGATGGCGCCGCCGGTCTGGGGGCGAGGCGGAGCGACCAGAGGAACCCATCCTTCCGGGAAATCCCGGCCGCCTTGGACGTTGCCATCGCGATCCACCACAACCAGGCGGGCGCGGCTGGGGCGGTCGGCATCGTCCGCCACCAGCGCTGCGAAGAGTTGCTGGGGCAGCGCGGTGATCGCAAGGGCATGCGGAAGATCCTCGAGCTTCACTGCAGGCAGCCGGATTGCGGTCTGCCCTCCGGCGACGGGGGGAGCATCGCGGACCTCACCAGTCTCCCCGTCAATCAGGAGCGTGCGCGGCGGCGTGCCCGGCAACAGGGCGGCAAAATTGCCCCCTGCCGCCGCCAGCAGGCTCGAGGCTTTCCCGGGGAGCTCGACCAGCACGGGATCGGGCCTGGTGGCGTCGAAGATGGCGACTTTGGAGCTGATGCCCCCGGAGGCGTCGCCATCGGGCGGGCCTACCAACGCTGCCAGCCGCGGACTGTCGCCGGAAGGCGCCACGGGCGTGCGCGCATTCGGGGCCGCGGTCAGGCACAATTCGATTCTGCCGGCTCGCTCGCGCCTGAAATCGAACAGGTAACTGGAGTAGCAGCCGTCGTCGCCCCGCCCCGCGCTCGCGATCACGTAAAACGCGTCAGGACCGGGCGAAACGATGCTGCGAAACTCAGGCGCATCGGGCGTTGCCAGCCACTCCAGGCGCGGGCCCGCCGCCGTTCCCACGGTCACCGGGGGCGCTGTGCGCGTCCCCACCTGTAAGGTCAACACGTCGCCCGGACGCGCCTCCGGCGGAAGTTCGATGCGCAGGTCGAATTCCCCGACGCGCTGTGAGGACAGCGTGGCGCGGACCCGCGCCGGTCGTCCGCCGACGAAGGCACGCACCTGCTCCCGCGGCCGGGCCGGAGGATCTGCGGGACCGACCTCGCCATCGTTGACTTGCGGCTGCGTCGGTCCCAGACCAGTCGCCCGCGCTTGGAGAACGTTCCCTGAAATGGTTCCCGCGACCTCTCCGTAACCGCGGTCCCCCGCCGTTCGCAGCGCGGGCTCGAGGCGGTTCACCAGAATCCGGGCCGGACGGCTTTCGGCTTCGCCGCGTCGCACCACGACCGTGGCCAGACCGGGGGTGGTGTCCCAGGGCACCTGCGCGAAGATGCGGTCGGGATGTGCGGAGAAGATCGGCGCAGCTTTGCCATTGATCAGCACCTGGATGGGAGGATCGCCCACCTGCGTGGGCAGCGGGCCGCCCGAAGCCTCGACTCCCCCGGGCGGACCGAGGTTGAATCCCTCGATCCTCAGAATCGCGCCCGGAGCGACCGCGGAGGGTGCCGGCTGGGCCGACACTGCGTTGATGACGCCACGGGGGTTCACCACGGGGCGCGCCGGCGTCTGAGACCACGCCGCCACGGGCAAGCCCCCAAGCACGATGAGGGCAACAATCGGAGGCCGCATATAACTAGCAAACCCAGCATATTAAACTGGGTTGCGGGACGAAGCCGTGCAGGGGATCGCGGCGATTCTGGTCGGGTTGCTTTTGACGCCTGCGGCCTGCCTGGCGCAGACGCTGCGAGTGAGCGTCTATGTGACCGCGAGTGGCGTCGAGAAATATCTCGGGAGCGAGGAGAGCCGCCGCAAAGTAATTGAAATCTTGCGGCCGCTGAAGGTTTCGCGGCTGTTTCTGGAAGGCCGGCGGGGCGATGAGTACGTGCCCCCGGAAAAGCTGCGGGCCGTGGCCGACTGGTTGCGAAGCGAGGGATTGGAGGCTTCCGGCGGCATCGCCACGGTGCCCGGGATCAGCTTCGGCGTGAGGCAGAACGGCGGCCTGAACTGGCTGAACTTCGAAGCGGAAAAGACCCGCCGCGACATCGCGGCTTTTTTCAGGGAAAACGCGCCGCTGTTCGACCAGCTCATCGTGGACGACTTTTACTGCACGGCGGATACATCCCCCGCCTCTCAGCAGGCGCGCGCCGAACGAAGCTGGGCGGATTATCGGCAGGATTTGCTGGTCTCGCTGGTCGAGCCGATGATGCTGACGCCCGCCCGCTCGGCCCGGCCCGGCGTGCGCGTGATCCTGAAGTACCCGCAGTGGTACGACCGCTTCCATCTGTTCGGGTACAATCCCCGGCGCCTTTCGCCTCACTTTGCCGCCATCTGGGTGGGTACGGAGGTTCGCAATCCCGAGACCCAGCGCATGGGCTTCGTGCAGCCGACCCAGGGTTACATCAACTTTCGGTGGATCCGGGCGGTGGCGGGCGAAAAAGTGCGCGGCGCCTGGTTCGACCATATCGAGTGCACGGCGCAGAATTTCCTGGACCAGGCGTACCAGAGCGTGCTGGCGGGCGCGCGCGAACTGACCTTGTTTCACCTGGGCGACCTGATCGAGGGCCATCCGGGCGACGTGCTGCTGGCCTCCAGGCTGCCGGAACTGGAGGCGCTCGCAACCAGGATTCTCGGCCGGGAGCCGCAGGGCCTGGCTTTCTACAAGCCGCCGGCCAGCGACGCCGACGAGAACATGTACCTGATGGATTACGTTGCCATGCTGGGCATCCCGGTCCTACCGGTCGCCGAGTATCCGGTGGGCGCACGCCTGGCGATGCTTGGCGTGCAAGCCGCTGCGGACGCCCGGCTGGTCGAGCGCGTGCGGGAGCACCTGGGCAAGGGCGCCGGCCTGGTGCTGACGCCTGCGCTGGTGCGCCGAGTGCGCGCCTTGGCTGAAATCGCCGGCGTGCGGGCAACTGCGGAGGCGCGACCTGCACGGGTGGCCATCGTGCACGTGGGTGCGAATTCGATCCCGCTTTCGGCCGCGCTGGAGGTGGACGGGGGACTGCAAGCCGCAGGCGCAACCGTTCTGCTGAGCGCAACGGGGGCGGGCGGACGTGTCCCCTTGTTGACCCGGCAGGGGCGAGTGCTCGTCTGGAACATTCGCACTTTCGACGAGGATGATTTCCGCCAGATCGGAGAATGGCTGTTGCCTCCCAAGCCTCTGGGCTGGACGCGCCTGCCCGAGGCGGCGGCGAACGCGCTGCGCCGCCGGCTGTTGGAGCCATTGGGAATGACGCTGGAAGGGCCGGCCCGCGTGGCCTTTTACAATTTCGGCGCCCTGCGCTGTCTGTACAACTTCAGGGACGAAGCGGTCCTCATCCGGTTGAATGGAAAGAGCGTCAAAGTTCCGGCTCACGGTCTGCAATGCTCCGAGGATTTATAATCGAAATTAATTCCCTCGGATGCTTTCTGCGCCAAGAACCCTGGAGTCGTCCCCGGTCGTCGCGCGCATGCCGACGAACCCGGTCACTCTCGTGTTGTTGCTCTCGTTGGGACATTTCATCGTGGACTTGTACTCGGGCGCTCTGGGGGCGCTCCAGCCCTGGCTGGTGCAGCGTCACGGCTTGAGCCTCACGCAGGCGGGCGTGCTGGGCGGTCTGCTCGTCTTTTCCTCGTCCGTCATGCAGCCGGTCTATGGGTTCCTGTGCGACCGATGGCGAAATCCGCCGTTTGCCTGGCTGGGGCCGCTGATGGCCGCGGTTTTCATTTCGGGGCTCGGGCTGGCGCCCGGCTACGGGGCGCTGCTGGCCGGCGTTTGTCTGGGCGGTGTCGGTATCGCGGCCTTCCACCCGCAAGGTTCCTCCATGGTCACGAGCGGTGTCGAGGGTCGGCGAGGCCGCGTCATGGCGATTTTCGTCAGCGCGGGGACGCTGGGCTTCGCGCTGGGTCCGGCCTGTTTCTCTACCGTCGTCTCCGCGTGGGGATTGGAGCGCACCTGGCGGGCCGCCATGCCGGGAGTCGCGGCCTCCGCCCTGCTGGCCTGGGGCCTGAGGCGCGCCGCATGCGCGCACCGGCCCTCGCCCGGCGCCCGCCAGTTCGGCGCGCTGGTTTCGGTGTGGAAACCGCTGGCCATTCTTTACCTGCTGGTTTTCCTCCGGTCCGTCATTCAGATCAGTTACGCTCAGTTACTTCCTTTGTATCTTCACCGCGAACGAGGTTACTCGATCCAGGCGGCGAGTTACACGCTTACGGCCTATCTGCTCTTCGGCGCGCTGGGAGGTTTTCTGGGCGGTCATCTGGCTGACCGATTGGGTGGCCGCCGCGTCATTCTGTTGTCCATGGCCGGCTCGGTTCCGTGGCTGGCTTTGTTTTTCACGGCCGACGGCCCGCTGGCCATCGCCGGGCTGCTGCTCGGTGGTCTGATCCTGCTGTTCACGATTCCGGTCAATGTGGTCATGGCCCAGGAGTTGATCCCCTCGCAGGCGGGGACGGTCTCGGCCCTGATGATGGGCTTTGCCTGGGGTCTGGCCGGGCTGATCTTCATTCCCCTGACGGGCGTTCTGGCCGATCATTTCTCCATGCATTCGGTTCTGGCGGCCTGGACCGCGTTTCCGGTTCTGGGTTTCCTGCTGGCCCTGAGGTTGCCCAGGTGAAACCCGCGGTTTGCTTGCTGAGCGGCGGTCTGGATTCGGCGACCTGCCTGGCCTTTGCGCGCCGGGAGGGCTTCGCCTGCTATGCCCTGACCCTCGACTACGGGCAACGCCACCGCCACGAGATCGAAGCGGCGCGGCGCCTGGCTTCCGCCCTGGGGGCGGCCGGCCACCTCGTGCTGCGCGTGGATTTGGCTGCCATCGGCGGCTCCGCGCTGACTTCCCCTCTGGCCGTACCCAAAGGCCGCAGCGCCGCTGAAATCGGCGCCGGCATTCCCGTCACCTACGTGCCCGCGCGCAACACCGTCTTTCTGGCGTGCGCGCTGGCCTGGGCGGAGACGCTGGAAACCGGCGATATCTTCATCGGCGTCAACGCCCTTGATTATTCGGGTTATCCAGACTGCCGCCCCGAGTACGTCGAAGCCTTCGAGCGCATGGCCAATCTGGCCACCAAGGCGGCGGTCGAAGGCCGTCTCCGCATCCGGATCCACACGCCCCTGATCGGTTTGACGAAGGCGGGCATCGTGCGACTGGCGCTGGAGCTCGGCGTGGACCCGGCTCTCACTCATTCCTGCTACGACCCGGACGAGCAGGGCCGCCCGTGCGGCGCCTGCGACGCCTGCCTGTTGCGCCGCAAGGGATTCCAGGAAGCAGGAGTGCCCGATCCGCTCGAGGCCCGCCGTGAAGATCGCTGAGCTTTTTTACTCGGTTCAAGGCGAGGGCATCCTGCTGGGCACGCCCTCGGTCTTCGTCCGCACCAGCGGCTGCAACCTGCGCTGCGTGTGGTGCGACACGCCGTACGCTTCATGGCATCCCGAGGGCGAGGACTGGCCGTTGGACCGCATCGTGGATGAAGTGCGCAAGCATCCGGCGCGGCACGTCGTGCTCACAGGCGGCGAGCCGATGATCATGCCCGGCATCGTCGAGTTGACGCGCCGGCTCGCCGGCTACGGCTTTCATCTGACCATCGAGACGGCGGGGACGGTCTACCAGCCCGTGGTTTGCCACCTGATGAGCCTCAGTCCCAAGCTGGCGAACTCGACGCCTCTCGATCGCGACGGGGGCCGCTGGGCGGCACAGCACGAGCGCTTGCGCATCCAACCCGACGTGCTGCGCCGCTTGATGGCCGAGTACGATTACCAGCTCAAGTTCGTCGTGGCGGCTCCGGAGGATCTGGCCGAGATCCGCGAGCTGGTCGGTCGGCTGAATGCCGATCCTCAGCGCGTTCTGTTGATGCCGGAAGGAGTGGAACCGCAGGCGCTGCGCGAACGGGCGCGCTGGCTGATCGAAATCTGCAAGCGGGAGGGTTACCGCTACACGCCGCGGCTGCAAATCGAGCTTTGGGGCGCGCAGCGGGGCGTTTGAGTTACCGGGCCTTGCCGCCGGCCGGCCTGTTGCCCTAACTCCATGCAAAGTCGGCGGTTCCAGGCCTGCGGCTACCGGCGCACGGGTCGGTCGCCGCGGCTCGGGTGGTAGCATCGGATCGGCTATGAACAAGCGGCAATTGGCTGCGCGGCTGGCCCGGCAGTCCGGGGTCCCCAAAGCCGAGGCAGCGGATCAACTCGATCGTTTGGTGCGCGATATTCTGCGCCGTCTGCGGCAGGGCAAGCCGGTTTCCCTGCCCGGACTGGGGACCTTCGTGCCCGGCGCCAGGACGGAGTTTCGTTTCGAGGACCAACCGGGCTCACGACCGCGGAAGAAATAGGGCGGCGCTCATGGAAGCTCAAATGGAACAAGTCGCGCGGATCGTGCGGCGCTGCCTGGAGCGCGGCGCGCGCGTGGAGATCGAAGGCTTGGGGCTGTTCCGGCCCGACGGAAAAGGCAGGTTCTGCTTCGTTCCTGCCACCCGGCCCAAGATCTTTCTGGCGTATGTTCAGGAGGACGCGGGCGCCGCCGAGCGCCTCTATCGTGAGCTGCAACGCTCCGGCTTCGATCCCTGGATGGATCGCAAGAAGCTGCTGCCCGGGCAGAACTGGCCGCGCGCCATCGAGCAGGCGATCGAAGTGGCCGACTATTTCGTTGCCTGCTTGTCCCGTCGCGCCTTGGGCAAGCGCGGCTGCTTCCAGGCTGAACTGCGATACGCTCTGGACTGCGCCCGCCGCGTTCCTTTCGATCACACTTACTTCATCCCGGTACGCCTGGAGGAGTGCCGCGTCCCGCCCCGCATCCGCCAGAGGATCCAGTATGTAGACCTCTTCCCCGACTGGGACCGCGGCTTTCGAGCGCTGGTGGCGGCCATGAGGCGCCCCCGGGCGGGCGAGTGAAAAGGCTCAACCCTTGCCCGCCAGCTTCTTTCTGATTTCCGCAGCCCGCTTGTGTCTCGGCGCAAGTTCGAGGAACTTCTCGTACGCCTCCCGCGCCGCCTTGTCGTCGCCCAGCCTCTCCTGCGCCTCCCCCAGCCGCAACCAGGCCTCGGCCCAGTTGGGATTCCAACGTGTCGCTTCCCTGAATCGCAGAGCGGCCGCGCGATAGCTCCCCTTCCTGAAATAGAAATTGCCGACGCGCAGCTCCTTCTCGGCCTGGAGGGGGTTGAACGAATACTCCTTGACGGCGAGCGCCTCGTCCTCTTCGGGCGGCTCGGCCGGCTTTTGCTGGCATAACGCGGCCGCCGCCAGAAGGGCCAGCACGAACCGTGTCACAATCCTAGTATAGAAGGGACCGCAGCCGGAGTATGGATCTGCGCGAAAAGGCCGCCCAGTTGCCCGCCCGGCCCGGCGTTTACCTCTACAAGGACGAGCAGGGCAAGGTGCTCTACGTGGGCAAGGCCAAGAATTTGCGCAGCCGCGTGCGCAGTTACTTTTCCGACGAACGGCTGGCGGACGTCAAGACCGACACCCTGCTCGCCCTGGCGCGCGACATCGAATACATCCTGGTGGACAACGAAAAAGAAGCGCTGGCCCTGGAGAACAATCTCATCAAGCAATGGAAGCCGCGCTTCAATGTGCTGCTGCGGGACGACAAAACCTATCCGTACATCAGACTCACCGCCGAGCCCTGGCCCCGCGTCTATGTTACTCGCCGCCTCATCAGGGACGGCTCGACTTACTACGGACCTTACTTTCCGGGGAATCTCGCTCATCGGCTGGTGGATTTCATTCACCGCCACTTCAAGATTCCTTCCTGCAAGATTGACCTGACGCGGCGTCACAGCCAGCCCTGCCTGGAATACCACATCGGCCGCTGCCACGGGCCGTGCGTGGAAGGCCTGGCGGACGAGGCCGAGTATCGGCAGTCGGTACAGGCCGTGCGGCTCTTTCTCGAAGGACGTCGGCGAGACCTGGCCGCCGAGTTGCGCGCGCGCATGCAGCAGGCCGCCGAGGCCATGGAGTTCGAGCGCGCTGCCGTGCTGCGAGACCTGATCGCCACCGTCGAGGAGCTGGAAGAGCGGCAGAAGATGGCGGCGGCCGAAGGCGAAGATACCGACGTCTTCGGAACGTACGCCGAGCCGCCGCTGGTGGCGGTCAACGTCTTTCATATGCGCCGCGGGCGCGTGGTGGACCGGCGCGAGTTCTTCTGGGAGGATCAGCACGAGTACGCGGCTTCTGAGTTCCTCTCGGCCCTGCTCAAGCAGTACTACCTGAACCAGCAATACGTACCGGCGCGGATTCACGTGCCCGCGGATTTCGAAGACCGCGAGGCGCTGGAGGAGTTGCTGAGCGAACGGCGCGGCCGCAAAGTGGAAATCCACACGCCGCAGCGCGGGCCCAAACGCGCCCTGCTGACGCTGGCCGAGACCAACGCGCGACACAGCTTCGAGCAGCGCTTTCGCGTGCTCAAGCCCACGACCGAGGCGATCCGGAGCGCCTTGCAAGACCTGCTGGGGCTGCCCGAACCGCCGCGCCGCATCGAGTGCTTCGACGTGTCCCACATCCATGGCGCGGACACGGTGGCCAGCCTCGTGGTGTGGGAAGACGGGCGCATGAAGAAGTCCGACTACCGTAAGTTCGTCATCCGCACGGCCCAGCCGGGCGACGACTTCGCGGCCATGCGGGAGGTGGTGACGCGCCGGTATGCCCGCCTGCGCGAGGAGGGCAAGCCGCTGCCGAGCCTCGTGCTGGTTGACGGCGGAGTGGGCCAGTTGCACGCCGCCGCCGAGGCGCTGGAATCCCTGGGCCTGGCCCACCAGCCGCTGGCCTCCATCGCCAAGCGCGAGGAGTGGATCTACGTGCTCGGCCAGGAACAGGATCCCCTCGTGCTCGAGCCGCATTCCCCGGTGCTGCACTTGATCCAGACCATTCGCGACGAAGCGCACCGCTTCGCGGTCACGTTCCATCGCGCGCGACGTGAGGCCCGCATCGGTACGGAGCTGGACGCCATCCCCGGCATCGGACCCAAAACCGCGCGCAAGCTGCTCGAGCGCTTCGGAAGCGTGGAGCGCCTGCGCCGCGCCACCGAGACCGAGTGGGCCGCGGTGGCGGGCCGGGCGGTGGCGCGCCGCCTGAAGGAGTACTACTGCGGGCGGGAGGCGGAGCCGGGCTCAGAGGTGGCCCTCTAACCACCCGAGCATGCGGCTTTGCTTGCTGTCGTCGCCCAGGAGCGTCTCGATGTTGACGTAACGCACGCCGCGGCGCGCCGCCAGTCGCGACAGCGAGCCGTCGTCAGGCGGCGGCGGGCGGTGTTGCAGCACGGCGTTGAAAGGCGAGCGCGACAGCCGGTCGAAATCCTGCGGCTCCGTGCACAGGTAAAAATCGTGCGGTCGTTCCGGCTCGTTGAGCGCCACCCGATCGCTGAGGGGAATCTCGGTGTGGAGGGAATAACCCTCCCGGTTGTTGTGCAGGGCGACCAGCAAGCCGCGGCGCTCCGGTAACAACGCCCGCAGCAGCCTCTCCCGCTCGCGATCGAAGAAGCTCAGAGCGAGCTGAAGGTCTGGTTCCCCGGCTGCGGGATTCAGTCCGCGCAGGTTGCGCTCGGCGCCCTCGCGGGAAAAGATGCGGTTGGGGTCGAAACGCAGGGCGCCCAGGCGGACCAGCCGCTCCTCATGGGTGACCAGGTAAGCCCAACCGGGCCGCCCGCTTCGCATGTGGGCCAGCAGCACGCGCCGCGCCGTGGTTTCGTCCCCGTGGATCAGCACGAACTTGCGGTGCGCCGAACCGGCGCGCAGCAACTCGAAGCGTATGCCTGCCGCTGTGAGAACCCGCCGGCGGGAAAACCAGCCCAGAAGCAAGAAATGGCGGCGCGTCAGGCGCGGGCCGCGTTCCATAGGCGGGACATGATAACGCAAATGGCCCTGCGCCGTGCGCGTTTGCGCCGTGCGACGGCCGGCGGCGCTGTGCCATCATGCATTCCATGACGCGTCGCTGGTGCGTTTTCCGGCTCGTCTGGGGGCTGCTGGCCGCGCTGCCCGTCACCGCCCAATCGCCGGCCCTGCTCGAGTCCATTGAACGGCTGCTTCGGGAAGCGGTCGAGCAGCATCGCGTGCCCGCCGTCTCGGCGGCTGTCGCCGATCGGTTTCAGCCGCTGTGGTCGGGCGCCTTGGGGCTGGCCGACATCGAGAACAACGTCCGCGCGACCACGGGCACGGTGTTCCGCCTGGGCTCGATTTCCAAGCCCATCACCGCGGTGGCGGCAATGCAACTGGCCGAGCAAGGACGTCTGGATCCGGATGCGCCGGTGCAGAAATACGTTTCCGCCTTCCCCCGGAAGCCATGGCCCGTCACGCCGCGTGCGCTGCTCGGCCATCTGAGCGGCATACGGCATTACCGCAACCCCGAGGAACTGCTGAGCACCCGTCACTACCGCGATCTGATCGAACCCTTGAAAATTTTCGCCGACGACCCGCTGGAGTTCGAGCCGGGCACCAAGTTCCGCTACACCACGTACGGCTACAACCTGCTGGGTGCGGTGGTGGAGGCCGCCTCCGGCATGCCGTTCATGGACTACCTGCGCAAACACGTGATCGAGCCGGCGGGCGCCGAGCGCATCCAGGCCGACGACGTCCACCGCATCATTCCCAACCGCGCGCGCGGCTATCGCCGGACGCCGGCGGGCACGATCGAGAACTGCGCGCTGGCCGACACCAGCAACAAGATTCCGGGCGGCGGCATGCTGGCCACCGCCGAAGACCTGGTGCGCTTCTCGCTGGCCCTGCTGGAGGGGCGGCTGCTCCGAAAACAAACGGTAGATGAAATGTTTACTTCGCAGAAAACCCGCGACGGGCGCCCCACCGGCTACGGGCTGGGCTGGTATGTCAGCCAGCGCGGCGGCCGCAAGTGGGTCGAGCACAGCGGCTCCCAGCCCGGCGCCTCCACGGATCTTCTCTTGCTGCCCGAACGCGGCCTGGTGGTGGCCGTGCTCACCAATCTGGAGCGCTATCCTGCCCGCGCCCTGAGCATGCGGCTCGCGGAGCTGGTGCTCAAAGAGGCCCGCTGAACCGCCGGTGAGCTGTGGTAGGTTGTTCGACGGCGTGCAGCCGGCGCACGCCGGGAGGAACGAGGATGAAACTGACCAGGCGAACCCTCTTGTTGACCACGGCGGTGATTCCCGCTCAGTCCAGGCTGGAAACGAGCTCCCAGAGGGGCGCCGCTCCGGCGCAACGGATGCCGGGCCGGCGTTTCGAAGCCGACGCCCTGCGCGAGATCGCCTTCCCGCTGGGTGGCATTGGCACGGGAACGGTGTCGCTCGGCGGCTACGGCAACCTGCGCGACTGGGAAATCTTCAACCGGCCCAACAAGGGTGGCGTGCTGCCCTTGACTTTCGCGGCGCTTCGACTGGAGGGCGGCGGCTTGAAAACCCCCATGGTCCGCGTGCTCGAGCGACGACGCCATCCTCCTTTCACCGCCGCGCACGGCCTGCCTCGAGAGACGGTGCCGGGACTGCCGCGCTTCGGCCATGCCGTTTTCACCGGCGCCTACCCGTTCGCGCACATCGAGCTGTCGGATCCGGCGGTTCCCGTGGACGTCGAGCTGGAAGCGTTCAATCCGATGATCCCGCTGGACACCGACGACTCCAGTCTGCCGGTGGCGATCTTCACCTATCGCGTGCGTTCCCGCGCGACGGCGCCGCTGCGCTGCGCGCTGGCCTTCTCGATTCTGAATCCGGTGGGTTACGACGGGGTGACGCGGCTGATCGGCCGGCGGGCGCCCTTCTTCGGTCAGAACCGCAACGAGCTGAGGCGGGAAGGAATGTTGGCCGGCATCATGATGAGCTCCGACAAGTACACTCCGGACTCCGTCCGTTACGGCTCCATGGCTCTGGCGACCGACTGCCCGGATCTTTCCTGGCGCATGCGCTGGATGCACGGCCGCTGGTGGGACGAGTTTCACAACTGGTGGGACGAGTTTCTGGAAAAGGGCCGGTTCCCCAATGTGGAAGCACCGGCATCCGCCGACGGCGAAAGCGAGTACGCCACCCTGGCCGCCCACTTCGAGCTGGGACCCAATGCTACAAGAGACGTGACTTTTGTTTTATCCTGGCACTTCCCCAACACCGAGCTCTACTGGACCAACGAGCTGGAGCACCGCGGCCGGCCGCTGCGCAACCACTACGGGACGCGCTGGCCGTCAGCCTGGGAACCGGCGGTCTACGTTTTCCGCAACCTCCGTTCCCTGCGCCAGCGCAGCCTGCGCTATCGCGACCTGCTGTGGAATTCCTCGCTGCCCGAAGCGGTCAAGGACGCCGTCTCCAGTCAGGCCTCCATCCTGCGCACCAACACCGTCATGGTGATGGAGAACAAACTGGTGCTGGCTTTCGAGGGCTGCAACGATGACTCGGGCTGCTGCCCGATGAACTGCACCCATGTCTACAACTACGAGCAGACCCTGGCGCACCTGTATCCGGATCTGGAGCGCAGCATGCGCGAGACTGACTTTCTGGTCAACATGCGCCCGGACGGCTCCATGAGCTTTCGCACCCCCGTGCCGCTGCGTCCCGGCGGCAACAGACTGTTCCCTGCCGCCGACGGCCAGATGGGCTGCGTCATGAAGGTGTACCGCGAGTGGCTGCTCTCGGGCGACGACGGCTGGCTGCGCAAACTCTGGCCCGAAGTCAAGCGCGCTCTGGAGTACGCCTGGACCCAGTGGGACGCCGATGGCGACGGCGTCATGGAAGGGGAACAGCACAACACCTACGACATCGAGTTTTACGGCCCCAACTCCATGGTCGGCACGCTCTACCTGGGCGCGCTGGAAGCGGCCGCGCGCATGGCGCGTCATCTGGGTGACGAGGAGGCTGCGCAGCGTTACTCCGAGCTCCGGCAGAAAGGCTCGAAGCTGCTGGACCAGTTGCTGTGGAACGGCGAGTATTACATCCAGAAAGTGGACGAGAAACATCCGAAGGCTTCCCGTTACCAGTACGGCGAAGGTTGCCTCTCCGACCAGTTGCTGGGGCAGTGGTTCGCCGAGGTTGTGAACCTCGGCAAATTGTTGCCCCCTGAGCATGTTCGCTCGGCGCTGGCGGCGATTTACCGCTACAACTTCCGCAAGGATTTCAGCGACTTCGCCAACGTGCAGCGCATTTACGCCCTCAACGACGAGCAGGGCCTGCTGTTGTGCACCTGGCCGCGCGGCAAGCGCCCGGCGCTGCCTGTGGTGTACTCGGACGAGGTCTGGACCGGCATCGAGTATCAAGTAGCGGCGCATCTCATCTACGAGGGGATGGTCAAGGAGGGCCTCACCCTTGTGGAGGCGGTGCGTCGGCGCTACGACGGCGTGCGGCGCAATCCCTGGAACGAGATCGAGTGCGGACATCATTACGCCCGCGCCATGTCGAGCTGGTCGCTGCTCACCGCGCTCAGCGGCTTTGCCTTCTCGGCGCCGCACAAGGAGATGCGTTTCCGGCCGCGACTGCGCCGGGCGGAGTTCCGCACGCTGTACTCGGCCGGGGTGGCCTGGGGCGAGTACTGGCAGCGGGCCGCGAAGGAGAAACTGGAGGCGGAACTCAGCGTCGAGGGCGGCCGGCTCGAACTGGCGCGGCTGCGGCTGCCCTTCGCCGGCGCCAAAGCCGAAGTGCAGACCCGCGGCCGCGCCCGGGCCACGGTGCGCGAGGGCGAGGCCGTCATCGAGTGGGCCGAACCCGTGCGCCTCGGACCGGGCGAAACACTGCGCGTGGTGCTGGGCTGAGGGACCGCATGGGACGGCGAGGGCTTGCGGGTGCGCTATCTTTATGATATCATAGAGATGTCACATCCCGAGGAGGTTCCATGATGCAAGAACGTTCCAGGCGGGGGTTGCCCGGCTTGCCCATGCTGGCCCTGCTCGTCCTGCTTCCCGTCCTCGCCGTCCGCGGTCTTGTGGTGGCGGCGGGCCAAGGATCGGGCTGGATGACGACTTTCTGGATCCTGGTCCTGATCGCCGATTTTTTTGGCTGGTTCGGACTGGCCGTGGTCAACCCCAACGAGGCCAAGGTCGTGACGCTGTTGGGCGTCTACAAGGGCACGATCAAACAAGCTGGTTTCTGGTGGGTCAATCCGCTGGCCACGCGCCGACGCGTCTCGCTTCGGGTGCGCAACTTCGAAAGCGGCAAGCTCAAGGTCAACGACCGCGACGGCAACCCGATCGAAATCGCGGCCGTCGTGGTCTGGCGCGTGGTGGAGACTTTCGAGGCCGTCTTCAACGTGGACGACTACGAAAACTTTGTCCATGTGCAGAGCGAAGCCGCGGTGCGCAACCTGGCGACCAGCTATCCCTACGACGCTCACGAGGAGGGCGAGATCTCCCTCCGGCTATCCGCCGGCGAGGTGACCGAGCGCCTTCGCCACGAGATCCAGGACCGGTTGGCCCGGGCGGGGATCGAGGTTATCGAGGCGCGCATCAGCCACCTGGCCTACGCTCCCGAGATCGCCGGCGCCATGTTGCGCCGCCAGCAAGCGGCTGCCGTAGTCGCCGCGCGGCATAAAATCGTCGAGGGCGCCGTCAGCATGGTCGAGATGGCCCTCGACGAGATCCGCCGCCGACACGTCATCGAACTGGACGAGGAGCGCAAGGCGGCGATGGTGAGCAACCTGCTGGTGGTGCTTTGCAGCGACCGGGGCGTGGAACCCGTGGTCAATACCGGCACTCTGTACACATGAGGTGGTCAGCGGACGGGCATGGGCGAGAAAAAAGCCTTCCCGCTTCGTCTGGATCGGGAAGTTTACGACGCGATCCAGCGCTGGGCGGACGCCGAGTTGCGTAGCATGAACGCCCAGATCGAGTTCCTGCTGCGCGAAGCCCTCAGGCGCGCCGGACGGCTGCCGCGCGGGGGGCGTCAACATCGGAAAGAGGGCGAAAACCGTGACCGAACGCAGCGGTGAATGGACGCCTCCGGGCGTATGGGGAAGCGCCGGCGCTCTGCCGCCCGAGTTGAACCGGGCGGTCCCCCGACCGGTTCGCCTTACGTTGTTGGGGAAGGTTGTGGCGGCGGCGGCTATCCTCTCAGCGCTGGAGGCCTTCGTGTTCGGGACGTGGCTTTCCGAGACGGCGCGACGCAGTCAGCAAGAGGCGGCGGAGGCCAGGCGAGCGGCGGTGAAGACCATGGCGCGAGTCAGCGCCATTTCGCGTAGCGGCAAGCAGGCCCCTCGAGTTCACTACCGCTTCGAGGTGGAAGGGAAACCCTATGCGGGCAGCTTTTCTCTGGCCGGCGGGAGCCGTGCACGCTACACGGTGGGCCAGCCGCTCGAGATCGCCTATTTGCCGGGGCGTCCGGAACGGAACTGGCCGACGGGTCGTGAGCCGCGCGGCATCCCGACTTTCCTGGGACCGCTGGCGGCGGCCGTCTCGCTCGCCGTTGCGGCGGCGCTCGGTCTGTATCTGCGCAGCCAGCGACGGCTGTTGGAAGAGGGGCGGGTCGCCATAGCCACCGTCGTGCGCGTCGAAGCGGTTCGCCTCAAGAGCGTCCGCTACCGAGTCCGCTACGAGTTCCCGCTGCTCAGCGGCGCGCGGCAAACCGGCCGTTTCGATCTGGCGCGCGATCCGGCGCCCGCGCCCGGCACGCCGATGGTCGTAATCTACGATCCGGTCAATCCCCGGCGGCAGCGCCGCTATCCCTTTCCGCTCGTTCGCGTAGCTCCGGACTGATCAGCGCGGCGACAAACGCACGGCGCGCCCGGTCTTTATGGATTCTTTGGCGGCGTCGAGGATCTCCATCACCTGCACGTTCATGGGCAGGCTCACCATGCCCTCCGCCGGCTGATTGTTACGCAGACAGTGGACCATGTACGCGATGGGTTCGGCCCGCTCGGGAGGCAGCGGGGACGCCGGCGCCTGCGTGATTTCCTTGCCTTTGCGGACCTCGACGCGCTCGCGGGTGACGTACAGGCTGCCTTGCCGACCGAAGACCTCCAGGTCCTGGAAGCTGCGAGGCAGGTCCCAACTGCCTTCCAGCAAAGCCACACCCTCCGGGTAGGTGAGCACCAGTGTGGAGTGATCCTCCACCTTGGGGAACCGCTCCGGTTGCAGCCGGTTGACCTGAGCGTAAACGGTCGCCGGGCGGCCCAGATACCACAAAGCCCACAAGGCGTTGTAGCAGCCGAAATCCACCAGCGCGCCGCCGCCGTTCTTGACGGGATTGGTCAGCCATTCGAAAAAGTACTTGCTGCGCACGCCGGTCGAGCCAGGCCCGCCGTGGCCGACGATGCCGTGGATTCGCCAGACCTTGCCCAGCTCGCCCGATCCGGCCAACTGGTGGGCGGCGTATTGGGTCGGCCACCAGGCCATCTGGTAATTTGTCATGACCTGAATGCCGTGCTTGCGCGCCAGTTTCTCGATCTCGAGCGCTTCTTTGTAGGTAGCCGCCAGCGGCTTCTCGAACATCACGTGGATCTTGCGCGGCGCGCACGCCTGCACGATCTCGAGGTGCCGGTTGTTCTCGACAAAGGCCCAAACGATGTCGGGCTTTGCTTCCTCGAGCATCCGGCGGTAGTCCGCAAAGTAACGGGCGTTGGGCGCCAGCTTCCTGGCCTCGGCGACCAGCTCGGCATTGGGCTCGGCAATGCCCACCAGCTCGGCGGGTTGGTTGGACGCCATCCGTCCCAGGTGCCCCCAGACGTGCGAGTGCACCAGGCCGATGACCGCGATCTTGTAGGATTGGGCGAGCGCCAACGACGCCAACAGGGAAGAGCAAACGAGGAATTTGATCATGATAACCACCTTTGTCAGACGGCGGGACCGGCGGCCCGCCTTCGATGCCGCGTATTGCGGCCGAACATGATACATTATTAGCCAACACGGTACTGGGTGGGCGCCATGAAGCTTATCCCCTCAATCGTCGTTACGATGTTGGTGGCGGTTCCGGCGGGTCTCGCGCAGCCGATCCTTGAGCAGGCTCGCCAGTTGGAGCGAGCGGGCGATGCCCCGCGCGCGCGGCAGATGCTTCAACGCGCCGTGCGCGCCACGCCCAACGACCCCCAAATCCTGGCGGCTTATGCCGAATTCCTCGATCGCTACCGCGACCCGGGAGCCCGCGGTGCGTACGCAAAACTGCTGGAGGCTCTGCCTCCCGGCGATCGGGCCCGTCGCGCCCAGGTGGCCCGGCGTCTGGTTGCGCTGGACCTGCTCGCGGGCGATCGCGCGGCAGCGCGCCGGCACTGGACGCTCTGGCAGCAGGCCGAGGGTCGAACGCCCGGAGAACCGCCGTTTGAGCGCGGCCCGTCACCGGGGCTGCAAGTCTCCTGGGTTGAAATACCCGGTCCCATGCCTTCCTTCCTGCGCATGGCTGCCGTCTCCCAGGACGTGACCGCGGAGGAACTGCTGCCTGCGCTGGCGCGCAATGTCGTCACCAACGGCTACCGGGCTTCGGCTTCGGGCGAAGCTCTGGAACCCACCGAGTACATGAAACTGCTCCAGAGGTATCTGTCCCAGGCGCGCGAGCTGGAGAAGCTGGCCGGCGCCGAAAAGGCCATCCGCATCGAAGCCTGCGAATCGCCGCGGACCGGCGAGTTGCTGCGCGTGCTCGGTTATCGCATCCGCGGCGCTTGCGGCAGCGAGCTGGCTTTGGAAACCGTCAACGCCACGCGCGCATTCCTCACCATTGACTCGGGTTTCCCGCTGGCCGAGCTCGAGCAGGCCCTGCGCACCAATCAACCTTTCGTCTACGACTATCAACCCACGCGCGTCCCCGTGATCTTCGGTGCGGAGGCCTGGCTCACGGGCCGCGAACGCCAGGGAGCTGCGTTCATTGACATCTTCCTGGGAGATCCGGCCCTGTGCCGTCTGTACCTTGGCTTCTCCAAGCTGGACCGCGAGACCGCCGAGGCGTTGCGCCGCGCCGTGCCCCTGGAGCGTTTGCGCGCCTTCGGCCACGTGCTCGATTTCTTTGGCGCCATGTTCGAAATCCGGAACGGCAGGGCGATCGTGCCGGGAGCGCCGCGCACAGAGAAAGCCTGGGCCGAGCTGGTGGGCGTTTCGCCCGACCAGGGCGCCGCCTTTTTCGAGCGACTGCTGACGCGGGACGACGGCTGGCTGGCCAGCTACTTCGATGCGCTCGCCCGGGTCAACGGGCCGGTCAAGGAGTATCTGTCCGAGCCCGAACGCCTGAAGCGTTTTTATGCCGCTGTGCGCGGGCGCATCACCAGCCCCGGCCCGGCACGCCCCGTCTTCCGTTCCAACACCGACATGCTGTTGCTCACCACGCGGCTGCGCCTGGAACCTGACGGGCGTCCTCACATCCCCGGAGGGATGGAAGTCTGGAAGAACATCTTCGCCACGCACCCGCATGCCCGCACCGACGCTCGCCTCACGCGAGCCGCGGCCGCGTGGCGCGAACCCGATGACCTGATCGAGGCCCTGTTCGCGCTCTGCCGCAAGACGGTGGAGAACGAGCCGCTGCGCATCTTCATGGCCCTGAGCGACCTGAACCGGCGTCGGAGCAAGCCCCTGGCGCCGGCCACCGTCGAACGGTTGGCCCGCGACTATCGCGCCATGGGCGCTCAGTACTCTCTGTTTGCGGAAGTGCCCGCCGTCAGCGACGCCGCCATCCTGCTGTTCCTGGACACGGCGGAAGCGATCAATCGGATTGGCGATCCCTTGCAGCGCGCCAACGTGGCGGGCACGATGCAGGCCCTGGTCGGCCTCTGGCAAATCTTCTGCCGGCACGGATTCATCGCCGAGGCCGAAGCCGAGGGCACGCTGACCGAACTGCTGGCGCCGTTCAGCAAGATTCGCACCCCGCGTGAGTTGTTCGACGCCGGGCAGGCCGGGGTTTGGAAGCTCCTGGCGGCGACCGGTTCTCCCAAGACCGTTTCGCCGCAGGAGCGCATGTTCGAGCTGCTGGCCGGCGTGCATCGCTCGCTGGACCCGGACATCGAAAACCGGGTGATCGAAGAAATGATGCGGCAGTTCGAAGGCCAGCGCCTGATCCCGCTCAACCTGCTGTTCGAGGTCGCGGACCATCTGGAGGCGGTGGCGCGCGGTGAGCGGGTCAACACCACGCTGCTCAATCGTCTGAGCGCGCGCCTGAGCGAGGTCCAGTTGCCGCGCGCTGCGCTGAGCACGGTGGAAAGGAACGCTTTCGCTTACGGATACTGGACCGAGCGCCACATCGAAGCGCAGCGGCGCCTGAACCTGCGTGCGGCGGTCGAGCGGGCGGCCGGTGACCCGGCGCGCGTGCGGGAGGCGCGGGGCTTGCTGGCGCCGCTGCTGAGAGACACGCTGGTGGGCCTGAACTACATCCACTACGCTCCGCCCGGAGGGCAGCTCCTGCTGACCAATCCGCTGTTTGTCCGCAGCCACGACTTCGTCGGCGGTCAGGGAGCGCGGACGACCTGGCGTCAGACCGAGGTGTTCGGCACCGGCTGGCCTTCCAACGCAGGAGGCCGCCTGGAGGGATCCCTGTCCGGTTTGCCTTACGCGCTGGCCGACGCCGAGCAGAACTTCATGGTCCCCGAACGCGAACAGGCGCTGATCTGGGGCGATTTGGTGCCGCAACTGGTGATCAGCTCCAAGATCCCGCGCTGGTGGACGGTGACGGCTGGGGAAATCCACTGGGTAGGCTTGCACTTGCGATTCGGCGAGGCCGTGGTGGCCGAGGCTGCTTTCGATCCCCGTCGAATGGAGCAACTGGAGGCCACCCTCGCCCGTCAGGCCTCGCCCGGCCGGGCGCGCCGGATTCTCGAACTGGCGGCTCACGGCGATGTGGCGAAGGCGCTGGAGGAAATGACGCCCGCCGAACTGTTCGTTCTGGCGGGCGACGTTCTGGCGCGCGACGCCGAGGAGTCGGGTCCGCTGGCTGCCGAGATTCGCGATCTCCAGCGCGCGTTTCCCGATCGCATCAACTACGCGCGGATCGCCCGGGTTTTCGGCACTCCCAAACCCACGCTGACCAACTCCTATCAGCCCGATCTGCTGCATTTGCGCACCTTCCCGACCTTGATGGGCTACTCCAGCCGCATCATGGCCGAAAGTTGGGAATCCGGGATGTTGTTCTGGGCGGCCCTCGCCGACGAGCTCCACCTGCCGCCCTCGCAACTGAACCTGGCCATCCCGGAATGGACGCAGAAAACGGTGGAGAAGATTTTCGCCACCCATCTGGAGGACTGGCCGGCCCTGTGGCGGTCCATGCGCCTGGTGGCGGAAGAAGTTCGCACTCACATGCGCCCGCAGGTGGCGGGTGAACAGCAGGCGTCTTTGCAATAATGATGACGTGACTTGGGGGTCTACCATGCGGATTCGTGGCGTACCCACCTGGCTGATCGGCATCCTCTCGCTCGGGCTGTCGCTGCCGGCGCAGGAGCCGCAGCGGCCGGTGTACCGGGTCAAGGTGGATATGGTCGTGGTGACGTTTACGGTCACCGACAGCAAGGGCCGCTACGTCAGCGGGCTCAAGCCGAGCGACTTCCGGATTCTGGAGGATGGCATCGTACAAAGGATTGCCACCTTCGCCGAAGGCAGCAAGCCGGCGGTGCAAGTGCTGGAAGACGGTTCCACGCGGCCACTGGTTTCCACCGGTCCGGAAGCCGAGCGGACCGGTCCCGGCGCCGCCGATGCCTTCGTGGGGACCAATGTTTTCATTCTCTTCGACACCAGCAACTACATGTACCGCGGCTTCGTCTACGCCTCCGACGCCATCGCCGATTTCGTGCGGGGACTGGACCGGGCCGACTCGGTGGCGATTTATACGTTCAGCCGCAACCTCTCGCGCGCGGCGACGTTGACGCGCGACCGGCAGACCGCCATCGCCGGGCTGCGCAAGGCGGTGGCGGGCGACGATGCCGCCCTGTACAACTCGCTGCTGCTGACGCTGCGGGACGCGGCCAAGGTGCCCGGGCGGAAGGTGGTGATTGTCTTTTCCAACGGGCCGGACAACGCCAGCATGGTCGCGCCGGACGATGTGCGCGCCGTGGCCGAGGACGAAGGCATCCCGATCTACGTCATCTCGACCAGCGAGGTCAACAAGGACCCCATTTCGAGCGCCGTTTTCCGCCGCATCACCGCGCGCACGGGCGGCCAGGCCTTCTGGGCCAAGACCTGGCAGAAGCAGGTCGAGGCCTTCGAATCCATTCGCGAAGCCCTCGGCTACTCGTACACGATCACGTATTATCCGCAGCCCAATCCGAACGAGGGCTTCCGAAAAATCACCGTGGAAATCGTTTCTGACGTGGCCAAGAAGTACCGGGTGCGCGCGCGCCCCGGCTATCGGCCGAGACCGGCCTTTTAACCGCGCGCCGGCTTTGCCGCTATGCTAGACTAAGCGGTTTCGAAGGGTCTGATTTTCTCCCATGTCCGTCCAGCTTTTGCTCGTGGGGCAACTCGCGGGCATCGAGGATTTTCTGCTGTCGCCGCCCTCCGCGGCGGAGTGCGCCGCTGCCGGCGAGGGCCTGCAACACTCGCTGGCCGGGCGCTCCCATTGGGTGACGCTGCTGGCCGAGATCATCCCCCGAGCGTTGCTGGCCGAGCTCGGGCTGCCCAAGATTCTTCTGGGAACCAGCGGCGGCGGCCAGTTCCTGCTCGTGTTACCGGGCGATGCGGGCGAGCCTGCGCGCCAGTTCTTGCGGCAGACTGCCCAGTCGGTGGCACGCATGAGCGGGAATCGGCTTCAACTGCTGTGGGGCGCTACGGAAAACCTGGGCGACTGGAGCGTGGTGCGGCGGCGCATTCTGGACGAGTTCGAACGCCAGCGCAGCGAGCTTCGCGCGCTGGCTGCGGCCACCTTCGAGCCTTTTGCAGAAGATGAGCAGCCGGAGGGCGACGCCTACTTCGCCCAGTTGAGTCGGGCGCTGTGGGACGCCGACAGCGTGGGCTGGAACCCGGACGAGCCGGCTCGCCTTCTGGTGGGGACGGGCAAGCACGCCTGGTCGCTGGCCACCGGGCGCAACCCCGACGCCATCGTCTTTGCCCGTCATGCTGCGCCCAGCGAGGACGGGCACGCGCCGGCGGACTTGCCGACGCTGTCCCGCAGGGCGCAGGGCCGGCCGCTTTGGGGAGTCCTGCGCGGCGATGCCGACGATTTCCGGATCCGCATGCGCCGGGCCCAGACCATCGAAGAGCACGTCCAGCTTTCCATCCTGTATCGTCAGTTCTTCGCCGGCGAGCTGGAAGTGCTGTGCTCGCAGCCCGAATTCTGGCGCAAACTGACGATCCTGTACACGGGCGGGGATGATTTTGCGGTCTACGGCGCCTGGGACGCGCTGCCCCTGCTGGCGCGAGAAATGCAGCGACTTTTCCACCGTTTCAGCGAGGAGAACCTCAAAGAGTTTCCCGGCCCGGAGGGCAAGACCATTTCCATGGCCGTTGCCTTGGCCGAAAATCCGAACGCAACCTTGGCCGGCGTCTACCGCGAGGCCGGTCGGCTGCTGGCGCTGGCCAAGGCCGCCGACAAGGACTGCCTGTACTTTCTTGGCCGCACGCTGGAGTGGAAGCAGCTGGCGGATGCGGCCGAGCTGAAGGAGACGCTGGTGCGCATGGTGACCGAGACATCCGCCTCTCGCCATGTGCTCCACGAACTGAGCCGCTTTTACCACAAAGGGGCTGCGGCGCCAGGCGCCGGAGCCGAACTGCTGGAGAGACCCTGGAGGTTCCAGCGTCGTCTGAACAGGGCGCTGACCGGTGTGCGGGAACGCGAGATGCAGAAGTTGCGCGCCCACCTGGCCAGCGAGCTCAGCAGCCGGGGTGCGGCGCAGGTGCGCTTGCGGCCCGCCGGTTTGGTGGCGCTGGAGTGGGCCCGATTGACCACCGAGGTGCAGTGATGGCGACTGAAGTGCAATCCGAAACCAAAGGGCGTTCTTCGCCTGCGCGCGAGGGACGCGGCGGGCGCGAGGGCGCCTCCCGTGAGTCGGGCGGGCGCGGCCCCGAGGGGCGCACGGAGCGGAGAGCCGAGGGTCCGCCCGAGATCGATCTGGACAAGCTGATCAACGACAGCCTGTACCTGGACAACCAGGCGCACGCTGTGGTCAGCCGGATGCGCGATCTGGACTCCGGCACCAAGAGTCAGCTCCGCCGCCTCTACAACGCCGTGCGGCGGGCGTGCCGGGCGCCGGAAAACGAGCGGCAGCACCAGTTCGTGATGCTGCGCGCTCGGCTGGCCTACACCATCGCCCGGCATTCGCTGCGCAGTCTGGAGACGCTGGAACGCCTGCTGTTGCAGGTCACCCGCAAGAACGATCCGCGCGGCTACGAGCGTTTCCGCGACCTTTTCGAAGCCATCGTGGCGTACAACGAGTGAGGGAGCATGAGCGCGCACACAGCCGAAACCGAACTTCGATTCCTGGGCAAGTTGATCCTGGAGGGCGAGCTGGTCTGCGAAACCGGCCTGCACATCGGCGCGGGCAAGGGCTCGCTGGAAATCGGCGGGGCGGACAACCCCGTCATCAAGGACGCCTTTGGCCGCCCGTACGTGCCCGGCAGCTCGTTGCGCGGCAAGCTGCGGGCCTTGCTGGAGCAGGCCTCGGGGCTGGCGGTCCCCTCCGAGCTGGTGTATCTGTCACGCCGCAAAGGCCAGGAGGTGCGCATTCATCAGAGCGACCGGCCCGATGACGAGATTTGCCTGCTGTTCGGGCGCAATCCGGGTCGCATGGAGCGCGTGCAAGGCGAGCCGCTGGAATCCAGCAACGCCACTCCGGCGCGCCTGACAGTTTGCGACGCGCCGCTCGATCCCGACAGCATCACGCCGCAGATGCGCGAAAATCTCGACGACGAGCTGACCGAGGTCAAGAGCGAAAATGCCATTGATCGCATCACCTCGCAGGCCAATCCGCGCACCCTGGAGCGCGTGCCCGCCGGCGCCCGTTTCCGCGTGCGCATGATCCTCGACGTGCTCTGCGAAGAGGACAAGGCCCTGCCCGCCCGCCTGCTGGAAGGCATGCGGCTGCTGGAGGACGATTCCCTGGGCGGCGGCGGCTCGCGCGGCAGCGGCCGCGTCCGTTTCGCCAACCTCAGGCTGGTCTGGCGCAGCCGCGGCTACTACGCCTCGGGTGCGCCCGAAGTGGAGTTGATCTCCAAAGCGGACGTGGCCGCAACACAATCCCTGGTTTTGCAAGACGATTTCAATGCCCGGCTGGCGGCCTGACCATGCAGCCTGCCCTCGTTTTTCGCTTTCGTCCCGCCGGACCCTGGCGCATCGGGCCGGACAACGGCGCCCGCGACGCCACCGACACGCTGCTGCACAGTGACGTCCTTTTCTCCGCGCTCACCCAGGCCATGTCCCGGCTGGGGCGGTTGGAAGAGTGGCTGGCGGCAACGGTCCCATGCGCCGGGCCGCCGGCTGTGCAGTTGAGCTCCTGTTTCCCCTATCTGGACGAAGTCCACTTGATTACGCCGCCCGCCACGCTGTGGCCGCCCACGGCCTCGCCCAGGCTGCGCTGGGAGGGGGCTCGCTTCGTGCCTCTTTGTCTGGTCAACGACCTGCTCTCGGAGCAGCCGTTGAACGAGGGGGCGTGGCGACTGGACGGTCCAAGCCAGTGCCTGCTGCCGGCCGACATCAAGTTCTCCGGCGCCGGGCCCTTCCGGCCAGCGCGACGCCGTCGGGCCGCCGTGGATCGTTTGGGCGGGCACGTGGCCCCGTACGAAACCGCCTGTCTGGAATTCTCCGATGGCGGCGGTTTCTGGGGCCTGGCCGTGTTCGCCGACGAGGGGGCATGCGAGCGGTGGAATCAGCCCCTGCGCGGCGCCTTGCAATTGCTGGCCGACACGGGTGTGGGCGGCGAACGCACACAGGGCTGGGGACATTCGCTGCCGCCCGAGTTCATCGAAATCGAATGGCCGGATACGCTGTTGACCGCGCCCGTTCTGACTTCCGAGCCCGAAGGTCCGGGCGCATGGTGGCTCCTCTCGCTGTTCGTTCCCGCGGACGCCGGCGCTGTGGACTGGCCGCGCTCGCGCTTCCAGTTGATCGCGCGCGGCGGCCGCGTGGAGAGCCACTGCGGCTGGGGGCTCCCCAAGAAGATGTTGCGGATGGTGGCCGAAGGTTCCGTGCTTTGTGCGGAAGGTCCCTTGTGCGGGGTGGCGCGGGACGTTGCGCCCGATGGCTTCCCTCACCCCGTGTGGCGCTACGGCCTGCCGCTTGCCCTCCGCATCGGTTCGCCGGCAGCCGAGCGGCCTGCGGCCGAGCGCACGGTGGGAGTCGCATGAGATACCGGTTGACCTGTCTGAGCCCTGTCCTGATTGGTAACGGGCAGAAGTTGTCGCCCGTGGATTACATGGTGTGGCGCAATCAGGTGAACGTGCTCGACCAGCGCCGCATCTTCCGGCTGCTCGCCAAGGGGCCCAGGCTCGAGGGTTACCTCGCCCAGTTGAGGCGGGCCGAAAAACTGGACTTCGCCTCCTGGGGAGGTTTCGCGCAGAATTTCGCCGATCGGCGGATTCCGTTCGACCATCCCTCCGCAGCGGCCTATTGGGAACGCGCCAAGGGCGAGAGCCTGCAAATCCCGGTTTTCGTCTCGGGCCCCGACGGGCCGTATCTGCCGGGCAGCGCGTTGAAAGGCGCCCTGCGCACGGGCATGCTCTTTGCCGCGTGGAAGGACCACATGCCGGCCCGGCTCGAGACGCTGGAGTCCGAACGCATGACGCGCCGGCCCGGTGAGACCATCGAGCAGGAGGCGCTGGGCGGCTCGGGAACCAGCCTGATGCGGTTCGTGCGGGTTTCCGACTCCCGGCCCGTTCCGGTTTCGGTGCTCCGGGTCTACCTGTTGCGCGTCGCCAGCTTGCAGCCGCGGGCTGGCGGACAGTTCGAACTGGCCTGGAAACAGGCGCCGCGCGGTACGGTCGAAGGGCGCCGCGTGGAGGAAAGCACCCCTCTGTTTGCCGAGATGGCGGCGCCGGGAACGGTCTTCGAAGGCGAGTGGCGCGAAAATGCCTACCTGAGCCAGCCCGGGGTCTGGGAGGCGCTGGGATGGAAGGAACCGCTGGATACGACGGCGATCCTGCGGGCCGCCAATGAGTACGCCGCCCGCTTGCTCGAGGTGCACCGGCAGTACGCGCGGGTGGCGGGCCTGCCCTTGCTGCTGCGCAACCTGGATCGGATTGCGGCGCATTTGCCGTCGGACGGGCGGCGAAGCTGCCTGCTGAGCATCGGTTGGGGCAGCGGCCTGCTGGCCAAGAACGGTTTCCTGGAGACCGGCGCCGAAGCCTACCGGCGAGCGCTCTCGCAGTCGCCCTTGTACGCGCGCGCCTTTCACCCCGGGTTGCCCTTTCCCAAGACGCGGCGCATCGTCTTCTCCGACAACCAGCCGGCGACGCTGCCAGGCTGGGCTTTGCTCGAGGTGGACTGAGCGACCGGTTCCCGGGGATTGCCCCGGCCGGCCCCGGCTGTCGCGCGATCGCGATAATAATCAACAGGCGCGGTGGACTTCGTCGAGCAACTCAAATCCTCGGTAGACATCGTCGCGGTGGTGGGGCAGTATGTTCGCCTGAAGCGCAGCGGTATCGGCCAGCGTTGGGTGGGGCTTTGCCCGTTCCACAGCGAGAAAACGCCGTCGTTTTCCGTGCACGGCGCCCATCAGTTCTTCAAATGCTTCGGCTGCGGCATGGGCGGAGACGTGATCCGCTTCGTGATGGAAATCGAGCGGATGACGTTCTGGGAGGCGGTGAAGCTGCTGGCCGAGCGGCACGGCATCCCGCTGCCCAGGCGCGAATATGCGGATGCGGAAACAAAGCTGCGGGCCGCTGTCTATCGCATGCACGAGCTGGCCGCGGACCTGTTTCGCACGTCGCTGCGGCAAGCCGGAGGGGCCCAGGCGCGCGCCTACCTGGACAGGCGCGAGGTGAACGAGTCGTTGCGCGAGGAGTTCGGTCTGGGCTATGCCGATCCGGGTGGCGCCACCCTGGCCCGCCTGCTCGTGCAGGAGGGCTTCCGTCCGGAGGAGCTGGAAGCCGGGGGACTGGTGCTGAAGCGCCCGGAGGGCGGCTTTTTCGATCGCTTCCGCGGCCGGTTGATGTTTCCCATCCACAATGAGTCAGGCAAGATCGTGGCCTTTGCCGGGCGGGCGCTGGAGGCGGGCGACGAACCGAAGTACCTGAACTCGCCGGAGACGCCGATTTATCGCAAGAGCGCGTTGCTGTACAACCTGCACCGTGCCAGGGAAGCAATCCGCAAGCAGGAGCAGGCCGTGCTGGTGGAGGGCTACATGGATGTGATCGGGCTGTGGCGCGCGGGGGTGCGCAACGTGGTGGCGAGCTGCGGCACGGCGCTGACCCAGCCGCAGGTGCGCGCCCTGAGGCGACACTCGGACAACATCGTGGTGAACTTCGATCCCGATGCGGCCGGCGCCGGCGCGACCGAGCGCTCGATCCAGGTCCTGCTGGAGGAAGGCCTGCGCGTGCGCGTCCTCGCGCTGGAGGCGGGACTGGATCCGGACGACTACGTGCGGCAACGCGGTGCGGAGGCGTATCAGGATCGGCTGGCGGCAGCCCCGGGTTATTACCATTGGCTGGCCGACCGCGCGCGTGAGCGCTGGGATCTCAGCACCACGGAAGGTCGCCTGGCGGCCTTGCGTTTTTTGCTTCCTGCCGTCCAGCGCTTGCAGGACAAACTCGAGCGGGCGGCCGTAGCCAGCGAGCTGGCGTCGTACCTGGGCATCGAAGCCGGCCTGGTGCTCGAGCATTTCCGGCGCGCGGCCGAGCGCAGGCAACCCATGCAGACGCCGCCGGCCCGGCCCGTGCGTCCCGTGGAAAGGATTCTGCTGAACTGCCTGCTGACGAGCGAGGAGGCAAGGCGCGAGGTGGGTCCTGAGTTGAAAGTTTTGTCGCTGGAAGGGCTGACTACAGGGCGCATCCTGCGAACGCTGCTGGCTCTGGAGGAGGCGGGCGGGCGCCTCAGTTACGCGGAGCTGGAAGCGCGGCTGGAGGAGAGCGATCGAGAGCTGCTGGCTTCTGTCGTCTTGTCCGATGAGCTCTTGGAGGACTCGCTCGCGCGACAACAGGCATGGGCCTGCGTGGAGGCTTTGCGGGCCGCCGAGCGAACCGCAGAACGCAACCGGCTGCGTGCGCAGATCAAGGAAGCGGAAAGGCTGGGCAACGTGGCCGAGGCCCTGCGCCTGGCCGAGGAGCTGACGCGTCTGGACCGGAGTTGAACGTGCGCCGTGGCGTGGCTGTTGTACAATAGCTTGGACGTTTCTGCCGGGTTGGCGGAGGGGTTCCCGTGACACTCGATGACAGGGACGGGCGCTTCAAACAGCTGGTGGAGTCCGGCAGGGAGAAGGGCTACGTATTGTATGACGAGGTCAACGAGCTCCTCCCTGATTACGTCGCTGGAGGCCCGGAACTGGAGGACCTGCTGGCGCAACTGGACGGGGCGGGCGTCGAGATCCTGGAAGAACCGAAGCTGGAGAGGCTGCCCGAAGAAGAAGAGGAATTGGGCGAACTGGACTTCGGGCCCGAAGAGGACGACAAGACCAGCGACCCGGTGCGCATGTACTTGCGCGAGATGGGGTCGGTTCCCCTGTTGACGCGCGAAGGCGAGATCGAGCTGGCCCGTCGCATCGAGCGCGGTCAGAACAGAGTGCGCAAAGCCCTGTCGCGCTGTCCGCTGGTGATCCGGGAGATTTTCCGCCTGGCCGAGCAGGTGGCTGTGGGTGAGCTGCCTATCCGCGACGTGCTCGCGATTCCCGACCTGGCCAACGAGCAGACGCTGGAGAAACACAAGCAGGAATTCCTGCACGCCGTCGAGGAGATACGGCCGCTCTGCCAGAAGGTCCAGCAACTGCGCCGCAAGCTGACGGCGGTGCCCCAGAGCACCAAGCCGAAGCAGCATCGCGCCGTGCGTCAGGAGCTGGCGCGGTACGCGGCCAGGGTGTCCCGGAAGGTTCGCGCCCTGCCCTTCGACCCGCTCATCGAGCGTCGCTTGTGCGATGCCGTGCGCAATGCGGTGGAGACGCTGCGCATTCCCGAACAGGAGATCGCGCGCATCCAGCGGCGACTGGAGGAGCCGGGCGCGCCGGTTCGCGAGCTGCGCAAGGAGCTGCGAGTGCACAACCAGCGGCTCAGGCAACTGGAAGACGACTACGGCAGCGCCTTCCAGTTGCGGCAGACGCTCAAGAAGATTGACGAAGGCCAGCAGGAAGCCGACGCCGCCAAGAAACAACTCATCGAAGCCAACCTGCGCCTGGTGGTCTCGATCGCCAAGCGTTACACCAACCGCGGCCTGCAGTTCCTGGATCTGATCCAGGAAGGCAACCTCGGCCTGATGAAAGCGGTGGACAAGTTCAACTACCGCCGCGGCTACAAGTTCTCCACGTACGCCACCTGGTGGGTGCGGCAGGCGATCACGCGCGCCATCGCCGACCAGGCGCGTACCATCCGCATCCCTGTCCACATGATCGAAACCCTCAACAAGCTGGTGCGGGCCCAACGGCAGCTCCAGCAGGAACTGGGTCGCGATCCGACCACGGAGGAGCTGGCCAAGCGCCTGGACATGCCCGTCGCCAAAGTGCGCAAGGTGCTGCGCGTGGCCCAGGAGCCGATCTCGCTGGAGACGCCCGTGGGCGAGGAGGAGGAATCGCATCTGGGCGATTTCATCGTGGACCCCGGCGTGATATCGCCTTCCGAGGCGGTCATCACCCTGAACCTGCGCGAGCAGACCGCCGAAGTGCTCAAGACGCTGAGCCCGCGCGAAGAGAAGGTCATCAAGATGCGTTTCGGCCTGATGGACGGCAGCGAGCACACGCTGGAGGAGGTGGGACAGCACTTCGCCGTCACTCGCGAACGCATCCGTCAAATCGAGGCCAAGGCGCTGCGGAAGCTCAGGCACCCGAGCCGCAGCAATCGCCTGCGTCCCTTTCTGGGGCTGGTCAAGGGCGATTAGGTCGCCTCGGACGAATAGATCTCCGCCACCATCCCGGCGATGGCTTCCGGCACCAGGTCACGCCACGGTTCTCCCTGGCGGATGCGGCGCCGCACTTCGGTCGCCGACACCTCTTCGTAGTCGCCTTCCAGAGGCAGCGGATGGATGCTGCGGGCCAGCTCGGGCGGGGGCTGCCAGGCGCCGCCGCGAGGCGCCACCATGAGCTGGAATTCCCGCAACTGCTCGTGGATGGCGCCCGGACGCCCGTAATCCCAGTTCACGATGCGTTCGGCGGCGTCGCGCCCGCAAATGAAGAACAGCTCCGTGCCGGGCGGGTAGGCGCTGCGGCATTCACGGGCGATCTCGATAAACAAGCCTCCCTCGGTGGAAGCGATCGAGCATCGGTCCTGGGCCTGCAAGGCCGCTTCGAGCATGCGAACGCGGTCCTCGAACGAAGCGCCCTCGTAGGATTTGTGCGGGAAACGGTGCGGCAGTGCGAAGAGGACCTCGTCCACCCGCTGCAGGGCAGCGCGCGCCAGGGCCAGATGCGCGCGCGTGGGCGGGTTGAACGTGCCGGCCAGGATGCCCAGGCGGCGAGGAACCCCGGGTGCGCGGCGATGGAACGTCACACCTAACTTGATACCGCAGGGGATGCGGCTTGTGGCAGGCTGGGAGAGATGGCCACCAGGAAGCTCCGCCTCGCGCTGCTGGGTCAGGGATTCATGGGCCGGGCGCACTCCAACGCTTTTCGCCAGGTGAAACATTTCTTCGACGTTCCGTTCGATCTGGAACTGCGTGTTCTTTGCGGGCGGGACCCGCAGCGGCTGGCGCAGATGGCCGGCGTGTGGGGATGGTCGGAGACCTCGACGGACTGGCGCGAAGTCGTCGCCCGCCCCGACGTGGATGTGGTGGACATCGCGCTGCCCAACGTCCTGCATGCCGAGGTCGCCCTGGCTGCCGCCCGGGCCGGCAAGATCGTGCTGTGCGAGAAGCCTCTGGCCGTGAGCGTCGAGCAAAGCGCACAGATGGCGGAGGCGGCCCGCAACGTCCCGACCATGGTGTGGTTCAATTACCGCCGCGTTCCGGCGGTCTCCTTCGCCCGTCGCCTGATCGAGGAGGGACGGCTGGGCGAAATCTATCACTACCGCGCGGTGTATTTGCAGGAGTGGGCGCGCCGCGCCGACCTGCCTGCCACCTGGAAGCTGAGGCGCGCCGAGGCCGGTTCGGGAGTGGTGGCCGATCTGGCTTCGCACCTGATTGATCTGGCCCTCTGGTTGAACGGGCCGATTCGCGAAGTGACCGCCATGACGCGGACCTTCGCCCCCGGTCGTGATCTCGAGGACGCCGGCCTGTTTTTGGCACGCTTCGAGAACGGCAGCGTGGGCTCGTTCGAAGCCACCCGCTTCGCCACGGGGTATCGCAATCGCAACGCCTTCGAGATTCACGGCTCGCGCGGCATGCTGGCCTTCAATCTGGAAGACATGAATCGCCTGCGTTTCATGGACGCCTCGGATGCGGAGTCCTTGCAGGGACCGCGGGATCTGCTGGTGACCGGGCCCGGTCACCCCTACGCCGAGAATTTCTGGAAACCCGGCCACATCGTGGGCTACGAGCACACCTTCATCGCCGCTTTGGGCGACTTCTTGCAGGCGCTGGCGCGCGGCGACCGCTTCCGTCCCGATTTCGAGGACGGCCACCGCGTGCAGCTCGTGCTCGACGCGGTGGAGCGATCCGCAGCCGCCGGGGCTTGGGTGAGCGTGCCGGCGCGCTAAAGTAAGAAACGGAATGTTCACGTGGATCTGTCCCCAATGCGGGCGTGAGGTTGCTCCGTCGGAGCCGGAGTGTCCCTTCTGCAAGGATGCAGCCGCGGTCGCGCCGCAAGCCGTCTCCTCCCGGCCCTCCGCAGAGGCCGCGGCGCCGGCGAGACGATGGCCTGCCTGGCTGCTGACCGCGCTGTTCGCGCTGGGATTTGCGGGGATCGGTTTGGCGGCCTATTGGGCTTACCGCAGCGCGCGCGCGCCCGCCGCGCCCCCGGCGCAGGCGCCCGGGCCCGTGACTGCGTTCCAAACGCCGGCCGCCCCCGAAACGGGCGTCAAGGCGCATCCGCTGGCCCGGCACATCGAAATCACCGGTTTGCGGCTGAGCGAGGACGCGCGGCAGCGAGCCGGCATTCAGTTTCTGGTCGTGAATCACTCGGGCGCGGAGCTGGAGGGGTTGGGAGCCGACGTGCAGCTCATCGCCGTGACGCCGAAGGGCGAGCGCGAGGCCGTGGGGACCTTCTCGTTCCGGCTTTCCCGGTTGGGGCCGTACGAATCCCGCGAACTCAAAGTCCCGCTTCAGACTCGACTGCGCGTTTACGAACTGCCCGACTGGCAGTTTCTGCGCGCGGAATTCCAGATCACTTCGCCCACCCCCTGAGACCGCCTCCGTGTCGCTGCCCGGCCGGGGAGGCCGGTGATATGCTGGGCAACTGATGCCGACGCGTGCTGTCCGCAAGCCTGGCGCCGCGGAAGAGCGCAAGCAGCGCATCCGCAAAATCCTGGCGGTTCTCGACCGAACCTATCCCCGGGCGACGACCGAGCTGAAGTATCGCGACGCCTGGGAATTGCTGGTAGCGACCATTCTTTCCGCGCAGTGTACGGACAAGAGGGTGAACGAAGTTACTCCGGGCCTGTTCGCGAAGTATCCCACGGTTTACGATTTCGCCGCCGCCCACCAGGCCGAGCTGGCGCGCGACATCCGCCCCACCGGTTTCTTCAACAACAAAGCCAAGGCCCTGATCGGCGCGGCGAAGAAAATCGTTTCCGAGTTCGGCGGGCAGGTGCCGCGAACCATGGAAGAGATGCTGACGATTCCCGGCTGCGCGCGCAAGACCGCCAACGTGGTGCTGGGTACCGCTTACGGTATCCCCACGGGCATTGCCGTAGATACCCACGTGCAACGCGTCGCCCGGCGTCTCGATCTCGCTTCTCGGACCACGCCGGAAACAATCGAACGCGAACTGATGGAGATCATCCCGAAGAAACGCTGGATCGCCTTTTCTCACCAGCTCATTCTCCACGGGCGCTACGTGTGCACGGCGCGCCGCCCGCGCTGCGCCGCGTGTCCCCTGGAGAGGCTCTGCTACGCGAAGGACAAGACGGTTTGAGGGCGCCGCGTGCGCCCAACGACGGAAGGGCAAGGCGATGAACCGGAAACTGTGGCTGATCGCTCTCTCCCTCCCAGGTCTGGCCGCGGGTCAGTTCCACGACGTGCGCCGTTACGGCGCCCGCGGCGACGGCAAAACCAAGGATACGGCCGCTGTTGAGAAAGCGATTGCCGCGGCCGCGGCGCGAGGAGGCACGGTCCTGTTCCCGCCCGGAACCTACCTGTGCGGGACGATCCGCCTGAAAAGCAACGTGGCGCTCGAACTTTCGGCCGGGGCGGTCCTCGCCGCCAGTCCCGACAAAGACGATTTCGCTCCTTACGAAAAGCTGCCTTTCCAGCCTGTGGATGACCACGAGACTACGTATTCCCATCACGCCCTTCTGCTGGGCGATGACGTCAGCGACGTGGTGATTTCGGGCGCGGGCATTATTGACGGCAACCGCAGCAAGCGCGGCGGCCCCAAGCCCGTGGCGTTCAAGAACAGCCGGCGCATCGCGATTCGCGGAGTCACGGTGCGCAACTCGCCCAACTACGCCATCAGCCTGCTCGGTTGCGATCACGTCAACATCGAGGGCGTCAGCATCGTGAACAGTCATGCGGACGGCATTGACCCGGATTGCTCGCGCTTCGTCCGGATCGCGAACTGCTACATTGACTCCCACGACGACGCCATCTGCCCCAAGGCGAGCCAGGCGTTGGGGGAACCGCGTCCCACCGAGCACCTCGTGGTCACCAACTGCATCCTTCGCACCAGTTGCAATGCCATCAAATTCGGCACCGAAAGCCGCGGGGATTTTCGCAACGTCACGGTGTCGAACTGCGTCATTCTGCCCCGCGACCGCGGGATACGGCCCATCTCCGGCATCTCGCTGCACTCGGTGGACGGCGCCCACATCGAAGGGGTGACGATTTCCAACATCGTGATGCGGCAGGTGCGGGCGCCTTTGTTCATCCGGCTGGGCAACCGCGGGCGGGGCATGAACCCGCCTGTACCCGGGTCCGTGGGCGGGGTGATCATCAGCAACGTGGTGGCGACCGACGCCACCCACACGTCCGGGGTGGTTGGCATTCCCGGTCAGCGGGTGCGCAACGTGGTTCTGGAAAACATAGACGTCACCATGGCCGGGGGTGGATCTTTCAAGGGGCTGGAAGTTCCCCAACACGAGGCGAAATACCCCGAGGCCACGATGTTCGGGGAACTGCCGGCCTGGGCTTTGTACGCCCGGCACGTGGACGGTCTCGTGGTGCGTAACTTCAGAGCTCGTTCCAAGGATCCGACCGATCGCCCGGCGATCATTTTCGAGGATGTGCTCGACGCCGATCTGGAGGGTTTCCGACCCGAGTCGGGCAGCGGCCAGAACCCGATCGTTTGGCTGCATGAGGTGGTCGGCGCCATGATCCGAGGCGCACGCCTGCGCGATGCGGCGCCGCTGTTCCTGCGCGTGAGCGGCGAACGCAGCGCGCGAATTGTGCTTGCGGGCCACGGTCTGGAACCTGCGCGGCGCATTGTGGAGACGACGGCCGGCGCGCCCTCGGACGCCGTCCGGCTCGCTGAGTTCGATCGCCCCTGATCGGTCGCTGTCTGCGGTACTGCTGCCCTGGGTCCGGCAAGCGCTCGGCGCCGGCACTCACATACCCGCAAGAATCCCCGAAAAAAAGCTTTGACAATTCGCACAGACCCAACTCATAATTGAGGCATCTCGAAAAACTGGGGTTCCGCAAGCAAGAATTCCTGGTGTAACTTTCGGGAAATATTTCCAAAAGGAGAGGAACGTGCGCAAAGAGAAAGACCCGGGTTTGCCCTCTCACTTTCTCAAAGTGCTCGATCAATTCGGGCTAAGCCCGGCGGAACTGGAATGCGAACTGACAGTTCCCCCTTCCACAGTGCTGACGCTTTCGGCGCATCCACGCCACGCCAGTCACCGCCGCCCGAGGATGCTCCAGACCAGCGATCTGGATCAGCTCAAACGTTGGGTCGGCGTGCCGGATGAGGTGGTGAAGGGCCGGTGCCTTCTGGACCGCGAGGAACGGGAGGTCTTGAGTACGGCTCGAAGAGCCTTCGCGAAAGAAAAAGAAGCTGTCCAGGCGAGCGAGGCCGTCGCGGAAGCGCCGGTGCCGCGGACGGACGCCATTCGCGCGCATGCCCGCGCTTATCTCTACGGCGACTCTTCGCTCGTGGCGAGCGCCAAGCCATCGCTGTTGAAACACTTCGACGTGTTCATGCTCCCGGCGTGGCTTTTCCAGAAGGTCAAGGTCAGCTCCGGCTCGGTGTTGCTTTTCGGTCCCGGCGCCAACGTTCTGCTGGCGCAGGAGCTGGAGATCGAGGAGGGCGGCCAGGTCGTGAGCCTGGGCCCGCTCACCATTCGGGTGGCTACGCTGCGAAAGACCACGCCGAGCATCGTGGCGACGCCAATGCAACTCAAGCACGTGGTCAAACTGCTGCGAGGGTAGGCAGGCAGAGAGAGGAGAAAAGCCATGGCGGACATTACGATGATTTCCCCGAGCGGAGCGCCGGGACCAGCGGGTCCTGCGGGACCGACGGGAGGCGCGGGCGCGCAAGGCATCAACGCGGAATGCCATTGGGACGGCGACGATCCAGCCACGCACGGCGGGCCGGGGTTCACCGGCGGCGCCGGGTCCAATGGCGGCAACGGCGGCGACGCGCCCCCGCCGTACGACCTCGTCATCCGGCTTCACGATCTGATCGGTACGATTCGCGCTAGCAACCTGGGCGGCAAAGGCGGCGACGGCGGCCGCGGCGGAGACGGCGGGGCGGGCGGTCCGGGTGGTGATGGCGGCAACGGCAGCGGCTGCGAGCCTTCGGAAAACGGTGGTCGCGGGGGTGACGGAGGTCGCGCGGGCAACGGCGGCAACGGCGGTCGCGGCGCCAACGGGGGCGATATCTATCTGCTGTACTCCGGCTCGCTGCTGAACGGTGAATTTTCGGGCGACTCCGAACTAGGCGCGGGTGGCGCCGCCGGACCTCCCGGCACGCCGGGGAGCGGCGGCCTGGGCGGCAGACGCGGTGGTGACGGGCCGCGAGCGGCCCAGGGCAATCCCGGAGCCCCGGGCGTGCCGGGTTCGCCGGGTGCACCCGGGCGGCCGGGCGACGTCATTGTCCAGCCCGACCCTGGGCCGTGAAAGCTCGGCGGACGTGGTGGCCTGGCCTGCCCGAACTGGTCTCGGAGCTGGACGGCTGTTCAGCGGATGCCGCTCGGGACTTGTTCGCCGCGGGCCAGGTCCGCTTGAATGAACCGTGCGCGGGCTCGGTGCTCAACAACGACGGCACGCCGGCTGAGCTCGTGGTGGCCGTGTCGCGCAAGCGACGAAGCGTCCGTGTGCTCATGGATCCGGCCCACTGGGAGCCGGATGCCGTGCAGCGGCGCCGGCTGGCGCGCGGCGTGTGCGAGCATTTCGCAGGGACGCTCGCCGAAGGCGTCCGCGAGGCGTTCGGCCGGGCCCTCGAAGAGGCCATGCCGGATGACGCCAACCTGAGGCAGTGGCTGCCCTCGGGTTGCCTGTGGCTGGGATCGGACGTGCAACGGCAAGGCCTTGCCGTTTACGTATCGGCTCGCTGGGGCGATCCGGCTCAGCGCTGGCCGCGGATCTCACAGTGGCTGAGAGGCCTGGCCGTTCCCACCGACGAGTGGCTGGAAGCCGTGGCAAGGCATGCCGATGCCGCCAGCGTCAGTCTTGCCGCAGGCAGCGAGTTGCGCGCGCGGGTCTACTTTCGATTGAGGCCCCGGGCGGGTCTGGGCATTCTCGGACTTCCCGGTCTCGACGATCCGGCCTTGCGTCACTTCCTCAGCGCCGTGATCGGCGACCGCGCGGTGCGCCTGGCGGGCTTGCTGGTCTCCGTGTCGGCTGCGCCGGGCGCGGGAGGTCCGCCGGGCTGCAAGGTTGACGTTTGCGCCCACTGCGTGCCGCGCGAGGCGATGCAGTGGGCGGCGCTCAGCGAGCGTCTGGCCACGGCCTTCGGTTTGCCCGGACCGGGTCTGGGCGCGGCGCTGCTGTCGGGCAGGGCGGAGATGGCGTTCATCGGGTTCGGCTTTCCGAAGGGTGGGTCGTACCAATTGAACTGCTACTTGAAGGCTCCGAGGCAACCGGGGTCCGAAAGCGATGCCTGAAGCGATCCTGCTCTATCGCGCCAGTTGCTTGCGATGCCGGTGGCTGGCGCGCATGGCGACGGTGGCTTCGCTCGGCGGCATGCGGTGCGTGCCGCTGGACAGCGAGGCCGCGCAGCAACTGTACGAGCGGCTGCCGCAGACGCGCGGCAAGCTCGCTTTGGTCGAGGCTGATCGCGTCTGGATCGGCCTGGAGGTGGTCACCGCCGGCTTGGGCGTGGCGGCGCGAGGATTTGGGCGTGCCCTGAGAAATTGCCTTGCCGCTCTGGCGGCGCACAAGAATTAGACCGGGTCACGCCGACCCAGGCCGATCACGTGCACCATGAAGGCGCCGTCGTGTTCGGCCTCCAGTTCATCGAAGGCGCCGGCGAGCGGCGCCGTGAAGAAACCGAGCGGCGGGCTGGTCATGCGGTGGTCTCCGCCTGAATCGCGGTAGCCCCAGCGCACCCAATCCGGGCTGCGAGGCCAGACGCGAAATCCCGTGGCCGCGGCATACCGGGAGTCGTTGAATGCCGCCACGTCCTCGGGCGGAAGAATTTCCAGGTACGCTGCACCGCCGGGACAAAGCCAGGCCACGATGTTGTCGAGCCACTGGGCGATGCGGCCAAAGCTGTCAAGGTAACAGTAGCCGGCCCAGAAGTTGGTGATCAGATCGAACGAGCGCGGCGCGAAGACCGGGCTGACCATATCGGCGCACACGAGGTGGGCCGCAGGAACGGCCTGGCGCGCGCGCGCCAGTTGCGCAGGGCTGGCGTCGAGTCCCACGCGCCACGTGCCTGCCGGAAAGCGGGCGAAGTGCCAGGCGGGTCCGCAAGCCAGGTCGAGCCAGCGAACGGCGGGGCGGGTCCGGCGGAGGGATTCGATCAAGCGAAACAAATTCGCGGCGTTGCGTTCGTGCTTGCGCCTCCACGGCCGGATGTACAGGCGCTCGTACGCCGCCGCGTACCGCTCATCGTAGATCGGCCGGCGGCCCACCCGAGGCGTCTCCGCGTTGCGCGCGACCTCAGTAGTGCACGATGGCGGCGAAGGAGACCGGATCCAGGCTGGCCCCGCCCACCAGCACGCCGTCAATCTCATCTTCCGCCATCAGGCCCTTGATGTTGTCCGGCTTGACGCTGCCGCCGTAAAGGATTCGCAGTTGGGCGGCGGCCTGCTCGCCGTATCGCTCCCGGACTTGCGCGCGCAGGAAACGATGCGCGGCGGCGGCGATCTGGGGCGTGGCGGTGCGGCCCGTGCCGATCGCCCAGACCGGCTCGTAGGCAATCACGATGCGCGCGAACTGCTCGGGCGTCAGCGGGCTGAGGCCGTCGCGGAACTGGTCGAGCAACACGGCCTCTGTGCGGCCGGCTTCCCGCTCTTCCAGCCGTTCCCCGACGCAGACGATTGGGGTCAGGGCCGCCTCGAGGGCGGCAGCGGTTTTCTTGAACACCGTCTCGTCGGTTTCGCCGAAATACTGACGCCGCTCGCTGTGGCCGATGATAACCCAGCGACAGCCTGTCGCCGCCAGCATGGGGCCCGATACTTCGCCTGTGTAAGCTCCCTCCTTCATCCAGAACAGGTCTTGCCCGCCGATTTCGACCTGGCTGCCGGCGGCGGCTTCCACGGCCGCCGCCAGGTTGGTGAAGGAAGGACAGATGACGATTTGCCGCCCTCGGGCATTCTGCACCAGGGGCAGAAACTTCTCGAAGAAGACGCGAGTTTCTGCGGGCGTCTTGTACATCTTCCAGTTGCCCGCCATGACAGGGGTTCTCATAGGATTTCGTCCAGGAAGCTGTTACCGTTGTCCAGAACGGGGCCGGGCGCGGTCGAGCGCCGGGCGTGCCCCAGAAAAATGTGCGCCACGGTCTGGCCCACGTCGGCCAGCGAACGGCGGGCGCCGAGGTTCACGCCGCGCCGGGCGCGGGCTCCGTAAACCAGCAGGGGCACGTATTCGCGACTGTGGTCGGTGGACGGGGTGGTGGGATCGTTGCCGTGATCGGCTGTGAGGATGAGCAGGTCTTCGGGACGGAGCCGGTCGAGCAGCTCCGGCAGCCATGCGTCCACCGCCTCCAGGGCGCGTGCAAATCCCTCCACGTCGTTGCGGTGGCCGTAAACAGAGTCGAAATCCACCAGGTTCGCGAACGCCAATCCCTCGTTCCACTCGGAGGCCGCTCGCGTGATCTCGGCCATGCCGTCCTCGTTGTTGCGCGTCTTGCGGTGTTCGGTGATTCCGCGGCCCAAAAAGATATCGTAGATCTTGCCAATGGCGAGCACGGGCACGCCCGCGGCGGCGAGCTTGTCGAGCAGCATGCCTCGGGGCGGGGCCACGGCGTAGTCGTGCCGGTTCTGCTGGTCGCGCACGAAGGCGCCCGGGCGGCCCAAGAAGGGGCGCGCGATGACGCGACCCACCTCGTGCTCGCCCCGCAGCAGCTCGCGCGCGATTTCACAGATCCGGTAGAGTTCGGGCAGCGGGATGATCTCCTCGTGGGCGGCCACCTGAAAGACGCTGTCAGCGGAGGTGTAAACAATGGGCCGGCCCGTGCGCAGATGTTCGGGGCCGAGGCGCTCGATGATCTCGGTGCCTGAGGCGGGCACGTTGCCGAGCGTTCGCCGCCCGATGCGCTGCTCGAACTCGCGGATGATCTCCGGAGGAAAGCCGTCCGGGTAGGTCGGGAAGGGTCTGGACAGATGGATGCCCGCCAATTCCCAGTGCCCGGTGGTCGTGTCCTTGCCCGGAGAAACGAGGCCGCAGCGTCCGTAGCTGCCCAGCGGCGCCGATTCGGGCGTGATCCCTTGTAAGGGGCGAATGTTGCCCAGTCCCAATCGGGCCAGATTGGGCAATCGCAGATCCCGCCGGCGCGCCAGGTTGCCGAGCGTGTCGCTTCCGGCGTCCCCGTATTGGGCTGCGTCCGGCAGTTCGCCGATGCCCAGACTGTCCAGGACGACGAGGAAGACGCGACGGAAACAGGTTTCGGGCATTTCACGGCTCGCTGGTTGAGCCGGCGCGGAAAGCCTCCAGCAAGCGCGCGGCGCGCTCCCGGGCGATGTGCATGTAGGCCGGATTGCGGGCGATACGCTCCAGAACCGGGACGAATTGCTGCGTCGAAACCAGCCTTTTGCGGTCCCAGGCGATTTCCAGCTCCAGCAAAGCCTGGTTGACTCCCAGGCGATCGTACCGGGCGGCGCGCTCGAGTCGCTGCAACAGGAGGGCGCTTTCGGTGATCCGCTCGAACCAGTCCCAGAGGGCGCGGGCCTCTGCCTCGGTGGAAAAGTTGAACTTGACCTCGTGGCGTTCGCTGCCGCGCTCGTAGCGGAAGGTCTTCCAGCCGGTGAAAGCAACTTTGGCGGGCGCCTCCAGGGGCCGGCGGAAGCGATCGAGTTTTTCGGCGAGCGCGAAAATTTCGCGCGTCTCTTTTTCGCTCAACTGGAACAGGAGGGGATCTTCGTCGTCCTTCTCCCGATACTCTCCGCGCCCTGTTTCGTCAAGCTGGATCGCCACGTAAGGCGGATGGCTGCCCGGGAAGGATTTGGTGTAGCCGATGCGGGCGGGGTCGGCGGCTGTCGCCAGGGATGCTATGGCGAGCAGCAAGAGTCTCATGGGCGATCCCCCCTGGCGGGCGCGTCGTACCGCCGAGTGGCATGGCAAATGGCGACTGCCAGGGCGTCGGCGGCGTCGTCGGATTGAGGAAGCTGCTCGACAGCGAGCAGGGAGCGGACCATCATTTTCACCTGGTCTTTGCGGGCGCGGCCATAGCCTACCACGCTCATCTTGACCTCCATGGGCGAGTATTCCCCTACCGGGAGGCCGGCTTCGGCGGCGCTCAGCAAGGCGACGCCCCGGACGTGCGCCAGCTGCAGCGCGGTCCGGGCGTTGGCGGCGCAGAAGACATCCTCGATGGCAGCGGCTTCGGGGGCGTGGAGGGCGATCAGATGGCGCAGCGCGGCCGCGATTTCTCGCAGCCGTTCGGCCAGGGACCGGCGGGGATTGGTGCGGATCACGCCGGCCGCCACGAGACGATGGCGCCGCCCGTCGCTTTCGATCACGCCATATCCGGTTTGTTCGGCGCCGCAGTCAATCCCCAGGACGCGCATCGCCGGCGGCTGGTCAGGCTTGGGCCAGCGCCTCCATCACTTTCTCGTCAATGTCGTAATTGGCGTAGACGTTCTGAACGTCGTCGTGATCTTCCAGGGCTTCGCTCAACTTCAGCATCTGCTGGGCGTCTTTGCCCTCGAGTCGAACCGTGGTGATGGGGATCATGGCCACCTGGGCGGAGACCGTCTCGATCCCGGCGTTCTGGATGGCGCTCAGCACCGCCTCGTGGGCCTCGGGCGGGGAGAGAACCTCCCAGTGAGCGCCGTCGTTGCGAAGATCTTCGGCGCCCGCATCCAGCACGAGGGCCATCAACTCGTCTTCGGTGATCTTCTCCTGGGCGATCAGGATCTGGCTCTTGCGTTCGAACAGCCGGGACACGCTGCCTTGCTCGCCCAGCTTGCCGCCGTACTTGGAAAAAATGTGCCGGATTTCGCTGACGGTCCGGTTGCGGTTGTCGGTGGCCGCTTCGACCAGCAGAGCCACGCCCCCGGGTCCGTAGCCTTCGAAGATCACCTCCTCGATTTGTTCGCCTTGCAGCTCGCCGGTGCCGCGCATGATGGCGCGCCGGATGTTGTCGGCCGGCATGCTGGCGGCCTTGGCGGCCAGGATGGCGGTACGCAGGCGCGGGTTGGAATCGGGGTCACCGCCGTTGCGGGCGGCGATGGTGATTTCCTTGATAAGGCGCGTGAAGAGCCTTCCGCGCTTGGCGTCTTGGGCAGCCTTCTTGTGTTTGATGGTCGCCCATTTGGAATGGCCTGACATGGGACCCTCTCCGGCAAGTGGGTGCTTTCGAGCGTTTCAGCTACCCACCCACACAGAGGATAGCAGACCCTGCGAGGCTTCTCAAGTTTATGTGGCGCAAGCCGGCGCCTGGGAGGCGATGGCGGGAGGGCCGGTTGATCTCCCTCCGCCTGAGCAGCAAACAAGCGCCGGCTTCCGGAGTGGACGACGCGGCACGCGGTTTGCTACACTGGGGGTTCACCCGCAGCGACAGGAACCCTCCGTGGGAGGCGAGGGCGTTTTCGGCCGTCGCCGTTTGTACCAGCGAGGTCACCATGGCTCATAAATCCGGAAAGAAATACGTGGCTGCCGCCCGGCAGGTGCCGCACAAGCCGCATACGCTGGAGGAGGCCGTAGCGCTGGTCAAGCGCATCAAGTTTGCCAACTTTGACGAAACCGTGGAGCTGCATCTGCGTCTGGGCGTGGACCCCAGGCACGCCGACCAGATGGTGCGCGGCACCGTGGTCCTGCCCAACGGCCTGGGCAAATCCAAACGCGTTCTGGTCATCGCTTCGGGCGAGAAGCAGCGCGAGGCCGAGGAAGCGGGCGCCGACTACGTGGGCGGGGAAGATATGGTGCAGAGGATTCAGTCCGAGGGTTGGCTGGACTTTGACGCCGTGATTGCCACGCCCGACATGATGCGCTCGGTCGGGCGGCTGGGCAAGATCCTGGGTCCGCGCGGGCTGATGCCCAACCCCAAAACGGGAACGGTTACGATGGACGTGGCCCGGGCGGTCAAGGAGATCAAAGCCGGCAAAGTCGAGTTCCGCGTGGACAAGACCGGCATCATTCACGCGCCCATCGGCAAGACGAGCTTCGCGGAGGAGAAGCTGGTCGAGAACGCGCAGGCGCTGATCCAGGCCGTGGTGAGGGCCAAACCGGCGGCGGCCAAGGGCAAATACGTGCGCAGCGCTACGCTGTGCTCGACCATGGGGCCGGGAGTCCCTCTGGACACCACCCCGTACAACGTGCGCGCCATCTGAGCGGGAACGAGGGGCGGTCATGAAGAGCAAGCAAGTCAAACACGAGGAAGTCGAGAGCCTGCGGAGCGAGTTGCAACGTTGCCCGCATCTGTTTCTGACGACCTTCGACAAGCTGACCGTGACGCAGGATTTCGAACTGCGCAAGAGCGTGCGGGCGGTGGGCGGCCGCTATCGCGTCATCAAGAATACGCTGGCCGAGCTGGCGGCGGAGGGTACGCCTGCGGCGAGCTTGCTGAAAGGGCTGACCGGGATGAACTCTCTGGTGTACACCGACGGCGATCCTGTGGCTCTGGCCAAGGCGCTGACCCGTTACGCCAAAGAGAACCCGGTGCTGACGTTCAAGGCCGGCATGATCGAGGGCCGGGTCATTGACGCAGGCGCGATTCAGCAGTTGGCCGAGCTGCCGCCGCGCGAGGAGCTGCTGGCCAGGTTGTTGTTCCTGATCCAGGCGCCTGCCCAGCGGGTGGTTACCGCATTGCAGGCCGTAGGCCGCAATCTGGCGGTGGTGCTGGATCAGGGGGTCAAGGAGCAAAAGTTCCGGGCGTAAGGGACTGATCCGGCCCGAAGGCGCCCGACCGAGTTTGAAGAAGCAGGAGTTCGAGACATGGCGGATATCAACGCAATTGCCGATCAGATCCAGAGCCTGACGCTGCTGGAGGCCTCCCAATTGGTGAAGCTGCTGGAAGAGAGGCTGGGGGTTTCGGCCGCCGCAGCCGCTGTGGCGGCTGTCCCTGCGGCCGCCGGCCCGGCGGCGTCGGCGGCGCCGGTGGAGGAGCAGACCGAGTTCACTGTCGTGCTGACGGCAGTGGGCGCCAACAAGATCAACGTGATCAAGGTGGTGCGCGAGGTCACCAGCCTGGGTCTCAAGGAGGCCAAGGACCTGGTGGAAGGCGCTCCCAAGCCTATCAAGGAAGGAGTCAGCAAGGAGGAGGCGGAAAAGATTCGCCAGAAGTTCGCCGAGGTTGGAGCCACGGTGGAGATCAAGTAAGGCCCGCCGGGGCATGCCGCGCCGTGCGGAGCGGACGTGTGGGTGTCTACGCCGGGCGTGAGCCGTTTCGGCGCCGGGTTTGACGGGCGGCAGCCGTGTCTGCTAGACTATGCTGCGGGCCTCTTGCGTTACGCCGTCCCCAAGCAGCGATCAGCGCCCGTGAGCCAAGTGAGGGGTGATCCCGTCCCGACGATATCCCTGTATGGCTTGCATTGTCCTGCCGGCCGTCTTGTCCGCTGGGGCGGGCGGCCGCCCGTCGCCAGAGCCGTCGCTTGTCGCGCCGTAGTGTGCGTGGAGCGGGTGGTCCGGCCCGTCGAGCCATCGGGCGCGGACAAGTCAGTCGGATTTCAAGCGGCACCGTTCGGGGTGCCTTGGGTTTGAACGCGATCGTCCGGAACGTGTATCCAGCTTCTGGGTTCCGAGGAGTTTAGAAGGATGCAGAGAACCAATGGCGCCGTACGGGAGCGCATTGATTTTTCCCGCATCAAGACTTCCATCCCCATTCCCAATCTGATCGAGGTCCAGAAGAATTCCTATGACCGCTTCCTGCAAATGGACCTGCTGCCGCACGAACGGGAAGACATGGGCCTGCAAAGCGTTTTCACCAGCGTCTTCCCGATCACCGACTTCCGCGGCATGAGCCAGTTGGACTTCGTGGACTATTCGATCGGCAACTGGGAGTGCAAGTGCGGCAACCTGAAGGGCCTGCACCACCTGCGCTCGACCTGCCGCAATCCGAGCTGCGGGGCCACCATACAGACGGATCCCTATCATCCCGGGGATGTGTTGTGCCCGAAGTGCGGCACCTTCAACCGCAACGTGGTTACCTTCTGCAACCGCTGCGGCGACCCGGTCAGCCTTCAGCTCAAGTACGACGTCGCCGAGTGCCAGGAGCGGGGGATGACCTACGCCGCTCCCCTGAAGGTGACCATCCGGCTGACCGTTTACGACAAGGATCCGCAAACCGGCCAGCGCACGGTGCGCGACATCAAGGAGCAGGAGGTCTTCTTCGGCGAGATTCCGTTGATGACCGATAACGGGACGTTCATCATCAACGGGACCGAGCGCGTCATCGTCTCGCAGTTGCACCGGTCCCCGGGCGTTTTCTTCGAGAAAATCCCGCAGCAGGGATACTATCTGGGCAAGATCATCCCGTACCGGGGCAGTTGGGTCGAGTTCGAGTACGACACCAAGAACCTGCTCTACGTGCGCATTGACCGCAAGCGCAAGTTTTACGGCAGCGTCTTTCTGCGCGCCCTGGGTCTGAAGACCGACGAGCAGATCCTGCGCCGCTTTTACGTGGTGGATCGCATCGCGATCCGCGACCACCGTCTGTACTGGGTGGTTCCGGCCGCGCCCAAGGAGGCAGTTCCGGCGGCGGGCAAGGACAAGGGCAAGGAAAAGAGTGATGCCGAGGCGCCGCCCACCAGCCTGCTGGGCGTGAAACTGACGCAGCCGGTGGTGGGTCGCGGCGGGGAAACGCTGGTGGCGGCGGGCAAGAAGATCACTTCGCAGATCGTCCGCGAGCTCCGGAAAGCCCGCATCGAAGAGGTCGAGATCGCACCGGGCGATCTGGACGGCGCCTGCCTGGTGGCCGACGTGGTGGACATGAGCACGGGCGAGGTGCTGGCCGAGGCCAACCAGGAACTGACCCCGACCGTGCTTAACAAGCTGCTGGAGGCCGGCATCCCCGGCTTCGAGGTTTGTTTCCCGGAGAAGGACGACGTCGGCCCGGTCATCTCCGCCACGCTGAAGAAAGACCCCGTCAAGAGCCAGAACGAGGCCCTGCTGGAGATCTATCGCAAGTTGCGGCCGGGCGATCCCCCCACGCTGGACACCGCCACGCAGCTATTCCAGGGCATGTTTTTCGACCCGCGCAAGTACGATTTCTCGCGCGTGGGGCGGATGAAATTCAACATCAAGCTTTACGAGCGGGCCGACGCCACGCCGCTGGACCGTCGCACGCTGGATCCGGAGGATTTCTACGCCGTCATCCGCTACTTGCTGAAGCTGCGCAAGCTGCCGTCGGTGGCGGTGGATGACATTGACCACTTGGGCAACCGGCGCGTGCGCGCGGTGGGCGAGCTGCTGGAGAACCAGTTCCGCATCGGCCTGGTGCGCATGGAACGGGCCATCAAGGAGAAGATGTCGGCGTACCAGGAAATGTCCGCGGCCATGCCGCACGACCTGGTGAACGCCAAGCCGGTGATGGCCGCCATCCGCGAGTTCTTCGGCTCGAGCCAGCTTTCGCAGTTCATGGATCAGACCAACCCGCTGGCCGAGGTCACGCACAAGCGGCGGTTGTCGGCGCTGGGTCCGGGCGGGCTGTCGCGCGAGCGCGCGGGTTTCGAGGTCCGCGACGTTCACCCCACGCACTACGGGCGGATTTGCCCCATCGAGACGCCCGAGGGTCCCAACATCGGATTGATCTCCTCGCTTTCCACCTACGCCCGCATCAACGAGTACGGCTTCATCGAGAGCCCGTACCGGCGGGTGGTCAAAGGACAGGTGATTGACGAAGTCAAGATCCTGAATCCGGGCGACACGAATTTCAAGGTCGGGCAGGTGGTGCTGCGCGGCGAAGCCGAACGGGCCAACCGCGAGCTGCCCCCGGGCAGACAGAAAGCCGAGTACGAGGCCTATTGCGTGTACCTGTCGGCCTGGGAAGAGGACAAGCACGTCATCGCGCAGGCCAACGTGGAGCTGGACGAGCAGGGCCGGATCATTCCCGAGCTGGTCAACTGCCGTCATGCCGGCAGCACGTCCCTGCGTCACCGGGACGAGGTGGAGTACATGGACGTCAGCCCCAAGCAACTGGTCTCGGTGGCGGCCAGCCTGATCCCGTTCCTGGAGAACGACGACGCCAACCGCGCCTTGATGGGATCCAACATGCAGCGGCAGGCGGTGCCTCTGCTGCGCGCGGACGCCCCGCTGGTGGGCACGGGCATGGAAGCGGTGACGGCGCGCGATTCCGGCGCGGTGGTCATCTGCAAGCGCTCGGGGATCGTGGACTCGGTGGATTCCGAGCGCATCATCGTGCGCGTGGAGGGCGGCGTGCACGAGGGGCAACTGTCGCGCGAAGTCGGCTCGGATATCTATCAGTTGGTGAAGTTCAAGCGCAGCAACCAGAACACCTGCATCAACCAGAAGCCGGTGGTGCACAAAGGGCAGCGCGTGCGCAAGGGCGACGTGCTGGCGGACGGTCCCTGCACCGAGCACGGCGAGCTGGCGCTGGGGCGCAACGTGCTGGTGGCGTTCATGCCCTGGCGCGGCTACAACTTCGAGGACGCCGTGGTGGTGAGCGAAAAGCTGGTCAAGGAGGATTACTACACCTCGGTGCACATCGAGGAGCTGGAAATCGAAGCGCGCGACACCAAGCTGGGGCCCGAGGAGATCACGCGCGACATCCCGAACGTGGCCGAGAGCTTCCTGCGCAATCTGGACGAAAGCGGCGTGGTGCGCATCGGCGCCACGGTCAAGCCGGGCGACATCCTGGTGGGCAAGGTGACGCCCAAGGGCGAGACCCAGCTCACCCCGGAAGAGAAGCTGCTGCGCGCCATCTTCGGCGAGAAGGCGGGCGACGTCAAGGACGCCTCGCTGTATTGTCCGCCGGGCATCGAAGGCACGGTGGTGGACGTGAAGATCTTTTCGCGCAAGGGAGCGGAGCTGGACGAGCGGTCCAAGGCCATCCTGGAGGCTCAAATCGCGCGCTTGCAGCGCAACCTGGAGGACGAAAAGCGCATTCTCAACGACGAGCGCGTCAAGCGCCTGGCGGCCCTGCTGGAAGGCAGGGAACTGGTGGCCGACCTGCACGACGAGAAGACCAACAAACGCCTGCTCACCCGAGGCACCCGGCTGACGCGCGAGATCATCGAGCGCATGAAGGCGCGGGATCTCAAGCGCATGAAGCTGAGGGAGCCCGATCCCCGGCTCAAGGACCAGATTGACGAAATCGAGGAGATGACCTCGCGGCAGATCGCGGTCATCGAGAAGATCACCGAGGAGAAGATCGCCAAGCTCAAGAAGGGCGACGAGCTGCCGCCGGGCGTCATCAAACTGGTCAAGGTTTACGTGGCCATGAAGCGCAAGCTGTCGGTCGGCGACAAGATGGCCGGCCGGCACGGCAACAAGGGCGTCATCGCCAAGATCGTGCCCGAAGAGGATATGCCGTATTTGCCGGACGGCACGCCGGTAGAGATCATCCTGAATCCGCTGGGCGTGCCCTCGCGCATGAACGTGGGCCAGATCCTGGAGACCCACCTGGGGTGGGCGGGGCACAAGCTGGGGCGCTTCTACGCTTCGCCCGTGTTTGACGGAGCGCGTGAGGCCGACATCAAGCGGGAGCTGGCGGAAGCGGGCTTGCCGGTTTCGGGCAAGGTCACGCTCTATGACGGCATGACGGGGCTGCCGTTCGAGCAGCCGGTTACGGTGGGTTACATCTACATGATGAAGCTGGCCCACCTGGTGGACGACAAGATCCACGCGCGCTCCATCGGGCCGTACTCGTTGATCACCCAGCAGCCTCTGGGCGGCAAGGCCCAGTTCGGCGGCCAGCGCTTCGGCGAGATGGAGGTCTGGGCCCTGGAAGCCTACGGGGCGGCCTACATTTTGCAGGAGTTGCTGACCGCCAAATCCGACGACGTCTACGGACGCGCCAAGATCTACGAAGCCATCGTCAAGGGCGAGGCCGCGGCTGAGCCGGGCGTGCCCGAATCCTTCAACGTTCTGATTCGCGAGTTGCAGGCGCTCTGCCTGGATGTGGAGCTGATCAAGAAGCCGCGCGAGCACATCGAAACCGCTCTGGCGGCCGACTAGGGATGAACCGGGCACCGAGTCCGGCACACCTTGGGGCGAGGTCCCGGCAGGCGGACTCCATCGCCCCGCGGAGCACCGGGCCTGCCCGCAGCAACGAGGAGCTGGAATGTATCGTTCGTCACCTTACGATCGAGCGAACCTGATCGCCGACTTCGACGCCATCCGCATCTCGCTGGCCTCTCCGGAAAAGATCCGGAGCTGGTCGCACGGGGAGGTGACCAAGCCGGAGACCATCAACTACCGGACCTTCAAGCCGGAGCGTGACGGGCTGTTCTGCGCCCGCATCTTCGGACCGGTCACCGACTGGGAGTGCCTCTGCGGCAAGTACAAACGGATGAAGCACCGCGGCGTCATCTGCGACAAGTGCGGGGTGGAGGTGACGCTGTCGCGCGTGCGTCGCGAGCGACTGGGCCACATCGAGCTGGCCAGCCCGTGCTCGCACGTGTGGTTCTTCAAGGGCTTGCCCAGCCGGATCGGCTACCTGCTGGACATCACCATCCGCGAGCTGGAGCGTGTGCTGTACTACGAGGCGTACGTGGTGGTGGATCCGGGCGAGGTCCCCGGCCTGCAAAAGGGGGAGGTGATCACGGACGAACGCCGCCGGCAGCTCGAACAGGAGCATCCCGGCAAGTTCGTGGTCATGATGGGCGCCGAGGGCATCAAGGAGCTGCTCAAGCGCGTGGACCTGGACGCGCTGAGCCAGGAAATCCGCGACCGAATGAAGACCGAGCCCTCGCAGCAGAAGAAGCTCAAGTACGCCAAGCGGCTGCGAGTGGTGGAAAGCTTCCGCAAGTCGGGCAACAAGCCCGAGTGGATGATCCTGGACGTGATTCCGGTGCTCCCGCCGGAGCTGCGCCCCCTGGTGCCGCTGGACGGCGGTCGCTTCGCCACCTCGGATCTGAACGATCTGTACCGGCGCGTGATCAACCGCAACAACCGGCTGAAGAAGCTGATCGAGCTGCGCGCGCCGGACGTGATCGTGCGCAACGAGAAGCGGATGTTGCAGGAGGCGGTGGACGCGCTGTTCGACAACGGGCGGCGCGGGCGCGTGCTGCGGGGCGCCAACAACCGGCCGCTCAAGTCCCTGTCCGACAATCTCAAAGGCAAGCAGGGCCGCTTCCGGCAGAACCTGCTGGGCAAGCGCGTGGACTACTCGGGCCGCTCGGTGATCGTGGTGGGGCCGGAGCTGAAGCTGCACCAGTGCGGCCTGCCCAAACAAATGGCGCTTGAATTGTTCAAGCCGTTCATCTACCACCGGCTGGAGCAGCGCGGCCACTGCACCACCATCAAGCAGGCCAAGGAGCTGGTGGAGGCGCAGGACCCGGTGGTGTGGGACATTCTGGAAGAGGTCATCCGCGACCATCCCATCCTGCTCAACCGCGCCCCCACCCTGCACCGGCTGGGCATCCAGGCCTTCCAGCCCGTTCTGGTGGAAGGCAAGGCGATCAAGATCCATCCGCTGGTATGCACCGCCTTCAACGCGGACTTCGATGGAGACCAGATGGCGGTGCACATCCCGCTTTCGCCCGAAGCGCAGATCGAGGCGGCCACGCTCATGCTCTCCTCCAACAACATCCTGTCGCCGGCGCACGGCCAGCCTCTGGCCGTGCCCACGCAGGACATGGTGCTCGGGCTGTACTACCTGACCAAGGCCCGGCCGGGGACCAAAGGCGAGGGCAAGAAGTTCGCCTGCCCCGAGGACGTGCTCATTGCCCTGGAGATGGGCGAGGTGGAAACCCTGACGCCCATCAAGCTGCGTTACACCGGCAAGGTCATCGACCTGGACAAGGCCTACGACAACCAGGACATCCTGCACACGCAGCCCATCGAGTACGACAAGCAGGACATGGACACCACGGTGGGCCGCGTGATCCTCAACGACGTGCTGCCTGAGGAGATGCCTTTCATCAACGGCCTTCTCAAAAAGAAGGGCATCACCCAACTGGTGCAGTACTGCTACCTGCATTTCGGCCTGCAAACCACGGTGGAGATGCTGGACCGGATCAAGGATCTGGGCTTCCATTACGCCACCCGGGCGGGCGTCTCCATCGGCATTGACGACATGGTGGTGCCCAGGCAGAAGGCCGAGCTGGTGCGCGAAGCCGAGAAGGAAGTGATGGCGGTGCAGCAGCAGTACCTGGACGGCGCCATCACCTACGGCGAGCGCCTGAACAAGATCATCGAGATCTGGTCCAAGGTCACCGACCGGGTCTCCGAAGAGATGTTCCGCATCATGGAGGAGGACGACCGCACGGGTCGCTACCTCAACCCCATTTACATCATGGCCGACTCGGGCGCGCGCGGCTCCAAGCAACAGATCCGCCAGCTTTCCGGCATGCGCGGTCTGATGGCCAAGCCCAGCGGCGACATCATCGAAACGCCCATCACCGCCAACTTCCGCGAAGGCCTGAACGTGTTGCAGTACTTCATCTCGACCCACGGCGCGCGCAAGGGCCTGGCCGACACCGCGCTCAAGACGGCCGACTCCGGCTACCTGACGCGCCGGCTGGTGGACGTGGCGCAGGACGTCATCGTCACCGAGTACGATTGCGGCACCACCGACGGCATTTACGTGGAAGCCATCATCGAGGCGGGCGAGACCATCGAACCGCTGCGTGACCGGCTGGTGGGCCGGGTGGCGTTGGAGGAGGTCTACGACTACGAAGGCAATCTGCTGGGGGGCGTCAACCAGGAGATCACCGAGGAGCTGGCGGCCAACATCGAGTCGGCCGGCATCGAGCGGGTCAAGGTGCGCTCGGTGCTGACCTGCGAGTCCCGGCGGGGCGTCTGCCAGCTCTGCTACGGGCGCAACCTGGCCACCGGGCGACTGGTCGAGCGAGGCGAAGCCGTGGGCGTGATCGCCGCGCAGTCCATCGGCGAGCCCGGCACCCAGCTCACCATGCGCACCTTCCACATCGGCGGCGCGGCTACCCGCGTGGCGGAGCAGTCCACCCAGGAAGCCAAGAACGACGGCTTCGCCAAGTACATCAACATCCACACGGTGCGCAACAAAGCGGGCGAACTGGTGGCCATGAACCGCAACGGCATTCTGGCGGTGGTGGACGCCAAGGGGCGCGAGCGGGAGCGTTACCAGGTGGTCTACGGCGCCAAGGTCCGCGTGGAAGACGGAGCGCCGGTCAAGGCCAACCAGACCTTGCTCGAGTGGGATCCCTACACCTTCTCGATCCTGACCGAGGTGAGCGGGATCGTTCACTTCCGCGATTTGATCGAGGGCCAGACTTTCCAGGAGCAGTTGGACGAGATCACGGGCATGGCCCACCGGGTGGTGGTGGAGTCGCCCGACGTCAAGCGCATTCCCAAGATCGTGGTGCGGCCGGCGGGCGGCAGCCGGGCGGACGAGAAAGAGTATTTGATGCCGACCAACGCGCACCTGATGGTCAACGACGGCGAGGAGGTGCACGCGGGCGACGTGCTGGCCAAGATCCCGCGCGCCACCACCAAGACCAAGGACATCACTGGCGGTCTGCCGCGCGTGGTCGAGCTGTTCGAAGCGCGCAAGCCGCGCGAACCCGCAGTCATCGCCGAGATCAACGGCGTGGTCCGCTTCGGCGAGATCGTCAAGGGACAGCGCAAGATCTACATCCGCGGCGACGACGGCCAGGAACGCGAGTACGCCGTGCCGCGCGGCGTTCACATCAACGTGCAGGACGGCGAGCGCGTGAAGGCGGGCGATCCGCTGATGGACGGGCCGCGCGACCCGCACAAGATTCTGGAAGTGCTGGGCGAGAAGGAGCTGCAAAAGTATCTCGTCAGCGAGATCCAGGAGGTCTACCGGCTCCAGGGCGTCAACATCAACGACAAGCACCTGGAGGTGATCGTGCGGCAGATGATGCGCTGGGTGAAGGTGGAGGACATCGGCGACACCGAGTTCCTGCCCGAAGAAGTGGTGGACAAGTTCAAGTTCCGCGAGGAGAACGAGCGCGTCATCGCCGCCGGCGGGCGGCCGGCGACGGGCCGGCCCGCCTTGCTGGGCATCACCAAGGCTTCGCTGTCCACGGACTCGTTCATCTCGGCGGCTTCCTTCCAAGAGACGACCCGCGTGCTCACCGAAGCTGCCATCAGCGGCAAGGTGGATTACCTGCGGGGTCTGAAAGAGAACGTCATTATGGGCCGGCTGATCCCGGCGGGCACCGGCATGGAGTACTATCGCCGGGTCCGCATTGCGGGCGAGGGCCTGGAGGAGGAAGAGGTCGCTCCGGCGGAAATCGAAGTGCCGTTGCTGGAGGGACTGGAAGGCTACGCCGAAGAGACGCGCCCGCGCTACCCGGGAGGCTTGCCCGAGGAGCCGCTGGAGCTGGATTCTCTGGACGCTGAGTGAGCAGGCCGGGCGGGACTGGCCGGGGATTACTCGGCCAGTCCTGCGGCGCGCGTGCGCGGTGGCGTGCGGAAGACGGCGTTCAGAAACAGCACGTTCAGCCCGTCCATGGCCGCCCGGAAGTTGGGGTCGGCGGTAAAGCCGATCACGTAGCCGCGGCCCTCGCGCGCGACGACGAGCAAGGGTTTGTAGGCGAGCTGCTTGCGGTTCTCCTCCCACAAGTAACCGCTCGCCAGAAGTTGATCGGGTCCCAGGAAGACGGCCGCGTTCACGCCGCGATCGAGCTTGATGGGGGAGTAAATCGTTCGTCCGGACACCAGAGCGACGACAGTTTCGCCCAGCCCGGCTGTGATCCAGTGGTCGGGATCGAGGCGCGCACGCACCATCACGCCCAGCGCGCGATCCGGCATCTCGCGTTCGGGTTGGATTTCTTTGAGGTAATCGTCCTCGCTGGCCAGCAACTTGCCGGGCGCGCGGGGTTCTGCGGCTTCCGGTTTAGCGGCCTCCGGTTTGGGGGCTTCAGGACGGCGAGCAGGCTCGCCGGGACGCGCCAGGTATTCCTGGGTCACAGGGAGCAGGCCGGTGCGGGAGTCGGCGAGAAAACTGACGGCGCCGGCGATGCCGATCAGAGTGCCGCCGGAGGACACCCACTCGCGCAGCCTGCGGATGCCGTTGGCGCCGAGGATCTGGGAATAGACGTCGCCGAAACCCTGGTCGGGCAGGATGACGACCTGGAAGCGGTTGAGGTCGGCGGCGGGCAGCGTTTGGGTGCGGATGATAGTGACCGGGTAATTATACTCGCGCTCCAGCAGGAAGCGGGTCCAGCCGGCGGACGTTGAGGAGGCCGGCCTGTCCCACGCCAGAGCTATGGCGGGAGCGCGCATGCGGACCACGTAGCGGCTGCCGAAGTTCACCCCGTCTTCGACCCAACTGGAATCCACGCCCTGCACGTCGGCCCCGCTCTGGCGGGCAAGGCGCGCCATGGTTTCGGCCAGTCCCTCGGGATTGTCTTTGACTTTGAAAATCAGAGTGCCGGCCGGATACTTGCGGCCTTCCAGCGTGAAGGGTTTGTCGCTGGAAAGAACGGAGAGGTTTTCCTGAAGGGCGGCTGCGAGCAGGCGCGCGGCTGCCTGTGTGCCCCAGGGGACCAGGAAGGCCACCTGCGCCTTGGGGTTGTGCAGCGTCCCGGGCGGGATCCGCCGGGGGTTGGCGGCTTCGAACTTTCCGTGCGATTCCTGAGGCGCGGCGACGGCTTCCACGTTGTAGGCCAGGGGCAAGGACCAGGCGGTTACGTCATAGATTTCATCCGGCAGTTTCTTGCGGCGACGCCGCTCCTGTTCCTTGATGAACTTTTCGTCCATGGGGACATTGGGATCGAGCAGGTTGCGGATCAGTCGCTTGGCGGGTTGCGCCAGCGGAATGACGTAGCTGCCGGCGGGGAACTCGCGATCGCCGTTGCGGAAGGGGGCCAGCGCGCGTTTGATCTCGATGCCGTGTTCGGCCAGCACGGCGGCCAGTTTGTCTACGGCGCTGGTGTCGCCCCGGCGCACGAGGATGTACTCACGGAGGGACTCCTTGTTGCCCTCCTCGATCGCGCTCTGCCGGTAGCGGTAGAACGACTCCAAAAGTTTCTGGCGCTCGCGCGCCGCGGTCTCCAAAGTCGAGATCGAGCTGACGAACTGCTGGCGGACCGTATCGCGGAAGTGAAAGACGCGGTCGTCGCTGCGACGCATGCGCAGGCCGCGGGCGGAGGCCTGCTCGTAGGTCATGGCGATGGCGCCGTAATACGTAGGCCAGCTGGCGCCGTAGCCCGGGTAAAAAGCGTCGAAGACCTCCCTGGTGAAGTAGTCGAAGCCGAAGCGGTCGAACCAGCGGGCGTTATTGCGTCCGAACCAGTGCAGGATCTCGCGCTGCTGCGGCGTGATATGGGGGTTGAACGGATCCGCCTCGGGCGCGAAGTAGTAGGTCGAGTCGGATCCCATCTCATGCAGATCCACGAAGACCAGCGGGTACCAGCGGCGCAGCTCGGCCACCAGGCTGCGGATTTCGGGCTGGGTCAGCAGGATCCAGTCGCGGTTGAGATCGAAGAGGTAATGGTTGCCTCGTCCGCCGGGCCACGGTTCGACGTGCTCGGCCGCGGCCGGATGTTCGTCCGGGCGCGCTCCCACGGTTTGTTCGAAGTGGCTGATGAAGCGCTCGCGCCCGTCGGGGTTCTGCGAGGGGATCAGGAGCACGAGCACGTTGTCGCGGATTTGCTCGACCAGCGGGTCGTTGCGGGCAGCCAGCAGGTGGTAGGCGACCAGCAGGGCGGCATCCGGGCCTGAGATCTCGTTTCCGTGAACCCCGTTGGCCAGACAGACGACGGCCGGCAGCCCCGCCATGAGCTTGCGCGCTTCAGCCTCCGGCGTGCGTCGGGGGTCGGCCAATCGCTGGTAGGCCGTGCGAATCTCTTCCAGTCGGCGCAGATTCGCTTCCGAGCCCACGACGGCGTAGAAGAGCTTGCGCCCTTGCCAGCTCGTTCCGTAGTCGAAAACCCGCAGCCGCCCCGTAGCCGAGGCGAGCGCCTCCAGATACTGCCTGAGCCCGGCGACATTGGTGATCTTTTCGCCGGGTTCGTAGCCGAGCACCTGTTTGTGGGTGGGCACGCGCGGATCGTAGCTGGCGTCAGGCCAGTATTCCCAGCGGGTCTCGGCGGACCAGCCGGTCACCCAGAGCAAGCTGATGGTCAAGCAAACGGCGAACTTACCCATAAGGTAGCTAGGATACGTCATTGAGCCGGGTGATCACCAACCGCGAAACTTTCGGGCGCAGGACGGGTTATACTGGTTTGCCCATGATGTGGTTGCGGGGGATTTTCTTCGGAGCCGCCCTGGCCGCGGCCGGGCTCGGGGCCACGTTCGGGACCGTGATTCCGACCGTCGGCGGCCTGCTGGACATCGTGTTGGATGAGGGGCGGAACCGCCTTTACCTGGTAAATCCGTCCTACAACCGGGTCGAGGTGTACGCCATCGCCCAACGTCGTTTCCTGTCGCCGGTGGCCGTGGACCGGTTGCCGATTTCGGCGGCGCTGTCGCGAAGCGGCAAGTTCCTCTACGTGACCTGCTTTGACGGCACGTCGCTCAACGTCATTGACCTGGACACGATGACGGTGAGCCGTCGCGTGAGTCTGCCGGCCAAGCCCGAGGGAGTTGCCGTAGGCGCCGACGAGCGGGTGTTGATCACCACCATCGGAACAGGCCCGAACAATCAGGCCTATACCTTGCTGATCTATGATCCGGCTGCTTCCGAGGGACAGGCGATCGGCAACGTGGTCATCGCGCCACCCCCTCCGCAATCGCCGCGCTTGCCGCCGCCTGTGGGGAGGCTGGCCCTGGCGGCACGGAGCCGGCTGGTCTCGACGCCCGACGGGCGATACATCATCGGCCTGAGCAATATCAACAACAACACGGGTGTCGCTTTCCTTTACGAGAGCGCTTCGGCTTCGGTGCTGCGATCCCGACAGATCGGCAATATCTCGACGGTGCTTTCGGTGGCGCCGGACGGCTCGAAGTTCATGGCGGGTCTTACCCTTTTCGAGACCGAGACGCTGACAGTGCTGGCCCAGCAAAACGCCGCCAATGCGCCATTCCCCTTTCAACCGGGGGCCCAATTCAGCCTGACCGACAATGTGGGCGGCAGCGTTTTTGCGCCCGACGGCGGTTACCTGTATTCGGCGTTCAACATTCCTCCCGTGTCCAGCCCCCCGGCGCGGCCGAACGTGAGCCAGTTGCTGATCAACGACCCCGACAATCTTCTCATCCACTTGGCTCTGCAATTGGCTGAAAACGTTGCGGGCAAGATGGTCATTAGCTCGGACGGTGGCGTCATCTATGCCATCTCGGAATCCGGCTTCATGATCCTGCCCGTGGGGCGACTGTTGGAGAACCCGATTGCCATGCCCGAGTCGCGCGCGGTGCTGCTGGCCAACGACCAGTGCGGCGTGGCGGCGAATCAGCGCTCGGCGGTCGTGCGTATTCAGAACCTGGGCCGGGGCCGGTTGAGCATCACGCCCCAGTTGTTGCAAATACCGCAGACGCCCCAGGCGGGCATTCCCGGTTTGGGCGGCTCTGGCCCCGGCGGCGGCGCTCCCGGTGGCACCATCGTGATCGTCTTGCCGCCTGCTCCGGGGACCCAGCCTGCTCCGGTCACCGGCGCGGCGCCGGGAGCTCAGGTCCCCGCAGGGCCGGGCCAGCAGCAACCCGCGGTGGCCCAGACGGCGCCCCTGGTGCGCACGCGACTGGCCGAACAGGCGGTCGAGTTCATTTTCAACGCGAACGCAGCGCGCGCACTGGGGACCATCACACCGCACGATTTTACGATCCAGGTTCCCGAAGCCATCAACATCCCCCCGCGAATCCGCGTCTATCAGAACAACCGGGATGCCGAGGCGCGGGGCGACATCGTACCCATCGAGGTCGGCATCTCGAACCAGGAAGGCCTCGTGGACCTGGCGCTGGATGCGCAACGCCAGCGGCTTTACCTCGCCAACTCGGGGCTGAACCGCGTGGAAGTGTTCGATCTCCGCAGCCGGCGACTGCTCGAGCCCATCAAGGTGGGGCAGCTTCCGCGCTCGCTGGCGCTGACGCCCGATGGCAACACCCTGTATGTGGCCAACTCCGGCGGGGAATCCATCAGCATCGTGGACCCCAACCTCGGGCGCGAGGTGGGTCGCGTGCGCTTCCCGGCGCTGCCCTTCAACGCCAGCGCTCCCCTGGTGACCCCCAGCGTCATTGCCGCCGGCCTGAGCGGTTTGCAGATCGTCATGAGCAACGGCACGCTCTGGCAGGTGATCGGCAACGAGGCCGTGCCGCGGCCGCTCAGTCCGGCCATCGGGTCGCTGACCGTGCCCGCTCCGCGCAGCATGGTGGCCACGCCCGGGGGCGAATACATCCTGCTGGTGGCCGGAGCCAACAACACGATGGCCTACCTCTACGACGGCACGGTGGATGAGTACGTCCTGGCGCGCCAGGTCGTGACGGGCGCCGCGCAGGGCTTCCTGGGACCTGTCGCGGCCGGACCGCGCGGGCAGTATTACGTGATCCACGGCATGTTGTTCAACCAGTCGTTGACGCGGCTGGCCGACGCGCCGTCGGTCCAGATACCGGCGCGTCCAGGCCAGACGGCGACCATGAATCGTCCGGTGGCGGCGGTGACACCGGTGAGCGCGAACACGTATGCGCGGTTCATTCAACCCGTGCTGGCGGCCGCCACGGCGCTGCCCGGCGAGCTTCCCGTGGTCGAAGTGGTGGACGCCACGACGGGCGCCGTGTTACGCAGCGCGCCGGCTCTGGAAGCGCCCCTGTCCACAGTGGTGGGTGCCGGCCGGGCCTTTATTAACGGTCGCACCATGGCCCTCGATCCGTCCGGCCAGGCAGCCTATGTGCTCACAGCCAGCGGGCTGAGCATTGTGCCCTTGGATCAACCGGCTCGGCTGGACCGCCCGACGGTGAACCGCAATGGCGTGGTTAACATGGCCAGCTATACAACCAGCGTCGCTCCCGGCGGCCTGATCTCGATTTTCGGGCAGGCCCTGGCGGCTTCCGGGACGGCCACCAGCACCCCGCTCCCGTACATCCTCGGGGGCGCCTGCGTGACCGTGGCCAACCGCGCACTGCCCTTGTTGATGACCTCGCCCACGCAGATCAACGCGCAACTACCGTTCGATCTGGCCGCCGGGCGCTATACGCTCGTGGTGCGCGCCGTGGATCGCAAGGTCGCCTCCGCCAGCTACAGCTTGACAGTCTCCAAGTACGCACCGGCCGTGTTCGTGGATCCGATCACGGATCAGGCAGCGATCTACCACCCGGACGGGCGGCCGGTGACCAAAGAGAATCCCGCGCGCCGGGATCGCACCGTGAGCATCTACGCCACCGGCCTTGGCCCTACGCACGGCGGGCGTGCGGTGGCGGGCATGCCGGCGCCTTCGGAGCCGCTGGCCGTCACCGATCCCGTCAAGGTCTTTTTCGGCGATCCACGTTACCAGCAATCGGAAATGATCGTGGAATGGAGCGGCTTGCAGCCGGGCGCCATCGGCGTCTACCGGATTGACGTGCGGGTGCCGGGCTTCCGCAGCCGTGGCGACGCCTTGCCCGTGACCGTCCGCATCGGCGGGGTGGACAGCCCGAGCTCGGCTCCGGTGGTTCCCAAGGTGGCCGTAGACTGAGCGGTCGCGCCCCGCGGTCCTCTGCCCCGCCTTACATTCCTGCATTATCCTGTTAGAAGGCAAATCGCTGGAGGAAGGCGCGAATGAGAGCTCGCCGGCTGTTGTTTGTGGCATTGCTCCTGGGTCTGTTTTCATGCAGCCGCGATCCGGAAGTGGTCAAGCGCAAATACCTGGAAAGCGGCAACCGGTACTTCGAGAAGAAGCAATACAAGGAAGCTTCGATCATGTACCGGCAGGCGCTGCGCAAGGACCCCCGCTACGGCGAGGCCTACTACCGGCTGGCCCTCACCCAGATCCGGCTCAACCGCCTTCCCGAGGCCATTCGTTCCTTGCGCCGGGCCGTCGAGTTGCTGCCCGACCGGATCGAACCCAAGACCCAGTTGGGTGATCTGTACCTGACCGGACTGGCGTTCACGGCCCCCGGAAACACGCGCCAGATCGAATATCTGCGCAACGAAATCAAACAACTGGCCGAGCAGCTTCCGCCGGGTTCGGCTTCCCGGCATCGGTTTCTCGGTTACCACTTCCTGAGTCAGAGACAGCTCAAAGAGGCCCTGGCGGAATTTCGCCGCGCCCACGAGCTTCAGCCTTTTCGGCCCGAATTCACGCTGCCCCTGGTGGAAGCGCTGTTCAACGACGGGCAGGCCCAGGAGGCGGAAAAGCTTGCGCGTGGGCTGCTGGAAAAAGAACCGCAACTGGCCGCGGCGTACGACGTTCTCTATTTGCACTACATGCGCGGCAATCGTGAGGCCGAGGCCGAGGCCGTGCTCAAAGAGAAAACCGCCCGACTGGGGAGCCAGGCTTCGGTCTGGCTTCAGTTGGCCTCCCATTACCATCGCGTAAAGAAGATCGAGCCGATGCAGCGCGCGCTGGACCATTTGACGTCCGACCTCAAGGCGTTCCCGGAAGCTTACCAGTTGGTCGGCGATTTTTACCGCGTCCGCGGGGAGCTCGAGAAGGCGCTGCATTACTATGACCTGGGCATTCAGCGGGACGGCGCCCGCCGTGCGCGCTATCAGAAGAGCAAGGCGGGGGTGCTGGCCGACCAGGGACGCCGGAGCGAAGCGAGGACTTTGCTCGATGAGCTGCTCAACTCCGATCCGCGCGACGACGAGGCCCGATCCATGCGGGCGGCCCTGATGGTCGAGGCCGGCTCCGCGGAGGAGCTGCGCACGGCAGTGTCCGAGCTCCAGGCGGCCATCGGCCGGGCGCCGCAGAACGCGCTGTTGCGCTTCCATCTGGGGCGCGCGCTCGTACGACAGGGTCAGTGGGACCAGGCGCGGGTGCAGTTCGAGGAGGCGATCAAACGGCAGCCGAACTTGCTGCCGCCGCGGCTGGCCCTGGCCGAAGTCCATGTGGCCCGAGGCGACTACACGGCTGCTTTGCAGGTGCTGCGTGAACTGCTTCAACTCGATCCGGCGCATCTTCCCGCGAAGCTGCTGCGTCATGCCGTCCTGGTGGCCACGGGCAATGTGGTGCAGGCGCGCTCGGACCTGGAAGCTACGCTCAAGGAGCACCCGGGCGCGCGCGAACCACTGCTGGCGATGGCCTCGCTCAATCTGGCGGAGCGGCGCTTTGCCGAGGCCGAGCAACAGTTCCGCCAGTTGCACGAGTCGGCTGCTCCCGGGGATTTGCGCGCCCTGATCGGCTGGACGGAAACCTACGCGGCGCAGGGCCGTTACGATCAGGCCATCGCCGTGTTGAAGCAGGAGCTGGCGCGGGATGAAAAGCGTTCGGTCGTGCGCCTGGCGCTGGCTAACGCACTGGCGCGCGCCGGGCGGTTGGATGCAGCCATCGAGGAGTACCGCCGCTTGATCGAAGAGAATCCCGCGGCCGGGGATCTCTATCTGCGATTGGGCGAGACCCAGCGCCGCAGAGGCGAGACTCGGGCGGCCCTGGCCAGTTTTCAAAAGGCGGTCGAGTTGATGCCCAAGGAGCCGGCGGCTTTGCTGGCGCTGGCTCTCATCCAGGACCAGCTCGGGCAATACGCGGAGTCCCAACGGACTTATGAGAAGATCCTTCAGTTCCAGCCGGATCATCCTGTCGCGCTCAACAATCTCGCGTATCTGCTCGCCGAGCGCGGGGGCGATCTGGACCGGGCGCTGACCCTGGCGCAGCGCGCCCGACAGAAACTGCCGCAGGATAACAACGTAGCCGACACGCTGGGCTGGATCTACATCAAGAAGAATCTGGCCGACAACGCGATCGAGATCTTTCGCGAGCTCACTCGCAAGGAACCCACCAATCCGACCTTCCACTATCATCTGGGGATGGCCCTGTACCAGAAGGGCGACCGGCTGGCCGCGCGGCAAGCCTTGCAGAACGCCTTGCGCAACAAGCCTGTCCCGGAAGAAGCCGCACGCATCAAGGAACTGCTGGCCAAAGTCGGCTGAGAGCACGCTCATGCGGCGCACGACCGCAGCCTATGTCGCCCCTTTCGTTGTCTTCGTGCTTCTGATGAGCGGTCTGCCCCGGTTGGGGATCGGACCGGAGCTGTCTTATCCCATCCGCACCCTTGCTGCGCTGGGCGCCTGGTGGATGCTCTCGCGGGGGCTGTTCGCCTGGCGGCCGCGGCAGGCCCTCGGCTCCATCGCGCTGGGCGGAGCGGTGTTCGCCGTCTGGATCGGGCCCGATCTGCTGTGGCCGGGTTACCGCAGTCATTGGCTATTCGAAAATGTTCTGACGGGCGCGGCACGCAGCACGGTCGAGGCCTCATGGCGCAACGACCCCGTTTTCCTGGGCTTCCGGGTGTTCGGGTCGGTCCTGGTGGTGCCGGTCATCGAAGAGCTGTTCTGGCGGGGTTGGTTGATGCGCTGGCTGACCGGGTCCGAGTTCGAGAAGGTTCCCTTGGGCGCCTACGTGCCGCGCGCCTTCTGGGTGACGGCGATCCTGTTCGGCCTGGAGCACGGCCCGTACTGGGACGTGGGATTGGCGGCCGGCGTGGCCTACAACTGGTGGGTGGTGCGGACGCGGAGCCTGGCTGACTGCGTGCTGGCGCACGGGGTGACGAACGGGTGCCTGGCGGCCTGGGTGCTGGCAAGCGGGGCCTGGTCGTACTGGCTCTAGACTTTACGGCGCAAAGTACTTGACAGGGCTCCGCCCGGATTTTATCCTAGGAGGGATGGCGTCTCCCGGTCGGCTGCGCTCAGCTCGAGGCTCCCCCCGCTCCATGCACGTTCACGCCCTGGACAACCTGCGTTACATCCGCGAGACCATGGAGCGTGCGACCGCGTTCACGGCCATTTCGGGTTGGGGCCTGATCGCGGTCGGTCTGACGGCCTTGGGAGCGGCGGTGCTGGCCTGGGGCAAGCCGGCGGCGCGCTGGCTGGTGATCTGGCTGATCGAGGCCGTCGTTTCGTTCGCGATTGCGACTGTGGCCACCGTACGCAAGGCGCGCGCTGCGCGCATGCCCCTGTTTTCGATGCCCGCCCGGCGCTTTGCTCTCAGTTTCTCGCCTCCCATGCTGGTCGGAGCCCTGCTTACCCTGGCGCTTTACCGGGCGGGCCAGTGGGACACGCTGCCGGGAATCTGGCTGCTGCTCTACGGTACGGGAATCGTGACCGGGGGCGCTTTTTCGATCCGCGTAGTGCCCGTCATGGGCTTGTGCTTCATGCTGCTGGGCGGGTTGACCCTGTTTCTGCCGCCTGCCTTGGGTTGCGCCATGATGGCGGCCGGGTTCGGCGGCTTGCACCTGTGGTTCGGGGTCTTGATTGTCAGGAGGTACGGTGGCTAAAGCGAACGCGTTGTCGCGGCGTTCGGAAGCGAAGGCTTCCCAGAGCGTCCGTTTGCGCGCCGTGGCCGCAGCCGGTTCGACGGCGCCGGCGCTGGATCGCCTCATTCATGAGCGCATCCGGTTGGGTATCGTCAGTGCGCTGGCGGTCAACGACAAGCTGAGTTTCAACGAATTGAAGCGCCTGCTGAAAACCACGGACGGCAACCTGAGCGTGCACGCGCGAAAATTGGAGGAGGCCGACTACATCGTGTGCAACAAGTACTTTGACGGCCGGCAACCCAGGACGGAATACCGGCTGACGCCCCTCGGCAGGGAGGCTCTGGAACGCTATCTGGCCCACATGGAGGCTTTGATCCGGGCCATGAGGGAGCGCTGACGATGGCGGCGGAGGAAAGCAAGAACGCCGCAGGATCGCTGCCCGGCGAGGCGGCCGCCGACGGCTTGCACGTGGCCATCATCATGGACGGCAACGGCCGCTGGGCGACCGCCCGGGGATTGCCGCGCGTGGCAGGACACCAGGCCGGCGCCGAAGCAGTGCGACGCACGGTGGAGGCTGCGCCCAAGCTGTGCATCAAGACTCTGACCCTCTACGCGTTCTCCTCGGACAACTGGCAGCGGCCTGCCGAGGAAGTCAACACCTTGATGCGGCTCTTTCATGAGTACCTGGAGCGGCACACGGCCGAGTGCGTCAAGCACGGGATTCGCCTCACCGTGATCGGACGGCGTGACCGGCTCGATGCGGATCTCTGCCGGGCCATCGAACGCGCCGAGGGCGCGACGGCGGCGGGGCGGCAGCTCCACCTGCGGATCGCGGTGGACTACTCGGCGCGCGACGCCATCGTGGAGGCTGCTCGCGGGGTAAACGGCCGTCCGGTCGGACGGGCCGAGTTCGCCCATCTGCTGGGCGAGGCGATTCATGCGCGCGAGCCCGTCCCCGACGTGGATCTGCTGATTCGCACCGGCGGTGAGCAGCGCCTCAGTGACTTTCTGCTCTGGGAGTGCGCTTACGCCGAGTTGTATTTCACCTCCCGCATGTGGCCGGACTTCGAAGCGCAGGATTTGGAAGCGGCGGTGCGGGAGTTCCATCGCCGCGAGCGGCGCTTCGGCCGGGTGCCCCAGCATGGGGCTTGAAGGCTCCGCTCGATCCCGAGTCATCCCGCCGGCAAGCCGAGCCTACCGTGGGCGCCGCGGAGTCCGAAGAGCGGCAGCGCGCTTTCGCTGAATGCGCATGCGCCGTCCGGCGGCCGTGACCGGGTACGCCGCGCGCCGCTCGTCGGTCTCGTCTCTTATGCTCCCTTTTGCAGAGAGTAGGTCTGCCCGGCGCGGGTTGGGAATTCGAGCACACCGTCTCGTTCCAGGACTTGGATCGGGCGGTTGTCCGCCGTTGTGGCCACGCGCACTTGCCTTCCGGGCCACGGGTTCACCACCCGTGCCCGTGCGCCTTTCTCGCTGTAAATTTCTACGTCGTCCACTTGCTTGCCGTCCCAGCACGCGCTCACCAGAAAGGCGCCCACGGCGCGCAGCCGTCGGAATCGCGCACGGCCAAGGTTCCGGGTGTTCGGGAACAACCGGATCACACCCGAGTAACTTTGCAGCATGCACTCGTTGAGCACGGCGGGCAACGAGAGGTTCTCCACCCAGATGCCCATGCGCATCATGAAGTCGAAGTCCGTGGAGTCGCGATAGCGCCCGCCGATCTGGCGGACGCGGTCCTGAGCGACGCCGTTGGGCAGCAGGCAGTAGCGGACCTCCCGCTTGAACCACTCCAGATCGAGCATGCCCAGACGGGCACGGATCAGGGGCTGGAAGACAAGGTCGTTGCCGCCTTCCAGGCGCACGGTGCGGGCCGTGCGGCGGGCGATGTCCAGTTGCTGTTGCCCGGTGTCCAGGCCGACCTGTTCGGCGGGGAAAACCGGGGCCAGGGTGACTGGGACGTTGTAGACGTACTCGACCGGAGCGTCCGGCACGTCAATCCACACTTCGCCGAAGGGCCCCTGAGCTTTGGGATAGGGTGCGATGCGGGCCTGGATCTCCAGCCATCGGTTGCGCTCCTCGCTGTCCAGCTTCAAGATCCGGGCGGCCTGGGCGGCGGCCTTGAACAGGAAACGCGCCAGCGCCAGATCCATGATGCAATCGCGGTTCAAGCGGAAATCCACCGTGAATCCCCAATTTTCGGGAGACACGGTGGGGATCACGTGATAGTAGCCGTCCTCGCCCTTTGTCATATAGGCCGCCAGAAAGTGCGCGGCCGCGCGCAGCAGGGGGTAAACGCGACGCAGGTAATCTTCATCCAGCGTGTAAAGGTAGTGCCACCAGAGACTCTGCACCGTCCACGGGGTCTCACAGACTTCGTAGCCCCAGGGCGGAACCGGGTAAGCGATCGTCTTGCTGGGAACCGGATAAGCCGAATGCGGGAAGAACGCGCCGGGCAGCGAGAACTTTTCGCGCGCGAAGGATTCCGCGATGGGCAGCAGGTTCTCGCAGAGCTCGACATAAGGCAGGTGCTGCTCGACGCGGTTCGAAGAGAATACACCCCAGTAAACCTGCTGCGTGTTGTAATTCATGTGATAGTCGCCGTGCCAGGCTGTGCCGATGCGGCCGCTGGTCCAGTTGCCGAACAGCCCGGGCGCGACCTTGCCTTCGCGCAGGCAGCAAGCCAGCCAGTATTGGTTGTGATACCAGATACGCTCGAGTTCGCGATCCGCGAATTCGACGGCGGAGCGTGACCAGAAGCTTCGCCACCATAGGGACGAGGAACGCTGGAGCTCGGACACGGGCATCGCCGCCAGCCGGCGTGCCTCCGCCGGCGCGCGGTTCACGTTGTCCGGGTCATCCCGGGTCGTGAAAAGCGTCAGGTCGAGTCGGAAGGGTTGTGTACGCCCGCTGAGCAGGAACACGCGCGCGGGATCGCGGGGGCTGCTTTCGCTCTTCCATTCGCCGTGCAGGCGTCCGCAGAGCGCGAAGCTGCGGTCTTCGGGGGAGGGCGGCGGGTCGGGCTGCTGGTCGGTGGGCGCGACGGCGGGGAAACGCTGCACACAGAGGAACTCAGCATGGTCGGCTTCGGCGTGGTGGCGGAGCTCCGGCAAGGGCAGGCGCGCCTCGCGGTCCGTGTACGGGTAGTAGGCCACCGAAAGGAAAGGCGCCGGCTCGCGAGTGGAGACCGAGATGTGGCCGGTCTCCTGGTTGACGAAGCACAGCACACGGACACGCCGAAGCGAGCCGCGCAGGTCGTCGTGCCGGAGATCGAGCGTCAGCAGGCCCTCGGAAATGTCGAGCACCTCGCGCACCAGGCGAACCATGCGCGAATCCCAGTGGATCCAGACGATGCCGCAAGGCCAGGGCCGCGGCCAGGGTTTGGCGTAGGACGAGCGGACGCGCTGGGTGTACTCATGGAAGAACTCGATGTTCGTTTCCAGATGGAGCATGTCGGGCCGCCCGCGCCGTTTGGCTTCCTCGCCGGCGCGGCGCCAAAGCTCGAGCAGGTCCTTAAAGTGCAGCACGTGCGGGTAGTGATCCTCGCTGACGCGAATATCCCAGGAGTCTTCCTTGCCGATGTGTAGGCCGAGGGCGTCCGGGCGCACGGTTACGCAAAGACCGATGTCCCCGTTGCCCAGCAGCATGCCATCGAAGAAATTGGGCGTCGGAATCTCGCGCACGATGCGATGCCGGCGCGCGATGCGAGAGCCGTCCCATAGCCGCTCGGGCGCCTGCGCCGCTGCGGCCGCCGCGCTTCCCAGAAAGCCTCTTCTCGTGAGCCTCACGATGACCTCCCGGTGTTCAACCGAGCGCCCGGCATTCTTCCGGGCTCCAGTCGGGCACGGCGCCCGGGCGCGCAGCGATCAGCGCCCCGACGCGGTTGGCGAAGTCGGCGACCTTCCTCAGAGGCCAGCCTGAATCGAGGCCGTGCAGGAAAGCTGCGGCGAAGGCATCCCCGGCGCCCACGGCGTCCACGACCTGCACGCGATACCCCGGGGCCTCGACCCATTCGCCCTGCCTCCAGATGGCGCAGCCCTCGGCCCCGCGCGTGATGGCGAGGGCCTCCCACCCGTAGGTGCCCGCAAAGCGCTCGGCGAACCGGGCGAGATCAGGACAAGGCTGATCGTACAGGCGCTGAATTTCCAGCGCTTCGCTGTCGTTGAGCTTGACGACCTGGGCTGCCGACATCAACTCCCGGACGAGTTCGGCGGTGTAATTCTGCTTGCGCAGGTTGATGTCGTAAAAGCGACGCGTGCCGGGCAGGGCTTCCATGAGCCGGCGCGTCAGCCCGCGCGCCTGGGGATACATGGAGTGGAGGGTCCCGAAGCAGAGCCAATCCGGCCGCCAGGCGGCGAGTTCCGCCAGATCGTTTTCGTCGAGAGTGACGAAGTCGTAGGCAGCGGGGCGGTGAATGGTGAAATCCGGCTGTCCGGCTTCATCCAGCCAGACCGAAACCCACCCGGTGGGTAGTCCCGAGAGTACCCGCACGAAGCGCGCGGGCAAGTCGAGCTCGCGCATGCGTTGGAGCGCTGCGCGCCCGCGAGGGTCTTCCCCGACGGCGCTGATGAAGCAGACATCGTGCCCCAGCTTCCGCGCGTGAGCCGCCAGGTTGAACACGGCGCCGCCCAGGTGTTCGGATTCGGAGAACACATCCCAAAGGACTTCGCCGATCGCTGCGATCTTCATGGCCGCGCCCGCAAGCTCCCTATGCTAACAACCGGCGGGCGAGCCCGGGTTCAGGCGCCTCCCAAGGCGCGCAAAAGCCGCGCCGGCAGCAGGATCAGGGCCCGGACGAGCTGAAGCACGCCTTCGACCGCGATCCCCAGGATCCGGAAGGGCAGCAGCAGAAGCCAGATCAGCGGGTAAAGCACCAGCGCGGCCAGCGCCAGCGGCCAGCAAAGCACCAGCAGAATCAGCCAGGCAAGGAAAGTGAACATGTCTCCGTGTCGTGATACGCAGCGGCGAGCGCCGGGTTCCCTATTTGAAACCGAGCTCGGCGAGCAGGCGTTGGGCGCCGTACACCTTGTCCAGGGCCTCGACGATTCCTTGGGTGGCGACATGGACCGAGCGCGCCTGCTCCTCGGTGTACACAAAACGATTCGGGAGACTCTCGATGTTGCCGTCGAAGAGGATTCCCACGATCTCGCCCTTGGTGTTGACCGTGGGGCTGCCGGAGTTCCCGCCGTGCGTGTCGGCCGTGGAGACGAAGTTGAACGGCGTCTTCAGATTGAGTTTCGGACGCGCGTCCAGCCAGCGTTGGGGCAACCGGTACGGCGGTTTGCCGGTGGCGCGTTTGTACAGGCCCTCGAACCTGGTAGCGTACGGGACCCAGCGTCCTTTAGAGTCCTTGTAGCCCTTCACGGCGCCGTATGTGAGCCGTAGCGTGAAGGTGGCGTCCGGGTATGCTTCCTGTCCGAAAACGGCGAAGCGGGCTCGGGCGATCTTCGCGGCGCTGGAGTTGAGCACCGCCTCCACTTCGTCCTCGTAACGTTTGCGCAAGCTGCGCGCGGGGCCGTCGAGGATCCGCGCCAGCCTGATCATGCCGTCTTCCGAGCGCCGGACTGCCTCCGCGTCGGCCGCCAGTCGCTTGCGTTCGGCGACGTCTTTCAGGCGACTCGTGCTCACGTATTCTTGCGCGGCTTGTTGCGGCGTGCGGCCGTTCAGAATGGCTTTGACCGTCGGGTCTTCGGCTCCCAGCTCGCTGCGCAGGAACTCGAAGTAATCCGCGAGAACGGCGACTTCCATGGAATCGGTGAGGGGCGCAGGCGAGTAGAGCTGGCGCTCCAGGCTGGGCAGCGCCGAGTCGCGATACTCACGCAGTCGCTGGTCATTGGGCTTCAGGCGCTCTTCGGACAGGCGCAGGACGTCGCGCGCGATGCGCAGCAGGTCCGATCCGCGATGCGGGCTGAACTCCAGCAGCCAGTAACTCTTGTAGTAATCCCGGAACTTCTGATAGGCGCCCGCCACCGCGTCCCAGGCACTGGCGAAGCGAGCGCGACGGTCGGCATCCGCCTCCACGGCATCGCGCAGCTTGCGCTCCTCGGCGCGCTTGAGTTCCATGATTTTCGGGTTGCGCAGCCCGGCGAGAAAGCCCGTATATGCCTTGTAGCTGTTCTGCTGCGAAAACAGATTGTCGTGGGCGATACGCTCGTTCTCCGGGCTCTGGGCGCTGTATTTTTCGAGCGTGCGAATCAGGGACGCCAGCCGGCGGTGGATCAGCGGATAGTAGTGATCGCGCATGAATTCCAGTTGCGCCACGGTCATGAGTCTGCCGGTCGTGCCCGGGTTGCCCGAAACGAAGATGACCTCGCCCTCCCTGACGCCTTCGCGGCTGAACCTGAGATAGTGCGGGGTACGGGCCGGCTTGCCGTTCTCGTACGCGCGCAGGAAGGCGATATCCAGACAATAGCGCGGGTAAGTGAAGTTATCCGGATCGCCGCCGAAAAAGCCGATATCGGTTTCGGGGGCGAAAACCATCCGCAAATCGGTGTACTTCTTGTACTCGTAGAGGTGATAACGCTCGCCGGAGTACAAGTTAACGACGTCGCAGCGGTTGCCGGTTGCGGAAACACACTCTTTCTCGATGCGCGCGATCTCGGCCAGTCGCTGCCGGAGCGCTTCGGCATCGGCAGAGCCCGGCTGTACGGCGCCGTTGACCCGTTGGGTCACGTCCTGGATGCGCACGAGCTGGTTGGCCTCCAGGTCCGGACACGGCTTTTCGTCGGCCTGCGTCGGCGCCCAGAAACCGTTGACCACGTAATTCTGCTCCGCGGTGCTCAGCTTCTGCAAGCAGTCCAGCGCCACGTGATGATTCGTGAAGATGAGGCCGTCCGGGGACACGAACGAACCCGAAGCGCCCACGCGCAGCGACGCCAGCCGCAGCCGGTCCAAAAGCTCGTCACTGAGCTGAACGCCGTACCTGGCGGCCAGCCGCTGCTTGGGAAACGCTTCGAACAACCACAGGCCTTCGTCGGCTCGTTGGGCCGACGGCCAGAACCAAGAGAGGGCCAGCAGGACGAGCGAAGCGCGGCGAGCTTTCATGTTCACCATTGTGACGGATAGAGCGGGCGCCGCGCAGCGACCGGACCCGGGCGGCCCGGGGTCGCGGGGGTCTCAGTCAAGGAATCCCAGATTTTGGGGCTGGAAGTTCGCCAGATTGGGAAACACCGCCCGCAGCCCGTCCGCCCGTACGCCGAACCAACTGGCCAGGGTTGCGCCGTATTGATCGAGCGAGGTCGTCGGAACCCAGACGCCGCGGCCGGTGGCGTCGTCGGGCCCGTTCAGCGCCACCACAGGATACGTCCCGTACAGCATGCCGCCCTTGACCGCGGCGCCAATCACAAAATGATGGGCCCCCCATCCGTGATCCGAGCCGGCGTTGGAGTTGGCGTTCAGAGTGCGGTTGAACTCGCTGGCGGTGAAGGTGACCACGCGGTCCGCCAGCCCCATCTCTTCGGTCGCCTGATAAAAAGCGCCCAAGGCGCCGTTCAACTGACTCATCAAGGGGTCGTGAGAGGCCAGCAGGCTGACGTGATGGTCCCATCCTCCCAGCGACGCGAAGAAAACCTGACGGGTTGCGGCCAGTTCGCGGCGCGCGTAAATCAAACGGGCGATCTGGTCCATTTGTCGGCCGAGCGTGGTCGCCGGGAAGGGAGTTTTCAGCGGACTGGTCCCGGTGAGCAGCCGCGTGAGCACTTGCGAGATGCGCAGTCCCTGGCGAGCCCTGAGGTTGGCGGTGCGCACCAGGATCCTCTGATCCTCCAGCTCGAGGATTTCCAGAAACGCCTGGAGGCGGGCCTGATGCTCGCGCGTGTTGCTGAAACCGGTGAGCGATGTGGGGGCGCCGAGGTTTACCAGCATGGGCCGCACTCGTTCACCGTTCACGTAAGTGGCGTTGCCGGCCAGGGAAACCATGGCGAAGTCGCCCTGTGCGACCCGGTCGGCGATGCGTCCGCCCCAGCCCGTGCGAGCGTCGCCGCGGGGATCCGCACATTGCCACTGCAACTGCTGGTCGGAATGCGAGAACAGGTTGACGGGGAGCGGCGCCAGTCGCTGGCGGTATTCGTCGCGGGTGGTGGGCCGCACCAGCAGCCCCACATTGGCGATTACCGCCGCGCGCCTTTGGTTGTAAAGGCGCTGGATTTCGGTCAGTCGGGGGTGCAAGCCGTAGGGAGTTCCCTGGGCCTCAATGGGCAACAGAGATTGCTGGGTCAAAGCGAGCGTGCCGCGTCCGGACTGATAGCCGCGGAAGGCGGCTGCCTCGAGAGGCACGATGGTGTTGTTGGAGTCGTTGCCGCCGAACAAGAACACGCAGACCAGCGCGCGGTAGTCATCGCCCTGCGCCAGTACGGGCAGGCGCGCAAATCGTTGCCATGCCGCCATCGCCGTCGCGAAGCGGAAAAGTTCTCTGCGCGTCAGCATGGTGAGCCTCCCCCTCAGTCCTTCACTTGATAGCGGTAGGACGAAGCGACCAGGTACGTCGCGGCCTGCGCCTGCGCGCCGGGATCGGCAATCGAATCGAGGGCCACGAGGATCCGGTCGCGCATGGCTTCGTCCATGCGTCCATACAACAGCCCACGGTTCAAGCCTTCCGTCAGGTACCACTTGTGGACGGCGGCCAGTTCGATCAGGGGCGTCAGATCCACGGTCACTGCCGGCCCCAGACGCTGATAGACCACGGCATCCGCGAAATTGGCCCGGATGAGCGCCGTCGCCGGAGTGAGGATTTCGAACTCCGGGGCAAAGAGGCCGTCCATCTCCGGCGGCTGGTAAAGCAGCGAATAGTAATTGAAGACCGAGGGCGCGAAAAAGAGATTCTGGCCCATGGAAGAAGCCCAGGAAGGTAAAGTATTGGCCTCGGCCAGCGAGGCGCCCATCGCCCGCAGCAACCCCGCGATGTAGAGAGCCGGTTCCCGGAGATGGCCGGACTCCGGGGGGTTATCCTGCGTGTCGCCGCGCCGGGCTTCCGGGTCCAGAAGAACGGCCTTGACGACGGATTTCAAGTCGCCTCGGACGCCCCGGGGATTCGCGTTGAACACGGAGGCCACGCGGGCCACATAGGCCGGGCTCGGATTGCTCGTGACCAGAGCGCGGATGAGTCGCTGCGCGACGAAGGGCCCGACGTTGGGGTGGTGGAAAAGATGCGTGAGAGCGTCATCCAGATCTTTTTCCGCCGTCTGACCCGCGGGGATGACGTAACCATCGAGCAGTTCCTTGGCCCCGGTGTCATGATTGGCTTCCGTGGCTACCATGCGGCCTTCGTAGTAGGCAGGATTGGTCGCTGCCGGCGGCCGGCCGGGAGTGGGCGGGTAAGTCCACCCGGTAAATACGCGCGCCAGATTCTCGATGGTTCTTTGGTTGTAAGTAGGGACGGGCAAACCATCGTCGTCGAGAACCGGCGTGCCATCCAGGTTCAGGCGCACCGTGCCGATGGTGAACAATTGCATGATCTCGCGCGCGTAATTTTCGTTGGGACTGATGCCCCGCGCCGGATTGGCCTTGACGTTGTTCACCATGTCCAGATACCGGCCCATGGTGGGATTCAACGTCATTTCTTTCATCAGCGTGAGGTAGTTATCGAAGGCCAGCCGCTGCAGCAGCCGCAAGTAGGGCGTCATCATCCGCGCCTGGCCTGTCTTCAGGCCGGAAACCACCCAGATCTGATGCAGGGCGAAGGCCACCCGCTGACGCAACTGGTCCTCGCCGTTGACCGCGTTGAAGAAAAAGCGGCGTTGCAGCGGCGTCAGCGACTGGCTGGCATCGTCCTCCGGCACGGGCGGATAGTCCGACAGCGGAGCCTGGAATTGTTCCTCGATCCATCTCTCGAATCCGAGCTGTCGCACGCGTACCAGACTTTCAGGACTTGGCCCCCAGGCCGCCTGTTCGAGGAACCGCGCCGCGGCGCGCCATGAAACCACCGACCCCGGAACCTGGACCTCGACGACCGCGCGCGTGGTGCCTCCGCTCGGATTGCGCACTTCCACCACCGCGAGGCCGCCGAAAGTGAATTTGATCGGCGCCTCGACGAGCACGCGGCCCGACGATGCTTCGCTGACGACCGCCTGCTTGCCTCCGACGCGCACTACCCCGCCCGGCTCCAGGCCGTCTGCTTGCAGCTCGACGAAGAACGCGCCACCCGAGCCCGCGGAAGCCTCCAGTCTCTTGAGTACGACCTCGCCGGGCCGGGCGCCCGCCAGTAGCGTTACGAGAAGGAAACACCCGCAAACCTTCATCTTAGCCCCCATACGCGACTCACCCTCGTGGCACGCAGCGAATTACATCCTAACTCAGGGGGTCCGGTGTTGTCCAACAAATCTTCGCCAGTCTCCCGAGGGCGGGGAATTTCGGAGTCGAACCGGGCGCCGTTCTGGATTGCAGGACCAATATCGCTGGACCCGGCGCGGAGCGGACGGCTGTCAGGGCGTTGGGCGGACCGTCGGACGCCCCGCCCGCGCCAGGTACGGGCTTGACAGGGCAGGCTCGACTCCGATAACAATGGCAGCTACCCATGTGGACGCAGAATTACACTCCGATCGCAGGCCAGCTTGGTCTTTCCGCCATGCTGGCGGCCGCGCCTGTTTTCGTGCTGCTTTACTTGCTGGGTTTGAAGCGCAAGCCGGCCTGGCTGGCGGCGCTCAGCGGCCTCGGCGCCGCAGCGCTCGTGGCGCTTTTCGTCTACGGAATGCCGCCGGCAATGGTCGGCGCGGCGATTTCGTACGGCGCCGCCTTCGGTTTGTTTCCCATTGGCTGGGTGGTCTTCTGCGCCATCCTCCTCTACCGGATCACGGTGGAAACCGGCAAATTCGAAATCGTCAAGGACTCCGTCGGAAGTCTGACCAACGACCGCCGGTTGCAGGCCCTGTTGATCGCTTTCGCGTTCGGGGCATTTATCGAAGGCGCTGCCGGCTTCGGCACGCCTGTGGCCGTGGCGGCGGCGATGCTGGCCGGGCTTGGTTTCTCCCCATTTTACGCCGCGGGTATCTGCCTGCTCGCCAACACTGCACCCGTCGCGTTCGGCTCGATCGGCACGCCGATCCTGACGCTGGCGACCGTGACCGGCCTGCCGATGGACAAGCTGAGCGCGGCCACGGGTCGGATCTGCGCGCCGGTTTCTCTCATCATCCCCGCCTATTTGATCCTGGTTATGGGGGGCTGGCGAGTGACCAGGCCGGTGTTGCCGGCGGTGATCGCGTGCGGCGTGAGTTTCGCGGGCATGCAGTTCGTGGCATCGAACTGGATCGGGCCGCAGTTGACCGACATACTCAGCTCACTGGCCGCGATCGGCGCGCTGGTGCTGCTTTTCGTGGTATGGAAGCCGCGCGATCATTTCCAACTGGAGGAGGCCGATCCGCAGCCCGTTGCGCTGCGCCGTCACACCGCCCGCGAGTTGTGGCTGGCTTGGGGGCCTTATACTTTCCTGGTCGTTCTGGTGCTGCTGTGGGGCTGGCAGCCGGTGCGGAGTTTTCTGAACTCGTACCGCGTGGAGTTCGCATGGCCCGGCCTGCACCAGATGATCGAACGCGTGCCTCCCGTGACGGCTTCGCCCTCGCCCTATCCCGCCATTTACAACTTCAACTGGCTGGCGGCCTCGGGCACGGCCTGCCTGTTCGCCGCCCTGCTGTCGGCTCTGTTGTTGCGGCTCAGCGTGAAGGATTTCGCGCGGATCTTCTGGAAGACGTGCAAGCAACTGGCGCTGCCGGAGTTGACCATCGCCGCGGTGCTCGCTCTGGCTTTCCTGATGAACTACTGTGGCGCCACGGCGACGCTGGGGCTGGCCTTCGCCGCCACAGGAGCGTTGTTTCCGTTCTTCAGCGCCATGCTCGGTTGGCTGGGTGTGTTTCTTACGGGGTCGGATACCTCGGCGAACGCCCTGTTCGGCAACTTGCAGGTGATCACCGCCGGCCGGCTGGGCTTCAATCCCATCCTGATGGCGGCGTCCAATTCCGCCGGGGGCGTGATGGGCAAGATGATCAGCCTGCAAAGCATCGCGGTGGCGGCGGCTGCGACTTCCATGGCCCGCAGCGAGGAAGGACGGCTGTTCCGCTTCACGCTGCGCCACAGCGTGCTGCTGGCTTCGTTAATCGGCCTGGTGACCGTGTTTTACGCCTACGTGATGCCCGCCTGGGCGCCGCGGCTGTGAGGTCCCGGTTCGCTTGCCGCGGCCTCAGCGCACCGAGAATCACCGCCGGCGCAGCCTCCACAAGCCGAAAACGGCGGCCGCCATTGCCGTCAACGCCAACGACCCAGGCTCCGGAACCGCCGTAAATTCCACGTAGGGCTCCGCGTTGCCCAGACGCAGCCACATCCTCGGACGCTCGTCAGCGTTCCCGTTGGCCGAAAAGATCAACTCGCCGGCAGCGACCAAGTCGCCGAATAACCCCCGGCTGTCCGTGAACCATTGCTCGAAGACTCCGCTGCCCGAGTTGTACGGACCGAATGCGACTCCGTTGATGGTGAGGTTCCGAACCGTGGCGCTGGAGAGGTTATTGCCCTGCGTATATATGTTGAAGTAGCGAAAGCTCATGCCGGCCCGCGACGGTGAAACGCGGCTGGCAGATTCCTGCGCATCGAGAAAGTCGCCGTCCCGGTTGAAGTCAATACTCCAGATCGTGGTTCCTGTCGAATAGTAGTACTCGAAGCGGAAGCGGTAAGGCGCGCCATAAACCCAGACCGGGGCGCCGGATGGATTCATGTAGGCGGGAAGATTGTCGGGTGTGAACAGCGCCGCTTCCCAACCGGTGCGCCCATTGCGAGCTTGGGCCACTACCTCGTAGGGACCGGAGAAAGGCACAGGAGATACGATGGGCGCCGCGTGCAGATTCGATCCGGCCAGCGCAGCGAACACCAAGATAAATCGCGTCAAAGTTGTGCCTCTTCGCATTGCAGCAGAAAACCCTCTTGACGCTCTACGACTTGTGCGGGCTGATCCGTAGCTCAATTTTCATTTTCTCCGGCGTGGGTTCAAGCATGCAACTACGCCGATAGTACTAGACCTCCTAATCCCCGGGAAGCCTGCCCGGTACCAGTGCCTGAGATTGTTACTCCGGGCCTCCCACAATGCTATGAGGTAGGTAACCGCGATGGCCTTTGCGACTACCCGGATCACGCCTGAAGAAGAACTCTACTGGCTCGCCCTCCGCATGACGCCGGGACTGGGGACTCGCTGGATGGTCCGGCTGGTCCAGCACTTGCGGTCTCCGCAGGCCATCTTCCGCGCCTCGCGCAGCGAGCTGGAAGCAATCGGCTTGAGCGGCAGCGTGGCCCAGAGCCTGATCAGCGGCTGCGCCTTCGAGGACGCTGTCGTGCAACAGGAGAAGATGCGAGCCGCGGGCGCGGTGGCGATCACGCTGCCGGATGACCGCTATCCGGCTCGCTTGCGGGAGATTTACGATCCGCCGGTCGTTCTGTTCGCACGCGGCCGTCTGGAATTGTTAGGGTCGCTGATGCTCGCTGTGGTCGGCACTCGACGGGCGACGCCGTACGGCCTGGCGGCGACCGAGCGTCTGGCGGGAGATCTGGCCCGCGCCGGCCTCACCATCGTCAGCGGCATGGCGCGCGGCATAGACACCGCGGCGCACAAGGCAGCCCTGGCAGCGGGCGCTCCGACGGTGGCGGTTCTCGGCTGCGGCATTGACATCGTCTATCCCACCGAAAACAGGCGCCTGGCCGAGCAGATCGTCGAGCGCGGGTTGCTGCTCTCGGAGTTTCCCATGGGCACGCCCGCGTATCCGCAGAACTTCCCGATCCGGAACCGCATCATCAGCGGTCTCAGCGTGGGGGTTCTGGTTGTGGAGGGGGCGCAATATTCGGGCAGCGCGATCACCGCTCGGCTGGCGCTCGACCAGGGACGAGAGGTTTTTGCCGTGCCGGGCAACATAACGTCGCGAATGAGCTGGGGACCCAACCTGCTCATCAAACAGGGCGCGAAGCTGGTGCAGGACTTCAACGACGTGATTGTCGAGCTGCCGCTCGAGGATCGTCGTCGGCTGGCGCTGGAAAGCGAAGGTCGCCTGTTCGGTCCAGGACCCTCGGAGTGCGACGCCGGCGCCGTTGCCGCCGATGGGCTCAGCGAGGCCGGCCGTCGGCTGCTGGCTCGCCTCCGGGTGGACTCGCCCACGCACCTGGACGAACTGCTCGACGGTTGCGAGGAACTGAGCTCGTCGGAGATCATCGCGGCTTTGTTCGAGCTGGAGATGGCCGGCCTCGTCCGACAACTGCCGGGCAAGAATTTTGTTAAAGTGTGGGGAGAGTCCCGGTCCTCGTGAGCCATCCCGCTGGACCGGCGCCGGCAAGGCCCGGCTCCCGTTTTGCTTCGTTGTGGTATGGCAAAGTCTCTGGTCATCGTTGAGTCGCCGGCCAAGGCTCGCACCATCGGCAAGTATCTGGGCAAGGACTTCGTGGTGAAGGCTTCGCTCGGCCACATCAAGGACTTGCCCAAGAACGAGCTGGCGGTCGACATCGAGCACGACTTCAAACCGACCTATGTTCTGATCGAGGGCAAAAAGAAGATCCTGCAGGAAATCAAGCAGGCGGCCAGGAAGGCCGATCGCATTTACCTGGCGGCGGACCCGGACCGAGAGGGCGAGGCCATCTGCTACCACCTGCAACAGGAGCTGGAAAGCAAGCGCAACGGCGGCCCGCCGATTCACCGCGTGATGTTCCACGAAATCACGGCCAACGCCGTGCGCAAGGCGTTCGAGAATCCGGGCCAGGTGGATCTCAAGCTGGTGGAGGCGCAGCAGGCGCGCCGCATTCTCGACCGGCTGGTGGGATACAAAATTTCGCCGCTGCTGTGGGACAAGGTGCGACGCGGACTGTCTGCCGGGCGCGTGCAGACCGTCGCCCTGCGCCTCATCGTAGACCGCGAACGCGAAATCCGCCAGTTCCAGAAGCGCGAGTACTGGACGCTTGACGCTCACCTGCAAGCTCGCAAGCCGCCGGTCTTCGACGCGCGTCTGGTCAAGCGCAATCAGGAAAATGTCGAGATCCCGGACGAGGCGACCGCCCGCCAGCTCGTCAGCCGACTGGAGGGCGCTACTTTCACGGTCAGCTCCGTTCAGCGTCGCGAAAAGCGCCGGCAACCCCCGCCGCCCTTCATCACTTCGACCTTGCAGCAAGAGGCGGCCCGCAAGCTCCGCTTCAGCGTGAAGCGAACGATGATGCTGGCGCAACGGCTCTATGAAGGGGTGGATCTGGGCGCAGAAGGCCCGGTTGGCTTGATCACCTACATGCGGACGGACTCCACCCGCCTGTCGCCCGAGGCCGTCGAGCAAGCGCGCGCCTTCATCGCCGAAAAATTCGGTCGCGACTACCTGCCGGAGACGCCCAATGTCCACCGCAGCAAGAAGGACGCCCAGGACGCCCACGAGGCGATCCGACCTACCTCGGTGCGGTACTCGCCCGAAGCCGTGGCTCCGTACTTGCAAGAGGACGAACTCAAACTCTACCGGCTCATCTGGCTGCGTTTCATCGCTTCACAGATGACGCCTGCGCTTTTCGATCAAACCACCATCGAAGTCGCAGCCGGCGGGCAGGACGGCGCGGAATACCTGTTCCGCGCCACCGGCTCCGTGCGCAAGTTCGACGGCTTCATGGCCGTCTACGAGGAAGGAAAGGATCAGGCTGACGAAGAGGACGAGGAACTCAAGCACAAGCTCCCCGAGGTCAGGGAGGGCGAAAAGCTCAAGCTGCGTCGCCTCACGCCGGAGCAGCATTTCACCGAACCGCCGCCGCGTTACACCGAGGCAAGCCTGGTCAAGCAATTGGAAGCGGACGGCGTCGGACGGCCTTCCACGTACGCCACCATCATCTCGACGATCCAGGAGCGGGGCTACGTCACCCGGCAGGGCGGACGGCTGGCGCCCACCGCGTTGGGCATGGAAGTCGCCGACCTGCTGGTGCAAAACTTCGGGGACATCTTCGAAGTCGGTTACACCGCCCGCATGGAGGAAGAGCTGGACGAAATCGAGGAAGGCAAGCGCGACTGGCGCGAGGCCATGCGCGAGTTTTACGAGAAGTTCCAGCAGGATCTGGAGCGCGCCGAGCGCGAGATGACCGATCTGAAGCGGCTGGAGCTGCCCACGGACGAAACCTGCGATAAATGCGGCAAGCCCATGGTCGTCCGCTTCGGCCGCCACGGGCGGTTCCTGGCCTGCACGGGCTACCCCGAATGCACCAACACGCGGGACCTGCAAAGCGACCTGTCTGAGTTCGGCGATGCCGAGCTGACCGAGCAGGACAGTCAGGAGTATTGCGACAACTGCGGGCGACCCATGGTGCTGAAGCGGGGACGCTACGGCCAGTTCTACGCATGCAGCGGTTATCCCGACTGCAAGACCACGCGCCGCCTGAGGCGCGAAGAGCGCAAGCCGGACCGACCGCTCGACGAGACCTGTCCCGAGTGCGGCAGCCGGCTCGTGGTGCGTGACGGCCGCTACGGCGAGTTCACCTGTTGCGTCAACTATCCGCAGTGCAAGTACGTCAAACGTGTGAGCACAGGCTTCAGGTGCCCCGAATGCGGTCAGGGCGAGATCGTCGAGCGTCGCAGCCGGCGGGGACGCATCTTTTACGGCTGCGAGCGATACCCCGACTGCAAGTTCGTGCTCTGGCACAAGCCCGTGGCCGAGGCCTGCCCTCAGTGCCATAACCCGTACCTGATCGAGCGGCGCACGCGCAGCGGGACGCGGATCGAGTGTCCCAACTGCCGGTACCAAAAGAGCGCCGTGCCGGTCGAGGTTGGCTGAGATGCGCGCCGTCGGCTGCTAGGTCCCGCTTGATGGCAGCAGACCGCGCCGCACCCGATGGAGGGCTTCCAGTTGATAGGCGGGTCCCATGGCGAAGGCGGCGGAGACCAGGAACCAGACGAACCAGGTGGGGATCACCACGGGCCGCGGCAAGTAGCCGTAATTGACCGCCCACTGCCCCAAGCACCCGAGCACGGTCAGGAACACCGCAGCGCTGTAAGCGGACCAGCAACGCCCGATCAGGCCGCCCGCCATGGTCTGGGCCGCGCGCCGCAGCGTCAGGGCCTGGAACAGAAGGACGAGCAGCAAGGGATCCACCACGAATCCCAGAGCGCGGTAAAGATCGAGCGGCGCCTCGCGGGCTAAGGTCCAGCGGATCCCGTCCCAAGTGTCGTTCACCATCAAAAAGGACGCGACGCCCAGCGCTAGCCAGTCCGTCACTCGCAGCTCGCCTGACAAGCCGTGCCGGTCATAGGCTCTGCCGACCAGCGCGAGCGCCGGACTCAACAACAGCAAGGCAACCGGTCCGGCGAGGGCCAAGCCCGCCCGGTGCAAGGTCGAAAGCGGCAGCCAGGGCGCCGGCTGCGCGATGAACCGGGGACCGGTGAGGCCGGGGCCCGGCGAGAAGATCTCGGCCAGAACGAATCCGACTAGCCGCGCCGAGGCGGCGACGCTGATCAGCAACCACGCCGGGCGCAAGGCGTCGCCGCGCGAGAACCCCAGAAACGCCCGAACGCTCAGCAGCGCTTCGGCCAGCGCCAGGCCGACCACGAAAGCGGCCCCGGCATACCGCAGGTAGTTGAGGATCCACAAGAGGCTGCCCGTCGCCACCCATACCGCGAGGGCTATCCCGCCGGCCAGGAGGTGCGAGGCAGTGACCCCTCCGATCCAACGTACGGCTGCGGGTTGTGTCCGCCAGGTCACTGCCGCGCAATCAGCGTTTGGACAGAGATCCCGTCAGACGGAGCGCGGCTTGCGAAAGCCGGACCGCGGCCCGGTAGCCGAGAAAGGTGCTCAAGACATGACCGCTGCGGGCCAGCATCGCGTGCACGGGGGCCTCGACCGCGCGCGCGGGCTGGGTGAGATCAGCAGCGAGTCTGCCCAACTGAACTTCGAGTTCGGCGGCGAGGCGGCGCGCCACCGCGCGGTGCAGAACCGGTCGCCGGGCGTTGCACCGGCCGGTTGCGGGCGTGCCTTCCGAGTCCCAGGCTTCCACCAGCGCGAGGATCTCTTCGAGTACGGCCTCGCGCCCCCGGAAAGAGTCCGCCTGTGCGGCGGCCTGGACAAGCTGATGCCACTGCTCGCGCATGAGCTTGACCTGTCCGCGACAGCGCGGGCACTGATCCAGGTGCAGTCGCGCAAGATCAGGCGCCTGTGCGACGCCGGTCGCCAGCGCAGCCAGCTCTTCCACGTCGGGATGCGCTCTTTGGCGAAGGCGGGCGAAGAATCGAATGAAGAATTTGCGCATGCGAATGGCGGAGGATGCGCCCGTTTCAGCGCGCCGTCAGGATCTTGCGGCACTTGGCCAGGGCCCGGCTCAACAGGGCGCCCACGGTCCCGCAGCGCACGTGCAACACATCCGCAATCTCAGCATAACTCAAACCTTCAGCTCGCAAGCGAACGCATTCGAGTTCGCGCCGGCTGAGGGCGCGGACGAGCTGGCGCGCGAGCTGGCGGCGCTCGTATTCGTGCTCGGGGCTTGCGGTCGGCTGTGCGGCTTCCGGCGGCAATTCCGACTCGTCGCGCCACCGGCTGCGGCGGCGGGCCAGGCAGGCGTTGCGTGCCACCCGATACAGCCACGCCCGGCAGTCGCGGATCGGAGTGCCCGAACGCAAAGCGGCAAACAAGTGCAGGAACGTCTCTTGGATGACATCCTCGGCGGTTTCAGGATCTCCGAGCAATAGCGCGGCGTAGCGGTACAAGCGCTCCGCCTCGGCTCGGTACCAGGAGATGAGCTCCTGCTCGCATTCCTGGGCGGGAGTCGAAATAGCGCCGGCACACGGGTAGACGTGCGGCGAGCCGTCCGGAGCGGGGACCGCGGCCGCCGAGGGATGCCGTTCTGTTTCGGACAGTTTCGCCATCCGCCACCATCCTTAGAGGGAGGCGCCTTTCGCCCCGCTCACTTATCGGGCCCGACGCCGGTTTTTTCAGAAAAATTCGAGCCCCGTGTAAAGAAATCCGACGCGCCTTCCCTCTTGATTGTAGAGGAACAAGTGTTGCGAGAAAAGGGGAACGGCGGTACCAGTACCATCAGCCTATCCGTTATGCTCACCGCCGGCGCCCGTCCCTCCGGGGTTTCCCCAAGACGCCGGGCCCGGCAGCGCGGATCGCAAGTCGTAGAGGTCGCCCTGTGCCTGTTGCCCTTTCTGGCGATTCTGTTCTTGCTGATCGACCTCTGCCTGGTGATCTTCCTTAAAGCTACTTTCCAGCATGCAGTGCGCGAGGGCGTGCGCTTCGCCATGACCGGGCGGACCTTGGAGGGACTGGGTCACGACGCCTCCATCAAAAGCGTCGTCCAGCGCTACGCCATCGGGTTCCTGGGGGGCGAGGAGGGCGCCGAGAGGATCAGGATCCGCTACTTCGTGCCCGGCACGCTGACCGAGACCGGCAGCAACGCCGGCGGCAACATCGTCGAGATTTCGATCGAGGGTTTTTCCTGGCGACCCATGGTGCCGCTGTTCAAGAGCCCCGATCCTGTCATGATTTCGGCGCGCTCGACCGGGATCATGGAACCATCGCCCGGGGGCGTGCCGCCGCCGCGCTAGCTCTATGGGTTGCGAGGAGGAGGACTCATGAGGAAAATCAGGCAACGGCTTCGAGCAGGCAGCGCGGTGATCGAGTTCGCGCTGACGCTGCCCATCCTGATCTCGCTCACGCTGGGCGTTTTCATGATGGGCCTCACGGTGGTGCGCGGGATCTCAGTTGTGCAGGTGACGCGCGACACCGCGCAGATGTTCGCTCGCGGATTGAACTTCGCTTACGCCGGCAACCAGGACGTGGTAGTGCGGCTGGCTGCGGGGCTGGGCATGACGCGCACCGGCGGCAACGGGGTGGTCATTCTTTCCCAGGTGATGTACGTGGGCGACCAGCAGTGCGCAGCCGGAGGATTCCCGGTCGGGGACACGCGGTGCACGAACCGCTACTGGCCCGTGATCATCCGCCGGATCGTGATTGGCAACGCGTCGTTGCGTCAGAGCAACTTCGGTACGCCCAACCCGTCCCTGATCGGCAGCGAAGGCTGGCTTTCGCAGGGGGCTTACCTGACCGATGTGAGCACCCGGGCAGTCGGCTTTCTCTCTCTGATCCCCGACATGGCGGCCGGGCAGTTGGCCTACATGGTCGAGTCGTATTTCTGGGCGCCGGAACTCTCGCTCGCCGGCATGCAGTTCGGCGGCGGCGTTTATTCGCGTTCGATCTTCTGAAGGGGGCGGCGACATGGCTACTGCAAGACGGAACAGGCGCCAGCGCGGCGTAATCCTGATCATGCTGACGCTGGTGCTGATGGTGGTGATTCCGATGGCAGGTCTGGCCTTTGACGTAGGCCTGCTTTATTTGATTCGCACCAAGCTTTCGGCCGCGCTGGACGCGGCGGTGCTCGCCGGCGCCCGCTCGTTGAGCCGCGGCATGGATTTGGCTTCCCAAGTGGAGAGCGCTCGCAACACAGCGATCCAGTACTTCCGCGCGAATTTTCCGGAGGGGCTCTATGGAACTTCGAACCTGACTTTCCAGGCCACGGTTCAAGAAACGGGTTACCGGACGCGGACCGTTTCGGGCGTGGCTTCTGTCACGGCGCCGCTTTATTTCCTGCGCTTGTTAGGCCAGAACACGGCCACCATGAGCGTACGCGCCACGGCCTCGCGCCGCGACGTCAATGTGATCCTCGTTCTGGACCGCTCCGGCTCGATTGAAGAGGCCGGCGCCACGACCGCGGTCAAGAATTCCGCCATCTCCTTCGTCAGCCGGTTTTCCGAGGGGCGCGACCGCGTGGGCATGGTGACCTTCAGCGGCAACTATCGCATAGATTTCTCCCCTTCGATGACTTTCAAGACCGCCAGCCCCAGTATCACAACCGTCATCAATAACCTCGTGATGAGCGGCAACACCAACTCGGCGGCCGGATTGTGGCAAGCTTACCAACTGCTGCTCGCCATTGACGAGCCCGGAGCGCTGAACGTGATTGTGTTTTTCACCGACGGTCGCCCGACGGCGATGACAGCCAACTTTCCTGTGAAGACGCTCGCCGACCAGCGCTACGGGGACGGCCAATCGCCGTACACGTCCCTCACCACTTTGTATAACATGCCTGCCTCGAGCTGCGCGAACAGCGGCGACAAGGCGGGTTTCATAGCCGTCCTGTTCTCGGGCATTACCCCCACGTACACAGCGGGCGTGATGCGCGATGATTCCACATCCACGACGATGCCGGAGGACACACTCACGACTTCGAACCGCACCGGTTGCGCGTTCGCGGCCGGTTCCGGCTGGAGGTTTCGAATGAGAGTGCGGCGCGACATCGCCTACATTCCGGACAGTGATCCTCACGGCAACTCGACTTGGGGCTACATGCCACTGGCCAGCCCTAACGAAGTGTTCCCGTCGGGGCATCCCTATGCCGGCAGGATCCGCCCCGACAGTGCGCGTGCCGCCCGGCATGCGATGTACAATCTAGCCGACAACATTGCCACGCGCATCCGCAACGATACGCGGCTGACCCCGGTCATTTTCTCGATCGGTTTGGGATGTGAGCAGGGGGGCGCCGGTTGCACGAATGCCGAGCCCATTGACCATGTCTTCCTGCGACGCGTCGCCAACGACCGCCAGAGCCCCATTTACGACCCCAACAAGCCGACCGGCCTATACATCTACTCGCCCACGCCTGCCGAGCTCGACCAGGCATTTTTGCGCGTCGCTTCGGAAATTCTCCGCCTGGCGGAATGACCCCGGCCACGGCGCCGATCGCAAAAACGTCGAGAGCTTCCCGGTCTGCTACAATGAAAGGGATCTTTTCCGGAACGGGGAGCTCCGAACGATGCCAAGAAAATCCTCAACCAAGAACGGAACAGGCGCGGAGGGGACGCCTGCACGTCGAACTCGGTCCCGCAAGCAGGTCGACGGTGCTGCTGCCGCGGCTCAGGCCACAGGCGTGACGCCAGTGACTCTGGGCGCTGCGATCCCGCACGAGGAAATCGAGCGCCTCGCCTATTTCTACTGGCTCGAACGCGGCGGCCAGGGCGGATCGCCCGAAGACGACTGGTTCCGTGCCGAAGCCGAACTGCGCCGGCGCTACGGCCTCACGGAAAAATCCGCGTAATTTTCCGCCCACAGCGCGGCAATTTCATTTGTATTTGCGCAGCACGGCGAGCACTCGCCCCTGAATCTCCAGTTCGGCGAGCGGCACATACAGCGGCGGCATCTGCGCGTTGGCCGGCTGCAATCGCGCCAGCGCGTCCGACTCCCGATAGAACCGCTTGAGCGTGGTCTCCGCGCCGCGCACCAGGGCCACGACGATGTCCCCGTCGCGAATCTGGCGCGTGCGTTCCACGACGACCACGTCTCCGTCGCAGATGTGGTCCTCGATCATGGAATCGCCGCGCACTTCGAGTGCATAAATGTCGTCCCGGCCCAGAATCCCGCTCAGCTCCAGCCGTTCCTGTCCGGGCACGCTCTCGATGGGTTGCCCGGCAGCAATGCGACCCAGCAGGGGAATCTCGGTCACCGGCGCCTCGCGTCGCAGCCGCCGCTGTTCCTGGAAGTACTTCGGCGTCAGCTCCAGAGAGCGGCTTTGGTTGAACCCGCGTCGCAGATAGTTCTTTCGCTCGAGGGTGGCGATGTGCTTGTGGACCGTAGCCAGCGAAGCCAGGCCGAGCGCCTCGGCGATCTCCTCGTAACTGGGACTGTAACCGAAGTCGCGCTGGTAACTCGCGATGAACTCCAAGACCTGCTTTTGCCTGCGGGTGAGGGCCACGTCGTCTCTCCTGCCTCCATTGTGGGCGAAGAAAAGGGGAAAGTCAAGCCCTCACCCAAGCCGGCGCGACCCAATCACGCCGGAACCAGCACGACTTTGGTGTCATAGAAGACCGCGCTGCCACCGACCACGTCGCTCAAGCCCGTGTTGCGCAGGTAGTCGTCCAGACGCATCACGGCATTGGCATGAACACCGGCAGCGCGGCGCGGATCGCGCGGGATGAGCTGGCCGTCTATGACGACGTCCAGCGCCCCATAAGCAAAGTGGCCGTAGCCCAGAACGAAATTGACCACGCCCGGGCGGATCCCCTCGCGAGTCATGACGCGCCCGACAATTGGCAAACGGATGCCGTTGCCCAGGTCCCAACTGGCCTCCGGGTTCGTTGCGGACAGGATCCAAGCCCTCTGGTTATCGCGCAGCCCCAGGCGGGCGGCATCGCCGGGATGGATTTCAATGACGTTTTCCGGCTCGATCGCGGTGAGCCAGTAATTGGATATGGTCCGGCTCTTGGTCTGCAACATGGTGCGGCTGGTGATCAGGTGCAAGGTGGCGCCGGCGTGCTCGATCGGTCGGCCGAGGGAATCGGCGACGGGTATGTAGGCAGGGTAGCCGACCAGCCATTCCCCGGTCATGGAGTTCCGCATGGTGGCCACTTTTTCCAGGTAAAGGTTCACCAGTTTGCCGTAGCGGCCGCGGACCTGTTCGCCGACCCACGCCTGCTCATACGGCCACCAGCGCCCGCCACGGTTGAGGACGTAAATAACCTTGCGCCACCAGGCCTCGCCCACCGCCTGCTTCCAGCGATCCGGATCGAACATGCTTTTCGGCAGATGGGAGCGCGCCTCGAGGAAGATGCGTACTTCCTCGTCACCGGCGTCCGGGCAGACGTCCGCCGCGGAGTCCCCATAGGCGATGTTGGCGACCATCTTCAGGTAGAGGTCCTCCGGCCGCGTCAGGTCGCCTGCGGCGCCGAAACCGCCGGGACCGAAGCCAGGCATCCCCAACTGCTCGGCTATGGCGAGCAACAACGCCTCCAGTGAAACCGGCATCTCCTCGCCGTAGACCCGGACGGTCGGGTTGGGACTCGCGATGGCCGGCTGGCGTACCGGGGAGACTCGATGCGCGATCGAGGGATGCGTGCGATGGAACTCCCAGCGTTCCAGGTATGTAAGGTCGGGAAAGATGTAGTCGGCGTACATGCTGGTTTCGCCGATCACGATATCAATGGCGACGAAAAGCGGGATTTTACGTGTGTCCTGCAAGATGGGGATCAACGCATGCCCGGCGGGCAGTGCGTAAACGGGACTGCCCATGTACAGGAAAAGCGCTTTGATCGGGTACGGATATTCATCCGCCGCCGAGGGAATTACCTCCTGGTAAATGTCGCTGGCCAACGGATACCAGGGTCGCCTGGCAGGATAACCGGCGAACAGGGTGCTCTCTTCGTATGTGGCTTCCGACCGGATGATCGTGACCCCGAAGGGAGTAATCGGGCTGGGATGAGCTCCAATGGCGAAGGGTCGGCCGCCGCCCCCGGTCTCACCGTACGTGCCGCCGCCTATGATCAGGCCGCCTTTCCAGTCCAGATTCCCGATCAGAATGTTCAGAGCATAGGTGGCCAGTGAGTTGTAAAAGCCGTTGGTGTGCTGGGAGACGCCCCGGTGAATTTCCACCACAGCGCGCTTGCCGTGCGACGTGAATTCGTCCGCGAGAGCCTGGATCTCCGCCGCGGGAAGGCCGCAGATTTCAGCCCACTGGGAGATGGTGCGCGCGCGGGCATGTTCCCAGAGAATTTGCAAGCCGCTTTTCACCCGGATGCCGCGAATCACAGTGTCCACGAAGAGATCGCCCTCGGCCGGGTTCAGGGCGTCGTCAGACTTGAAAGCGATGGGCCGATCCCCCCGGATGCACACGAAGGTATCGGCATCGCCCTCCAGGCCGATTTCCGAGGCGCGCAGGAAAGCGCCGGGACGGCCGTCGGCTTCGATTTTGACCAGCCAGGCGGCGTTGCACCATGTGGGCTCGCCGTCTGCGGCGGCAGCCGCCCGGTTCGCATTGGCCAGGTAGCGGGCGTCGTAACGGCTGTTCTCGATGATCCATCGGATCATGGCCATGGCCAGGGCCGCGTCGGTGCCCGGCTTGATGGGGAGCCACTTCCAGGCTTTGGCCGCCACCGGGCTGAAGCGCGGGTCCACCACCGCCAGCTTGAGGCGGCCGCTGGCAAGGCCGCGCATGATTTTCTTGGCCTTCAAGGTCGGTCCGTAGTTTCCCTCCAGCACGTTGGCGCCCCAGTAGATGATGAATTCGGCGTGGGCCGTATCGGCCATCCAGTACCACTTGGCGCCGCCGGTCCATTTGCCGCCCGAGGGGCCGTCGGACATGGCCTTGTGCGCGAAATAGATGGAACCCTGGCAGACGGTGGTATGTCCGTGAGCGTTCACCGAGCCGAAGCTGGTCTGTACGAACCGCCGGATAAAATCCGCGCGTCCTGCCTTCAGGCGACCCCAGTTCAGAACGAACTGGTTGTTGATCGGACCCAGGTCCGGGTGATCGGGATGGATGAGGTGTCGCAAATTGGCGGCGTGTTTGGCCTTGAACTCGGCCACGGTCATTCGCTTACTCCGAATCAGCGCGACGTCCGCTGCCATTTCGGCAAAGACTTTCGGGTCACGGAGCGACCAGATCTCGCGCAGTCCAGGCACCCGCCGGTTTTCCCACGGGAACAGATTGCCGCCCTCGACGATCTCCCTGACGGCCTGATGAAAAGGGATGCTCACCCAGCGGTTCGAGCCGCGCGGGCCGGCGCGTTTCAGGACTTGGACCACGCGGTATGGGTCGTACACGGTCTGCAAGCCCGCCTGGCCTTTGGGACACAAGCCCCCGTGCACGCGTGCCGCGACTTCCACCGGTGTGTTCCAGGGGATGTGCGGGTCCATGGGCCGGGGTCCGTACGGGCTGCCGTCAATTTTGACGGCGATGCCGTTTTGAATCCGGACCTTGATCTCGCAGCCGGTGTTGCACTGCAGGCACGTGGTGTAGATGTACTCGGAGGCCCGAGCCGCTCGATCCGCGGCGGCCTCGCTTGGCCCCGCACTCTCGGCGCCGATGGCCATGATGCCGCCCAGCAAGGCAGAGCTCTTCAGGAATTGGCGGCGTCCGGTTTCGGCCGCTGCCGCCCTGGCGTCGTTCCGAATCTCGTTCGACATGGCCCTCTCCCCTCAATGATGGCAATCAGTAATGACAAGAGTTGCACGCCGCTTGCGGCGTGGTGGCGAACGGTTCGGCAAGGTAGTACACGCGGGGCGCAGTGCCCAGTTCGGCTTTGTGGAGCAGCGCGCGATTCTTGCTGAGCAGCTCGCTGACGAGGCTGTTGCGATCCGATGCATCTCCGAAATACATCGCGGCGCCGATGCAGGTGCGCACGCAAGCCGGTAACGAACCGGCCTGGATCAGGTGCAGGCAGAAGTGGCACTTCCGCGCCGCGCCCACCAGTTCGCTGCGCCGCCAGCTCTTGCCGTACTCCCGGAATTCCTGCCTCTCGTATTCCTGCACGGCCGGCGTTCCGTCGGTGAAGTTCCGGCCATCCTCGACATGAATGGCGCCGTAAGGGCAGGCGGCCGCGGCGGCGTGAGCGTACTGGCCCTTCAAACGCGTGTAATCGAACTCGACGACGCCGTCCGGGCGCTTGCGGATCATCCCCGCAGGGACCGCCTTGGCGCACGGCGGATTGTCGCACTGCATGCAATTGGCGGGTTTGAACGTGGTGGCGACCCAGGCGCCCGAGCCGGATTCGATCCGAAGAACCCGCCGGTACGAACCGGCAGGTCCCACTTGGTTTTCGGCCCGGCAAGCGACGGTGCAGGCGTTACAGCCGATGCATTTGCGGGTGTCCACGACCATGATCCACCGGCGTCTCTCCGGGGGCTTGGACAGCGCGGCGTCGAGATCGGCCAACATTCGCACCAGCTCGTTGGTCGGCGCATCAGGCAGAGGCGGGGCCGCCCTCGCTGTAGGCGACCTCAGTACGGCGTGTGCCGCGAAGCCGCCGGCGGCGGCCGCCAAGGCTCCGCGGCGCAGAAAGCTGCGCCGGTTCGGCTGCTCCGTGAGTTGTTGGGTTGGCTCAGGCACTGGCACCCCTCCGTTGAGATTTGCAATTGCGGAATTCCGCTATCCGGATCCTCATATACCACATTACCCAGACCCCCCGTTCCGCGTCAAGCATTTTTCAGCGAACCGCGTAACCCTTGCGGCGACGCAGGCCACCGTCTAAAATCGGAATGTCAGGGGCAAAGCTTCGGGAGGTCGTCATGTCGCGCTTTGCGAGCTGGATCATTGTACTCGCTCTGTCTTCGGCCGCCGCCAGAGGCCAGTTCGGCGGCACCGGCACCATCCAAGGGCTGGTCACGGATCGTTCGGGCGCCGTCGTACCCGGCGCGACGGTCACGGCTACCAACCTTGCCACTGGGGTCAAAACTTCCCGGCAGACCACGGCCGCCGGCCTGTATGTGATCGCGCCTCTGCCCCCGGGAACGTATTCGGTCGAGGCCTTGGCCGCAGGTTTCCGGCCTGTAGTCCGCGAGCGGGTGGCGGTGGACGCCCTCGCCACCGTGGAGGTGAACTTCACGTTGGAGATCGGCTCCACCACCGAGCAGGTGACGGTGACCGACGTCATTCCCCCGGTCAATACCGCCGATGCCCGAATGGGTCAGACCTTGCGCAACGAGATGTACACCGCGCTGCCGCTGGCCATGGGCAACGCACCGCGCGATGCCACGGCTTTCGTCCGGCTCATGCCCGGAATTACCGGCGCCGGCGGGACCTATAGCGCGGGTAACGTGCTGGGCGCTCAGCCCAATTCGCAGGAAGTTTACATCGAGGGCCTCCCGCTGACCGATCCCGCCGTCCAAGGCGAGGTCCGATATATCTCGCTGGCCGTGTCGGTGGAGGCCATTGACCAGTTCCAGTTGGAGACGGCCAACGCTCCCGTTCAGTACGGCGGCGCCGGCGGCACCAACTTCGTACTCAAATCAGGCGGCAACGATTTCCATGGTGCCGTCTACGAGTACTTCCGTAACGACCTGCTCGACGCTCGCGGCTTTTTCGCGCCGCGCCGCCCCACCCACAGGCAAAACGAATTCGGGGTCAACCTTTCGGGCCCGATCGTGCGCCACCGCGTCTTCTTCTTCGGGAACTACGACGGTTACCGCTACCGCACCCAAACCCAGCCGAGCTTCTACTCCATCCCCCCGGAACCGGCTCGTCAGGGAGACTTCAGCGCTTTCCCGGCGGGCATTTTCGATCCTCTCACCACGGACTGTTCCCGCGCTCCCTGCGTCCGCAGCCCGTTTCCCGGCAATCGCATCCCACGCAGCCGGATCTCGCCGATCTCGGACTTCTTCCAGTCGTTCCTGCCGCCCACCACCAACCCTAACTTGCAGAATAACTATTTGAGCTCGGTCAACGTCGGCTACAACAACGACAGCACCACCAACAAAGTGGACCTTTACCTGAACGATCGCCAGCAGCTCTACTGGCTTTATACCCGAGGGCGGCGCAAGCAAACCACTCCCTATCGTTACGGAACGCTGCCCCTGCCTTACGCCGACGCGCGCAAGGTCTTCGAAGTGCCGACCAGCTCGCAGATACGTCACACCTATGTACCCTCGGCGAACGTGGTCAACCAGTTGAGCTTCGGCGTGGCCCGCTTCGGGGGCTGGATCGAGAACGTGACCATGGACGGCAAGTACCCGCAGAAAGCCGGCTTGAAGGGACTGCCCCCCGGCGAGGCCGACTCCTCCTTCCCGGAAATCAGCTTCGGCGGGCCCAATGCTCCCACGGGCTGGCGAGGAACCAACTCGCGCGCCAATGAGGAAGTGCACAACACGTTCAGCCTGCAAGACAACCTGCAATGGACGCGGGGCCGCCACGCCGTCACTTTCGGTTTCCTGATGCAGCGCATGCAGGTCAACATGAAAGAGCGCCGCTATGGCAGCCTTGCGACCTGGAACTTCAGCAACACGCAAACGGCGGGCTTCGACAGCCGCGGGACGCTGCTGACCAATACGGGCAACAGCTACGCCAGTTACCTGCTGGGCGAGGTCAACTCCGCCACGGTGGTCGAGGATTGGGTGGTGGGCACGGGCGGGCGGTACCGTACCTACGGCTGGTGGTTCCAGGACAACTGGAAGGTCCTGCCGCGCCTCACCCTCAACCTGGGTTTGCGGTACGACATCATGACGCCCTACGTCGAAGTGCGGGACCGCATGTCCTTCTTCAATCCCTCGGCGCCCAATCCCGCCGTGGGCGGTTACCCGGGCGTGTTAATGTTTGCGGGCAAGGGACCCAACAGTTGCAACTGCCGGACTCCCGTCAGGACCTACTACAACAACTTCCAGCCGCGCCTGGGGCTGGCCTTTTCCCTGATTCCCAAAACCGTCCTGCGGGCCGGCTACTCGATCAGCACCACGCATCGCGGCGCGGTCGGCGGCCGCGGCGGCGGGCGCACCGGCACCGGGTTGCTGGGTTATTCGGCTCAGGCCTCCTTCACCAGCCTGGACGGCGGAATCAGTCCGGCTTTCAACTGGAATGCCGGCGTACCCCCTTATCAGAAAGCTCCGTTTTTTGAACCCACGTTGAATACCGGCTTTTACGTCGGCAGGCCGCAAGGCGGCTCGGTAACCTACGGCGATCCTGATATCGGCGGCCACCCGCCTCGCTACCAGTACTGGAGCTTCGGCTTCCAGCGCGCCTTCCCGGCCGAGTTGACCTTGGGTGTCCACTATGTGGGCAGCAACGGCCATTATCTGGACGGCGGACCGCGCGGCATGTGGTCCGGCCACATTCATCCGAGATTTCTGGCTTTGGGTAATTTGCTCCGCTCCGCGGCTACGGCGGCTAATATCGCTGCGGCGCAGGCGATCCTGCCCGAAGTCCGGTTACCTTACTCCAATTACACCGGGGCCATTTCCCAGATGCTGCGGCCGTTTCCGCAGTATGCGGGCGTGACCGATCTGTGGCCCATGGTGGGCAACAGCAACTATAATTCGCTCCAGGTGACTGTAGACAAGCGGCTCTCTCAGGGCCTGATCGTGAATTTGAATTACACTTACGGCAAAGGCTTCGACGATCTGGGGTTCCGCAACGGCTACGTCAAGGACAAGGCGCGCTCGACCGCCAGCCCGCACCTCCTCAACGTCATGTTCGTCTATCACCTGCCCTTCGCCGATCTGGGCGGCGTTCGCGACCGTGGATGGGTCCGCGCCATCGCCCAGGGCTGGCGGGTCTCGGGGATCTTCACCTACCGGGACGGCACGGGGATCGGCTCAGTCGCGGCGAGCTGTAACTTGCCCAACGCCGGGAGCTGCTTCGCCGACTATAACCCGAATTTCAGCGGTCCCGTCCGGATCAACGGTCCTTACGGCAGCGGCGACCTGCTCGGCCCCAACCCGCGGGCTTTCCTGGATCGCAACGCCTTCCAGAACCCGGCCGCGTTCACCTTCGGGACCACGCCGCGCACCATGGCCTACGGCTTGCGCAATCCCGGTCAGAAAAATCTCGACCTGAGCCTGCGCCGGGAATTCCGGCTGCGAGAGTCTCTCAAGCTCAGCGTGCAGGCCGACGCTTTCAACATGCCGAACTGGGTGATGTTCTCGGCGCCCAACATCAACATCACCTCGGCGGCTTTCGGGCGGATCAGCGGGCAGGCCAATTCACCGCGCGCAGTGCAGTTCAGCTCGCGGATCGAGTTCTGAACGGGATCATTTCCGCTTGCAGGAGTCTTTCAGATGGGCATTGGGTTGAACCGAACGTTTGTAGTTAGCTTTCTGGCCGCCGTGGGTGCGCTTGTCCTCTCAGCTCAGACCGAGAAGGGATCCATCCCCCCGAACTTTGGCTTTTACAAGCTCAATCCGGAGTACAAGGGGGAGCCGGCCTCTTACGGCTGGGCCACCCAGCGTGTGAAAGAGAAACTGGGCCGCGGCTTGGTGGCCCTTCGGGTTAGTGACTCGGCGGTTTACTTGGGCTGGAGGCTGCTCGAGAGCGATCCGCCCACGGTAGCTTTCAATGTGTACCGCTCCACAGGAGGTGGCCCGCCCGTTCGCCTCAATGCGAAGCCGATCCAGCGCACCACGGACTATCTGGACGCGCAGGCAACGGCCGGTCAGGAACACTCCTGGTGGCTGTGTCCCGTCGTCAACGGTCGCGAACTGGATGCCTCGCCCCGCGTGACGCTTCCCGCGGCATCGCCTACGCGCCCGTACCTCGCGATCCGGCTTCGGGACGACCTGCCCGGCTCGGTGGACCGCATCGGCATCGGAGATCTGGACGGCGACGGCGAGTACGACTTCATTGTCAAACGTCCGCGCGGCATGGTGGACCCCGGCCCGTGGCGCCGCAGCCCGGACACCTTCAAAATCGAGGCCTACCGACGCGACGGCGCCTTCCTCTGGCGCAAGGATCTGGGCTGGGCCATCGAGCTGGGCATCTGGTACTCGCCTATGATCGTCTGGGACCTGGACGGCGACGGCAAGGCTGAAGTGGCCCTCAAGACGGGCGAGGGCGACCCCCGCGACCCCGACGGCCACGTGCTCAGCGGCCCCGAATATCTCTCCCTGTGGAACGGACTCACCGGCGCTGAAATCGCCCGGACCAACTGGATCCCCCGCGGCAAGCCGTCCGACTGGGGTGACTACACCGGCAATCGCATGAACCGCAACATGATCGGCGTCGCCTACCTGGACGGCAAAACGCCGAGCATCGTTGCGGTCCGCGGGATCTACGGGCTGATGAAAATGGAGACTTGGTTCCTGCGTGCCGGAACACTGGAGAGGGTTTGGTCCTGGTCGAACGCCGTCTCGGGCTGGAAATACCAAGGCCAGGGCCAGCACTCCATTCACGTGGCCGACATTGACGGCGACGGTCGGGACGAGATCCTCAACGGCTCGATCGCAGTGGATCATGACGGGCGGATCATGTGGAGCACCGGATTGGGACACGGGGATCGCTTTTATGTGGGCGACATTGACCCCGACCGGCCCGGCCTCGAAGTTTTCTACATCTACGAGGACCCGCACCCGCAGAACGGGGTGAGTCTGTGGGACGCTCGCACGGGCGATTTGATTTGGGGTTTGCGTGAGGAGACGGAGGATAACCAGATTCGCCTGGGCTTCTGCGCCGACATTGACCCGGCTCTTCCCGGCATGGAGTGCTGGGCCGACAAATACTATTTCTCGGCCCGGGGAAAACGTCTCGATCCGCCCGTGCCTCCGCAGGGAGAGATCGTGTGGTGGGACGCCGACCCGCTGCGCGAGCTGCTGTTCCGCGGCGTCATTTCGAAATGGAAGGGACCCGAGTTAACGCCGCGCATCGAAGGCATGCCCCTGGCCATTGCCGATATCGTGGGCGACTGGCGCGAGGAAATCATTACGTACTACCAGGGCGAACTTCGGGTTTATTCGACCACCGTTCCTGCGCAGGATCGCCGCGTTTGCCTGATGCAGGATCCGCTGTACCGCTCGGATGTCGCCCTCCGCTCGATGGGTTATCCGCACGTACCCATGACGAGTTACTATCTGGGTACGCGCCTGCCGTCGCGTGCGCAATTCAGGAAGGACCGCGCGAAATGAGAAACGAAAACGTCCCCGGCGCCCGCGAGCAGGGCGAAACCGGCGCTGAGGGGCGGCCGGCGCGTGACCGCCCGGACGCCTGAGGCCCGCAATCGAGCGCGGGCGCGCTTCTGTCACTTCTCTCCCGATGGGTTCAGCGGGACCACGCGGGGCTGCAAGCCTGCCTTGGCCAGCGCCGCGTACGCCAGGAAGCCCACCAGGAAGCTATAAACAACCGCAGGCTGAATGCGCGTCTTCCATTCCGGGGGAATCGGCAGGAAGGGAAGAATGCCCACGACGAAGCCCAGCGCCCAGGCGCCGTATCCGGCCCAGTTGATCCCCTCGCGTGGCCCTGCCCAGCGCTTGCCGGCCAACAGGTAATCAGCCGCCATGGCGCCGCAGATGGGCCCGAAGGATGCGCCCACGATGGTGAAAAACCCGATCAGATTCTGAGCGGCCCCCGTTATGGCGAGCACAATCGCCACCGTAACGCCGGTCATGAGCGAGGCCGCCCGCGGTACGCTCGGAATCATGGTCGCGAAGCTGTTGCCCGCGATGAAGGCGCAGAAGCAGGTAGGGGCCACGGAGGCGATGGCGAACAGGAAAAACATGGCCGAGGCAAGCCATCCCCCGATGGCGCCGATGACGGCGTCATAGGTGTAACCGGCCAGTTGGGGGTGCAGCCCGTGCGCTCCCGCCACCGAGAGCAAAGGCAGCCCGCCTGCGTACGCTACGGCGCCTGCGATTCCGACCAGGCCGCCCAGCCGCACGTCCCGGGCGTTCCGATTGTTCATGCCGAAATCGGCCCCCGCGGCCCCTGCGGTGGCAAAGAAGCCGATAATCAACTGCATCAGCAAGGTGACGGCCACGAAGGGCGCGGGATCGGCGGGTATGTGCCGGGACAAGCCGCCGGCGGTCTTCAGGAAGACGATGAGGATCATCAGCAAGGCGATGGCGTTCAGATAAAGCGCTACGCGCGCCACGTAGCGGATGCCTTTGACGCCCACGTAAGCCATGGCGTAGCCCCACAAGACGGCGACGATGGCGAACAGCAGCGTTCGCGGACGGGCTTCCACCCGAAAGCCGCTCAGTATGTAGAGGGTCGAAAAGTAGGTGGCGACCGCGAACCAGCCCACTTGAAGCAGTCCCATGAGCAGGCCGGGCATGACGTAGCCGCCCCGTGTGCCGAAAGTCGAGCTGCCGACCACATAAAGGGGATATCCGGTCTTCATGCCCAGCATGGCCGGCACGTAATAGTAAAGCGCATAGCACAACAGCCCGGCCGCCACGATGGCCAGCATGCAGATCCACAAAGACGCGCGGTTCACAGTACCGACGGCGATGGCCTGGTAAAAGGCCACCCAGAGAAAAACGCCGGCGTAACTGGGAGCCGTGCTGGCGTACCAACTGGTGCGTTTTTCGGCCGGTACAGGGACCGCCTTGGTGATGTAGTCAGGAAGCATCCGATCCTCCTTGGGGGAACCAGTATACACTCGGGCATGCTTCCCTGCTGAGCGGGAACACGGGCGGCCATCGAGCGCTTGCGAGACGACGCCGGCTTCGGCGCCGCCGTAAGAGCGGCGCACATCCGCCACAGCCGGTTCGGGCGCGCGTGCCGCTCAGCGGAGATCCCGGGGCCGCAAGCCGCGTGCAAAGCCTCCGAAGGCGAAAGGCCGCGGCCGGTAGTCGCCCACCAGCCCTACCTCGGAGCGAGTCGGGATCTTGTCTTCCAGCCCGACGGCCCAGTAACAGGCGTTGACGAGCAGTCGCCGGAATCCCTCGCTCAGCAGGTCCTGCGACGAACCCATCGTAGTGGTGAATACGCGAGCCGTCTTGCCTTGCGCGCCGCGATAGGTCTTGACCCAGGCAATCGGCATCATGGGGTCGTTCACCGCACCGGGCGCCGGCGGAGCATCGGGCGTCATGCCGTCCAGCACCTGGCCGAGCACCAGCGGTTGCGAGTCGCCGGGTAACGGCAACCGCACCGCATAGACATCCGTCGGCCCCCAGATGTCGCCGTCCCGGATGCCGCGCAAGACCGGATGATGACGCTGCTCCGGGACCAGGATGCCCCGCGTGCTTTGCTTGCCGTGTTGGCCGTGATGACGGATCCAGGTCTCGCCGAGCACTTGCCTGCCGAAGCCGCCTTCCCATTCTTTACTCCGCCACGAATAATGCGAGTAAGTCGGGCTGGACTTCAGATCGAAAGCGTGCGTCGCGGTGCGCAGGCCGACGATCGGCCTGCCCGATTCGACATACTCGACGATGTACTTCATCTGTTCGTCCGGCAGATCACGGAAACGCACGAACAGCACCATCAGATCGGCGCTGCGCAAGGCTTGCAATCCGGGAATGTTATCGCGACGGTCCGGATTGACGGTGCCGTCGGTGGGATCTATGGCGAACAGGACCGTGGTCCGGAAACCGTGCCGCAGGGCGAGGATTTTCCCCAGTTGCGGCAGCGCCTCCTCCGAGCGGTATTCCTCATCGCCGCTGATCAGGACCACGTGTTTTCCGCTCCCCGGTCCCCCTTTGCCTTCGAACGCCAGCCACGGATCTTCGGCTGCCGCCAGCGTTGCCATCACGGCCGGCCAGATGAGCCACGTAGTTCCGCGCATGACTGCCCCCTGTTGGTTCTGCTACGGTTTCCGCTCCAGCAGCCACGCGCAGGGCTCCAGCCGGCTGCCGGCGCCCTCGTTGACCGCGAAACGCCGCAGGATGAGCTTGCCTTGCCGGTAGGTCCCGTTCCACAGGGAGGCGCCGGCGTACTCGCCGTCCTTGCGTAGAGCGTAAAAGACAAGATCGAAGCGCTCCAGGCGGCTGCGGTCGTTGGCGAAGTTTCGGGCCACGCGACGCAAGGCTTCCAGGCAGGCCTCTCTCGGCGACATCCCGCGGCGCATGTTCTCCACGATGGTGTGCGCCCCCGCCACGCGGATGTTTTCCTCCCCGCGACCGGTGGACCCGGCGGCGCCCACGTCCTGATCCACCCAGAGGCCGGCGCCCGGCAAGGGCGAATCGCCTACGCGCCCCGGAATCTTCCACGCCAGGCCGCTGGTAGTCGTCACTCCCGACATCTCGCCCCGGGCGTTGAGCGCCAGGCAGTTGATGGTGCCGGTCGGGGGATTGGTCGCCACTTCCCAGGCCCAGGCGAGCGTCTGTTCGTCCACGCCCGGAAAGCGCTGGCGCAGCCACGCCTTGGGTTCGGCGGGCGAGTCCAGCCCGTCGCTCCAGTTGCTGTGTCCACGCGGGTCGCGCAGCGATTCCTTCCAGACCAGCCAGGCCAGCCGCGCCTTCTCCGTCAGCAGATCCTCCTCTTTGAAGCCGTGGGCTTTGGCAAAGCGCAGCGCGCCCTCGCCTACCAGCATGACGTGATCGGTGCGTTCCATCACCAGCCGGGCGACTTTTGACGGGGTCTTGATGTTGCGCAGCGAGGCCACGGCGCCACAACGTCGCGTGGGGCCGTGCATCACGCTGGCGTCCAATTCGACCACGCCGTCTTCGTTGGGCAGACCGCCGTAACCGACCGAGGTGTCCTCGGGATCCTCTTCGTTGACGTTGACTCCCGCGATCACGGCGTCCAGCGTGTCGCCGCCGGCTTGCAGGATCTCCATGGCCCGCGTGCAGGCGCGCAAGCCGTTGGCGCTGGCAATGACCACGTTGCGACCGCCCTGCGCGGCGCGCGCCACGACGGGCAAACCGGCCGTGGCGAGTATCCATTCCCTGCGGTTGACCAACTTCAACCTCCTGAGAAATCATTTAGTTGTATGGGGACCAGGCGGACCTCCGGGGGGTGTCCGCGGGTGCGCCCGGCAGCTTTCTGGCTGCTGGCACTCGCCACATTGTGCTTCGCCCTGCCCCAGAAGCGCAAGTCCCCGCCCCCGCCGCCTGCCATCGCCATCCTCGAGATCGTGGCCCACCGTTCCGAACGTCTGGTCACAATTGACGGGCGCCTGCGCAATCTGGCCACGCGGCCGCTGGAGGGGCTCGAACTCGTGCTCGAGTTTGAAACCACCGACGGCAAGGTCATCACCCGCCAGCGCGGAGCGGTGGAACCCGATCCGCTGGATCCCGGTGAGGAAGCCGAGTTCCGCTGGCAGATGCGCGACCACGTGCGTGCCGTCAGCTTTCGCGTCCACGCCATCGAGCGCTCCGGACGGGAAATCATAGTCAAGAATGCAGGCCCTCACTTCATAGACTGAAGCGCGCTGGATAGAATGGAACTTTCTCGATGACCCGAACCATTCGCCCCGCCACGCGACTGAGCGGCTCGCTGCGCCTTCCCGGCGACAAGTCCATCTCGCATCGTTACGCGATGCTGGCGGCGATCGCAGAGGGCAGGACCCGAATCCGGAACTATTCCAGCGGCGCCGACTGTGCGTCCACGCTCGGCGCGCTCGAAGCCTTGGGCGTGGCGGTGGAGCGCCGCCCCGGTGAGGTCCTCATCGAAGGGCGGGGACTCGACGGCCTGCGCGAACCCCGCCAGGCTCTGGATGCGGGCAACTCGGGCTCGACCATTCGCATGCTGGCGGGCATCCTGGCCGGCCAGCCCTTCCGCGCCGTGATCGCCGGCGATGAATCGCTTTCGCGCCGCCCCATGGACCGCGTCATCCGTCCGCTGGAGCAGATGGGCGCAACCGTCCGGGCTCGCGACGGCCGCTATCCTCCGCTGGAGATCGTGGGCGGAAACCTGAAGCCCGTCGAATACGAGCTGCCCGTCGCCAGCGCGCAGGTGAAAACGTGCGTGTTGTTTGCCGGTTTGTACGCCGAGGGCGTCACGACCGTCATCGAGCCGGTGCGCACGCGCGATCACACCGAGATTGCGCTGCGCGAATTCGGCGCAGACGTGCGCGTGGAGGGACGTCGCATCTCGGTGCGCGGCCGCGCCCGGCTGACGGCGCGCGAACTTCACGCCCCCGGCGATCTTTCCTCCGCCGCGTTCTTCCTGGCCGCCGCCTTGCTCGTGCCCGGCGCCGAGCTGGTGATCGAAAACGTCGGCTTGAATCCCACGCGCGCCGCCTTGCTCGACTTCCTGGT
>Ga0209017_10000046_pt1:0-107500 | contig 109641 bp, 97 predicted proteins | sample YNPBryunderm2012_FD_185812 | JGI IMG/M metagenome (GOLD analysis project Ga0209017, IMG submission 185812) | Anoxygenic and chlorotrophic microbial mat microbial communities from Yellowstone National Park, USA - YNP Bryant MS undermat 2012... ... | reverse complement strand
GCTTTTCTCTTCTGGAGATAATACTCAGTCTCTCCCTCTGCCTCTTCATTTTCGTCTCAGCCCTTGAGGTCCTGGGAAATGCCAAGAGGATTTTTTCCAGATTAAGTGAGGCCCAGGAATCTGCTCTGGCGGCCGTCGCAGCTTCCGAAAAAATCCTTGAGGACCTGGAGGAAGCAGGTTGTGGACTGAGCCTTTGTTTGATGACTGCTGGCTTCGAGCCCCTTAAAGCCGCTGACCAGCAGCTCCTGATTTTCTCAGCAGATAATGAAACTATTTTAGTCGAACCGGCTATGGCCGGGCAGAATATTCTTAAAATCGCTATTAGGCCGGGACTAAGTCCCCTTTTAAGAAAAGGTCGGGCTCTTTACCTGTACCAGGAACCTCAGGGCGAGCTCGTTTATCTGGCCATGGTTAGTGGCACTCAGCTGACACTGACCTCCGTGTTAAAAAATGATTACAAGCCTCAAGACACCAGAGTGATTTTTCTTCAGAAAGTGGAAATCTATTTGGATCGAAAGCAGAATATCCTCAGGCGAAAAGTCAACGACACCTCGGGCCAGCCACTTCTGGAAGGTGCCTTCCTGTTTGAGACTTATTACAACCCGGAAGAAAATCTGGCCCGGGTCAGATTCCTCAGCCGGAATGGCCGCCAGCCTGAGGAATATTTTTTTATCGTTTTTCCCAAGAACCTTTTTAGAGGCAGGAGTTAGAGGTCCCAGCATGAACTTCAAGAAAAACTTAAAAGCAAAAGAAATCTTCCCCAGAATAGCTTTTATCGGAGCGGAGCAGAACCGAAATCTTTTAGGATTAAAAAAGAATCAAAAATTTAAGAGTATCTTTCTTCGCCTCAATAAAACTAAACCAAAAGGTTCAGCCATGCTGGTTTGTATCTTTATGGCTGCCCTTTTTGCCACCCTTGGAGTCGGAATTCTTCTAAATTCCAGACTGTATTTTCAAGCCCAGACCTTCAGAGAACAAAATCGGCTTCTCTCCTATGCCTCAGAAAACGGCCTGAAACAGGCCAGCCACAAAATAATCTCTTCTCTTCCAGAAATCTATGCCCACCTCGAGCTTTCAGAAGAAGAATACCACAGGTTAAAAACAAAGCTTGAGGTCGAGCCTCTCTTTCTGATTGAACCGATGTTGAGCGAAGCGAATCTGGAACACATTGACGGGCTTTCTGGCTTAAGCTGGCAGGTACAGGGAATAGCCTCCATGACCCAATACCACAAATATGGTAATTATCAGAAAGCAACCTTCGGGTTAACTATAAATTCAACCGGCAGGGTGCAGGGGTTTTCAGGTAGAAGGAAGGAAGAGCTGGACCTTGAGTTAACTTTCTACCTGGGGTACCTGCCCCTGAACCAGCTGCCGGCTGCGGTTGAAAAAACAGAGTCCATAAGCGCTATTTCCGAACAAATCAAGTTCCAGTCTTCTGACTCAAGCAACCTATTTAAACCTAAACTGCAGGCCTTACCGGCTGGTTTTATTCCGGAAGAGGCTCTACCCTTACTTTCCAGTGGATTAAAGATTCTCAATCCTGGAAGGCTTCCTAACTGGCTATTGAGGCAGATTCTTAAGCTTGAGCCAGGAAATGACCGGATCCCAGAGGGTGTTTACCTGGTTGAAGACGATTTCGGGCTGGGCGGAATTTATGTGCAGGGGAACTTAACTGAGCTCCTTTTTGGAGTCAGGGAAGGATTTCAAATGATTCAGTTCAAGCAAAAGGATGGAGTCTGGCTTCTGAAATTCAATCCTTCCCGTGGCTTGACTTTCTTTTTCTCACCGGATGGAAGAAGAGAAATATCTGCACTGCCAATTCCGGTAATTATGATAAACGGTAGGATTGAATCTCTGGGCACAGGTCAGCCAGACGATACAGGTTTTCTGGTTTTCAAAGACGACCAGGAAACCCCTGGTCTTCTTAATGGGGTTAAAATTACAGTGGTGTGCTCTGGAAAAATTCGGCTTAGCTCCAATTTGTTTTCCGAGGGATTGGAATGGAAAGAAGGTCTTCCTTACTTAAAAAGCAAGCAAACCCAGCTGATAATCTGGTCAACCGGCCGGGATTTTCAAACTCTGGAAAAAGAAGAAGCCGGGATTAGCCTGGTCTCAGGAATTGCCAGGAGCAGAATCATTGAGGCTAGTCTGGTAGCAGGGGCTCAGGGTTTCGAGAGCGAAACCGGCCTTGAAGAAATTAAGATAATTGGAAATCTGGTCGGTACAAAAATGAGCCCGAGCCACAGCCTTATTTCTATCTTTCCGGTTGCCTCTGATTTTTCTGAGAACCAGGACGAACAGAGCCTTCTGGTCTATTCGGAAAAACCTCTTCTTTATCCGGTCAGGATAAGAATTACAGCCTGGAGGCGAGCGGAATGAACCAGACTGGATTAAAAAGCGGCTATTCGCTAATAGAAATCTCTTTCGGTCTCTGTCTGATAGCTCTGCTGGTACTATCAGGGTCGTCTTTTTTCTTTAACAACCAGAAACATCAGCTGCAAGTAGCCGTTAGAAAAATCTCTTCCAGCCTGGCTGTAGCCAGGTTCCGTTCAGTGAACCGTCAGGTCCCAGTCAGAGTAATCCTAAGAAACAACTTCTGTGAGCTTGCGGAGTACGACCCTCAGAGTTCAGACTGGCGGGTTACAAAACGTGATTTCCTTGAAGGAGTCGAAGTCACTGCCAACAACTCACCTGTTTTCTATCCTCAGGGGACAGTTTCAAATCTGGCTACCATTAAAATTACTAACGGCGGCGGTTGCTATCAGATTACAATAGCTATCACTGGTCGGATAAAAACAACCAAGCTGAATTGAAGAAAAGCAGATATATTTTTTCTGTTGAATTTATAGCTTGCATAAATTATAAATAATATCTAATACCATTAGCCGATATAAAAAGAAGGAGGCTGGCATGCCGAGAAGAAAATCCTATTACTTTCTGACTGTAATCATATTGACTTTATGGTCTCTCTTAACTGGACTGAGCATAGCCCAGGAACCATATAAATTACCACCTAAAGAAATTGTGGAAATACTCGACTCGCCACCTCCACCTGTAGTTAGCCTCGACCCCTCGCAACAGATCATGCTGCTAAGTTTTTACGAACCCATGCCCTCAATTGCTCAGGTCAGCCAGCCATTTTATCGTCTGGCTGGAATCAGAATAACTCCTCATAATAACAGCCGGCAAACTCTGCGTTTTTTTACCCGCTTTGTCCTTAAAGACATAAGAACCGGTCGGGAACTTAAGATAAAACTGCCTGAAGAACCAGTCTACAGTCAGCCAGAATGGTCGCCAGATGGAAAATATCTGGCAATTTTGAGGTATCCGGAAAGGGGCCTGGAACTCTGGGTGGCAGATGTAAAAACCGGCGAGGCCAGAAAGATTTTCGGCCCCAACCTTAATGCTGTCCTGAATGACGGTTTTCTCTGGTTCCCGGATAGCCAGAGCTTAATAATCTTTGCCAATCCCGAAGGAAGAGGCCCAGAACCCCAGGCTCCTCGAGTGCCAGTTGGTCCCAACATCCAGGAAACCGCTGGAAAGTTCGCTTCAGTCCCAACTTACCAGGACCTGCTGCGCACTCCTTACGATGAGCAGCTTTTTGAATACTTAGCCACCACTCAGGTATACCGGCTATTTCTGAACACCGGTCAACTCCATAAACTGGGTGAGCCAGGTATTTATCAATATGTCAACCCCTCTCCAGGTGGAGAATTTCTCCTGGTTAAGAAAATAAAAAAACCTTTTTCTTACAGTATCCCCTACAATGCCTTCACCCATTCCCTTGAAATCTGGGACCTTCAGGGAAACCTGGTAAAGACTGTAGCTGAACTTCCTGCGGCTGAAGAAGTCCCCAGGAACGGCGTGCCGACCGGTCCTCGTTCACCCGGCTGGTTGCCTCTTAAGCCCGCTTCTCTTTACTGGGTAGAAGCTCTCGATGAAGGCAACCCGGAAAAGCCAGCCGAGTACCGCGACAGAATAATGATAATGGAAGCACCGTTTAAGCAGGAGCCGGTGGAAGCTTTCAGATTACCGAATAGATATCAGGGAATAATCTGGCTGGGCCAACCCGCACAGGGTCTGGTCAGCGAGTATGAATGGAAAAAGCGCTGGCGGACAACCTATCTTTTTGACCTGGCTCAGCCCGGTAAATTAAAAAAGATTTTTGACCTTAGCGCCCAGGACCAGTACAATGACCCGGGTCGACCGGTCATGGTCAGCACCCCCTCTGGAAACCCAATAGCTCTTCAGGATGGCGACTTTATCTATCTAAGTGGCAGCGGTTCATCACCTGAAGGAGACCGGCCCTTCCTGGATAAGTTTAACCTTAAGACCTTGAAGAAAACCAGATTATTCCGCTGTGATAAGGGGGTTTACGAAACTTTCATTTCCTTCGCTGGACAAAGACGAGACCGAATAATCACCAGCTTTGAATCTCCAGCTCTGCCGCCCAATTATCATATTCTCGACCTGAAAAGCGGTAAAAGAACAGCCTTGACTTCATTTGAGGACCCGGCTCCCCGGCTGACCGCGGTTAAGAAACAGCTTATTAAATACAAGAGAGATGACGGGGTAGAGCTTTCTGGAATGCTCTATCTTCCGCCCGATTATAAAGAAGGAGAAAGACTGCCAGTAGTTATCTGGGCCTATCCTATGGAATATAACGACCCGACCACCGCCGGGCAGGTCCGGGGCTCCCCTTACAGGTTCACCTTCTACCGTGGCTCCAGCCAGCTCTTCTTCGTTACTCAGGGTTATGCTGTTCTGGACAATGCCCAGATGCCCGTGGTTGGCGACCCAAAAACCATGAACGACACTTTTATTCCTCAGATTGTCGCCAACGCTAAGGCCGCTATTGATGTTCTTGACCAGATGGGGATAGCTGATAGAAAGAGAGTAGGAGTTGGCGGACACAGCTATGGTGCCTTTATGACGGCTAATCTTCTGGCCCATTCCGACCTTTTTGCCGCAGGCATTGCCAGAAGCGGGGCCTATAACCGCACCCTGACTCCATTTGGTTTCCAGAATGAGAGACGAACTCTCTGGGAAGCTCCGGAGCTTTACTGGAAGGTGTCGCCGTTTATGTATGCTAACAAAATTAAAGAACCAATTCTGTTGATTCATGGAGAAGCAGACAATAACTCAGGTACTTTTCCCATCCAATCTGAGCGACTTTTTGCAGCCATTAAAGGTCTCGGAGGAACTGCCAGGCTGGTAATGTTGCCTTATGAAAGCCACGGTTATTCAGCCAGAGAATCCATTCTCCATGTTCTGGCAGAAATGATAGATTGGTTTGACCGATACGTGAAGAAAAATAAATAAAAAAATTTCCACAATTGCTGTGCAAAACTTTGTGGAAATTTCAGATGAAAAATGATCTAAATATTTTATAATCTATGATTTGTCGTAAAATGCACAATTTTTGTGCAGGAAACCATTTCAGCAAATTTTAATTGCTGTATTATCTGCTGGTTAGACCAGCCCAACCCACTTTTCTCGCTACCGGTCTATCCTCGGAAGAATTTTTTCTTTATCCAGAAAAGTAGAAATGCTAAAATATTTCTGGGCAAAATGGAGGAAAAATTGGAGGAGAACACTATGAAAAAAATTATGGCTAAAAAAGGACTATTTACTTTCCTGCCGATTCTATCAGTATTTTTCTCTTTAGTCTTACCTTCAGCGTCTTCAAGCCTAATCACTTCAACTCAAAATCTACCCGCACCGGGAAAGGTGGAAATAAGAGAAGTTCAGCCTTTTGCCTATTGTTCCCTGAGTCGAACCGGCTCTTTTGAAGATATTGAATCAATGGTCGGCGAACTGATGCAGCACCTGCAAAATCAAAACATCTTTCCAGCCGGTTCTATGATAGGCATCTTCCACGGTGACCCAAGTTTGTCTGACCCCTCCAGCATTCAATGGGAAATTGGTTTCCCGATAGGAGAGCAGGTTGTGGTCATGGCACCGCTTCAAAAGAAAGTCTGGACTTTCACCACCGTGGCTGTCGGAGTTCATGAAGGACCATATGAGAAAACCGGAGAAACCATCCTGAAGATGAGAGAATGGCTGGAAGAAAATGGCTATGTTCAGAACGGACCTGTACTCGAAAGATACCTGGACCCCGACCCCTCTCGCCTAAGCTCTGAACGTCTGAGAACTGAAATCTGGCTGCCCTGCAAGAAGATTTGATATCAGCTTGACTTCCTCGAAGTTTTCCCAAAAATTTCCAATACCAAAAGAACTATGTCTTTTCCTCGAGCCTGTTTTTCTCACCGTAGCAGGCTTTAACACAGATTCCGCAGATGTACTGACCTACCAGGCCGCGGTTTCTGAACTCCTTTAACTTTTCAAAACAAGCCAGATGGTCGAATTCAAAAGGCTGGTCTTTTATCGCTCCAGCCGGGCAAACCGCCTGACAGCGCCGGCATTCACCGCAGCTAAAAGGCAAAGGAGAACCTGGGCTAAGAGACAAATTGGTTAGAATGGTTACCAGGCGAAAACGAGAACCAAGCTTTGGATTTACCAGCAGATTGTTTCTCCCGAGCCAGCCCAGCCCTGCCAGCTCACCAACTTTTTTATGAGAGAGGTGGGCTATCTGGTTCTTCCAGTCTATGACCTGAGAGGCAGCTACCGGCATGGCTAAACAACCCATAGCTGTAATTCTGGAAGCCAGGCTCAGGGCTGCCCGGTCCAGAAAAGCATTGAGCTGGCGGTAGTGGTGAAAATAAAGAGCGGTGGGAGCCCCATTGATATCATCAAGGACTGAAGAAAGAACTTCTTTGCCCAGACAAATAGCAAAATCATACCGCCTGATCAGATGAGCTGGCAGATTAAAAGACTCCCGGATGAACCTGATGTCTGCCACCCCGAAGAGATCAATTCCCAGTTCTTCGAGGCAGTATTTTTTTAATCTTTCCTGAGTCTCAAGAATTTTTTCCTGACTCATGACTTTCTTATTGTAGTTTCGGCAACAGCTGATGTCAAAAAATAGCTGTAATTGTTGACCATGATATCTTTTTGAAGTATATAGAATAACTTGGACACTGGTCCATTCAACAGTTTGGAAGAGAGGTTTAAAATGGTGGAAAGAACCCTGGCCATTATCAAGCCCGATGCGGTCAAAAAAAAGGTGGTCGGCCAGATCATTCAAAAAATCGAAGACGAAGGCTTCGATATTCTTGGCCTGAAGATGGTTCATCTGAGTAAGGAAGAAGCCAGGCAATTTTATTATGTACACAAAGATAAGCCCTTCTACGAAAGCCTGACAGATTTTATGTCATCAGGGAGGTCGGTAGTCCTCCTTCTTGAAAGAGAAAATGCCATAAAGCACTGGCGGGAGATAATGGGTGCCACCGACCCGGCCCAGGCTAAGCCTGGAACGCTGCGGCGTCTTTACGGCTTTTCGGTGGAAAGGAACGCTGTCCACGGCTCAGACAGTCCTCAGACCGCCGACTTTGAGATCGGCTTCTTTTTTAAATAATTGAAGGCTAAATAATTATTTTCCCCCATATCAAAAAAAATACTTGACAAATCTTGTTTTAAGTTTTACATTTTTTTTGCGCCTTGGATGAGAATGAGAGTCAGGGGGTATTGTCTTTTAATTGTCCATCCCTCTCGGTCTGTCATTCCTCCAGGCTAATTACTATTATGGAGGTTTTACCATGCGTAAATCTTTAACCAAAACCATCGCCATTCTGGCTTGCCTGGTCTTCGCTATTAGCCTGGTGCCGGCAATGTACGCAGCCGAGAAGAAAATCACCAGGGATGATTCCAGGTTGTTATTACAGAAGCCTATGAATCTTATGGTTTCCATTTTCCCCTTCCTGGGCTCCGTGATTGACACCGGCAGCAAGTCCAGCACCAGCACTACCGTCAAAAAGAGCCTGAAGCCAACCGCTGAGATTCAGGTCGGGACCAAGCCAGGTAACGATAGAGATTAATTATCCAGCAGAAATTAATAAATACTGTTTCCTCACCTATGGGGGTGAGATAAGGGCTTTTTTCTCACCCCCTCTATCCTCCCTTCAAGCAATTGACAAAAGTCTACTTAACTGGTTTATTTAAGGGGAGGATTTCCTTTATGGAAAAGAGTTTGAAGTCTGGATTGGCAGCACTATTATTCTGTCTCTTTAGCCTTAATCTCTTTTCCCAGTCCAGGCCGGCCCTTAACAAACCTGCTGAAAGCTTCTCGCAGGTATTATCCTCCGCCCAGAATCTTCTCTCTGATGGTCATTATTCTCAGGCCTTAAAAATGTTTCTGCAGAGCCTCAGACTGGCCAGAACAGCTGAAGAAAAAAAATTTGCTCTTTTATATTTGGCTGAAACTAATGCCAGCCTTGGGCAAATGGCACAAGCCAACGAAAGGTATTTTCAGTGTCTCGAAATTGCAAAAAAAATATCTGATTCGTTTACAATTGAATATTGTAAAAAAGCTATCGAGATAATCGAATTGTTCAATAAAGCTAAAGAACTCCGGCAAGATAAAAAATATTCGGAAGCAATCGAAGCCCTAAATAAAGCCATAGTAATCTGTAATGATATCGGAAACGATACTCTTAAGATGAAATGCCTGAGGCGTAAAAGTCTATGCTTGCTCGAGCTTAATGATTCAGAAAATTATCTGAAAACAAACATTGAAGCAAACACACTCGCTAAAAAATTAAAAAATTCATATGAAATTATCATAACTTTAAACAATATTGGCCATTGGTATTTTTCTATTAATAATATAAACCTGGCTATTAATTATTTTACCCAATCCATTTCCTATATTAACGAAGATACCCAACCCCAGGACATTTTTGATATCTATTACAACCTCGGCACCGTCTATAATGAAATCGGGAATTTTAATAAAGCCATTGAATATTTCAGCAATGCTCTGAACATAATCTCTGGCGATAAAGATAATCCCTATTATTCCGCCACCCTTATCGGCATTGGATTTAGCTACGTTAAGAAGGGCCTGACCACGGGCACTCGTGAAGACTATGACCGGGCCTTTGAATATTTTTCGCAGGCCCAGATGGCAGCGGCTAGGACGGGTAACAAGAATTTTGAAGTGATAACCCTAAACAATCTCGGTTCACTCAAAGCCCACCTGGAAGAAAACCTGGACGCTCTCTATTATCTAAATAAGGCCAGGACCCTGGCCGAAGAATTAAAGCTTAATAGATACTTGGTGTCAATTTATACAAACATTGGCATAATATATGCCCGTCTGGGAGATTATCAAAATTCAACTGTCTATTATGATAAAGCCATCAACTTGGCCCTGGCCGAAAATGAAAACCGTACTCTCTGGGAAAGCTATTTAGAGAAAGCTAACCTGCTAAGAAAACAAGGTAAAAATGAGGAAGCCAGATTTTACTATTTGAACTCCATTAACATAATAGAGAGTTTGCGCTCAGAACTCCTGACCGAAGAAGACAAAGCCAGCTTCCTGGGCAGCGATAAAAGACTGGATGCCTATCAAAACCTGGTCGACCTGCTTATCAATCGGGCCAACAGAAGCGGACCCGAAGATCTGGCTCAGGCTTTTAATTATATGGAAAGAGCCAGGGCCCGGGCTTTCCTGGAAAGTATTGAAGCCACCCGCCTTAGCCAGGAGTTTCCGGTTGATATCCGTCTGGCTAATAAAGAAAAAGAGCTGATGAGCGACCTCTCAAAAATTTATACCCGGCTTATTACTCCAGAAATTGAAGAAAGTGAAAGAAAAAGACTCCTTGATCAGATAAAACTCCTGGAAGAAGAACTGGAAAATGTCCGGCGGCAGATCCGTTCCAGAAACCCGGCTTTTGCCAATCTAACTTATCCCGAAATTATCAGCTATGACCAGGCCCGGAAAGAGTTTATCGATAGCCGGACTGCCATTTTTGCCTTTCTGGTAGGCAAGGAAAGTGCTTATGCTTTTTGCCTGAGCCCCAAAGGGCTGAAGGTTTATCCGATTCCCAAACAGAAAGACCTGAGAGAAAAAATAATTCAACACCGCCGGGCCATATCTGACACTGACAATCAGGATTTTAGAAGTGGCCAGGAACTCTTTAAGTTACTGATTGAACCCGGGCTGGAGCCAGGAATAAAACGACTGCTAATTGTCCCCGACGATATGCTGACTATCCTGCCTTTTGAAACCCTGGTGGTTTCCGGCCAGCCAGCCGATTGGTTGATAAGACACTACACTGTAGGTTACGCCCCTTCTCTTTCTTCACTCAAAAGTTTAACCCGTTTCCAGAACAGAAAAAATCGCCAGAAACCCTCTCGAAACCTCCTGGCAGTGGGCGACCCTTATTACGGCGAACTTGAGGAAAAGTTCACAGAGCTTTCTACCAAAACCATTTTTCAGGACCTCTACTCTCTCTCCGATATGAAATTCTACCGTCTGCGATATTCCGAAGAAGAAATTCGCCGGATTTCAAGTCTGATTCCTAAAACTACAGTCCTTACCCGGGAAAAAGCCTCTGAAGACCTGATTAAAAGAGCCAACCTAACTGACTACCGAATTCTTCACTTTGCCGCTCATGGACTCATTGATGACCAGAAACCAGCCCGGTCCGCCATCGTCCTGACCCTGGATAACGACCCGGCTGAAGATGGCTTCCTGCAGATGAGGGAAATCCTGAGTCTCAAATTAAATAATGACCTGGTAGTTCTGTCTTCCTGCCAGACCGGACTCGGGCAGTTCATAAGAGGAGAAGGTATTGAAGGACTGAGCCGGGCTTTCTTCTACGCCGGAGCTTCTGCAGTTGTGGTGAGTCTCTGGACAGTTAATGACCAGGTAACATCACAGTTTATGGAGAGGTTTTACCTGCATCTAAAATCTGAAAGCCTGGCAGAAGCTTTAAGAAAAGTCAAACTGGAAATGATTGACTCAGCCAGGGTCTCTCACCCTTATTACTGGGCTCCTTTCATCTTGAATGGCCAAGCCGATATCAAAATTTTCTCCCCTTCTTACAATATGCCTCTAACAATAGCCCTGTCTATCGTGGGGTTGAGTCTGGGAGCCTTTTTCATTCGAAAAAAATTTTTTAATCACAAAAAATAAACCACTTTGCCAGCCTCTAATTACTCTTAAGATTTTTAGTTTAAGTCTTAGCTCCCCGGCAAAGAGAAATCCAGGATAAAAAAATAAGTCTGCGGCCAAAAACGAGTTTAATAAAGCCCTGTTTTTAAATATAATCAGGCTTAATATGGGAGGAAAGGAGGCTTGAGAACTTTTCTAGGGCGTGAGAATTTTTTTCACTTTGTCCATCTAATATTATTGAATCTGATACCAGAAACCGATGAGCACCCGTAAGGAAAAAGAATTTCAGAAAATAATGGATGAATTTTCTGGCTATCTGCGTTCTTTAGTATTGAAATTCAACCTCAACCGGCTCGGTCTGGAAGCCGAAGACCTGATGCAGGATGTCCGGCTAAAAATCTGGAAAATTATCATCAATGAGAAAAAAATTGATAATCCGGCGTCATACTTAAGGAAGGTAGTGGAAACTGCAGTGCTGGACCAAATTCGCAAGATAAGAAGAGAGGAAGAGGTCTTTACTTCAGAAAGGCAAAAATTAATCTCAGAAATAGAACCAAAAACCAACCTTTATCATAATCTGGACTGTTCTCCCAAAGAATACATACTGAAAGCGGCCGACAGTCTGATGGATTCCAGAAAAACCGTGGTTAAGCTTTATCTACTAAACATGAACCTTGCTGAAATTTCAGCCTATTTGAATTACAGCCGGGCTAAGACCAGAAACCTTCTTTACCGGGGCCTGGCCGACCTCAGAACCACCCTTAAAGAAATGGGTTTTAATTATGAGAAAAAGAGACGATAGATTAAGGGCCTTAGTCAGCGGGGACGAAAGTAACGAACTCCGCCTGCCCAGAACAGGATGCCCAACTCCTGAAGAACTGGTTTATTCATTTAAGCCAGAGGCCTCTTCCGAAATAAAAGAAAAAATAATAGACCATCTACTTCAATGCAATTCCTGTCAGCAAGAATTTGAACTGGTTAGAGGTTACCTTAATCTGATTGAAAAAGTAGAAAGAAGGGTTTTGAGAAAGCCATCAAATCCGATTCAGAAAATCGCAAGACTACTTATTACCGGCCCAGCCTTACTTAAATTTGCTGCCATATCCCTCCTCCTTCTGGTCCTGGCCTGTTCTTATTTTTTACTGCTTAAACCAGTTAAAGACCGGTGGGTTGAAAGAACCTCCAGCCTGGCCGAATCTTTTTCTCTCTTAGAAGAAATAACCCTTTCTCAACCAGCAACCATCAGGCTTATCTGGAAACCTGTGGACAAAGCTCTCTTTTACCGGGTGGAAGTTTTTGACCACCAGATGTATCTGGTATGGCAGAGCCCATCACTTAAAGAAACCCGGGTAGAACTGCCAAATGAGGTCGTAAGCATACTTCAGGCTTCCCCTTATTTTTTCTGGCACCTTATAATCTACACCTCAGAAAGCCACCGGTTGGAATCGCCAGCCCGGAGGGCCTGGCTCAGCCCTCAATAAACATTCCCGGCCTGCCCATAGAGAATAAAACCTGCCCAGTAATAGGGATGAGAAAAAGCGGAATTAATCAGTTTCAACTTGGCCAATCTTAATGCTTCATCTCGCCTCCGACCGGCATTCAGCTGTCGGTAAAACTCAATCATCAGCTCAGAAGTGCCCTGGTCGTCTACTGCCCAGAGCGATGAAACTACTGAACCGGCACCAGCCAGCAGAAATGTTCTGGGAAACCCGATAACTCCTTCAGTTTTTTCCAGCCCACCCCGGCTGGTCTGGCAGGCCGAAAGCACCAGGAGTTGAGGCTTGACTCTAAGGCCATAGATTTCCCGGATGGTAAGCAGTCCGTCTTCCGATGATTCTCCGGCCAGAACTAATGCTGACCTCAGGGGAAATTGTTCGCTAATCAGGCCATGGCAGGCAATATGAATTATCCGGTACCGACTGAGGTTTAAACTTTTTAGACGACTTTCGGTGGCTCTGCGGTTAAGATAAAGGTCCCGGCCTCTTGCTGGAAAAAGTCTGGCAATTTTTCTGACTTCCTCTTCAGAAAAAGGCAGAGCTTCAAGCTCTTGTCTTTTATCTGAAATAAGTCCGTTTAAGTAAAAAAGTCTGGCTGACAGCTCCTTTTTGTTGACTGTGGGATTGGCCAGCGCCAGTAATTCCTTCTCGTACCTTTCATTACTTACACTCTTCTGGCTCAGGCTTAAAAAAGCCACCGAAGGATTGTAAGAAATCCTGAATCTCTCTATTAAGTACTGTTCCCTGCCAGTTTCCTTTGCCTGTATTCTTAGTGTCTCGAACGGAAGATAGTGGAGAATTCCGTCAGGAATGATAATTAAAGATTCAAAACCACTTTCGGATATCTCAGAGAGGGGAAGTAACAAATGGGTTAGTCTTGTTCCAGTCAGAGTTAAATCGGCTTCGGAAATCCGCCGGTCAGCCAGAAGCTTTATATAGAGCTTGACTGATTTTTCGACTTCTTTTTCCGGAGGAAGTTTAAATATATGAAATTTGTCCTGGCTGATTAAAAAACAATAGGACTCCTGCTTTCCTATGTAATAATCGAGGATGACCTGTCCTGGCTCAAGATGGCTCTTCTGGACCATCTGCAATCTTAAATCATGAAATTTCTGGTTGCTCTCCACTATAGTCTGGGCCTTTCTGGAACTTAGTAGCCGGAGGTAGTGATGTTCGAGCTCCTGAAGCCGGGTTAATGAGTCTGTCTTCCCCAGATTATCTGCCTGCTTCATGAATTCGCTGATAGCCAGGTTTAATTCTTTTAATTCTTTATCTTCAAAAAACTCTCTATCCCCTTGTGCGTAATTTTGTAGTTCTGCAAGAAAAGCCCTGGCTTTGACCTGGTTCAATGTGGCAAAAACCAGCTCATCCATATCCGGACCTGGGGTGCTTTTTCTCACTGCCACTGTGCATCTGATTATTCCCTCGTAAACCTCTCTTTTCTCCCGGTCAAAACTGATCCGGTATAGTTCGCAACCAATTTTATCCCGAACCCGGCTTAAAGTCTCAAGAGCCTGCCGGTAATGGTTTAAGGCCTGTCCATAATTTCTTTCTTTTTCGTAGCACCTGGCCAGACCGGCATAATCATTCCAGACTTCTCTCCAGTAATCAGCCTTTTTGGCTTCCTCCAGAGCTCGGATGAAAAAATCTCTGGCTTTTTTAATGAGGCCGCGATTGAAATACACGGTAGCCAGATTGTTGAGCGAAGCAGCCACCAGCTCCCGGGCCTTGATTCTCTGGCCAAGCCTCAAAGCCTGAAGGCTATAATTTTCAGATGCCTCCGGGTCCTCTCCAATCAACACATAACCAAGGTTATTCAAGATTCTGGCTTCCAGCTCCAGCAGACCTGCTTTCCGGCTTAGCTCAAGAGCTATTTTCAAAAGTAAATCAGGTTGAACAATAGCTGAATCGTTATCTTTGTGCAAACAACTTTTATGTATTGAGATGGCTAATCCATATAAAAGAGAAATATATGTATCTATTTCATCTAACTTATTATGCTCTTTTAATGCTTCACGGAAATAGTAGGCCGATAAATCATATTGTCCTAATGAATATGTTATCGAACCTAAGTTTAAAAGACATAATCCTCTTATGCCTTCTATCTTATGACTCTCTGCAATCGACAAAGCCTTAATTGCATGTTGGTAGGCTTCACAAAAATTTCTTTTCTTGGAGTGATATTCGGCGCAATTGGCCAGCATGTTAATTAATATGATTTTATTATTTAAGATATCTGCAAGGGACTGTGCCTTTTTAGATAATTCATAATATTTTTCTTGGTTCCCACTATGCCAGTGGAGACTGGCAAGGCGGACTGATGTTCTTAACTCCAGCTCTTTCAGCCTCCAATCCTGTGACAATTTTAGAGCTTTAAAAAGTAACTGTTCAGCTTCTTCAAACTTTTTATCCTGACCCTTTTCCCTCGCTTCCCGGAGAAGCTTGATTATCTCAAGGGATTTCCTGGCAAAATCCTGTGTTTTATTCTCACCCGCTTGAGAGGACAGGGTCTGGCTGAAAATAAAGGCATTCTCTGCTCTTGTCATCTCATTTAAGTTCACATAATTAAGAGCCAGATTCAACCAGCACTGGGTCTGATAAACAAGGTCATTCTGAAGGTCCTTCTGGTAAAGTTCTTTCTCCAGTATCTCTATGGATTTCTGGTAAAGCCCCTGTTCCCGAAGCCACACGGCTTCTTCCAGATTGCTGGAGAAACCAGGCCCCTTATCAGGGTTATCAGGCGCAGACTGAAAAATAACCGGCGTAAGAATGACAATCAGGAGAAAAAATCCCAAAGCCACCAATCCCCGAGAAAAACTCATTACTATCTTTACAGATTTTATTTTTAATAATAATTTTTAACCCTTCCTGTCAACCCCAAAATTTACTAAGCTACAGAAAATAAAATATAATGATTTATGACCTCAATGATTTTCTTAAGGAGTCTAACAATGGAAAAGACGCTTTTCAGGGTTTTATTTCTCACCGGTCTTTTAGTTTTATTTGCTGCCTTGTTTCCAATTTCAGTTAGAACTCAGGAAAACCCGCTCCGTCCGGTGACAGTCGACCAGCCAATGCCTGATTTCAGGCTGCCGTCCTACCAGGGTCCTGAAGTCAACCTTTCCAGCCTGAAAGGGAAAAATGTAATGCTCATTTTTCTCCGCGGTTATGCTGCCCCTGACCGCTGGTGTACTATCTGTCATTACCAGTACGCAGAATTATTAGAACTGCAAAAATCTCTGGAGCTAAAGAAGAAATACAACCTGGAGATTCTTTTTGTCCTCCCTTACCCTAAGGAAACCATCAAACAGTGGCTGGAAATCCTTCCCGCCCAGCTTGATAAGATTAAAAACTGGAAATATCCTGAAAACTATGACCAGCTTGATGAAAAAGGAAGGCAATCAGTTGAACGCTACCGGAAGCTTTTCCCCAGAGACCTCTCTTTCAAACCTGATAATATTCCAGCTCCCTTCCCCATACTGATTGACGCTGATCATCTGGTCTCGTCGGGCCTGGGTCTTTTCAGCACTAACTGGGGAGGAAGTCAAGTTGAGCAGAACATTCCAGCAGTATTTATAATAGACGATCAGGGTTTTCTGAAATTTAAGTATCTCAGTCAAAACACCGTTGACCGCCCGAGCTACGATTATCTGCTCAAAATTCTGGAAATGGTTAAGCAGAAAAAGCTCTGAACCCCGTCTTAAGACCGGCCTCAATCGGGCGAGACCCGAGCCGCATAATTAAATTCTTTTAGTTTATCAATGATATCAAGAATAAGATCTTCTTTAGTCAGCTTCAGAAGATCTTCCGGTTTTACTGAAGGCATAAAGGGCCGTTCTTTTTCAGAGAGGGGAGATCTTTTATCTCTTCGACCGGCTGTTTTTAGGGTTAGCTTCAGCTCAATGGAATTGGCCGGGAGGAGAATGGTGTAGTGGAAATTGTCAATTTTGCTCCCGGGAAAGCTTATCTGCAGGTGAATTGACCGACTCTTCTGAAAGTCAGATTTAATTCTTATTCCCCGCGCCTTAAAGGCTTCTTCCAGGGCCTCAAAAGCTGGCTCCACTATAAATTCACAAAACTGGTTGAAATGGTCCCTAGCCTCCTGCTGATACTTTTCTATAAGTCTCAAACCTTCAAAATACTGGTTCAGTTCTTTCTGCCATTTTTCTTCTTTCATCTTTCCCATCTCCACTACCACACCTCAATTATATTAATAAAATCATTTTTTCCGACTTAATGCAAGCAACTCCTTCAATCAGACTCTGGAGCCAGTAGAAACAGCCGCAGGTCCATCACATTAGTACCAGTCGGCCCGGTGAAAAGCAGACCGCCTATTTCCTGGAAAAATCCGTAGGAATCGTTGTTTTCCAGATACCGCTCAGGTCTCAGTTTTTTCTCTCTGACCTGATGCAGGCTCTCCGGGCTGATAAAGGCTCCGGCTGAATCAGTGGGTCCATCCCGACCGTCGGTAGCCAGGCTCATCACCAACCAGTCCAACCTCTGCAATTCTGCTTCTCTCTTCATAATCTCAACCAGAGTGGCCAGAACAAATTCTGTATTGCGACCGCCAGTCCCCGATCCACGAACTGTCACCGTAAGTTCACCCCCAGCCAGAAGACAAAAAGCTCTTTTCTGTTCCTGGGCTTTGCGGGCAAATTCCAGAAATCTTTCCAGGTAGTTTCGGGCAACTTCTTTAGCTTCACCACTGTCTTCTGAAGTTAAAACCACCGCTTCTAACCCCCGACGTCTAACCGCTTCCTTGGCTGCATAGATAGCCTTCAGATTATCACCGATTATTACCGAACTAACCCTTTCCAGCACCCGGTCGCCTTTCTTCAAAGTTTCTTCTCGTTTTCCCTGCCAGCCTTCCTCGAGCACCCGACAGATAGCTTCAGGAACTTCAGTCAGCAAGTCATATTTCTCAAGCACGCCCCAGGCCTGGTCATAGGTGGTGGAATCGTACCAGGTCGGTCCCGAAGCTATGCTCTCCAGGTCGTTGCCAACGACATCCGAGACAATCAGGTTAAAAACCCGGGCAGGCCAGGCAGCTCGAGCCAGTCGGCCTCCTTTTATCCGGGATAGATGTTTTCTGACCGTGTTTAATTCTTTAATGTCAGCCCCCGATTTGAGCAGCAGATTGGTGACTATTCTTTTTTCTTCCAGAGTTATCCCCTCTTCGGGCAGACAGAGATGAGCCGACCCCCCACCCGAGATCATGACCAGAAGTAAATCCTTCTGGCCAGATTTCAGAGCCAGTTCATAGGCTTTCTTCCCGGCCAGTAGACTCCAGCGGTCTGGTAGGGGGTGGGCAGCCGGGAAAAAAGCCAGGCTTTTCTCCTCGCGATATTCATAAACGCCGGTAATCACCGCTTCTTCCAGACGGTCTTCCACCAGAGGTAGCAGGCTCTCAGCCAGTTTTTCCCCGGCTTTACCAAAGCTAATCAGCCTAATTTTATCTAACCCTTCTAAATCAAGCCGGGTCCCGCTTATTATTAGTTCATCCCCTTCCCGGGCGATATTATCAGCTATCAACCGGGCTGGCTGAACTGCCTGCAAAGCAGCTTTTCCCGCCATTTCAGCGATTTCTTTAAGACTTATATTCATTTGGCCAGCTTTCCTCAAATCTCTTCTTCTTTTACTTTCTACCTTATTATGGTAAATAATAAATGGATTTAATTGATGAATTCGAACTCAGAGGTTCTGCCCGAGAAGCAGATGAAAAAAGCCTCTTTACCTTTCAAGCAGTTGGCTTCAATTTTGTTCTTCATTCTCATTCTACCGAACAACCGGGTCTTCTCGCAAGAACAGACCACTGTAGTTTCAGACATAGAAAAAAGAATAGCCCAGATAAACGACCAGATTACCCGTCTTAAAGCCCGACTCAATGAGGAGGAAAAGAGGGAGAGTTCTCTTCTTTCGACACTGGAAAAAATTAGACTTAACAAAAAAGTTTTACAGAATGAAATAGAATCGTTGAATCTCAGGAGGTCTTTAGTCTTAAAACAGTTGATTGACCTCAAAAACAAAACCAGAGAACTAAAAATAACTCTGGAAAAAGAGCAAGAAGCCGTAGAAAGAACCCTGGTTACTCTCTACCGCTACGGTCGTCTGGACTTTATGCACTTTTTCCTGAAAGCTTCCAGCCTGGAGACCTTCCTGCGGGAGAGCAAAAACCTGACTTTCCTGGCCCGTTACCAGGGAGAAGCTATCAGCAGCTACTTTAACACCCTCAGCGAGCTTCAGGCTCTGGAAAAGGAACTCCAGGCGAAAATGGCCGAGGCTGATCTTCTGCTACAGCAGGCCATTCAGAATCAGGAAAAGTTAAACGTGGAAGAAAGAAAAAACCAAAAGCTACTGGAAGAAATCAAGCGGAATAAATCCACCTACCAGAAGATGATGGTTGAACTGCAGGAAAGCTCGGAACAACTCCAGCAGCTCTTGAGGCGACTGCAGAGCCAGGAGATTGCCCTCCCGTCTCCTTTCATACCCCTTAATGAGCGTAAAGGTAAACTCCCCTGGCCATTAGAAGGCAAGATAATTACTCGTTTTGGACCGGAAAGACATCCCAGATTTAATACCGTGACAATAAACAATGGAATAGAGATTGCCCCATCAAGGGATAAAGTGGTCAGAGCCGTTCATGGCGGACGGGTGGTTTTTGCCGATTATTTTAAGGGCTACGGAAACCTGATAATAGTTGACCATGGCCTTTCCTACTACACTCTTTATGGTCACCTCAGCAGCTTTCAGGTAAAAGTGGGAGACCTGGTCCAGGCCGGTCAACCCATCGGACAGGCCGGGGATTCTGACTCAATCAAAGGTGAGTCCCTCTACTTTGAAATCCGCCATAAATCCCAGGCTGTCGATCCCTTGCAATGGCTACGGAGAAGATGATAGAATTTATTGGATTAAAAAATGAAAACTCAAAGAATAAACCTGTATCTGCTCACCATAATCCTGCTGCTTACCTCCCTTCTTCTTCTGGATAAAAGGTTTATGCCAGCCAAGACCCCCCAGCCCCAGTTCAGTCCCAGTAGCCCCGAGCTGATCAGTACGGTGATGCGGCTGATTAAGACCGATTATTTAGAAGAACCGAATCCGAATCGAACTATTGAAGGAGCTTTCCGAGGCCTGATAAACTCTCTCGACACTTTAAGCGCCTACTTAGATAAAGACCTGGCCGCCAAGTATCAGAAAAAGAAGGCTAAAACCGCCAGCACTGGCTTGATAATTTTCAAAAGATACGGTGTTTTTCCCGTGGTGGTTTCACTTCTGGAAAACTCGCCGGCTGCCAGGGCCGGATTGAGGGTCGGAGACAACATCAGTGCCATAAATGACCGCAACCCAATGAATTTTAGCCAGCTTGAAACCAACCTGCTGCTGGAAGCTGACCCGGACAAGAACGGACGGGAACCCCTAAAACTGAGGGTAGTCAGGGGCACTGAAACTATGGAATTTGAAGTAACCAGAGATTTTATAGCCCCTACCACCCTGCAGATAACGGCCAGGCCATCGCAGCTCGTCAGCCTAAAGCCTTCGTTTATTTATCAGGGCCTGTCTCAGGAAATTAAAAAATCCCTCTCCCTTTACCTCAAAAAAGGTGCTGCACCAAAAGCGGTGGTATTAGACCTCAGAGACTGCTGGACAGGAGATTATGAAGAGGCCAGAAAAATAATTAATTTGTTCTTAAAAGAAGAGGAAGCTGGTTATTTTGAGCGACGGGGACAGAAGCAGCCCTTTTCCTGCCCGGATAAACCTGATTTTCCGAATCTTCCACTGATAGTCTGGGTGAACCAAGCTACCTACGGACCAGCCGAGGTAGTCGCCGGAGTCCTGAAAGACCTCGGTCGGGCAAAGGTTATTGGAACGGCAACGCCTGGACTGGCCGGAAAGCAGGAGTCTTTCCCTCTACCTGACGGCAGCCTGGTGGTTCTGACAACTGCTGTCTTTTCCTTAAAATCCGGGACTAAACTCTGGGACAACAGCTTGCCGCTCGACGAGAAACTATCCTTTACCCAAGACCTGGAAAAAGCTTACCTGGACAAAACCCTGAGCCTGATAACGGTTAAGAATTAATGCAGCCGGGTAACTCACAAACCATTGAGCTGAGCAAACCAAGGCATTTTTTTCTGATTTTAACCCTTGTTTTCAGCTTTCTGGCTCTGGGCTCGGCTTCTTACCTTGATTACTGGAATTTCCAGCAGGGAAAAGAAAACTTTCTGCCCTGGGCTGCGGTCAGCCAGGAGGAAACAAAACCAACCCCTGAATTTTCCCTTAAGGACTATCTCCGCCAGGAGCTGAGAAAAATTGGATTGAATCTCGATATGGTAAAAGAAGAAGAACAGGAAGACGGTATTTTTTACTTCTCAGTCAATTCCACGGCCGAGGAGTACCGAAAGCTCAAGCCGGAAATAATGAGCCGGCTCAAGAAGAAAAAAATCACAATAAACCTGAAAGAAGAAAAATCCGGTTATGGAGAGATGGTCGCCACTCTGGAACTCAGTTCTAAGTCCAGAGCTTCAGGCTGGCTGATTTTTAAGTATCCAGTTCAAACCTCAGCAAAAACGACCAGAAAATCAACTCAGCCTGAGCCAGTTGCCTCTCTCCCAAGACCAGAGCCCAAAAAAGTAGCCATCGTTATCGATGACCTGGGAGGAGACCTGGCTTTTCTCCAGGAGTTAATCAACCTGAAGGTTCCGCTGACTGTGGCCATCATTCCGGAACTGGCCCTGGCCAAAGAATCTGCTGAGCTGGCAGAGCGAAATAACCTTGAAGTTATCATCCACCTGCCTCTTGAAGCCTTTAACCATCAGACCGGTGGGGCTGAGGGACTTATCAGGACCTCAATGAGTCCTGTGGAGGTCAGGCAGATATTAGAGAGAAACCTGTCCATTCTTCCCAGCGCTAAAGGTTTGAACAATCATATGGGCTCTAAAGCCACAGCCGATGAATCCCTGATGGAAATAATTATTTCCTTCCTCAAAGATCACGACCTGTACTTTCTCGACAGCAAAACCTCTTCCCGTTCCATCGCTTATGAGCTGGCTTTGAAGAAGAAGGTCCCGGCCGCGGCCAGACACATTTTCCTGGATGCTGATGAAGACAGACGAAAGATCCCCGGGAGAATTGTGGAGCTTTTCAACCTGGCTCGTAAGAAGGGTCAGGCCATAGGTATCGGCCACCCCTATCCGGAGACCCTAGAGGCCCTGAAGACCTACTTACCAAAGGCTGCTGATTATGATCTTCAGGTGGTTCCAGTTTCGGCTCTGGTTAAAAAATAATGTTCTTCACTTTCCCGCTTGGCAGTTTACCTGATGCTTATTTATTTTGTAATTTTTCTGCTATACTAAATAAAGAAAATTCCTTCTGGAGGAAAACAATGAAAAAGTTAGCCATCCTGGCTTTGAGCCTGATTATGATATTAACCTGTCTTTTTCTCCCGGCCTGTAAGAAAATGACCCCTGAAGAAATCAAGAACTCCATAGAAATCGTTGACGTTGAAACTAAATGGGTGGCTAAAGAATACCGGGCCTGGCCACCCAAGCTAGTCCTGGTTCCAGTCATTTCTTTTCGGGTTAAGAACATAAGCGACAAGCCATTAACCTACATCAATTTTAACGCTATTTTTAAATTTAAAGGGGAAGCCAAGAATCTGGGCGATAATTTCCTGGCCGCTATTCGCAAAGACCCCGTCATGCCTGGTCAGATCAGCCACCTGATAACTCTGAAAAGCAATTTCGGAGTTGAAGGCAAAACTCTTGATTCTTTTAAGAACAACCCTTACTGGAGACCGGTTGTAGTTCAGCTGTTTGCCAGAGGACTTGGCTCAGAATTCATTCTGCTTGGCGAATGGGAAGTCTCTAAAGAAATAGATTTTAAGGAAGATCAGGTAGTAACTCCCGTGGTTGAGAAAAAACCAGAAGAAAAGAAATAAACACCAGCCAGAATTTCAGATAGAGAAAGGATGAAGAAATGGAGACCATCTTACCAAAACAGGTTTTTCTGACTAAGGGTAAGGGCCAGCACCACCAGAAACTGGTTAGCTTTGAGCTGGCTCTCAGGGAAGCCGGAATCTCCCCCTTCAATCTGGTCAGGGTATCCAGCATTTTCCCACCCCACTGCCAGCTTATCAGTCGGGCAGAAGGCCTTAAAAAACTGAAGCCTGGGCAAGTAGTTTTTCTGGTGATGAGTGAAAATTCAACTGATGAAGCTCACCGGGTGATTTCAGCTTCGATAGGACTGGCCATCCCTCAGGATCAAGACCATTACGGTTACTTAGCCGAACATGAAGGCTTCGGCGAAAGTGAGAAGGAAGCCAGCGCTCAGGCTGAGGAGCTGGCAGCCGAGATGCTGGCTACCAAACTCGGCCAAGTTTATTCCCGCCAAAACTTTCAAAGAGGAAAGGAAAATTTTTATCGGCTCTCCGACCAGCTGACCGTCAGGACCAGAAGTATTTCTCAGGTTGCTACTGGAGCCAGAGGTCTCTGGACAACAGCCGTGGCCGCCGCTGTTTTTATTACCTGATCAAATGACCAGACAGAATTTAAAAAGCAATAGAAGCAGAATACCAGGAAGTTTGGATTAACAGCTAAACTTAAAGATTTAAAGGATTGGGTTTAAGAATTTTAATAAAACTCTGTTCTTTTAGCTTCTTAATATATTCTTCAATCTTCTGCTGTCTCTTTTGTAAGTAAATCTTTTCTTCAATTTCTTTCCTGGCCTGGTCAAAAGTTTTCTGATAGCTTTCTTTTTTACCTTCCAGTTTGACCAGGTACCAGCCATTCCTGGCTTCTATCCAATTCGAAACTTCACCAACCTTGAGTTTTTCCACTGCCTGCTCGATGTTCTTTTCGAGCTCACCTTTTTTGAAGAAGCCGAGGTCGCCGCCATTTTCTTTCGGACCCTCTGAATATTCAGCTGCCAGCTCCTCAAAGGAAACTCCAGATTTGAGCTTGTTTGAGATTTCATCCTTTTTCATCTCCAGGGTGGAGCTGGGGTTGGTGGTGGATGAAAGGTAAATTGCTTTGATATGGAATTCGGGAGGAACCACGAATTCTTCCGGTTTTTTCCGGTAGTACTGAACAATTTCTGAATCATCTAAAACTATGGTCCGGTCCACTTCAGTGTAAATAACCGCCTGTCTCATCAGGGTCTCTTCCAGCTGCTTGACCCAGGCCTGGTAATCCAGACCCTGGGAACGGATAGCCTGGATTAGCTCCTCGTCCGATTCCAGATGATTTTGTTCTTTTATCTGCTGCAGTGTGGCTTTTAATTGTTCTTTGACGTTTAGACCCTTTTCCTTCGCCTGCTGCAGTAGAAGCAGGTCGGTAATCATCATCTCCAGCAGATTCTCTTTGAGCCGCTCGTACTCCCGGAAATATTCTTCGCCGCTGAGCTGGGAGCGGAGCATCTTAACGGTGGAATTAAACTGCTCTTTGTATTCTGACAAAGTGATGATGTCTCCATTAACTATGGCCACAATCTCTTCCACCACATCAGCCGACAACATGGTCAAAAGGCTCAGGCCAACCAGCATCAGTAGAAATATCTTTTTCTTAATCATTTTCTTTCCCTTCATACTGAAAAGGCAGATTTTCCGGATAAATTTCCCAGTGATAGGTAGCTTTGAGTTCTTCTATTTCCTTAGCCACAATGCTTTTAACCTTTTTTTCCCGTAAAAGGTTGCGAATCCTGGCTCGGGCTTCATCCAGTTCCAGCAGGGTTGGCGGGTATCTTTTATCAAGCCGGAAAAGATGAAAACCATAAGCCGATTGAAAAATGGCTGAAATCTTTCCTTCTTCTAAAGAAAATATCACTTTTTCCATATCATAGGGCAGCTCCCCCGGTTTGAAGACACCCATCAACCCGCCCTTATAAGCATCGGGAGCCTGAGAATAATCCCGGGCTGCCTGCCTGAACTCCTCTTCCGAAGCCCGCTGCAGTTTTTCTTTTAGTTTGACGGCCAGGTCGCTGGACTTGACCAGAATTTGACTGACTTTGACCCTTTCCGGGACAAGAAAATCCTTCTTATTTTCCTGATAATACTGCTTGATTTCTTCCTCGCTGATAGTCAAATTTTTGACCAGCTCTCTTTTGTACTTATCTACCAGAAGACTCTCTTCTAAAGCCAGATCCGAAGCCAGCCTTTCAGCCAGACCCTCTTCGGCCGGATAATCCCGGATGATTCTTTTTAAGAAAGCCTGCTTCTCCTCTTCAGTCAACTCCAGACCACGTTTTCTGGCGGAATAAAGAATTATTTTAGCTTCCACAAACTGCTCAAAAAGAAGCCTTATGGTTTCAGCCGGTAACTCCTGCTGATCAGGGTTCAATATCTTAACGTAATGTTCAAAATCTGACAGAGTATAAATTTTCTCTTCTATCCGGAAAACTGGTCGGGAGAAAGAAGCTTCAGCCCTTTTCTGCTCTTTTTTCCCCTGGTAGGAAAAATAACCGTAATATAGACCAGCCCCCAGAAGAATTATTATCAGAACCAGTAGAGTTTTTTTCATTTACTTAATCTCAATTGATTATAGTATAGCTATGGAGTTCCTTCAAGATAAGAAGAGTTTGCCGGAGAAACTCCCGTTCGCCTTCAAGGCTGAGATTCAGACTCAGCATTCCAAGTGGAGAAAAACTGCCCTTAAACTGGCGTAGCAGGCTCTGCATTTTTTCCCAGCGAAAATTGACTTCCGGCGGGAATTTAATCAGCAGCCGGGAACCGCTCCGGTCCAGAGCTTTTAATCTCAACTTCCGAGCATAGAATTTTATCTGGGCATAAAGGAAAAGGTTTTCCACACTTTCAGGCATGGGACCGAACCTGTCTTTTACTTCTTCTCTGATTTTCTCCGCTTCTTCAGCTTTTTCCAGACTGGAGAGGCGTTTGTAAAGATTAAGCCTGAGGTTCACCTGAGGTAAATAGTCTTCAGGAATGCGAAAATCTACTCTGAGGTTTATTTCACACCTGACTTCCTCCTCCACCTCGCCCTTTAGCTCCCTGACGGTCCGTTCCAGAAGCTGAAGAAAGTATTCATACCCCACCGCTTCTATGAAACCATGCTGGCGGTGCCCGAGAATATTACCAGCGCCCCTTATCTCCAGGTCTCTGGCAGCCAGACGGAAGCCTGAACCGAGTTCGCTGAACTCTTTAAGAGCCATAAGCCTTTCCCGGGCCTCAGGACTGAGTTCATAAAGAGGCGGAACCAGAAAATAGGCATAGGCCTGACGAGAAGACCGGCCCACCCGGCCCCGAAGCTGGTAAAGCTGAGCCAGGCCGTAGAGGTCGGCCCGGTCGACAATCAGAGTGTTGACCAGCGGGATGTCAATTCCGTTTTCAATGATTGTGGTAGAAACCAGAACATTGTATTTCTGGTTAATAAATTCAAGCATTCTTTTTTCCAGTTCAGGACCCTTCATCCGGCCGTGAATGCTGATGACCCTGGCCTGTGGCACCAGCTTTTCAATGAGCTCCTTAACTTTTTCAATATCCTCAATCCGGTTGTGAACGTAAAAGACCTGACCCTGACGGTCAAGTTCCTGCTTGATGGCCGTAGCAATCAACCGGGTGCTGAAGGGAGCCACCACTGTGTGCACAGCCAGGCGGTCACGGGGAGGGGTCTCTATCAGGCTTATGTCCCTCAAACCGCTCAGAGCCAGGTTCAGAGTGCGGGGAATTGGAGTGGCAGTTAAAGTCAGCACATCAACATTGGTTTTTAGTTGCTTGATTTTTTCTTTGTGGCTCACCCCAAACCTCTGTTCTTCGTCAATTATCAAAAGACCGAGGTCGCGGAATTCGACATCCGGTGAAAGCAACCGGTGGGTGCCGATGATGATGTCCACAAAACCTTTTTTCAGGTCAGCAATTATTTTTTGCTGTTCCCGGCCGGATTGTAATCTGGTCAGAGCTTCAATCCTGACCGGGAAAAGCATCATCCTCTGCCGGAAAGTATTAAGGTGCTGAACCGCCAGCACTGTGGTTGGGCAGAGAACAGCAACCTGCTTTCCATCCATAACTGCTTTGAAAGCGGCCCTCATAGCCACTTCCGTTTTTCCGTAACCGACATCCCCGCAGAGCAGCCGGTCCATCGGCTGGGGCGATTCCATATCCTTTTTGACTTCTTCAATGGCCCGGAGTTGATCCTCAGTTTCTTCGTAAGGGAAAATTTTTTCAAAATCTTTTTCCCATTGCCCTTCCGAACTGAAGGCAAACCCCTGGACGGTTTTCCTCCTGGCGTAGAGTTCCAGTAGCTCCTGGGCAATTTCTTCAACCGCTTTTTTGACCCTGGCTCTGGTCCTGGCCCAGCTCTGGGTACCGAGCTTATCCAGCTGAGGCCTCACCCCACCCGAACTGGAAAATTTCTGAACCAGGTTTAAGTCCTCCACCGGGACGAGGAGCCGGTCGTCGTCGCGATAAATTATTTCTATGAAATCGTGGGGCCGGCCTTCTATCTCCAGCTTCTTAAGTCCGTTAAATTGACCAACTCCGTACTCGGTATGAACTACATAATCTCCCTGGTTAAGGTCCTGGAATTGAGAGAAAAACAGCTTGCGCGGAACCCGGCTGATAATAACCTTCTCTTCGGTGAATATATCTCTTTCGGCAAAGAAGAAGATTTTCTGAGCGGGATAACTGAAACCCTGGTCAAGCCGGCTTTCAACCAAATTAACTTCCTCTCCCTTCGGCTTTTGCCTGGGGTCTTTTAGGATTTGAACCGCTATCTCCTCCTCCCGCAATAAAGCTGCCAGCCGCTCCCGGCGTACAGCGTTGGAAAGGAAGATATAACAGAGGTCTCTTTCTTCCTGGCGTTTCTTTAGATACTGGAGGAAAAAGGGAAGGCGGTTGGCAAACCGGGGAACAGACTGGAAGCCGAAATGAATCTGAAACTGCCCGGACTCGTTTTCCAGTTCCTGAAGGCTAAGGGCTTGTTTTAGGACATTTTCCATAAGGTCAGCCGAAAATATTTCTTCCGGAGGCAAATAAAATTGCCCCTGCTGACTGAGCTCTTCATAAGCCCTGCGCCATTCAGCCTGTAAGTCAAGCCAGTTTTTTTCTAAGAGGTCGCGGTCCTCAATGATGAAAAGCGGGTCTTCCAGATAAGCGGTCAGTGGGACAAAACGCTCCCGGACAGCCAGAGCTGAATATAAAAAAGACGGGAAATCTTCGCCCTGGCGCAAAAGTTCTATTTTTTTCTCCAGGTCCCGGTAGCAGCCGGCCCTTTTTCTGGCCCGGGCAACAAAATTTTCCTTAAAACCGGAGTTGCCCGGATACTCCCTGAGTGACGGTATAACCACGGTTTCCAGACGGCGTACTGACCGCTGGGTGGAAACATCAAACTCCCGAAGGGAAGTCACCCGGTCTTCAGAAAACTCCAGCCTGAAGGGAAAATCAGACCAGGCAGAATAAACATCAACAATTCCACCTCTGGAAGCGTATTCTCCGGCCGAAGCCACCAGGTCCTCCTGAACATAACCGAATTCCCTGAGCCGTTCCAGAAGCCAGTTTCGGTCCAGGCAGTCACCGGTGTTAATCTTGAGAAAAGAGTCCTTAAGCCCTTCAGGGTCCGGTACAGGTTTCAGCAGACCGACCAGGCTGGTAAGAATCAAAGGCCGGTGGCCCTGAAGAAGAGAATAGAGAGCCCTCATCCGAAGGGCCACAGCTTCAAGAGGAGCCGGCACCTCAAGATAAGGTTCAAGACTCAGAGCCGGTAATACCTGAATCTCTCTTTTTATAGAAAGAAGGCGGAGAAAATCTTCAGTTGTCCTGCGGAGTTCATCCAGAGGACGATTTTCGGGGCTGACTACGAAAATAGGTCTTTCAATCTCTCTGGCCAGAAGACTGTAAAAATAGGGACGGGCCTCCGGGGCCAGCCCGGATAAAAAAGCGCAGTCCTCCCCCTTTTTTAATCTCTCTACCAGGGCCTTAAACTCTGGTAGTTCGGCCAGAAACTCCAGACTCACAGAGTTATTTTAGACGAGAGAATGATGAAGGTCTATCTTAAGAAGCCGATATTTTTTTATAATATTTCTTAAGAAAAAGGAAAAGCCCAGGGTTGCAGTATTAACCTGAGGCTGGCAAAACCCGACAATTTCTCAAAAGAGTCACATTAACCTCAGCCCCTGAAGAACAAAGTTTGAGATTTGGCTCATGATATGAGTAAGCTGTCGGGACTGGCTTAAGGACTTAATTTTCTCTTACCCGGCCTACCATAAATAGCGGTTCTCCCCTATTGCAGGGAGGGGTCCCGATGTGGTAAAGCAGAATGCCAGTAAAAGGAGACAGAACTTTTTCCTTAACCTGGCCGAAGTAATCAGTTACTATTCCAACCACCTCCCCCTGCCTGACATAAGCTCCCCTCAGAACTTCCGGATAAAACAACCCATCATAACTGGAATAGACCACCTCGTATTTATCAATCCAGACAGGATCTTTTAGCAACTCGGCTTCACCGGGAAGCATTTTAAAATATTTCATTACCTTCAAAATCCCATGCAGGTTAGCCACTACGGCTTCTTCATCCACCCGACCCAGGTAGCCCGATTCAGTGGTGATGGCGGGCTTTTTACGGACTAAAGCTGTATTTCCCAAGTATTTTGAATTTTTTATGTCCTGAGACCTGGTATCGTCGATGATTATGTGTTTGAGACCAAAGGCCAGAGCCATTTCCCGGCTGACAGCATCCAGCTGTTTATCACCGCTTACCATCCAGTAAGTATAGGGAATAAGGGCCTCGTTGCCATCGCCACAATGGAGGTCAAGCAGGGCTTCAGCCCGGTCCACAATTTCTTCAGTGAGGACTGCTGCTATCCTCTGACTCTGAGTTCCATTTCTATCGCCTGGAAAGACCCGGTTGAGGTTTTTCCAGTCAAATGGATTGTAGTAAATCAGCCGCCTCTGAAAAGCAGGCAGGTTAGCGATGTGGACCAGAATTAGAGTACCGGAAAGCTCCTCCGGGTTGACCATTTTCTTCAACCGGTAAAGGGCCAGAATGGGCGGGTATTCGTAGGGATGAACTCCGGCTACCACAGCCAGAATTTTCCCAGGTCGCTTTCCATTTATGATGGTGACCGGAATCCTGGTAGCCGGGTCTATCCCCTCCGGCACTTCCAGATAACCACTGACCATTTCCCCCGGAGCAGCCACTAGTTTCCCCACTGAAATGGGACGGACCAGAGCGTTTTTCTTTGCAAGAAGGCTCTGCTGAGAAAACAATGGCCAGAACGACGATAATATAAAAATTAAAATAGTAACACTAAACAGCCTTCCGGATGATTTACTCATCGTTCCTCCTTCTCCTTAAAGTTTTACTCTGAAAATGGCTCAGTTTTCAGAATGGGGCGGGTTGAGTTCCTTTTCTATCTTCACGATTTCTCCGTTAACCAGCAGACATTCAAAAACTTCCAGACGCCGACCGCTGGATCGATCCAGAAGACGTTTTTCAGAAAGGATTTTTTTGACTAACAATCGTTCCTCTCCCCGATAGATAGCCAGCGGCTTTTCCTGGCCGCAGCCTCCAGCATAGTATTCAACCCGGTCAAATGGTCTTTGCATTTTGACACCTCTGATTATACCTGTTTAGTGGGGAGATTAGAAACCACAATGAAACCCCCGGCTATCTTAACTGAAGTCAACGTCAAAAAATCCCGCTCTTTTAACTGGCCCCCACCAGCAATTACAAAAAGATTTGAATCAACCCGACCCTAAAATTATAATGAAGCTGAAACTGGAGGTAAGGCATGAGAAAAATTGTTAGTAACTATGCTTTGTTATTCCTGGCAGTCTTTCTTTTCCTGTTCCTACCCCCACTTCAAGCTGCGGCGGATGAAGTAAAGCTAACTGTCTTCTATCCTTCAGTAGGTACCATTCGCAACCTTCAAGCTCTCCGCGACCGTGGTTTTATCAACCTGCCAGAGCTTAAAGTCACTGGAGTTTATCACCTCAAAGAAATGACCAATTATGAAGAGGCCAAAAAATTTGCTCAATCGGCCGGAATTGACTGGATGTCCTTCAGAGCTATTTCGGCCGAGCTCAACGAGAAAAATCTTTTTCAAAAAAATGGCCTGACTGCAGAACTGGAAGAAATCTTTAAAAACTCGGATGGAATTATTTTCTTCGGCGGTCCCGATATTCCACCGGCCATCTGGGGCAGTAAAACCAGTTTGCTGACTGTAATAGAAGATCCTTATCGCCATTACTTTGAGCTTTCAGCCATTTTCCATCTACTCGGAGGATACCAGGACAGCCGGTTTGAGGCTCTACTGGAGAAAAACCCGGAGCTTCCCGTCCTGGGCATCTGCCTGGGTGCACAGAGTCTGAATGTAGGCACGGGGGGCACTTTGACCCAGGACATCTGGTCTGAAATCTACGGAAAGAATTTTGTTGAGGATATCATCGCTCTCGGGCCGGACCGCTGGCACAACAACCCGTTTATCAAGCTCTACCCTCACCTCCGTTTAAGCGGCTACAATTTTCACTGGATAAAGCTTCTGCCGGATGGCTTTTTCGTAAAAAATCTGGGTTTCTCACCTGAGGATCGTCCCCGCATCCTCAGCTCTCACCACCAGGCCATTAAGAAGCTAGGCCAGGGCTTTAAGGTGGTGGCCACCTCTCCAGATGGTAAAGTGGTGGAAGCCATCCATCACCTTAAATACCCCAACGTTCTGGGCCTTCAGTTCCACCCCGAAAGCTACCGACTCTGGGAGGAAACCCTTCAGGTGAGGCAAAAACCTGAGGACCGGCCCGGAAGCTACTACGAAATACTCAAGAACAATCCGCCCAGCCTGGAATTTCACCGGGCCGTCTGGGACTGGTTTAGCCGGGCCATGAAGAAAAACCGGGAAAGGCTGGCGGTTGCCTCCGGAACTGAGGGGAGAACGTGAATCCTTCATTGAGGAAGGACGAGGGGACGACCAGCTTTTTTATTTGATAAACAGAATAATAGCTTGAGAATATTTAAGGCAATTGTTATTCTATGTTTCTCCAGAAAGGAGGATAGGAATGCGTTGCTTATTATCATTTCCGATTTTAACGCTCTCTTTTCTTTCGCTCTTTCTGCTGATTTCTTGCTCCAGACCTTCAGTTCCTGTGCAGGGCACGCTTTTCAAGGATGACCTGGACTTTCTAAAAAAACACACTCAAGTAATAACCCTGGAAGCCAGAAACGGAAAGGCCATAGTGGCCGTCAACCCCGACATTCAGGGACGGGTTATGACCAGTACCGCCGCCGGCCCAGAAGGACTGAGCTTCGGCTGGATTAACCGCGAATTGATTGCTTCGGGCGAGAATAACCCCCATATCAACGCTTTCGGCGGTGAGGACCGCTTCTGGCTCGGTCCCGAGGGTGGTCAGTTTTCTCTGTTCTTTAAGAAAGGATCTCCTTTTGACCTGGAACACTGGTTCACCCCTCCTCCGATAAACGAAGGTGCTTTTGACCTGGTCTCAGCCGATAAGACTCAGGTTGTTCTGAAGAAAGAGATGACACTGGTTAACTACTCCGACTTTGAGTTCAAGATAAGAGTTGACCGCGTAATACGAATGCTGGACCAGCCTGAGCTCGAAAACCTGGGTCTTTCCCCCGTTGCAGATATTAACTGGGTGGCTTTTCATTCTGATAACCGAATAACCAACATAGGTGACCTGCCCTGGAGGAAGGAAACCGGGCTTGTTTCCATCTGGATACTGGGTATGTTTAATCCCTCTCCCGAAACTACAGTGATCATTCCCTATAAACCGGGCCCTGAAGAAGAACTGGGACCGGTGGTTAACGACGCTTACTTCGGCAAAGTACCCCAGGACCGCCTGGTTATTACCGAGCGGGTCATTTATTTTAAGGGTGACGGTCAGTATCGTAGCAAAATCGGCATCTCACCGAAAAGAGCTCTTCCCTTCTGCGGTAGTTACGATGCCAGAAACCGGGTTCTAACCATAGTGCACCTGACTCTTCCAGAAAATCCGGCCGAACACAGCTACGTAAATTCTATGTGGGAAATCCAGGAAGAACCCTATGCTGGCGATGTGGTTAATAGCTATAACGACGGACCGGCGGCTCCTGGAGCCAAACCCCTCGGCCCCTTTTACGAACTGGAATCGTCCTCGCCTGCAGCCGCCCTTAACCCCGGACAATCCCTGAGCCATGTCCACACTACCATCCATCTACAGGGAGAAGAGAAAGACCTGGATAATATCTGCCGTAAAATCTTTGGCGTTAGCCTGGAGGAAGTTAAAAAAGCTTTTGATAAGAAGTAAGTCTTGCCACCCAAGTCTGGCGACCTGAAATAATACTAAAGATAACCGGCTAACCGGGTGGTTGACTTAAAGAGAAGGCTATGCCTTCCTCTTTAACTATCTGTGAAAAAACAGGTATTGAAATGCTATAAAAAATGGTAACCAAAAAAATTGTGCTGAACTCTCTGCGGGCTTCGCTCCTGTTTTACCTCAACCACTTCAGTGGCCTATAATTCCATTAGCCTTAACTCCCGAAATCTTTTTCTCACAAAAGGCCTTTAGCCAAACATTTTTTCAGGAAAGGAGCTGGTTATGAAAACGATGATTCTCGGAGCCGGGCTGGTGGGTAAAGCCATAGCCCTGGATCTCATTACCGAACCGGAATATGAAGTGGTGGCGGTTGATATTGATGAAACCCGTCTGGTTGAGCTGGAAAGAGCCGGAATAAAGACTCTTCGGCAGGACCTGAGCAGACCGGAAGTAGTGAAAGAGACAGTAAAAGGACAGGAACTGGTGGTAAACGCCCTCCCCGGGCGTCTCGGTTTTCATGCTCTTAAAAGCTCGCTGGAGGCTGGCCGCGAGGTAGTGGACATAGCCTTCTTTCCAGAGGACCCCTTTGAACTTGACCCCTTAGCCCGGCAGAATAACCTGACGGCTGTGGTTGACTGTGGGGTGGCCCCGGGATTGAGCAATCTCCTGGCCGCTTACGGATGCCGCCTTCTTGACCGGGCAGATTCTCTTCAAATTTATGTCGGGGGTCTACCAGTTAAACGACAGTGGCCCTTTGAATACAAGGCGGTATTTTCCCCGCTTGATGTCATAGAAGAATATCTTCGTCCAGCCCGTTTTCGAGAAAATGGCCGGCTGGTGGTCAAACCCGCCCTGTCAGATCCTGAATACTTAGAGTTTGAAAATCTGGGAACACTGGAAGCCTTCAATACCGACGGCTTGCGCACCCTGCTCAAAACCATGGACCTGCCGGACATGAAAGAAAAGACCCTTCGCTATCCTGGTCACCGGGAAAAAATGCTGATTTTAAGAGAAGCCGGATTTTTCAGCTCTGAACCTGTAATTATCGGAAAGCAGGTGGTTAAACCGGTTGAAGTTACAGCCCGGGTTCTTTTCTCCAAGCTTATCCTGGAGCCCGGCGAAGAAGACCTGACCGTTATGAGGGTGGTAGTCAGCGGCTGGAAAGACGGACAGCCCAGAATAATTACTTTTGAACTCCTGGACAGATTCGACCGAAAAACTGGCATCCACAGCATGGCCAGAACCACCGGCTATATGGCTACGGCTGTGGTCAGGGCCCTGACCTCCGGCCTGGTCAAGAGGAAAGGGATAGTGGCCCCAGAATTCCTGGTCTATGAGCCAGAAGTCTTCAGTTTTATAAGGCAGACTCTGGGAAAAAGAGGAATTTTTATCACCGAAAAACATGACGCCATCTAAGTAAAACAACTGAGCTCTTAGGTCCTCAGTATTCAGGTCTATTTCTTCAATTTTCTGGTGTCCACCCAGTTTTCCAGAAATCTGGTGCCACCGGCAGTCGGCTTTTCTTGCTCGGCCAAAAGCGATTCCACAATGGCCTTTAAGTGAGGATAAGGAAGCGTGCCAATAATCATCCGATTGTTGATAATCATGGTCGGGGTGGAGCGAATGCCGTAGGGATAGCGTTCGGAAGTTTTTTCGTATTCCTTGCCGGTTTCAATAATCTGCCTGACCAGGGCCCTGGTTTTCTCGTCGTTAAGAGCCGCTTCCACTCCGTATTTCCTGGCCAGCTGGAGTCGCCATTCCGGCTTTTTTGCCTCTTCAAAATTCCGGAAGATTTCATCATGAATCTGGGGGAACTTAGCCGGGTCATAGGCGGCAATGTAAGACAGCTCGCAGGAACCCGGGTGCTTGTCTTTATCTACCACATCATTGCAGGCGGCTTCCAGCGGGAAGAACTGAAAGGCAATGTTTATCTTACCGGGATATTCTTTTTTTAGCTGTTCTAACTGCCGGAACAACAAAAGGCAATCCGGGCACAGAAAATCAGCATACTCAACTATCCGGATAGGAGCCTCTTCAAAGTTCTCCGTGGCCCGAGCCGTCCAGTAGGGGGAGATCAAGCTTGGGTTCTTAACCGGTTCCAAACTGTAGAATTCTTTGACGATTTTCGTGGCTACACCTCCTAACTGGGCATCTTTTTTGGCCTGGTAAAAGAGATGAAAACCGTAGGCTCCCATGAGAGTTATCAGACCGATAACTATCAGGGGTTTAACAGAAACCGCCACCAGCTCTTTGATAAAACCGTAAAGACCAGGAATTTCACTTCTGATACCAAATTTCCAGAAAAGGTAAAAATTAAACAGCGAAAACACATAATATCCGCTGCAAAGCAGACAGAGGCTTTTAAGGAAAAATACCGAATAGATAAAAAGAATTATTACTCCAAAAGCGTTTGGCAGAGCCAGGAGTTTATTTACTTTTTCCATCCGGACTGAAGGCAAAACCGCACCGATCATCACCAGGATTCCCAGAACCAGTCCCCAGTAACCAAGAGGTACTCCCTGAAAGTGAGCGATGGAGGAATATGCCGAGCTATCACAGTTGAAGAAAGAACTTATATCACAGAAGGCGCCAGTGAAAATGGTTTCAGGAAAATTGGCCTTGAAGAAGTGGTCAATGGTCAGATAAGAAGATACAGCCATACCCAGTCCAGCCAAAAAGCTCCAGAAACGAAGCCAGTAGCTCCTTAAAGTTAAACTCTTGTCCATTTTAAGTCCTCTTAAATTTTTAATTACTTAAATTAGTGTTTTTCATCAGATTAAGTCAACCTTAATCTTGTCAGAACCTGAGCCAAAGCTTCAAACAACAGTAATAAACTTTTTAAGACCCGGAAGCCCGCCCGGTTCTCACTGCTCCAACTCAATCAGCTCGACAAGTCTTACTAATTATATCAAAATAATAGGAACAGAAAAAAGCTTTCATTTAGGGCCCTTAAAGGAATCAAGACCTTAAAATCCCGGGTTCTGGCGGCCGGAGAAGATTTCTTCAGCTTCGCTGGTATATCGCCCGTCCTGACCGAATAGAATCAGAGGGGGAATGGTTCGGGGTTCTTCACTATGAAAGCTACATTCCGCCAGAAAGAAATTAGGCGGCTCATTTTCCCGGGGCAAAACCGACCTTCTGGTTTTAACTTTAAGACCCAGCTTTTCTATTTCTGCCTCAAATTCTTCCCTTCGGCTTTCGGGAAAAATGAAATAAGCACTACCGGTCTCTTTAAGCCAGGTTCTGGTCCAGACCAGAAGCTCCTCCAGATTGCAGAGAAGCTCATGTTTGGCGATATTCTTTTCTTCCGAAGGGCTAAGCAGACCACTGTTCCGCCGGATATAAGGTGGATTGGAGAAAATAACATCAAACTTCCGGTAAGGAGAGTACTCCCTGAAATCGCGGTTCAGCACTGTAACCCGGCCCTCCAGGTTGTTAAGCAGCACGTTGCGTCTGGCCAGTTCGGCCAGGGCGGGCTGGACTTCCAGAGCCACGATGTGCTTAAACGGCTTAATACTGAGCAGCAGCGAAATTATCCCGCAGCCGGTGCCGATTTCCATAAGTTCGTCCCCCTCTCTGGTCCGGATAAAGTCGGCCAGAAGCGGAGAGTCCACCGAAAATCGGAAGCCGTTTTTTCTCTGCAGGACCAGAATCCGGCCCCGATAAAATGTATCCAGCGTTTCGTCAGGCCTTATTTCAGGGTCAACTTCAATCATCATGCTCCATATCTGTAAACACAAGAATTATATCATTTTCGACCCGGGCCAGGCCACCACTCACCGGCAGACTGCCTTCCTGATGCCCGGTCGTCCGGTAATGAATCTCACCCTTTCGCAGGCAGGTGTTTAAGGGACGGTGCCCAGGCCAGATACCGAGAAAGCCATCAAGCCCCGGGAGTTGAACCTCCAGGACCTCGGCTTCAAGAAGCACCCGGGCCGGGGAGATAACTCGCAGTCGGAGAAATGAACTTTCAGAATAATTCATAGCTTTCTAAGCTCCTCAGCTTTCTCAACAACTTCGTCTATTGTCCCGACCATATAAAAAGCCTGTTCCGGTTTGTCATCATGCAGACCCTCGCAAATTTCCTTGAAACCGCGAACTGTTTCTTCCACCGGCACATATTTCCCTGGCCTTCCGGTAAACTGTTCAGCCACGTGGAATGGCTGGGACAGAAAACGCTGAATTTTTCTGGCCCGGGCGACTATTAATTTATCTTCGTCGGAGAGTTCTTCAATGCCCAGAATGGCAATGATATCCTGAAGTTCTCTATAGCGCTGAAGTATTTCTTTTACTCTTCTGGCCACCTGATAATGTTCCTCACCAACTATCCTTGGGTCCAGAATCCTGGAATAGGAACTCAGCGGGTCAACTGCCGGATAAATACCCATCTCGGTCAGAGCCCGGCTGAGGTTGGTGGTAGCATCCAGATGGGAAAAGGTAGTGGCCGGAGCCGGGTCGGTAAAATCGTCGGCCGGCACGTAGATGGCCTGAACGGAAGTGATGGAGCCTTTCTTGGTGGAAGTGATTCTTTCTTCGAGTTCTCCCAGTTCGGTGGCCAGATTGGGCTGATAACCAACGGCTGAAGGCATCCGCCCTAAAAGAGCCGAGACTTCGGAACCAGCCTGGACAAACCGGAAAATATTATCTATAAACAACAGAATGTCCTGTCCCATTTCATCACGGAAATATTCAGCCACCGACAGAGCCGTCAGACCAACCCTCAATCTGGCGCCCGGGGGTTCGGTCATCTGCCCGTAAATCAGAGCAGTTTTGTTGAGCACTCCTGAAGCTTTCATTTCCAGCCAGAGGTCGTTGCCTTCTCTGGTTCTTTCCCCTACCCCGGCAAAGACCGAATAACCGCCGTGTTTCTTGGCCACGTTGTGGATGAGCTCCATAATAATGACCGTCTTACCTACCCCGGCTCCACCGAACAGGCCAATTTTGCCACCCTTAAGAAAGGGCTGAATCAGATCGATAACTTTGATTCCGGTCTCAAACATTTCCATTTTGGTACTCTGCTGGTCAAGCGGCGGAGGCTGGCGGTGGATGGGATATTTTTTAGTGGCCCGAATCGGTCCTAAATGGTCGACCGGTTCACCAATGACATTCATCACCCGGCCCAGGGTCCCTTCACCCACCGGCACCTCAATCGGCACCCCCAGGCTGATAGCTTTCATCCCCCGGGCCAGACCATCGGTCGGGTGCATGGAGACACAGCGCACCTTAAAATCACCTATGTGCTGCTCCACCTCCACCACGATATCCACTGGCAGCGGGACATCAAAACCCTCGCTGGTGATGCGAATGGCGGTATAGATTTCAGGAAGCTCAGATTCAGGGAAAACCACATCCACAACCGGACCGATTACTTGGACGACCTTGCCTATTTTAACCTCTCCTGAAAAACTGGCTTCTTTTGAGGCAGTTTGAGACATTTTACACTCCTTGCTGTCTTAAAGCTTCTACTGCGGTCTGAATTTCCAGCAGTTCTTTAGTGATGGAAGCCTGACGGATTTTATTGAGCAGTAAGACCAGTTCTGAAATCAACTCCCCGGCATTCCTGGTGGCATTTTCCATGGCCATCATCCTGGATGCCTGCTCGGCGGCCTGAGATTCCAGCAGAAAGTGCTGCAGCTGATGTTTGAGGTAAAAGCGTAGAAGGTAATCTATGATTTCCCGGGCTTCCGGTTCCCAGTCAGGCTGGAGGAAAAACGAAGCTGACTCCGGATGATTTTCTGGTTTTTCTTCCACAATCGGTAAAAGAAGCCGGATAGTAATCCGGGGAGCAATAATCGACCGGAATTCATTGTAAGCCACGTAGACAGCATCAACCTGATGCAAGAGGAATTGATAAGAAAGGTACTGGCTCAGTTCTTCGCTTATTTCTCTCGTTTTACGCTCAATCTTTTCAGAATAATTCTTTTCAAACAGCCAGCCGGTTTTCCGAAAGTAATTAACCGCTTTTTTACCAACGGGTATTACCTTAAGAGAAGATTTTTCTTTCCTTTGCTCTAACCAGCGGGAGACAGCCTCCAGCAGGTTAGAATTAAAGGCTCCACAGAGCCCCTTATCCGAGGTAACCACCAGAACCAGGATTCTCTTCTCGGGCCGGGATTCCAGGAACGGGTGCAGACTGGCCCGGGCCTGCCGGCTCAAGGCAACCGCCAGCTCCGGGAAGGTGTGCCAGAAAGGTCTTCTCTCTACCACCAGGCGATGAGCCTTTTTATAGCGGGCCGTAGCCACGGTCTTCATCGCCGCAGTAACTTTCTGGCTGTTCCGGACGCTTTGAATCCGGCGTCTCAGGTCAATTAGCGTGGGCAACTTTTAATTCCTCCCGGAAAATTTGATTGAATTCCTGAAGAGCCCGGCTTATTTCTTCATCCAGTTCCAGGTCTATCTGCTTCTTGCTGGCAATAGCCTGGAGTAAATGCGGGTATTTACTGTCAAAAAATTTGTAGAGAGCTTTCTCATAGCTTCTTACAGCTTCTACCGGGAATTCGTCCAGAAAGCCACGGTTTCCAGCGTAAATGGCCAGGATCTGTTTTTCTACCGGCAGCGGCTGAAACGGTTCCTGCTTCAAAAGTTCGGTAAGCCGCAGACCCCGTTCCAGTTGAGCCTGGCTGGCTTTGTCCAGTTCAGTGCCGAATTGAGCAAAGGTCAGCAGCTCTCTATACTGGGCCAAATCAAGCCTCAGTTTGCCAGCGACCTGCTTCATGGCTTTAATCTGAGCACTTCCGCCGACCCTGGACACTGATATTCCCACATTAATGGCCGGCCTTATTCCGGCGTTAAACAGCGCCGGTTCTAAGTAAATCTGACCGTCAGTTATGGAAATGACGTTGGTCGGGATATAGCCGGAAACATCTCCGGCCTGAGTCTCGATGATGGGAAGAGCGGTCAGGGAACCACCACCAAGCTCATCATTGAGCTTGGCAGCCCTTTCCAGCAACCTCGAATGAAGGTAGAAGACATCGCCGGGATAAGCCTCCCGACCGGGCGGACGCCTCAAAAGCAGGGAAATTTCGCGATAAGCTGCCGCATGCTTGGACAGGTCATCATAAATCACCAGAGCATGCTGCCCGTTGTCTCGAAAATACTCTCCCATGGCGCAGCCGGCATAGGGAGCTAAGTACTGAAGCGCTGAGGGGTCTGAGGCCGAAGCCACCACTACCGTGGTGTAGTCCATGGCTCCATAATCCTGAAGACTTTTGATTATCTGAGCCACGGTTGATTTTTTCTGACCTATGGCCACATAGATGCAGATGACACCGGTGTTTTTCTGGTTGATAATGGTGTCGATCACAATTGTGGTTTTACCCGTCTGCCGGTCTCCGATAATCAATTCTCTCTGACCACGACCTATGGGAATCATCGAGTCAATAGCCTTGATTCCAGTCTGTAATGGCTCCCGGACCGGCAGCCTTTCCACCACTCCCGGAGCCAACCTCTCAACGAACATAAAGATATCAGTTTTAATGGGACCCCGGTCATCAAGAGGGTTACCCAGCGGGTCAACCACCCGCCCAACCAGAGCTGGACCTGCCGGCACTCTCAGGATTTCCTTTGTCCTTTTGACAATATCTCCTTCCTTGACCAGGCTGGTCTCGCCAAGCAGCATAACTCCAACTGAATCTTCTTCTAAGTTAAGAGCTACCCCATAGATTCCACGAGGGAAAATCAGCAGCTCGTTGTACATCACATTCTCCAGCCCGTAAACCCTGGCTATTCCATCGCCCGCAGAAATTACCGTGCCGGTTTCTTTGACATCTATACCTCCGGCAAATTCTTTAATCTGCTGTTCAATTATCCTGGTTATTTCATCAGCTTTAAGTTGCATGACCTTACCCCTGACTGATTGTTTCTTTTAATTTCAAGAGACCTCCTCTGACCGAGACATCATAAAAGATATTTCCTTTCTTCAGAACCAGTCCACCAATAATCTCAGGATTTACCTGAAAGTGCAGTCTAACTGGCTTTTTCTCCTTTTCTTCCAGAACCCTCTTCAGCCGGCTCTTTTCCTCTTCTGTCAGCTCGACCGCCGACTGAACCTCAAAAATTCCAAGGCCTTTTTCCTCGGCCCAGACCTCAGGCAGGTTTTCTACTATTTCCGGCAGGAGCTGCAGCTTTTCATTTTCTACCAGAATCTCCAGCAGTCTCCTGACTACAGGACTCAATTCCACCTTGCTCACCACCAGGTCCAGGAACTTCCTTTTTTGCTGCCGGGAAACAAATGGTGAGGTCAGGGCGAAACGGACTGACTCACTGGATACCAGAAGTTCCGCAACAGATTTTAACTGTTCCAGATAAAACTCAAATTTTTTTTCCTCAAGCGCAACCCGGGCCAGACCCCGGGCATACTTTTTAACTGCTGACCGTCCACTCATCTTCCATCCTCAACTGCTCTATCGCCCGGTTGATTAACTGACGGTGAAGCGCAGGAGTAAGTTTTTGTCTGATTTGGTTTTCGGCCAGAGCTACACTAAGCTCAATAGTGTAAGCCTTCAACTCTTTAAGACTTACTCTGACCAGCGAGTCAATCTCCTCCTGAGCCAGTTTTTTCAATCTCTGAACCTCTCTTCCGGCTTCTTCTTTTATTCTGGCACTTTCTTTCAGGGCCTCAGCTTCAGCTGCAGTCTTAAGGGCCTCAATTTCACCTTTAAGACGCTTCAGCCTGGCCTCGGACTCTTCCAGTTTTTTCAGGGACTCTTTCTTTAAGTTTTCAGAATCCTCAAGCTGCCTGGCCACTTTTTCAGACCGAGACTGAAGGTAATCACGGATGGGCTTTCGCAGCAGCAGGGCCAGCCCGCCGAACAAAACCACAAAGTTTAGAAGCTGTCCGAGAAAAAGCGATAGGTCAAAGTGGCCTTCTTCTGCCCGCAGCGGGAGAAGTAGACAGCTTATCAACAGCAAAAGCAGCCAGAGTCTCCAGCGGGTTCTGCGGTTTCTCAATGCAGTATTTTCTCCTCAAGCATTCGGGCCAGGTCTTCAACTTTTTTCTCCAGCTCAATTTTTAAGCTCTCGGTCTGTCGGTTCAGCTCTTCCCGGGCTGAGGCCACCTGACCCCTGACTTCAGTTTGTATTTCCTGAACCAGCTTGGCCCTCTCATTCAGGGCTTCGCTGATAATCCTTTCCTTAATAACCTGGGATTCCTGCCTGGCTTCTTTCAGGCTTTCTTCCACCTGTTGGAGCTGTTCTTCGTACCTTTGAAGAGTCTTCTTGGTTGCCTGCTCGTTTTCTTCAAGAATTTGCCGCCGCCTGGACCTCACTTTAAGATAGGGCTGGAAAAAAACCCGGGTCAGAATGATCACCAGAATCCAGATAAGAATAAATACGGCAGCAAACGTCAGGTCAATCTGAAGCAAGGCCTGAACCTCAAAATAAATAAGGATAAAAATTTAGCATTAACAAACCTAAAAAGCAACCGGCTCTAAAAGGCCCAAAAAACAGGTTATTGGTAAGACTTCAAGAACTGCCGGGCCTCACCCACCAGAAAAAGCGAGCCGGCTACCAGAATGGGCACCCTCCCTTCCGACAGACTCAGAGCCAGGCGGATAGCTGAAGGAACATCTTTCTCCAGGAAGAAGCGGTGACTGTAGCTTTTAAGCCTGGAAGCAATTTCCTCCGGAGCAGCCGCCCGGTCAATTTTTGGTTTAGTCAAGATGATGCGGCCAGCCAGGGGAAAGAGATGAGCTGCTATTTTTTCTATTTCTTTATCCTTCATCACGGCAAATACCAGAAGCCCCGGCTGCCGGATTCTGGATTTCCAGAACTCCTTTACGACTATGGCTCCAGCTTCATTATGACAGCCATCCAGAATTATTGGGGGAACAGTGCTGATGATCTCCAGGCGACCTGGCCAGCTTGTATTCTCCACTGCTTCAATCATCAGCTTTTTACGCAGCTTCCAGCCTTTTTCTTTCATTACTCTAGCCGCGGCCAAAGCTATAGCCGCATTCTCACCCTGATGAAAGCCCGGAAGGGAAGGGCTGAAACGGTAAAAATCCCGACCGTATTGATACTCAAAGAGCAAATTAGAATCAGACTCAGTCCAGGTAAATCGACTATCTTTCCCAAAAACTTCTATCAAAGGAGAATTCATTTCCCGACACTTTTTCCTAATAACAGAGAGAGCTTTTCGATTTCTAACTCCACACACACATGGGGTTTGTGGTTTAATGATACCTGCTTTTTCAAAGGCGATTTTATCAATGGTCTCACCTAGGTACTGCTGATGGTCAAAGGCAATGGTGGTAATTACCGAAATTTCTGGCAAAACCACGTTGGTAGCGTCAAATCTCCCGCCCATTCCCACTTCAATAACTGCCAGGTCCACCTTCTTTTCCTTAAAATAGAGAAAGGAGGCAATGGTTAGAATTTCAAAATAGGTCAGAGCGCCTTCTAACCGTCCCGACTTTTTGAGTTTTTTTTCAGTTTTCTCTATTTCCCTGAGAAGCCGCCTCAAGTCCTTTTCGGAAATAAGCTGTCCTTCTACCTGGATTCTTTCCCGGACATCAACCAGATGCGGAGAGGTATAAAGCCCGGTCCGGAAGCCATGGCGGCGGAAAATCATCTCCAGCATGGCACAGACTGAGCCTTTACCGTTAGTCCCGGCCACATGCAGAGAGGCAAAACAGCGGTGAGGATTATTGAACTCAGCCAGAACTGCTGAAATGTTCTCCAGTCCCAGCTTGATGCCAAAAAGTTGAGCCTGTTTAAGGTAAGGAAATTGATGAGAATTATCCGCACTCATTGCGGTCTATTCAGGAAAAGCCGAAGAGTCTTAATCAGATAGTTTCTGAGATACTTTCTTTCGACCACCTCATCCAGCATCCCGTGGGCCAGAAGAAATTCTGCCCGCTGGAAGCCTTTGGGTAATTTTTCCTTGATGGTCTGTTCGATAACCCTTGGTCCAGCAAACCCGATTAAAGCGTTGGGTTCAGCGATGTTTATATCTCCGAGCATAGCAAAGCTGGCAGTGGTACCACCGGTGGTGGGGTCAGCCAGCACTGAAATGTAGGGCAGTCTGGCCTCACCTAATCTGGCCAGGGCGGCGGCGGTTTTAATCATTTGCATCAGAGACATCATTCCCTCCTGCATCCGGGCCCCGCCAGAACAGGAGACGATGATGAGCGGCAACCTTTCCTCAAGACATCTTTCGGCTGCCCGGGCTACTTTTTCTCCAACTACCGATCCCATGCTGCCACCCATAAAACCGAATTCCATGGCCTGGATTATAACCGGTATGCCACCCATAGTTCCCCGGGCAGTAACAATGGCCTCAGGTAAACCGGTTTTCTTTTGGCTGTCCTCAAGCCGTTTAGAATATTTTTGCTGGTCTTCAAACCCGAGGAAATCAACCGGGTAAATCTCCTGGTCGAGCAGCTCAAACTTGCTATCATCAAAAAGCTGGCGCAACCGCTCCAGAGCTCCCAGCCGGAAATGATAATTGCACAGAGGACAAACATAAAGATTATCGATAATGTCCTGCTTATAAAGGATTTTTTGACAGTTGTTGCAGCGCGTCCATAAACCTTCGTTCATCAATCAATCCTCCTTTCTGTCAGATTTCCGGGGTCAAAGCAGGTTTTAATTCCTTTAGTTTTTAACCTACTTCTCTTTGGGGCTGATAAGGGAGATCACCGAATCCACATCGGGCAGGATATCTTCGATGTCTTCCTCAGCACTTAACAGCCGGCTGACTGTTTCCAGCAGAGCTTCAGGATTGACCGGCTTTTCTAAGTATTCGGCCGCCCCTAAGTTGGTCATCGCTTCATGCTTGTACTGGGGACCTTTGTAAAGCCCGGTCAAAATGATGACCGGCACTGCCCCTTTGGAGTCCTGAACTATTTTTTTCGTCAGGTCGAAGCCATGAAGCTTTGGCAATATGGCTTCCAGTATAACCAGGTCGGGCTTTTCATCCTTGAACAGGTCGTAGGCCTGAGCCCCATCACTGGCCTGGATTACCTGCACCTTTAGAGTCTTAAGAATGCGAACCAGACTTTCTAAAGAAGCCTGGTCGTAATCTACTACAAGGATTTTCTTCTCAGACATAACTCGCAGGGCAATTTTAATTTAATTCTAAGGAGCTTGTCAACAAATTAGGGCTTTACAGACAGGCTTCATTTAGAATATAAATCAGTTTGTTGTCTGAGGAAACTTAAAAGGAGCTGTCCTGGCCATGAAAAAAATTCCTCTTCATACAAAAATTTTCGTCGGACTTTTTCTGGGAGTTGTGGTTGGACTGGTGTTTGGACCTGATGCCCGAAAGATTGAATTCGTCGGAACCATCTTCATCAGGCTAATCACCATGGTGGTAGTTCCTTTAGTATTTTTTTCTTTAAGCTTGGGGACAGCCAGCTTAGGTGATATTAAAAAACTTGGCCGGGTAGGGCTCAAAGCTTTTCTTTATTTTACTCTGACCACCGCTCTGGCCATCACCATTGGACTCCTGGCAGCTAATTTCTTCAAGCCGGGCAGTGGGTTAAACGAAGAGGTCAAACAGGAACTTTTTAAAAATTACCAGCAGGCCGCCCAGACCAGAATTCAGGCCGTCCAGGAAAGACCATCTCTACTTTCTGTGCTGGTCAACATCGTCCCGACTAACCCGATCAAAGCCATGGCTGAAGGCGAAATGCTCCAGGTTATCTTCCTGGCTCTGATTTTTGGGCTCTGTCTGACCCTGATTTCAGCGGAAAAAGCCCGACCTGTCCTCAACTTTTTTGAAGGAGCCAACGAAACCGTCCTCCAGGCAGTCAATCTGGTGATGAAATTTGCTCCTTACGGAGTCCTGGCCCTTCTGGCTTCCATCATCGGACAGTTTGGCCTGGGCATCCTGGTAACCCTGCTCAAATACGCTCTGGTTACCATCCTGGGCCTGGCCTTTCACGCTCTGGTGGTGGACGGATTTTTGATAAAGTTTCTGGGTGGGATGAACCCGGCCAGATTTTTTAAAGGCACGAGCGAAGCAATGCTGATTGCTTTTTCCACTTCCAGCTCCAATGCCACCATCCCCGTGGCCCTGGAAAGCCTGGATGGACTTAAGGTTAAAAGAGAATATTCCAGCTTTGTGGTACCACTCGGGGCTACCATTAACATGGATGGCACAGCTCTCTACCAGGGAGTGGCCGCTGTGTTCATCGCTCAGATTTACGGTATCCCCCTGAGCCTTGGAGCCCAGGCTACCATAGTTCTGATGGCCATTCTGGCTTCCATAGGAACAGCAGGAGTGCCCGGAGCCGGAATGATCATGTTAGCCATGGTTCTGAAACAGATAGGAGTGCCGCTTGAAGGAGTAGCTTTGATCCTCGGGGTGGACCGCCTCCTGGACATGTGCCGTACTACGGTTAACATGATTGGTAACATGGCCGCTTCGGTTATCATCCACCGCTCTGAAGAAAAGAACAAATCGGTTTTAGCATCAAAATGAGTTAAAATTAGCTTTCCGGGCCTCAGATCCATAGCCCGGTGGGGTGAATAGATGGCCAGAAAAACCAGAAGGCAGCTTCTGGGCCAGCACTTCCTTCACGAAAAGCGGATTCTGGAAAAAATAGTGGCGGCCGCAGACCCGGCTTCAAACGAACTCATCATTGAAATCGGGCCAGGCCAGGGGGTGCTGACCTATCGACTGGCAAATAAAGCCGGCCAGGTGTTAGCGGTGGAGAAAGACTCTACCCTGGTCCAGGCTCTGGAAAAGAATCTGCCCGGGAATGTGGAAATTATAGCTGGAGATATCTTACGGCTGGATTTGAAAAATTTGATTAAAACCAGAAGGTCATCATTTGCCCGGATTAAACTGGTAGGTAACCTTCCCTATCACATTTCCAGTCAGGTCCTTTTTGTGCTTCTGGAAGTCAAAGAGCTGGTGGAGCGGGCTGTTTTTCTTTTTCAGAAAGAGGTGGCCGAAAGAATAACCGCCATGCCTGGAAGCAAGAAATACTCGCCCCTTTCAATTCTTCTTCAGAATTATTATGACTGCCAGCTTCTTTTCCGGGTGGGGCCCGGAGCTTTTACTCCCCCACCCAAGGTGGATTCAGCCTGTGTTCTTTTTCTTAAGAGGTCCTCGCCACTCTGGTTTCCAGAAGAGGAAGAAAAAAATTTTTATATATTCCTTCAAAGTTGTTTCAACCAGAGGCGAAAAACCCTGGTCCGCAATCTGGAAAGTTCTGGCCGGCCAAGAGCCACTATCCTGGCGAAACTGAAAGAGCTTGGCCTTCCGGAAAAAATTAGGGCTGAACAGCTTCCGCCAGGTAAACTCCTGGCTGTCTTCAAAGGGCTCGGCTGATTTTTAAAAATCTGAATGATGGCGATTAAAAGCGATAAGGTCCTGTGATATAATCAGAAAAAATGGCCAGGGCCAAGAAGGAAAAGAAGATAGAAAAAAAAGAACCCCGGACCAATAAAATTCTGACAGAAGTTCTGTCGCTTTTTCTGATTTTTCTGGCCATTTTTTCTCTGATTGCTGTCTTCAGCTACAATTCCGCTGATCCCTCCTGGGCCAACACTCCACCGCCAGGCCACCGAACTCAAAATTTAGGCGGCCGGCTCGGAGCTTATTTCGCTGAAAGCCTGCTGCAATTTTTCGGACTGGCAACCTTTTTGTTGCCTTTAGCCTTCGGTTATGCTGGAGTCAGGGCACTTTTCCCCGGCCAGGGACGGCTGCTGGCCAGAAGGCTGCTTACCGGTTTGCTCTATCTTCTGGTCCTCTCACCGCTTTTAATCATCATTCTGGAAAGATTCCCCTGGCGCGGGAAGGAATTTCCGGCCGGAGGGCTGCTGGGAGAGCTGCTAAAAGGATTTCTGGTTCGCTATCTCAACCACCTCGGCTCTTTCATTTTTCTTCTCTGTCTCCTGGCACTGCTTCTGCTGTTTACCACCCATTGGAGCCTGGCCCGGACAGTAAGTTTTATCGCCAGGCTGTTTAAGAACACCACCAATCAGGTCAGGATAAAAATCACCGAATACCGCCAGGACCGAAAAAAAGAAAAAGTTAAGAAGAAGCTGGAAGAAAAATACGTTCGGACCTCTTTTTCCCCTCAGGAAAAAGTTGAGACCAAAGAGGTTCACCAGGAAATACCAGAACTTAAAGAAAAACCAGCACAAAGAGAAAAGATGGCTCCAAAACGACCCGAAAAAATTCCCGTCTTTACCCAAACTGAAACAGAAGAAAGAATGCTGCTTCCAGACCTGAGAAAGTCTGGTGATTATCGTTATCCTCCCTTCAGTCTACTGGACCCGAGCAAGCCAGCCGAAAAAATTGACCGGAACGAGCTCTTTGAAAAAAAGATCCGGATAGAAGAAAAATTGAAAGAATTCCGGGTTTCCGGTGAAGTCCGTGAATACCATCCTGGCCCGGTCATCACCACCTACGAGTTTTTTCCGGATGCCGGAATAAAAGTCAGTCAGGTGGCCGGGCTGAGCGAAGAGCTGTCGCTGGCTCTGGAAGCTGAATCAGTCCGGATTCAGCGAATTCCAGGAAAATCCTCTCTTGGCATTGAAATACCAAACAATAAAAGAGAAATAATAAAACTCCGCGACATCATTCAATCTGAGAAATTTCAGAATTCTGCCTCCAAATTGACCTTTGCCGTGGGCAAGACCGTTCATGGGGAAGTTTACATTACCGATCTGGCCATAATGCCTCACCTGCTGATTGCCGGAGCTACCGGAACGGGCAAAAGTGTGGCCCTAAACGCTTTAATTGCCAGTATTCTCTACAAAGCCACTCCCGAGGAAGTCAAGTTAATCCTCATTGACCCCAAGCGGCTGGAATTTACTCTGTATGATGGAATTCCCCATCTTCTGGCTCCGGTGGTTAACGACCCCAAGAAAGCAGGCATAATTCTGATGGATGCAGTTAAAAAAATGGAAGAACGCCTGCGGCTCCTGGGTCAGATGAAAGTCAGGAACATAGAGCAGTACAACCAGCAGATTAAGTCACTCCTGGCTCAGAAGAAAGGCAAGCTGAGCGAGGAAGAAAAGCAGAAGCTCAAACCGTTGCCTTATATAGTAATCATAATTGATGAGCTGGCCGAGTTGATGATGACCAGCGCCCAGGATGTGGAGTACTGCATCGGCCGCCTGGCACAGTTAGCCAGGGCGGTAGGAATTCATCTGGTGATGGCCACCCAGAGACCTTCAATCGATGTCATCACCGGAACCATTAAGAATAATTTCAACAGCCGTATTGCCTTCAAGGTTCCGTCCAAGATAGACTCCCGGGTCATCATTGACACCGTAGGTGCAGAGAAACTGCTTGGACTGGGTGATATGCTGTTCATGCCGCCTAACTATCCCCGGATAATCAGGTTGCATTGTGCTTATGTTTCCATTCCTGAGGTCCAGCGCCTCGTTAAATTCGTCCGTGAACAGGGCCAGCCTGAATACGATGAAAAAATCATGCAAATCCTCAAACGAACCGGCGAGTTTTCGGTTGAGGAAGACCTGGGAGAGAAAGATGAGCTGTTTGACCGGGCAGTGGAGTTAGTACTGGCCACCGGTCAGGCTTCGGCTTCTTTCCTGCAGAGAAAATTAAAGCTCGGCTACGCCCGGGCTTCAAGAATAATCGACCAGATGGAGAGAGAAGGTCTTATCGGCCCGCCAGAAGGAGCCAAGCCCAGGGAAATTCTGGTAGACCCCAAAACTTATTTTAAAGAAAAGCAGAAGGCACGGGATAAAACAGAAAAAGCTTGAGCCGGGCAACACGTTAAGAATAGCCGGAAAATCAGCTCCTAATTCTTGTTATCTGCCAGTTCTCAGTAAAAAATCCCAAAAAGACTTTAAGGCAATTTGAAAGCTTTACTGACTGTCGGGGTACTGAGAGGAGAAAATAATCAGGTCCGGGAAGGATAAGTAGTCAGCTTACATTAATGAATACGGGGATGTCTTATGGTTTTAAGGACTTTTTCTTTGGTTGTTCTCCACTTTTCGGCCGGAATATCCAGCATCACTTCAACCAGCTGGGGATCAAACTGACTGCCACTGGAGAGTTTAATTTCTTCCAGTGCCTCTTCAAAATTCCGCCCCTGGCGGTAGGGACGGTCTGAAGTGATAGCATCCAGGGTGTCAGCCAGAGAAAATAATCTGGCGCTCAGAGGGATTTCCTCGCCTTGCAGGCCAAAGGGATAACCGGTGCCGTCGTATTTTTCATGATGGAAGAGGACAATTTCAGCCGCTCCCTGGAGGAAGCTGAACTCCTCAATCATAGCAAAACCGATGAGTGGATGGTATCGGATTATTTCCATTTCCTCATCACTGAGCGGCCCCTTTTTCTGGAGTATATCTTCAGGAATTCCTATTTTGCCAATGTCGTGGAGCAAAGCCCCCCTTTCAATGTCCAGGAGAGCCCGGCGGTTGGTAAGGCCGGAGCTCCGGGCCAGCAGCAAAGTGTAAGCAGCCACAAAGCGGGAATGACCGAGGCTTTCTTCGCTGCTATCGGTGCTGGCCAGGAAATAAATCAGCTCTGAATTAAAAAACCGGCTCTCCTGAAACAATTTCCTGAGACCAGGAACCTGAAGATAATCTTCCCGGCAAATAGCATTTTCCAGTTTCTCCAGAATTCGGCTGGCCCGTAGAAAAGATTCTATCTTGCTCAGAGTGTAAGGCGAGTTATATGGAAAGGTCAAAAGGGCCGTAGCGCCCTTATTTCCTCTCTGAAGGTCCCAGTTGGTCTTCAACCAGTTGAAGTCGAAAATTTTCACCCGGTCGAGCTGCAATTCTGAATTAAGAGGCCGGTTTTTTTTGCTCTCGCCGACCGGAGGTTTTCTGGGCCGATCTTCTTTCATCCCTTCATCCCTTTGACCTTGAGTTTTTAGCCGGGGAAGAGGAACAAGAGGTCGATCTTGGCCTTAGTATCGGAGAAGTTTCTACGAGAACATACCCCCGGCTGGAGAACAGATTTTCAAGATAACGGTAAAAAGCTGCTTCGGACCGGAAATACCTGATTTTTTCGTTTCTGGTGTTTTGAGTCATTAAGCCCTCCGCTTCCTCAAGGGGCAAAAAATTAGTCGGGTATTTAAATAAAAAATTGAAAAGCACTGAGGAAATGTGATATTTTCTTAGCCTATGAAGAGGTATTAGTCTATAAATGACCGACAGACTCGACCGGGATATTCAAGATCTGGTAGTCCGTTATCGCCCCATAATAGCTTTCCGGGTGAGGAAAGCCCTCGGAACCCAGAACACCGACTGCGATGACCTGGTTTCGGAAATCCTGTCTCAGGTGCTGGAAAAGCTGCAGAGTGGTGAGTTTCGCGGTGATTCATCGTTGGGGACGTTTGTTTACACTATAACCTCCCGACGGATTGTGGACTATATACGAGAAAAAACAAAAGTAATGAAGTTTGCCCCTGAACCCGAGCCTTTCCCTGATCCCCAGGAGACCCTGGAAGCGAAAGAAATGTCAGACCGGGTCAAAAAGGCCCTCAGCCGGCTGAAACCAAAATACCGGCAGGTGCTTTATCTATATTATTATCAAGAACTTAGTCGGGAAGAGTTGGCCTCTGAGTTGGGGGTGTCCACCAGAAAGGTCAGCGAGCTGGTAAATTATGCCCTGAAATTGATTAGAAAAGAGTTAAAATCATGAAAAAATTTTCCATTTTTCGCAGGTTTACCCGACTAAAAGGTTGAATAAAAGGGAAGGCGGATTAAAATGAGCAAATGCCAGTTTGAAGACCTGATTGATGGGTACCTGCTTAACAAATTAAGCGAAAGGGATAAAGAAGCTTTTGAAGAACATTATTTTAACTGCCACTCCTGTTTTCAAAAGCTTCAGGAAAGAGACATTATCATCCGGACCATCAAGAGCAACCCAGCCCTGCTCACCCAGGAACAGGCCGAAACCAGAAGCCCGATTCTCGAAACCCTGAAACGAGAAGTAGCTTCTCTGTTTACCGTGAAACAGTTAGCCCTGGCTGGGGTAACCGCTGCGCTACTGCTGGTGGTGGTGCTGGCCATAATTCCCAGACAGCAGGCGCCAGCTCCGAACTTCTTTCTGAGCGATGAGGAAACTGTCCGCGGTTCTTCCATCACTCTGATTTCCCCGGTTATCGACATGAATCAGATCCCGACTTCCTTCGAGTGGAAAAAGCTGGGAGAAAACATTGAGTATCAGATTTCCATCTTCAACCACGAGCTGCTGTGGAAGGCCACTACCAGAGAAAACCGCATTACTCTTCCTGATGAAGTAAAAGCCAGGATGATTCCCGGTGAAAAGTATTCCTGGCAGGTTAAGGCCTTCGGTCCAGATGGTACACTGATCGCTGTTTCCAGCAAAGTTCAGTTTAAAATCGCCGCTCAGTAACAAAGCAGGTATTTTAAGGGAATCTAATCTTCAATTAACCCACTATCCAGTTCTTCTATGTACATCCGGCCCTGAGTTTCTTCCTCAAAGGCCAAGCAGCACATCAACCGACCGCACAGGCCGGAAATTTTGGTCGGGTTGATGACGATCTGCTGTTTTCTGGCTTTCTGAATGGTTATTGGCTCAAAATTTTTTATAAAAGTAAAACAGCAGAGGGTCCGGCCGCAAACTCCCAGCCCACCGACTAACTTAGCTTCATCCCTGACCCCTATTTGCCGCATCTCAATCCTCATGCGCAATTCCTTGGCCAGGTCCTTAACTAACTGACGGAAATCAATCCGACCGTCTGCCGTGTAGTAAAAGATTCCTTTTTTCTCGTTAAAAAAAAAGCGGACGGCCACTAATTTCATCGGCAGATTTCGGGCTTTAATCCTATCGAGGCAGAATTCAAAGGCCTTTTTTTCTTTCTCTCGCAGCCACTGGAACTTCTTAAGGTCTTCTTCGGTAGCTTTCCTCAATATTCTGACTGCATTCTTTGCCACTCTGGGGCAGCGAACCACCTCACTCCCGGTATCTATGACCACAGCCAGATCGCCACCGTATTCGGACTCAACCAGGCAGTAATCTCCAATTTCCAGGGTTTCTTCTCCTTTAAGCGCCCGGACCATTTTTCCCGTGGACTCAGAAAGTAACAGCACCACCTTAGGAGTTTTGTCTTCAGACATTTTTTATCTCTCTCAAGAAAATGACCAGTTCATTGCTTATTATAGACAAATTCGGGTTTTTCTTTAAGCGGGCCAGAAAATCTTCCAGTCCGCCAACTCCCCTGACCGCACCCTCGACTGAAATTAAATTGGCCATCTTCTCAATTTCCGGAGCCAGGTCCGGGTTCAAGAGCTGTTCCCGGCTACCTTCTTTAATGGCCAGAATATCCCGGAAAAACACCGCGAACAGCTGAAGTATCCCGCGATAACGAGCCAGGAGGTCTTTTCTGGAAGCCATGGAAGCCCAATCCAAAAAGTCTGAAGGTTCTTCCGATTCCAGCAATTTCTTGAATAAAGTAAAAGCCAGATTCCTTTCCTGGATAAATTCTTCCCACTTTCTTTCCTGCAAAGCTTCCTGGTCATCCCGGGAGGTGATAGCCATTAGCTTAGCCTGGTCGGGGCTTAACCCCCTGGCCAGAAGAGTTTTTTCCAGCTCTTCCTGGGTCAGCGGATTGAACCTCATCACCTGGCAGCGGGAGCGCATGGTCGGCAGGATAAGCTGCAAATCTTCAGTTATCAAGATGAAATAGACAAAGGGATGGGGCTCTTCCAACGTCTTCAGAAGGGAGTTGGCCACCGTCTCATTCATCTTTTCGGCTTCATCAATGATGAAGACCATCCGCCCCTGATTCCATGGTCTCAAGTTTGAAAGATAGTTAATCTCTTCAACCTGGTCTTTGACAATCTGCTCCCTGTTTTTTTCCCTGACCACCAGCCTTATATTGGGATGCTGGCCGCGTTCGGCCCGGAGGCAGGACTCACATAAATCGCAGGAGTCATCCTGCCTTCTCTCGCAGTTTAGAGCTTTAGCCAGAGTCAGGGCAGTCTTGAGTTTTCCCGTCCCGGAAGGTCCAAAAAAAAGAAGAGAGTTCGGCAGACGTCCCTTGCTCAGAGAAAGCTGCAGAATCCTCTTAGCCTGCTCGTTTCCGGCAATATCCTTAAAACTCATAAATTTAATCCTCCTAGTACATTGCGGTTAACTCTGAAGAACTTTCCGCAGGTAACGGCCGGTGTGAGAGTTATCCGACCTGGCAACCTCTTCCGGCGGTCCTTCAGCTACTATCCAGCCTCCAGCCTCACCGCCCTCCGGACCCAAGTCAATCAAATAATCACAATATTTGATGACCTCCAGATTGTGTTCGATGATTATAACAGTGTTGCCCAGTTCAACCAAGTCATCGAGCACCCGGAGCAATTTGACGACGTCGTCAAAGTGCAATCCGGTGGTTGGTTCGTCCAGAAGGTAAAGTGTTCGACCGGTATGCCTGCGGCTCAGTTCCCTGGTCAATTTGATTCTCTGAGCTTCGCCGCCTGAAAGCTGAGGAGCCGGCTGGCCCAGTTTGATATAGCCCAGGCCCACTCTCTGCATCAACTCCAGCTTTCTTTTAAGAGCGGGATGAGCCCTGAGTAATTCATAAGCCTCATCAACGGTCATCTCCAGATAATCGGCAATATTCCGTCCTTTATAATTGACGGACAGAGTCTCTTTGTTATAGCGGCGGCCTCCACAGCGGTTGCAGGTAACATAGACATCAGGCAAAAAGTGCATTTCTACCTTTCTCACTCCGGCCCCTTCGCACTCTTCACAGCGACCTCCTGGCAGGTTAAAACTAAACCTACCTGGAGCGTATCCTTTCCTTCGGGCTTCTGGCGTCAGGGAAAATAACTCACGGAGATGGCTAAAAACCTGAGTATAAGTGGCCGGGTTGGAACGCGGCGTCCGGCCGATTGGCTTCTGGTCCACCGAAACCACTTTATCAATATTCTCCAGACCTTCCAGAGCCTGATGCTGTCCCGGCTGAATCCTGGCCCGGTAAAGCTTTTTTTGAAGAGCCTTATAAAGAACATCATAAACCAGGGTGCTTTTACCGGAACCGGAAACTCCGGTCACTCCGACCATTACCCCAAGGGGAAACCGGACATCTATGTTTTTTAAATTATGTTCCCGGGCTCCCCTGACTACCAGCCAGCCCCGGGGCTGGCGTCTTGAAGCCGGCACCGGAACTTTCCTTTCCCCCCTGAGATACTGAGCAGTCAGAGAATTACTGGATTTTAAGATTTCAGGCAGCGACCCGCTGGCCACCACATAACCGCCGTTTTCTCCAGCCCCGGGCCCGAGGTCCACCAGATAATCGGCCGAGCTGATGGTCTGCTCATCATGCTCCACTACCACGATGGAGTTTCCTGCATCCCGAAGCTGTCTCAAAAGCTGAATCAACCGCCCGTTATCACGTTGATGAAGACCTATGGTCGGTTCGTCCAGAACATAGAGTATGCCCCGGAGCCGGCTGCCAACCTGAGCTGCCAGCCGGATTCTCTGGGCCTCTCCTCCCGAGAGAGAAGAACCCGTTCGGTTTAAGTCAAGGTAAGATAGACCCAGCTCTATCATAATCTCCAGCCGGGCTCGAATTTCTTTGAGAATTTTCTCAGCCACCAGCTTTTCCTGGTCGCTGAATTTAAGCCGGTCCAGTCGCTCAAGCAAATGGCTTACGTCAAGAGAGGAAAGCTCGTAAATATTAAGACCATCTACCTTAACCCACAGGCTTTCCTCTTTGAGCCTCTGACCACGGCAGAGCGGACAGAGAGCCTCAGTCAGCTCGGCCTCGCCCCACTCATTAAAGGCAACCTGATAACCCAGACCGTGACACCGGCTGCAGGCTCCATAAGGGCTGTTAAACGAAAAATTCCTCGGTTCAAGCGGCTGGAAACTCCGTCCGCAGGAAGGACAGACGAGCTTTCTCGAATAATAAAATTCCCGACCCTGTTCATCCAGAACCAGCACTCCCCCACCCGAAAGTTCCAGGCTGGTTTCCACCGCTTCTTTCAGACGGGAACCGGAAGGAGCGTTAAGGGATAGTTCATCCACCAGGATTTCCAGATTGTGCTTTTTGTTTCTGTCGAGTCGAATTTTCTCTTCCAGCTCAAAAAAACGCCCATCTACCCTTGCCCGGAGATAGCCCTTTTTCCGAAATTTTTCCAGCAACTGGTGATACTCACCTTTACGACCCCGCACCACAGGAGCCAGGATTTTTATCCTTTGGCCACCGAGATTCTGGCGGAGAAGCTCTAATATCTGTTCCTCACTGCTTGAACTCACCTGAACCCGGCAATCCGGGCAGAAAATGGTTCCCAGCCGGGCATAAAGTAAACGCAGCAGGTCGTAGACTTCGGTGATGGTCCCAACTGTGGACCTGGGATTGAAAGAGATGGTTTTCTGGTCTACTGAAATGGCCGGAGATAAACCCTCAATGGATTCAACTTCCGGTTTTTCTAACTGCTCGATAAACTGCCGGGCATAGGCTGAAAGACACTCTATGTATCTTCGCTGCCCCTCTGCAAACAGCGTATCAAATGCCAGAGAAGACTTGCCCGAGCCGCTCGGGCCGGTGATGATGACCAGGCGGTTTCGGGGAAGCACCACATCTATTTTCTTTAAGTTGTGCTGGGCCGCTTTCCGGACTCTGATTTCCTGAAGCATGGTCTTATTTTAGCACTTTCTGGCTCATTCCAAAGGGTGGCCAGCGGCGGTTGGCTAAATTCTTTCCTTTATTTTATAATAGCTGAGAAATAACAATCATGAACCAGGGAGAAAAACTTCTTAAAGCCATAAACGAGCTGCGGGAAATGGCCGCCCCGCAAAGTTCTATCACCACCATCAAGTATCTCCCACCACGCTCTGGAAGTTATGTAGATTACCCGGTTGAGGTTCATCCCCGACTGGTCCATGCCCTCCAGAAAAAAGGTTTTAATTCTCTGTACTCTCACCAGCGCCTGGCCTGGCAGAAAGTTAAGGAAGGTAAAAATATAGTGGTGGTCACCCCAACAGCCTCCGGAAAAACCCTGTGTTACAACCTGCCCATCCTGGACCAAATCCTTCGCGACCCTTCCAGCCGGGCCATTTATCTTTTTCCGACCAAAGCTCTTTCCCAGGACCAGCGGGCTGAGCTGGATGAAATCATTGAACTTCTTAAAGAAGAAATAAAAATATTCACCTACGACGGCGACACCCCCCAGGACGCCCGAAAAGCTATTCGCAGCCAGGGCCAGATCATAATTACCAACCCTGATATGCTCCACTCCGGTATTCTTCCCCATCATACCAAGTGGATAAAACTATTTGAAAACCTGAAATATGTGGTCATTGATGAACTTCATAACTACCGCGGAGTTTTCGGAAGTCACGTAGCCAATGTCCTGAGGCGGCTTAAAAAAATAGCTGCTTTTTATGGCTCCAAGCCCCGGTTCATTCTTTCCACTGCCACCATTGCCAACCCGGCGGAGATGGCTCAGAAGATGATAGAAGAACCGGTTGAACTCATAGACCAGAACGGAGCTCCAGCCGGAGAGAAATACTTTGTCTTCTACACTCCCCCGGTGGTTAATGCTCAGCTTGGTATAAGAAGGTCATACATAAACGAAGCCCGACGGGTGGCTGCTCTTTTTCTCCGGCATAAACTTCAGACAATTGTCTTTGCCCAGAGTCGCCTGCTGACTGAGGTTCTGGTCACTTACCTTAAAGAAGACATCGAAAAAAGCCTTAAGGATGAAGGCCTAATCAGGGGTTATCGCGGTGGTTACCTGCCCACCAGGCGCCGGGAAATAGAGAAAGGTTTGCGGGAAGGTCAGATTCTGGGAGTGGTTTCAACCAATGCCCTGGAGCTGGGGATTGACATAGGCACACTCGATGTGGCCGTCCTGGCCGGTTATCCCGGAACCATTGCCAGTACCTGGCAGCGTGCTGGTCGGGCTGGCCGGAAAACCGGGCGATCGGCAGCAGTTCTGGTGGCTTCTTCCTCCCCGCTGGATCAGTTTATCATCAATCACCCGGATTATTTTTTCTCCAGTCCGCCTGAAATGGCTCTGATTAACCCTGACAATCCATCCATCCTGGTCAGCCATATTCAGTGTGCCGCTTTTGAACTGCCCTTTGAAGATGGAGAAAAATTTGGCTCGGTAGAAATTTCTGAAATCTTGAAGCTGCTTGAGGAAGAACAGATGCTTCACCACACCCAGAACAAATGGTTCTGGACCTCCGAAGCTTATCCGGCCGATGCAACTTCCCTGCGCAGCATCAGCTCGGACAATTTCGTGGTGGTTGACATTACCGAAAAACCCAAGGTCATAGCCGAAGTTGATTTTTCCTCTGCTCTAACCACCCTTCATCCTAAGGCCATTTACATCTGCGAGGGAGAACAGTACTTTGTAGAAGAATTCAACTACGAGCAGAGGAAAGCTTATGTAAAAAAGACGGAGGTCGATTACTATACTGATGCCATAGATTATACCAACGTCAAAATCCTTGATGTCTTTGATCGGAATGACCTTCCCCAGGGCTGGGTGTCTCATGGAGAAGTTCACGTCGCCACTCAGGTAGTGGGTTTTAAGAAGATAAAATTCCACACCATGGAGAATGTGGGTTCTGGCGAACTGCAGCTACCCCAGAACGAGATGAACACCACCAGCTTCTGGCTGACCATCCCGGCTGAGATTTACCAGACGTTGCCCTTCACTGCTGAGCAGAGAATAAACGGCCTTTTCGGTCTTTCCTACCTGCTGCACCATGTAGCTCCGCTTTTCCTGATGTGCGACCTTCACGACCTGGGTGTGACCATCGGCGATAATCTGACTGGCCAATCGATACCTCCGCGGGAACTCCCCAGGCGGCGGCTGCCCCAGGAAGAAAGGGCTCAGACTATTTTGAACCCTGATTTTTCACCAAATCTTTTTCTCTATGACAATTTCCCTGGAGGTATAGGCCTAAGCCCGGCTCTTTTCAAATTGCGGACCACTCTGTTTGAGGCCTGCCTTGGAACTATAGAGTCCTGCCCCTGTGCCGAAGGCTGTCCTTCCTGCGTCGGACCGGTTCGCGAAAGCGGTGAAAAAGCTAAACAGGTGGCCCGGGAAATCCTTAAGAAACTACTTTTTGCAGGCACATAGCTCGGCGATGTTGCCCTCTTCTCCCATTACCACCAGCACATCGCTGTCTTTAATCACAAAATCAGCTCCCGGGATAAAAATCAGCTTTTCCGGGACCAGCTGTCTGATGGCAATAACCTGAACCCGGTAGCGATTGGTCAGATCAAGGTCTTTTAGCTTTTTCCCAATGAAGGCTTCCGGGGGCACAATCTCCTGAATGCTGATGTTTTCGGCCAAGGGTAGATATTCGAGGACGTTTCTGGAGCTCAAACGCTGGGCTAACCTTATGGCCATATCCCTTTCTGGATAGATGACTTCTGTGGCTCCGATGGCTTCCAGTATCTTTCCGTGGTCAGCGTTCTGGGCCTTAGCTAATATTCTGGAAACCCCAAGCTCATGGAGGTAAAGAACCGTCAGAATTGATGATTCCATTTCCGGGCCCAGGCTGACCACTACTACATCCATATCCTGTACTCCAAGAGCCTGCAGACTCTCTTTGTCGGCCGAGTCCATCCAGACAGCCTGGGTGGAAAAATCCCTGGCTTCTTCTACTTTGTCCTTGTCTTTATCTATGACCAGAACTTCATGTCCTTTTTCATAAAGGGTTTTGGCCAGATAGGTACCAAAGCTTCCAAGCCCGATGATGGCAAATCTCATGCTTTATTCCTCCTGAATGCGGTACGGCCTTTGACTGATTATTTTAGCCCACCATCAAACTTTCTTCAACAAACTGGAAATGCCCGGCAGGTTTCACCCGGCTGAAAGCATAAAGTATGGTCAGAAGACCAATCCGGCCCAAGTACATAGTGATCACCAGGATAATCTTGCTCACCGGGTGAAGTGACGGGGTAATTCCTAAGGAAAGACCGACTGTCCCGAAGGCAGAAACCACCTCAAAAAGGACTTCCTTCAGGGAAAGTTCGGGCTGGATTATGAGGAGGGAAAAAGCTGAGGCGAAAATTAAAGCCATGGCCAGAGAAATCAGAGTGTAGGCCTTAATGATGTCTTCATTTTTTATGCCGCGGGAGAATATCTGAGTAATTTCATATCCTTTAACCCGGGACCGCAGGAAAGCAAAGACCAGTCCGAAAGTGGTGGTTTTGACTCCACCACCAGTCGAACCCGGAGAAGCTCCGACGAACATGATGAGAATTATCAGCAAAAGGGAAGCTACCGATAGACTGCCAAGATTGACTGTGTTAAAACCGGCTGTTCTGGCTGTCACTACCTGAAAGATGGAAGCCAGGATTTTTTCCTTCAGGCTGAACCCGGCAAATCCCCTGTACATTTCCACCAGAAAAATAAGACCCGAGCCGATAAGAATTATCGCGGCGGTTATGGAAGCCACAAATTTGGTGTGAAGAGAGAATTTTATCCTCTCTTTCTTCAACCCGTTTTTCAGGGCAAGCTTTAGTTCTTGAAGCACAAAAAAGCCAAGACCACCTGAGACAATTAAAAAAATCATGACCAGATTCACCAAAAGGTCACCGCGGTAAGCCACCAGGCTGTCGGTGAAAAGAGAAAAACCAGCATTACAGAAAGCCGAGACCGAATGGAAAACCGAAAGCCCCAGAGCCCGCCATATAGGATAATCAGCCGAAAATCTCAAAAGTAAAAGAAGCGCTCCAAGAAATTCAAATCCCAGGGTGAAGATAAAAACATCTCGGACAAGAGTCGGGAAGTCGGAGACAAAGGCAGGGCGCAAGGTCCCTTCTACTACCATTTTATCAGTCAGGCTGACCCGGCGCCCGGCAGTTAGCAAGATGAAGCTGGAAAAAGTCATTATACCCAGGCCGCCAAGCTGGAACAAAATGAGGATGAGTATCTGACCGGTGCGACTGAAATAAGTAGCCGTATCAACCACAGTCAGCCCGGTTACGCAGATGGCTGAGGTTGAGGTAAAAAGAGCATCCACGTAGGAAATCCGACCCGAGGAAGTGGAGAACGGTAGAGACAGAACCAGACTGCCCAGAAAAATGGCTGCCAGAAAACTCAGGGCTAGAAGCCGCGGCGGATGAACCAGTTTGCGAGCGAAATTATTCACCTGTTCCTCATTACAAGTTATTAATTAAACCGCTTTTAAGGTCAGACGTCAAGCGAGCCTTTGTTTTATTGACAGACCTGCCCTGCTGTGTTAACTTGAGAAAGCTATGAACGTATTCAGTTTAATCTTACAGGCAACCTTAGTAGTCAAGCTGATTTTTCTTGTCCTGCTGGTCTTCTCGGTGGTGTCCTGGGCCATCATTATTTACAAAAGACGAAGTCTCAAACAAGCTGAGACCTCTTCCAGAAATTTCTTAGAAGTTTTCCGGAAAAGCAAATCTCTGGGTGAAGTCAATGAAGCCGCCAGAAAGTATCGGCACAGCCCGCTGGCCAGTCTTTTCCAGGCAGGTTTCAAAGAGCTAATTCATCTGACCAGGTCCAACCCTCAACCCCAGGGCACAATCAACCACGAAAAGCTGGAAACCATCAACCGGGCCCTTCTGCGGGCTTCTAATGCCGAAATCACCCGTCTGGAGAAAATGATGAGTTTTCTGGCCACTACTGGAAGCGTCACGCCCTTCATCGGACTCCTCGGAACAGTCTGGGGCATCATGGACGCCTTTCATAAAATCGGGGTGGTTCGCTCAGCCAGTCTGGTCACGGTGGCTCCAGGCATAGCTGAAGCTCTGATTGCCACAGCCCTCGGCCTGTTTGCTGCCATTCCGGCAGTCATCGCTTATAATTTTTTTCTCGGTCGAATAAAAGAGCTGATTACTCTGATGGACGATTTTAGCCTCGAATTTTTGAATATAGTAGAAAAAGTCTATGGGAGTTAACTTAAACCCAACGCCTGTCTCCAATGGGCGGAGACGACTGGGCACTTCTATGTCCGAAATTAACGTCACTCCTCTGGTTGATGTAATGCTGGTGCTGCTCATCATCTTCATGGTAACCGCTCCGATGATGCAGTCTGGCATCGGCATCAACCTCCCTCAGGCTGAGACCGAATCGGCCCCGGCCGAGGAGGGATTGACCCTGACCATCACTGCCGATGGTTATATTCACATCGGTGAGTCAGTTATCAATATCAACCTGCTGGAAAGACGCCTGAACGAATACTTTTTCAATAAGACCAAAAAAATTGTTTACCTCAGAGCTGACCGCACTCTGAACTATGGTCAGCTCATTCAGGTGCTGGATATAATCAAAAAATCTGGAATTGAAGTTGTCGGTTTAGTCACCGAACCCTTAGAAAAGCCAGCAGTCAAAAAACGGACCGGCTGATGAAACCATCTGCCATCCAGAATAATTCTTTTAAGAGAGCCCTTATGCTTTCTCTTTTTCTACATGCGGTCCTGCTGGCTCTGGTTGCTTTTTCCAGTTACCAGACGAGACCCAGTAAGACCGGAATGGTCCACTATGTTAATTTAAATTTTGTCGGTCTGCCTGGAGGTGTTGGCGGTGGTGGTGGAATGCCCGGTGGAGGAACCGGCGCAACAGGAACGAAGGAGCCTGACCAGGCCCCGGTAAAAGAGACGATGAAAGAACTAACCGTTCCTCAGAAAGCCCAGTCCCAACCCACAACTTCCCTCCGTCATCCCACAGAAAAATCTCCAGCCAAAACTAAAACCCCACCCAAAAAGACAGAAATTTCAGCTCCAACTCCCGGAGCTCAGAAAGCCGGAGCAACCGCAGAACAGACTGCCGGGGCTCAAAGCGGCACCGGAAGCGGCACTGGAAGCGGAGGCGGCTCAGGGCTCAGGATAGGTCTGGGAGAAGGGCCCGGTGGTTTTGGTCTGGGTTATGGAGACCCGTCAGCTATTTCCTCCTTTCCTTACACCTATTATCTGCAGATTATAATCGACCGGGTGTCTTCTAACTGGTTTACAGCTATCCACAGCCTTGATTACAGCGGCGATTACCAATCGGTCATTTCATTCAGAATATTGAGAAACGGGCAGATAACTGACCTGAAAATTACCCAGCCTTCTAACCTCCCGGCGCTGGACTTAACCGCCAGAAGAGCAGTAGAGCTGGCGGCACCTTTCCCCCCTTTACCCAGGGATTTCGAAGGTGAATACCTGATAATACATCTAATTTTTGAGCGGAGTAAATGAAAGTCAAAAAACAACTCAATCTGAGCTTTTTATTTTTAGTTCTGCTGAGCCTTTTTCTTTTTTCTCAGCAGGAAATTGTGCTGACCATCAGAGAAGGTGTCCCGGCTATTTCCTTAGCCCTGCCGCCTTTTATCTACGAGGCCTCCCAGCCTCAGGCAAAGGAAGCGGCCGAAATAATCCACCAGGTGCTTTCTGACGACCTTCGTTACAGCCGGGTTTTTCAGTTGGTACCCAGAGAACACCTCAATTACATCAGGCCATTAAATCCCAAAGAAATCTTTTTTAAAGACTGGGAGTCAATCCAGACCAGAATTCTGGTGGTGGGCGAAGTAACCCAGACCCAGAATCGGGTGTTCTTCGAGGCTAAAATCTATGACGTCAAAAGCCAGCGAATGATTCTCGGTAAAAGATACCAGGCTGAACCTGAGGTATTTCGGCTGGTAGCTCATCGGGTGGCTGACGAACTGATGAAACTTTATGGAGAAAAACCTTTCTTTACCACTAAAATTGTTTTTGTCTCCAATCGCGACGGCAATGATGAGCTCTACATGATGGATTATGACGGTGCTAACCAGACCCGCCTGACCTTTAACAAATGGCGGGATTATATGCCGGCCTGGTCGCCCGACCAGCGGGCCATAGCTTTCACTTCCTACCGGGCGGGCAATCCAGACCTTTACATTCTTTATCCATACGAAGGCAAAATAGTTCCTGTTTCAACTAAGGGGACCAACTTTGCCGCAGCCTTTTCACCAGACGGGAAGAAGCTGGCTTTTTGTTCAACCAGAGATGGAAACGCCGAAATCTACGTGGCCAATGCTGACGGCAGTAACATCCGAAGAATCACTTTCAACAGTGCCATCGATACAGCCCCAACCTGGTCGCCCACCGGCAGGGAAATTGCTTTTACTTCAGACCGCACCGGAAGCCCACAGCTTTACCTTATGGATTCGGAAGGCGGCAATGTCCGTAAAGTTAGTTTTGGAGGTGATTATCTGGATTCGCCAGCTTGGTCGCCCGACGGTGAGAGGATTGTTTTTGTCTCGAGGGTAAATAACTTTTTTGACCTTTACATTTTAAACCTGAAAACTAACAAAATCACCAAGTTAACTGAGACCGGCGCCAGAAATGAATCGCCTTCCTGGTCCCCAGACGGCCGGCACATTATTTTCTCCTCCAATATGTCCGGAACGATTCAGATATACTCGATTGACTATGACGGCACAAACCTCAGGCGTTTGACTGAAACCGGTGAGAATAAGTTGCCCAACTGGACTAATTGATAGAGTTCTTTTGTTTATTGACAGGCTCAAGCCTTCATTGTATAAATTGAATGGCTTGAGTTATCTGGCAAGCAAAATTATAAAGCATAAATAGGAGGAAGGATGAAAAAATTACTCGTTGTTGTTTTAGCTGTGATATTGATCCTATCTATGGCCACTTCTTGTAAAAAGAAGGTTAAAGAGGTTCTGCCACCACCACCACAGGCCCAGGAGCAGCCCAGAGTGGAAAGAGTTGAAGAGCCGGCCATTAAAGAGCCTGTGTTGAGTGAAGAAGAAATCTTTATGAAGAAAACCCTGGAAGAAATAAACCAGGAAAAACCGCTGGCTATGATTCATTTTGATTACGACAAATACAATATCAGGCCCGATGCTGTGCCGGTTCTGGAGGCCAATGCCAGATGGCTTAAAAAGTTCCCCACGGTAAAAATATTGATTGAGGGACACTGCGACGAGAGGGGAACCGAAGAATACAACCTGGCTCTTGGAGAAAGAAGAGCCAAGAGCACCATGGATTACCTGATCAGCCTGGGCATTTCTCCTGAGAGAATCAGGATAATCTCTTACGGTAAAAGCCAGCCTCTGGACCCACGCTCTACCGAAGAGGCCTGGGCTAAAAACAGAAGGGCTCAATTCTTAATAATTGAGAAATAATTGGAAATAATTGAGAAATAAATTGAAAAAAAGCTCGAAAATCCTCTTTGCTCTGTCACTACTGCTGACCGCCTGTCTGGTTTTTCTTTCTGCCGACACCGACCAGAGCAAGAAGGCTTACGAGCTGATGTACCAGGACATCCAGGCTCTTAAAATCCAGGTTCAGGAGCTAACCTCGCTGGCCAAAAAAAATGCCTCCGAGCTTCAGGAGATCAGGGAACAGTTGAGGCTGCTCGGAAGCTTGATAAGACAGAGTCAGAGCGAGCAGGCAGCCTGGCGCGACGAGCTAAAAAACATCCCACTTCAGTACCAGCTACTCCAAAGCAAACTGGAGGAGATTCAGTTTCAGAACGCAGTCTTAAACGACATCCTGCAGGCCATCCAAAACCTGAGTCTTCCGACTAAGCCTGAAGACCGAACCTCAGGCAAAACAACCAGAAGCCAGCCTCCGGCCAAAGCAACTCAGCCACCCCAAGAAACCAAACCGCAGCCAGCCACAGTTACTATCCCTGCCCAGGAAATGTACAACAATGCTTACGGTGATTATCTCAAGGGCAACTATAGCCTGGCCATAGAGAGCTTCAGGCTTTTCCTGCAATATTACCCGAACACACCGCTTTCTGATAACGCTCTTTACTGGATAGGCGAATGCTACTACAGCCAGGGAAAGTACGCTGAAGCTATCGAAGCTTTCAGTGAGCTTCTCCTGAGCTATCCCTCCGGAGATAAAGTGCCGGCCGCCTATCTTAAGAAAGGAATGAGCCTGGCTCAGCAGGGTAAAAAAGATGAGGCCCTGGCCACTTTCAAACTTCTGGTAAGTAAGTACCCGATGCAGGAAGAGGCCCGGTTAGCCCAGCAAAAAATAGTCGAATTGGGGGGGAAATGAGAGATAGAAACAGCTTAAACCGAGTCATTCTAATTGGTCACCTGGTTAAAAAGCCAGAGATCCGCTATCTGCCGGACTCTGGCCGGCCGGTGGCCAGACTTCAGGTAGCTACCAATGAGCAGGCTTTCAACCGCGATACCCGGCAATCTACTGACCGGACTGAATACCACCGGGTGGTGGTCTGGGGTTCTCTGGCTGATTTTTGCGGCAAGTATTTAGAAGCCGGGCGGCAGGTTCTGGTTGAAGGACGGTTGAGATGGCGTTCCTGGGAAGACCGTGACGGCAACCGCAGGAATACCACCGAAGTTGAAGCCTTCAACATCGTACCTCTGGGTAAGAAAAGCATTCCCCAGACCGGAGTCCAAGCCGAACCTGAGGCAGAAGCATCTCCTGAGTACCCTGATATTTCTGAACCGGAACCTGAGTTCCCCGAAGAAAATTCTTCCAGCGGTGAGGATGATATTCCATTTTAGCCGGTTCAGCCCGGATAAATCCTGATTATGAACTGAAGATGGACAGTCTAAAAAAGCAAGAGGAAGTTGAACAGCTAATTTACGAAGAAATCAGGCCCTGGGGCAAATTCCGCACCTATCCCCATCAGCTGGCCTCCAGTCTGAAAATAATCACCGTCAACCCGGGAGAACAGCTTTCCCTTCAACTCCATAACCGCAGAAGTGAATTCTGGGTAATACTGGATGAGGGGCTTCAAATCACCCTCGGTGAAAAAACCTGGCAACCGGCAGCTGGCGAGGAAATCTTCATTGCAGCCCGGACCCCACATCGGCTAAAAAACACCGGGTCGCGCCCGGCCCGGGTGATGGAACTCTGGCTTGGAAGTTCCAACGAGGAAGACATCGTCCGTCTGGAAGATGTCTACGGGCGGGATTGAAAGCTGATCTTAGCTGATTATCTGGCTCATCAAAAAAGCCTGAGGATGTTTTTTAAGGATTGACTCTATCATGAATTCCTCAACTTCCCGGGCCGTCCGGAGACACAAAGCCTGAGCCACCGCTTCCTCTGCCGTTTTCACTTCAACGGCCCGCAGGGCTTTTTTAACCTTGGGTATAAAAATTGGGTTCATACTGAAAGTCCGCAACCCCATACCTAAAAGAATTATGGCCGAAAGCGGGTCGGCCGCCATCTCCCCACAGACCGTAACTTCTTTGCCCGCCTTATTGACCACACTTATCACCTGATTGAGAAGCCTGAGGACCGCCGGGTGGTGCGGCTTGAAAAGATAAGCCACCGATTCGTTACCCCGGTCGACCGCCAGGTAATACTGAATCAGGTCGTTGGTACCAATGCTAACGTAATCAACTTCGCGGATGATGCTTTCAATCAAGACCGCTGCCCCCGGCACCTCAATCATTACCCCCACAGGCAGTTTTTCATCAAAGGGTATCTTTTTCTCTCTTAATTCAGCTTTAACTTCTTCCACCAGACCTTTGAGTTCTACTACTTCTTCAAGCTCGGTAATCATCGGAACTAAAAGCCGGATATTTTTCTTGCTGCTGGCCTTCAGGATAGCCCTGATCTGAATCCTGAACAAATCCCGATTCTTCAGAGAAAACCGGATGGCTCTCAAACCGAGGGCCGGGTTTGGTTCCTTCTGAATCTTAAGCTGGGGCAGACTTTTCTCCCCGCCTATATCTATGGTTCTGATGTAAACGGGTTTCGGATAGGTACTGGCAGCCATTTTTTGGTAGACAGAAAGATGGTCCTCTTCAGAAGGCAAGGTGTAGCGCTGAAGGTAGATAAATTCTGACCGAAAAAGTCCTATTCCCTCCGCTCCATAAGAAAAAGCCGTATCCACCTCTTCGGGAAGTTCGATGTTGGCCAGAGGAACAAACCTGACTCCATCCAGAGTCTCCGGCTTGAGCCTGGCAATTTTCTTCAGCTCTTTCTGGTAAGCCTGGTATTTTTCTCTTTTGCTCTGAAATTCCCTCCGGATGGCTGGTGTGGGATTTATTATTACCTCACCATCGGTACCGTCCACAATTATGAAATCTCCATTTTTGACCCGGAGGCTGATATCATGCAGCCCAACCACCGCCGGTATGCCCAACGACCTGGCCAGAATGGCGGTGTGAGAGGTAGGTCCACCCATATCCAGGGCCATACCCACGATTTTCCTCCGGCTCAGGTTTAAGGCCACTTCTGAAGGCAAAAGCTCATGAGCTACCAGAACTACAGGCTTATCGTGGTCTTCTTTCTTTTCCTTCTTTATCTCCAGATTACGATAAATTCTGGCCAGAACATCTGAGAGGTCCGTTTTTCGCTGTTGAAAATATTCATCGGTCAGTGAGTCAAAAAGCCGGGTAAAATGGTCGTTAACACTTGAGATAGCCCACTCGGCTTTGACCTTTTCTTCTGAGATAATTTTTTCCAGATTGCCGACCAGCATCGGGTCGTCAAGAATCATCAGGTGAGCATCGAAGATGAAAGCCTGCTCCTCTCCCAGTTTCTCTCTGATGTGGTTTTTAAGTTCCTTGAGCTGTTCTCTGGTCCGGTCGAAAGCCCGGCGCAGTCGCCGCAGTTCTTCTTCAACCTGGCGCTCATTGATTGGTTCCCGGCGCGAGGTGAAAACCACTCGCTCTGAAAGAGCCACCTCCCCCATCACGATTCCCAGTGATACTCCGATTCCCCTCAGCCTTTCAGTTTCCATCTTACTCTTCTTCACCAAATTTGTTGTTGATGAGTTCGGTCAGGGCCTTCATAGCCTTATCTTCATCGCGACCAGAGACTACCAGTTTGATTTGCGAGCCTTGAGAAGCAGCCAGAGTCAGAATCCCCAGAATGCTTTTGCCATCTACCTCGTTGCCATCTTTAATAATCTTCACCGAAGAGCTGTAGCGGTTGGCCAGGTTGACAAACTTAACAGCCGCCCTGGCATGCAATCCAAGTTTATTTTTTATGGTTATTTTTTTTTCCAGCATTTCCGTCTTTTTAACGTGATTTGGAATTTAGAAGGGCACTGGCCAGATGGATATTTTTCCGTCCCTGCTCAGCCACTTTCTTAGCCACTTCCTTCAGGTTATTACTCCGCTGGAGAGACACAAATTTAATCAGCATCGGCAAATTGACGCCGGTAATGATCTCTACTTTATTCTCGGCCAGAAAACTGAAGCTGAGGTTAGAAGGTGTACCGCCGAACATATCGGTGAAGATGATGACTCCATTCTTCTGGTCCACTTTCTTCAAGCTCTGATTGATTTTCTTCTTTGATTCTTCAACATCATCATACCAGCCGATGGAAATGGCTTCGATATTAGGAGCTTCACCCAGAATGATGGTCAGAGCATTAAGCAGCTCTTCCGCCAGCCGGCCGTGAGAAACTATTACACCACCAATCATTAAAACCGCCCTGGAAAAATTCTTCTATATTTTAACTGATTGCTGTCTACTTATAAATATCCCGGTGAATAATTTTTACCGTCAGCTTTTTCTTTTTCAAATGGGCTCCCAGGGCTTCGGCTATTACCACCGAGCGGTGTCTTCCTCCGGTACAGCCCAGAGAGATGGTCAGGGTGCTCTTGCCTTCTTTAATAAATCCCGGCAGTAGCTGGTCTATGAAATCAAAGAGCCTGGACAGAAAAGACCTGGTTTCTTCCGAACCCAGCACAAATTCCCTCACTTTCCGGCTGCGGCCGTCCAGCCGGCGCAAATTGTCGAGGTAATACGGATTGGGCAGGAAACGGGTGTCAAACACCAGATCCGAATCCAGCGGTAATCCGTGTTTGTAGCCGAAGCTGATCAGATTAATTTGAAGACGACGTTGTTTTTTCTTCAATACCCGAATAGCAATCAATTCCTTAAGCTGGGAGATGTTCAACCCGGTAGTGTCAATAACCTCATCAGCCAGGTTTTTTATGGGAGCCAGCTTTTTCCTTTCCAGCCTGACACCCTCCAGAATGGATTTCTTTCTGGCCAGTGGATGCGGACGGCGGCTTTCACTGAATCTCTTAACCAGGGCTTCATCCGAAGCTTCCAGAAAAATCAGAAAGGGTTTAACTGTAAGCTTCTTTATAATTTCTGGAAAATCGGTTAAGAAATTTGGTTCCCTGATGTCGACCACCAGAGCCATACGGTCAATTTCTACCTTCCTTCTTTGCCAGAGCTCTACTAGCTCCGGTATGAGTTTGGCCGGCAGGTTATCCACACAGTAGTAACCCATATCTTCCAGGAACCGACTGACCACGGTTTTACCGGAACCCGAAAGACCGGTGACGATGATAAATTCAATGCCCTTAGAAGCCTTTTTCATTTTTTCGCCAGTTTTTTATCAAGCCGCCGCATAATATCTTGAGCAGCCTGGTAGCCTTTCTGCCTCAGGATAAACACCCGGCAGGCCACTTCAATCAAGGTGGCAATGTTTCGACCGGGCGCCACCGGAATGTGAATCTGGGGAATTCGGGTCCCAAGGATAGGATAATCTTCCGGAAATTTTATCCCGAGGCGGTCAATTTCCATCTTTCTGCTCCATTTTTTAAGGCGGATTACCAGGTCAATGGGAGTGCTGTCCAGAATAGCCCGGCGACCGAATATCTCTTTAATATTAATGATGCCCAGTCCTCTTATCTCCATAAAATTCCTGGTCAGCCGGGGAGAGCGACCGCAGAGGCGGTCTTTTTCATCCCGGAAAACTTCCACCACATCGTCGGAAACAAACTTGTGCCCCCGGGCTATCAATTCGAGCGAGCTTTCGCTCTTACCTATGCCGCTGTCACCAATGATTAAAGCTCCAACGCCAAATATTTTGAGAAGCCCGGCCGAAATAACCACCTGGGTAGTTCTATCACCAGAGTTTTTCTTGCCCTCAGTTAAAGCCGGGTTGAAAGTCATTTCCTGGTTGGGAGCTCTGGAGCTCAGGATTTTCCTTTTAGCCATCAGGCTTTTTCTTCCTGTTCCCTAATTATTTCCAGTACCTCCTGGACATCTTCAGCCGCCAGCAGCCGGCTTTTTAGCCCGGGTGATTTTTTGACCAGCTGGGCAATCAAGGCCAGAATCTGCAGGTTTAAGCTGGGGTCCTCAGGGGAAGTAATCAAAAGAAAAAAGACCTTAACCGGTGCTCCGTCGGGAGCCTCAAAATCCACCCCGTTTTGGGCTATTCCTACTAAAAGAATAGGATTTTTAATTCCCTTGGCTTTGCAGTGGGGAATAGCAATACCATCGCCCAGAGCGGTGCTACCCAGAGCTTCTCGCTGAAGTAATTTTTCGATTATTTCTTTGTCCTGCTTTAATAACTTCTGATTTTTTAAGAATTTAACCATTTCTTCGAGAGCCTTGTCCTTTTGTTTGGAGTTAAGGTTTAGCAGGACGGTTTTCTCTTTGATGATGTTAGACAATCTCACTTTTCATCTCTCCTTAATCCACTCTCCATTCACAAAGCCCCACGGAAAACTAGCCCGGTCAGCCTTCCGGGTCAACCAGAGCAATACTCCCATCCTTGCGGCGAAACACTGCTGCCCAGCTTTCGGAATCTTCTTTTCGGAACAGAAAAACTTCCTTCTTTCCTTCTTCCAGCTGGATGATGGCTTCCTGGATGCTTATGGGTTTATCGGAATAATATGGAAACCGCACCAGCCTGGGAGCCGGCTCTCTGGTCTCCTCGCCGACTACGAGAACTTCCCGTCCAGCGGCCCGTCTTCGGCGCTGAATAATTTTTCTTCTTTCTTTGACTATCTTCTTTTCCAAACTGTCAAAGGCCTGATTCAGAGAATTAAAAACATCGTTAGTCTCTTCCGAGATTACAAAATCTTCACCTTTTCTCTTGACCTGAAGGTCGACTTTTTTACGGCTGCGCTGCTCGCTCAGAATGATGTTTATCTCCTGGATATCTCTCAAAATTTTTTCCATTCTCTCCAGTCTTCGGGCACAGTAGTCCTTGATCTCATCACTCAACTCAGTCTTGCGGGCCGTAAAATTTACGATCATGTTACTTCCTCCATCATAAATTTCTTTTTTCTGATATGGGAAGGCGGGATGCTAAGCTGACTGCGGTATTTAGCCACTGTTCTCCGTGCTATCTGAATGTTTTCTCTGGATAATATATCAACTATTTCATCATCACTCAAGGGGTGGTTGCGGTCTTCATTTTCGATCAGCTTTCTTATTCTTTCTTTTATCCTCAGCGAGGAGATCTCTTCCCCGTAAGTTCCACTCAGCGACTTGTGGAAGAAAAACTTTAGAGGATAAAGACCGAGTGGAGTCATCATGTATTTGTTGGCCACTACCCGGCCTATGGTTGATTCATGAAGACCCAGTTCCCGGGCCACTTCCATCAGGGTCATGGGCCTGATGTAATCCAGTCCCTTCTCCAGGAAATCTATCTGCCGGTCGACAATATATCTGGCAACCCGATAGATAGTACGATTTCTCTGGTCCAGGCTCTTGATAAACCACAAGGCCCGCTTCATTTTTTCCTTAAGGAAACGGGCCGTCTCCCGGTCGTCTTTAAGACCAGCCTGAATCAGCTGATGGTAATAGTGGTTCAAGCGTAGCCGCGGCAAACCTTCTTCATTCAGGTAAACTTTCCATTCTCCATCCTCTTTAACCACGTAGATATCGGGCACTACATAGACATCCTTATCTTCAGAATACTTCCGCCCGGGCGTCGGGTCCAGGTTTTTAATCAACTCGAGATGGAGCTTTAGCTCGGCCAGGGACAGATTCATAATTCTGGCCAGCTCCTGAAGGTCAGACTTCTGAAGATAGGGCAGGTAATCACTGATAATTTTCCGGGCAATTTCATCCTGATGGTTCAACGAATCCATTTGAGCCAGCAGAGCCTCACTCAAGGACAGGCTCCCGCAGCCAGGGGGGTCAAACATTTTTATTTTGGCCCTGACCTCCTCTACCTTATTCAGAGGAACCTGGAATCTTTCGGCAATCTCTTCTGGAGTAACGGTCAGATAGCCGTCTTCGTTGAGATTACCAATGATAAACTCAGCCAGAGCCAGGTCTCCGGGATCAAAGAAGGTCAGATTGGCCTGCCAGTTAAGATGATCCCAGAGAGAAGGCCGCTTTGAGACCAGGTTTTCAAAAGTAATTTTTTCTTTATCTCCCTGGCCAGAATAGGGAACTTCTTCGTCAAAATAATCCTGGAAACCAGCGGCAAATATTATTTCATCAAACTGGTCACCATTCTCTTGCGATTCCGGGAGCACTTCCTCTGTTTTTACCTCTTCAGGGGTTTCAGCTTCAATAGTCGCTTCCGCCACTGTTTCATCGTCAGTTTCCAGCAGAGGATTTTCGGCCAGCTCTTCGTTAATAACTTCCTGAAGTTCCAGATTGGTCAGCTGGAGGAGTTTTATGGCCTGTTGCAGAGCAGGAGCCAGGACCAGCTTCTGAACCTGCTTCTGGTCTAACTTTTGCCTAATCATTTTCTTTCTAATTATTTATAGACGGAAATCAGACCCAAGATATATCTCTTTTACTTCAACTTTCGACAGAACTTCCTCTGGCTTGCCTTCGGCTATAATTTTACCATCATATATTATGTAAATTCTATCCAGTATCTTCAACGCCTCGCTGAGCCGATGGTCGGTCAGAAGAACACCCACCCTCTTTTCTTTTAGTCTTTTGATAACCGACTGCAAGTCAGAGACCGCCAGCGGGTCAAGTTCAGAAAAAGGTTCATCCAGCAGAATAAAGGCAGGCTGCCTGACCATAGCTCGAGCTATTTCCAGGCGACGCTTTTCTCCGCCGGATAACCGGTCAGCCCGGACAGAAGCTACCGCCTTGAGTCCGAATTCCTCCAGCAGTCTGCCAGCAATAGCTTGCTCGTCTTTCTGGGAGACTACTTCAGGCAGAAGTTGAATAACCAGTCTTAAATTATCTTCAGCGCTGAGCCCGCGGAAGACCGAGGTTTCCTGGGGGAGAAAGCTAAGACCTTTTCTGGCCCTAAGATAGGCGGGATAACCGGTTAGTTCATCTCCATCAAGCCAGATCTCGCCGCCATCTGACTGGAGGAGTCCCATAATGATAGAAAATACTGTGGTTTTGCCGGCCCCGTTCGGCCCGAGCAGACCGACTACTTCGCCGGCCCTGACTTCAAGTGAGAGGTGATTGACTACCGGACGCTGACCATACCTTTTGACCAGGTTTATGGCTTTTAAGGTTTTCATTTTCCCCTGACAAGGATGGTCAACGACCTCTTTCTTTCCTGATTCTCAACCTGGATAATATCATCCGCCAGAGACAAAGTCAATTTGTCAGCTTCCAGCCGGTCGCCTTGGTTGGTGAAGAGTACAGGCCGGCCGGTCAGAACTATTTTTGCCAGTTCAAAATCATAGCTGGCCCGCTGACCGGTAGCCAGATAATCGTTCCAGGAAAAACTCAGACGACCGGTGGCTTCGAGCTCTTTAAGCTCTTCAGACTTCTCCAGGCCAACCATAATCGATACCTTTCTTGCTTTTAATCTGCTCTGGTCGAGGCGAATTTCGGCATCCTCTGCGTCCACTCTCCGGACTGCAGCCATAAACAAAACCTGTCCTGCGCTCAATTCCAGGCGCTTCTTTAAGCCGTCTTTTGATTCATAACTCCAGCCAATTCCAACCTCTCCCTGAAGCTTAAGATTAGCGGTCTCCTTTTCCAAAATGGCCTCTTCGGCCAGAAGATAATCCTCTCCCTGCCAGATTCTAACTTTCCGGCAGACCTTGAAAACTTCTCCGTTTACCTCCAGACGGCCTCCCGACAGCAACACCGGTCGGTCGGGCCTGAAAAAAACAGCCCTCTCAGAGAAGAAACCGGGCTTTAGCTCGGCCCGGCAATCTTCAGCCTTAACCTGGCGTTTTGAGGGATAAACCCACAACTTTGAAGCTTTGACTTCATAATCTTCAAAAATTCCCGAGGCTTCTCCAGAAAGGGCTACTAACCCACCCCGGAGCTGATAATCGGCCTGCTGCCCGTAGAGGCTGAAATTCCTTCCCCCTTCAAAAAACTGCATTTCCAGGTTGCTGGCCAGGAATCGCTGAGCTTCCATTTCAGAGCTAAAAATCAGATGCAGGTCCCTTCCACTTCCCTTAAGCTTCCATGATTGGCCAAACCCCTTACATTCAAAAAAGGCAAAATTGCTGAGGCGATAAAATTTTCCGTCCCTGATGAGCAAAAATCGTTCTGAACTCAGGTTTAAAGCCTGAACTTCGGCCTCAGGCTCAGTTGCCCTCCAGTCCAGACTGGAGTTTCCCCGGAGATAAGCCACCTCACATTGCCCGTTTTGTTCGCTAACAATCAGACTGGCTTGAGTTGATTCCAGGCTGATGGCTCCGGCCTTAAACTTGAGAGGGCCTGTTTGAAACTTCCGGTTCTTTTTTTCAAAAACAGCCCTCTCGGTGGCTAAAGAAAACTCAATCCCTGACCTCTCACTTCGGACCAGCACCCGGCCCTCAAAAACGGCCTCCTGAATTTTGGGGTCATAAAAAATTGTAGTGCTCTCTATGAACAGAGACTCCCAGTTCAGGTTTACTTCGTAAGCTTTGAGTGCTTTGTCCCTCAAGCCGTACTGAAGAGAGCTGCCCCTAATCTGCCAGGGACCGCTGGTTAGCTCTACTCCACCTTCCGCCTGGAGGTTCTGAACGACTGGGTCTATTATGACCTTTTCGGCCCTTAAAATAAGTTTTTCTGGAACCTCTCCATCTATGATAACTACCTTACCTTCAAGATGCTGTTTTCCGTTCTCATCAACCAGAAATCTTTCGGCCTGAACCTGGATTTTGCTTTCGCTTCCTTTAATCTCTTCCGCCCTGAACTCCTCCTGATAAGTCAGAACCCTAAGACCAGGAGTACTGAGGTTTTGAGCTGGTTCCTTTTTACGTTTGCTAAGATTGACGACCAGATTAACCAGAAGAAAACTTATAAACAGAATCAGGGCAGTCGCGACTGCCTTTCTCAAAATTCCAGGCAGCCTTCTATAAGAATCAGCCTTCACTGACATCAAGCCCATGTGGCTTCAAATCTTCAACCGCCAAGGTTATCTGAGGCTGACCCCGGTAATCAGAAAACTGGGGAGAAAAAGCCAGGTCCAGGCTCAGTCCCCGGCCAATCCAGTTGTAAACCCGGGCCTTATCCCAGGCTATAGCCTCAAATACCCGACCGGATTGTCTTACCCAGAATTTCAGATGGCGGTTCTGAATGACTTTCGGCTCATTCAGAACATCAACTTCCTCAGCCACAAAAACCGGCCTGGGATTGCCAACACCAAAGGGCATCAGCTTCAGATAAAACTCCAGAAAAGAAGGAGTTAGAGCTGAAAAATTTAAGGGGCAGTCAATAAAAAGGGCTCTTTCCAGAAGCTCATCGGTAACCCGGGAAGAAGCCAGATGATTTATCCTCTCCTTAAAAAGCGCTATGTTCTCATAATCCAGGATACAGCCCACGGCCTGCCTGTGACCCCCAAAACTAAGCATCAGGTCACGGCATTCAGAAATTAATTCAATTAAAGATAAATCCGGAATGCTTCTTCCTGAACCATAGGCTTTGCCATTCTCGTAAGAAAACAGAATTACTGGACGGTAAAAAATTTCTTTGACCCGGGAGGCTACAATTCCGATTACCCCCCGATGCCAGTTTTCATTTCCCACTACCAGCATCCGGTATCTCTGGTGAAGGTTCCGGCTCTCTATTTTTTCTACCGCTTCTTTCAGGATTTTTTCTTCTATTCTCTGTCGGGTAGAATTGAGCTCATTCAGCTTCTGAACAATGACGGAACACTCCTCAGGCGAATCCGAGAAGAAAAGCTGCAGGGCCATCTCGGTCATTCCCAAGCGACCGGCTGCGTTTATTCGCGGTCCCAAGCGAAAACCCAGGTCGGTTTCGTTTAATTTCCTGTTGCTTAGCCCGGCCGCTTCAAGCAGGCTTTTCAAGCCCGGGCTGCGGGCTTCTCTAAGCTTTTTCAAGCCTTCCTTAACCAGAATCCGGTTCTCGCCTTTTAGTTCAGCCACATCAGCCACTGTTCCGATACTGGCCAGTTTCAAATAATGAGTTAAGTCCTGGTTGATACCGAGACGAAGATAAATAGCCTGGATGAGCTTAAAAACCACCCCTACCCCGGCCAGATTCCTGTCAGGATAGCCAGAAGATTCCAGGACAGGATTCAAGATGGCCAGGGCCTCGGGCAATCCTTCTCCAGGGTGATGATGGTCTGTGATTATAACCTCGAGCCCATGGACCCGGGCTTCCCGGACAAAATCAAAAGCCTTAATCCCGCAATCAACGCTAACCAGCAGTCTGGCCTGCCTGGCCAGAATCTGCGGCAGATGATGGGCTTTAAGACCATAACCGTCTTTCATCCGCTCCGGTATGAAATAATCAACCTCAGCCCCGAGAGAGCGAAGAACCTTAACCAGCATGACCACTGAAAGAATGCCATCCACATCATAATCACCGAAAACCACAATTTTTTCTTTCCTTTCAACGGCAGCCAGAATTCTATCTACTGCCACTCTCATGCCCTTCATCAAAAAAGGATCAGGCAGGTCGTTCAACCCGCCGTAAAGAAAATAGGCCGCCTCCGCCGCAGTGGTAATTCCCCGGTTGACCAGGATGGCTGCAATCGCGTTGGGCAGGTTAAGTTCCTGAGCCAGTATCCAGGTTTCGGGCCTGTCCGGGGCAATCTGCCACCTGTAATCAGTCTTCATGCTTTTCAATTTAACACAATGTTTCACCTTCGACAACTTAAGACCTGTCTCCAGCCTGATTGACAGAGTTAAAAGTGAAAAATATAATTCAGAAGCAGTGTTAAGTCTATTAAAGCGAAAACTCAGCAAGACCAAAGAACTTTTTGGAAAAATTGAGCAACTTTTTCAGAGCTCCCGTCCCCGGCCGGAGCTCCTGGAAGAGCTGTTTGAACTGCTAATTCTGGCTGATGTCGGGATTACCACTGCCGAAAAAATAATCAATGGACTAAAAGAGAAAAGCAAAAATACTAGTCAGTCCGACCTTAAAAGCCTCTTAAAGCAGGAACTACTGGCAATATTTACCCAGCAACCAGTGGTGGTTAATGAAAGCTTGCCCGCAGTCTGGATGCTGGTCGGGGTTAACGGCGGGGGTAAAACCACTTCAGCCGCCAAGCTGGCTTATCGCTATCAGAAACAGGGGAAAAAGGTAATGCTGGCCGCCGCTGATACTTTCAGGGCAGCAGCCCAGGAGCAGCTAGCTCTCTGGGGCAAAAAACTGAACCTGCCGGTTATTCTGGGCCAGAGTGGAGCGGATCCGGCTTCAGTAGTTTTTGACGCTCTGAAATCCTTCCGGGCCAGAAACTATGATTTGCTGCTAATAGACACGGCTGGAAGACTCCATACTTATGCCAACCTGATGGCCGAGCTGGAAAAAATAAAAAAGGTAATCAGTCGGGAAATTCCTGGAGCCCCTCAGGAAATACTCCTGGTTCTGGACTCCACTACTGGTCAGAATGCCATAGTTCAAGCTCGCGAATTCAAGCGGTTTTCCGGACTTACCGGGGTTTTTCTGACCAAGCTTGACGGCACAGCCAGAGGAGGAAGCGTCCTGGCAGTGGTTGACGACCTCCAGCTTCCGGTAAAATTTGCTGGTGTGGGAGAAACTGAAGAAGACCTGATAGTTTTCTCCCCGGAATCTTTCGTTGAGGCTCTTCTTTCATGAAACCGAGCAAAAAAGACCTGGCTTTTATGCAAATGGCTTTCTCCTTAGCCGAGCAGGCTAAGGGCCAGACCAGCCCCAACCCCTGCGTTGGCGCCGTGGTCGTCAAAGACCACCGGGTGGTCGGCTGGGGTTATCACCAGGAAGCCGGTCAGCCACACGCCGAAATTATCGCTCTGGAAAAAGCCGGGGCTATGGTAAAAGGAGCCACTCTTTATCTGACCCTTGAGCCCTGTGTCCACTGGGGAAAAACTCCACCCTGTGTAGACCGTCTGGTAAGCTCCGGCTTGAAAAGAGTGGTTATTGCCTCCTACGACCCCAATCCTCTGGTTTACAGAAAAGGAGTAGCCCGGCTGAAGAGCTCCGGGATAGAAGTGATTGCCGGTTTCTTTCAAGAAAAACACCACCGGCTAAATGAAAAATACGAAAAATTTGTCACCTCCCGTATTCCTTTTGTTTGTCTGAAAGCAGCTCTCAGTCTGGACGGGAAAATAGCTGCTGCCTCAGGCGATTCTAAATGGATTTCTTCTGATGAATCCCGTTATTTCGCTCAGAACCTCAGGGCTGAATATGATGCCATTTTAGTCGGCATTAATACCGTGCTTAAAGATGACCCTGAGCTAACAGTAAGGCTCGATGGATGGAAAAAGAAAAAATGGAACCGAATTATTCTGGACCCGAACCTCCGTTTGCCCCTTAAAGCCAGGCTGCTTAAAAATCCGACTGCCGGTCAGGTGATAGTTTTCTGCAGTCAAGATGCCCCAAAAAGCCGGGAAAATAAGCTCAGACAAAAGCAGGCAGAAATAATCAGGCTCAGGACAAGAGGTGGGCTAATAAACCTGGAGGAGGTTCTGAGAGAGCTTGGTTTTAGAGATATATCTTCAGTGCTGGTAGAAGGAGGCACCAGGGTTCTGACCTCCTTCCTTGAAAATCAGCTGGCTGACAAGGTTTTATTCTTCATCTCTCCGAAGTTAATAGGGGGTAAAAAAGCTCCAGGTCTGTTTGAAGGAAAAGGTGTAGCTTCGGTCCAGCAGGCTTTTCGGCTAAAAAAAATCAGCCACTTCGTTTTAAAAAACGATATAATTATTGAAGGATATTTTTGATGTTTACCGGCCTTGTGTCTCATACTGGCTTCTTTAAGGAATTCCGTAAAAATCGGACCGAGCTATGGATTGAAGCACCAGGAGAAATATGCAGCCGTCTTGAAAACGGCCAGAGCCTGGCAGTGGACGGGGTCTGTCTCACGTTGATAAAGAAGGAAAAAAACCTTCTTTCTTTTAACCTGGCAAAAGAAACACTTGAGAAAACTACCCTGGGAGAACTGCGGGCCGGTCAACCATTAAACCTGGAACTTCCGGTGACTCCAGAGACCCTTCTTGGGGGCCATCTGGTTACTGGGCATGTAGACGGTCTTGGCAGAGTGTCGGAAGTGAAACCTCGAACCCCGGGTTTGCGGCTTAAAATCAAACTACCTGAAGAGCTGCGAAAATTCGTGGTGGAAAAAGGTTCTATAGCAGTTAATGGTGTTAGCCTGACGGTGGCTGCCCTGGGCCCAGACGGTTTTGAGGTTGAGCTCATCCCGGCTACCCTTCAGCAAACCAATCTTGGACGGCTTCGCCCCGGAGACCGGGTAAACCTGGAATGTGACATTATAGGAAAATACGTGTATAATTTTATGTTAAAGAAATATTACTGATTCACAGAACTCACTGAAAAAATGAAAAACAAACCAATGACTATAAGTGTTGAAGAAGCTCTGGAATATATTCGCGCTGGTCGAATGGTTATTATCGTGGATGATGAGGACCGGGAAAATGAGGGCGACCTGATGGTGGCCGCCGAGAAGGTCACTCCAGAAATAATCAACTTCATGGCCAAATACGGGCGGGGGCTCATCTGCCTTTCATTGACCAAGCAAAGGGTAGAAGAGCTTAATCTTCCCCCGATGGTGGCTGAAAACACAGCCAGGTTCGGTACCGCTTTTACCGTTTCCATAGATGCTAGAGAGGGAATCACCACTGGAATCTCGGCTTATGATAGAGCCAGAACCATTCTGACAGCCATTGACCCCAGAACCAGGCCCGAAGATCTGGCCAGACCAGGACATGTTTTTCCCCTGGAGGCCAGAGAAGGTGGAGTTCTGGCCCGGGCCGGGCAAACTGAAGCCTCGGTCGACCTGGCCCGCCTGGCCGGTCTTTATCCTGCCGGAGTTATCTGCGAGGTGATGAAGGAAGACGGGGCTATGGCCAGAATGCCAGACCTGGAAAAATTCAGCCAGGAACACGATATTCCCATCCTGACCATAGCCGACCTGATTTCTTACCGGATGAGAACCGAAACTTTAGTGCGCAAAATTTCAGAAGCAGAATTGCCCACTAAATACGGCCATTTCCGAATAACAGTGTTTGAGGATCTGATTCAGGGAGAACATCATGTGGCTCTGATTAAAGGAGAAATTCAGGGCGACCAGCCCGTCCTGGTCCGGGCTCATTCCCAGTGCCTGACCGGAGATGCCTTTGGCTCCAGGCGATGTGACTGCGGAGAACAGCTCCATACCGCCATGAAGATGATAGAAAAAGAAGGCCGGGGGGTAGTCCTTTACATTCTCAACCATGAAGGCCGGGGCATCGGACTGGCTAACAAAATTAAGGCCTACGGCCTGCAGGATGAAGGCTGCGACACGGTGGAAGCCAACTGCCGGCTTGGTTTCAAACCGGACCAGAGAGACTACGGAATCGGAGCTCAGATTCTGGTGGCTTTAGGAGTGAAAAAAATCAGGCTGCTCACCAACAACCCCAGAAAATTTCGCGGTCTAAGCGGCTATGGTCTGGAAATAGTGGAAAGAATCCCCCTGCAGATTCCCCCGACCGAAGAAAATATGGATTATCTAAAAGCAAAAAAAGAAAAACTCGGACATCTGCTGGATATCATCTAAAAAAATCCTCTAATTTTTGTCTCAATTCAGAGGGGTAGTTTTCTGGCTTCAGTTTAATTCCTCGATCCGGATAAAATTTCAGACCCGAAAACTGGAACATCTACTAACCAGGTGGTGGGTCGGGGGATAGAGTTCTTCATCTCACAGGTTTTTGATCCTGGAGTCCAGGATAAAAGTCACAGGACCGTCATTAACCAGGTGAACCTCCATCATTGCCTGAAAAACACCGGTCTGAACTTCCACTCCCTGTTCTCGCAGCCTGGTGACAAAATAATCAAAAAGCTCAGAAGCCCGGGCCGGAGTTTCGGCCTGGTCAAAGCTTGGTCTTCTTCCCTTTTTAATGGTACTGGCCAGGGTAAACTGAGAAACAGCCAGAAGGCTGCCGCCGATTTCTTTAAGAGACAGGTTCATCCGGTCATTTTCGTCAGGGAAAATTCTGAGTTCAACCACTTTGCTGGCCAGCCAGTCGGCTTCCACTTCCCGGTCCCCTTTTTCCACCCCTACCAGAAGACAAAGTCCCCGGCCAATCTGGCCCACCACTCTGCCTTCTACCATCACCCTGGCCTCTTTAACCCTCTGAAGCACTATTTTCATCCTGAAATCTCCTTGTATTTTATCCTGTTGAGGCTTCTGCCCTGAACCCTCAAGTGTTGACTTTAAGTTTAAGATATTCTATCATATGGCACTCAAAAGGAGATAGAGATGGCTCTAAGACACAAATCAGCAATCAGACAGCATCGTCGCAGCTTGAGAAGACGGGCAATCAACCAGAGAAATAAATCTCTGATGAAAACTATGATCAAAAAACTCAGAGAAGCCATAAACAGCGGAAATCGGGAAGCAGCCCGGGAGCTTCTACCAAAAGTTTTTAAGGTCATCGACAAAACAGTGGCTAAGGGAGCCATTCATAAGAATACTGGTTCCCGCTATAAGTCCCGGCTGACCAGGCAGGTCCAGACGATGAGTCTTCAGACTAACTGAGTCTAACTTTTTGTTTTTTTATCCCGCATCTCAAAAAATCTGACGAGAAAGCTTTCTATAAGAATTCCTGCCTCCAGGTCGGTCGATTTAAGTTTAGTATCAACCTGACCAAGTTCTCTTATCAGAGCGCGCAGCTCTTCCTGGCTGAAAACCTTCAAGCAGTTTTTGAAGGCTTCAAACTTGCGGTCAAACAAACTCCAGCCTTCATCAAGCTGCGGTCGCAGCCTCTTAAAAATCTCTTTGAGCGGAACCTGCTTTCTGTCGAGCTCAAATCTGGCCTGCGCCAGGGAAAGAACATAACGGCTAATGGTGGAAAAGAAGCTTAAGATTTCATTGGGCTCTGGCTGTTCAGAAAGAAAGCGTTCGGTAATGTTCAGGGCCTCATCCAGGCTGCCGGACTCCAGAGCTTCTTCGATGGCAAAGCGGTCAAAAGTTTTCTGGAAGGCACAGACAGTCAGGATGTCTTCCTCACTGATTAGGTCTCTCTCGCCGGCATAAAGGCTCAGTTTTTCAATCTCCTGACTCAGGGATACCAGCTCGGGGCCAACCACTTCCAGAAGCCGGGCCGCAGCCTGAGGACTTATTCTCTGGCGCCTTTTTTTCATCTCCTGCTGAATCCAGGCCAGAAGCTCTGGTTCACGTGGAGTCCGCATCTCCACCAGCTGGAGTTTGTCCGGTTTTCTGGACTTAAGACGCGAAAAAAAATCCAGAATCTTATTTCCTTTTTTCAAACGCCCAGGATAGACGATGAAAATTGAGACCCCTTCTGGTGGCTGGTCAAAATAATGTTCAATGTCTTTTTCGTAAGAAGCCACCAGCTGGCGGTAAGCCCGGTCAGCTGCTTGCTGGTCGGCTTCATCAGCTTCAGGAAAATAAACTACAATTACTTTATAGCTGCCTGTAAAAAACAGGTCCCGGCTGCGGGCTTCCTCCAGAATTGATTCCCAGTCAGAATCAAAAAGAAAAAAAAGATGAGTCTTAAATCCTACCTCTTCCTTCTCTGCTTCGGCTGCAGCTTCGCTTAGAAGTCGTCTCAAGTAAATGGCCTGTTCGCCGTAGAAAAAAATTCCAGGCTGGCGCCCGGCCAGGGACACCTGTTCCTTCCATGACTGGTAAAAAAAACTGCGCTCAGCCATCAAAAACCTTCAACCAAACTTACTACCAGCTGTCTGGCAAATTTCTCAGCCATCTGATCCAGAGCCCGGTTTTCCATGGTCTCAAAATCCAGCCCCTCAGGTATTTCATATTCTTCGGTGTAGATAAAATTTTCATCTTGGAATATAACCCTCTGGTTTATCAGGTCAGTGAAAACGATGCTGGTAATTACAGTAATTTTGAATCTGGTAGCTATCCCGGCCGCCGAAAAAGCTATCGGCTGAACCTTAAAGGAAAGTATTTCTCCCAGGAGCAACCCGTCTGCCTGTTTCTGGTCAGCCACTATAGTCACTCCAGTCCTGGCCACCAGCTCGTTTACCAGGCTTCTGGTCAACTTCAGGTCCAGCTCAAATCTTCCTGAGGAATTCTTGAAAACCGGAAGGCAGATTTTTTTTAGGCCGGGGGGCCAGAAGCTGCCTTTGCCTCTTAGCTGATAACCACAGGCTACGAGGCTGGAGACTACCAGCAGCCAGACTATGTATTTTTTCCAGAATTTCATCGGCTATAACCAGGTCAGACGACCAGACTGACCAGTTTGTTTCGAACACAGACGATCTTTTTGGGCTGACGGCCGGCCAGAATTTCCTGGATTCGAGGCAGGCTAAGTGCTTTTTCCTTCAGGAGTTCATCTTCAGTGTCCAGAGGAGCTTCGAATTTATCTCTAAGCTTGCCGTTGACCTGGACTACAATGGTCACCATTTCTTCCAGAGCCAGCTCCGGGTCGTAGGCAGGCCAGGGGCTCTCACAGGCCAGTTCTTTATGTCCGGTTTTTTCCCAGAGCTCTTCAGCCACATGAGGAGCAAAAGGGCAAAGCATCAGGTTGAGACCCTCCAGGGCTTGACGCAGCAGTTTCCGACCTTTTTGGCTGGGCCGGAGCTTATCCTTTTCTTTTCTCAGGACATTAACCAACTCCATCAAAGCACTAATAGCTGTGTTGAGATGGAAGCGAACCTCTATGTCTTCGCTGACTTTCTTTATTGTCTGGTGAAGTTTTTTAAGCAGCCGGTTGTAGCTGGCCTCATCGAGCTGACCTTCATCTCCGGAATCTCCGGTAAAAAGGTCTTTGTTTTCCTCAAAAAGATTCCAGACTCTCAGAATAAAACGGAAGCAGCCTTCCAGACCTTCTTCTGACCAGGCAAATTCTTTCTCTGGAGGTGAAGCAAACAGGATGAAAATCCGCAAAGCATCGGCTCCGTATCTTTTGATCATATCATCCGGGTCCACCACATTACCTCTTGATTTGGACATCGCTGCTCCGTCTTTAGTGACCATGCCCTGAGCTAAATAATGGGGGAAAGGTTCGTCTACTTCCGTCAGACCCAGGTCTCTTAGGTATTTAGTAAAAAATCTGGAATAGATCAGATGCAGGATAGCGTGTTCCACTCCACCGATATAGAGGTCCACCGGCATCCAGTAGCGGGCTTTCTCCGGGTCGAAGGGAATTTTTTCTTCCCGGGGAGAGCAATATCTGAAAAAGTACCAGGAAGAATCGACAAAAGTATCCATGGTGTCGGTTTCCCGACGGGCCGGACCCCCGCACTTCGGGCAGGTGGTGTTGACGAAAGAGGGAACTCGTTCGAGAGGAGAACCTTCTTCACCGGTAAACTCGGCCTCATAGGGAATTTCCACCGGAAGCTGGTCGTAAGGGACCGGCTGGAGCCCGCAGCTGCTGCAGTAGATGATTGGTATCGGGGTGCCCCAGTAGCGCTGACGGGATATTCCCCAGTCTCTGAGGCGGTAGGTGACACTCTTCGCCCCAAAGCCTTTTTCTTCCGCATAGGCAGCCATTTTCTCCATGGCTTCTTCTGAAGACAGGCCGCTGAAGGGCCCGGAATTAACCAGAATTCCATAGTCTTCAAAAGCTCGCCCTGGTTCAGGTTTAACCTCGGGTGAATCTGGGGTAATAACCGTCCTGATATTTAGACCGTACTTGACGGCGAACTCGTAGTCACGCTGGTCGTGAGCTGGGACGGCCATTATGGCTCCGGTTCCGTAATCCATAAGGACATAATTGGCCAAGAAAACTGGAATCAGTTCTCCGCTGAAGGGGTTTAGAGCTTTAACTCCAGTATCATAACCAACCTTCTCCTCGTCTCTGGCTTCCCTTTTCAACCTGGTTTCGGCAATGGTTTTCTCTATCCAGCTTTTGATGGCTTCTTTATCCGGGTGGTCAGCTATTAACTCAGAAGCCAGCGGATGTTCCGGGGACATGACCAGGAAAGTGGCTCCGTAAATAGTATCAATCCGGGTGGTGAAAACTTCTATTTTTTTATTAAGGCTCGGGACCTCAAAGTTGACCAGCGCTCCGAGGCTTTTTCCAATCCAGTTTTTCTGCATCTGCAGAACATGCTCAGGCCATTTCCTCAGCTTTTCATGGCCGCTGAGCAGTTCTTCCGCATAGGCGGTTATCTTCAGAAACCACTGCTCCATCTTCTTCTGGGTGACCGGGCTGTCACATCTCCAGCAACTTCCGGCAATAACCTGTTCGTTGGCCAGAACCGTCCGGCATTGAGGGCACCAGTTGACCCAGCTCATCCGGCGATAAGCCAGGCCTTTTTCAAACATCTTCAAAAAAATCCATTGGTTCCAGCGGTAATATTCAGGCAGGCAGGAGTTTACCTCCCGGCTCCAACAGTAGCTGAAGCCCATTTTCTTGAGCTGGGAGCGCATGTAATCAACGTTGTCCAGAGTCCATTTCTTCGGATGAATTCCGTGCTTGATGGCCGCATTTTCAGCCGGCAATCCCAGAGCGTCCCAGCCGATGGGGTGGAGAACGTTGAAGCCTTTCATCTTCTTAAAACGGGCAATGACGTCGCCGATGGAGTAGTTCCGGACGTGGCCCATATGAATCCGGCCGGATGGATAGGGGTACATCTCCAGACAGTAGAATTTGGGACGGGCCGGGTCTTCACTGACTTCAAAGACTTTCTTCTCTTCCCAGATTCTCTGCCATTTCTTTTCAATTTCTTCAAAATTATAGGACTCTTTCATAGTTGAGACCTCGATTCGGGGAAAAACAACCCGGATAAAATGTTAAGCCAAATCAGTAAATAATGATAGTTTCAGCCGCCCTGAAAGTCAACCTGATTGACTGACCCAGGTAACGGTTGAGAGCCAGAAAAAAAATTCTTCCTGCCGTACTTACCAGGACTCTATAAATTGTTATAGAATTAGGACAAAAATCTTATTTTATTGAGAGTGAGTGACAGCCTTGACCAAGCTGCTGACCGTTGACCAGCTTCTGGCCGGTTATGAGGAAAAACCTGTCCTCAAAAATCTCAGTCTTGAATTAAATCTTGGAGAGTTTATAGCCGTCTGCGGGCCTAATGGTTCTGGAAAAAGCACCCTGATAAAAGCCATCCAGTATCTTCTGCCCTGGCAGCGGGGCGAGGTTCGGGTCAAAGGACAACCGGTCAATAACCTAAAGGCCTCTCAGATGGCCAGACTTATGGCCTACGTCCCTCAGGTCTCTGAACCAGTTTTTAACTTCACTGTGGAGGAAACGGTGTCTATGGCCAGGTACCACCGCCATAAAAACCGGTTCAGCTTCCTTACCGAGGATGACCGGAAAGCGGTTGAAGAAGCCATGGAATTAACGGCCACGGCTGAGCTTAAAGATAAAAAGCTCAGTGAGTTAAGTGGTGGCGAGCGCCAGCGGGTTTTACTGGCCCGGGCCCTGGCTCAGGATACCCCTATTCTGCTGCTGGACGAACCCAGCTCCCATCTTGACCTCTGTTTTCAGCTTAAAATCTACAACCTGCTTAAAGAGCTTCAAACGAAAAAAAGAATAGCCATTCTGGTGGCTGAACACAATTTGAACCTGGTTGTACCCTACTGTTCCACTCTGATTTTCTTAAAAGAAGGAAAGATTGAGGCCTCAGGCCATCCGAGCGAACTTTTAACCGAAGATTTAATCAAAAGAGTTTTCGGCCTGGAAGTGGAACTCAGGAAAAACCGTTCCTCCGGGCTTCCAGAAATTTCTCTTATCCACCAGGGAATGAGCGGAAAAGCGGAGCAAGTATGATCAGAAACGGCCGAGCTAAAAAAACCACAAAACACAATTTCCAGGATAGTACTTCCAGGATCCTTAAGAGAAGAGCCATAAAATCAGGTTTTCTGCCAGTTCTGCTGATCCTAACAGCCAGCCTGGTCTTCGGCCAGAGCTTAAGGTTTAAGGACGATTTAGGTAAACCTCTGACTCTTAAAAACTGCCCCCGGAGAATAATTTCTCTGGCCCCCAATGTTACTGAAATTCTTCTGCACCTTGGGCTTGAAGCTGAAATCGTGGGTCTGACCAGATTCTGCGATTTTCCAGAAAAAAACCGTAAAATAGAAATAATAGGCGGCCTGATTGACCTGAATCTGGAAAAGATCCGGGCTCTGCGACCGGACCTGATAATTGGTTTTCGCAGCAACCCCAAAAATCTGATTGAAAAAATGCAACGAGACGGCCTGCCGGTTTTTGTTTTTGAATCAGGACGGAGTTTTGAAGATCTTTTTCGCCTTATCCGGAGGATGGGTGAGCTTACCTGCCGACCGGCTCAGGCAAAAGAGCTGGTGGTCAGACTGAACTGGCAGCTGGAATCTGTGGAAAGAAAACTGGCTTCAATAAAAGAAGAAAAGAAAGCCTTTCTGACCCTTTACGGCCAGGGTTCAGGTCTCTGGACCTGCGGAGCTGACAGCTTTCTATCTCATGTTCTTGAGAGGGCCAGGCTGAAAAATGTGGCCTCTTCCGTCAGAGGAAACTTTCTGGTTTATAACCGGGAAAAGCTCATCGAAGACAGACCAGAAATCATATTGATTGTCTGTCAGAACCAGCAGAGTTTTGATCAGGCCAGAGATTGGTTTTTGCGCCAGTCCGCTTTTCAGAGAATCCCGGCCGTTCGCGAGGGTCGTTTTTACTTTCTGGATGAAAACCTGTTCAGCCGTTTTGCCCCCCGGTTGATTGAAGCCTACGCCCGGCTGACAGCAGAAATCTATCCAGAAATTTTTCAGGAAAAACCATGAAATTAAAAACCCGCAGAAGAATTCTAACTGGTTGTCTGGCCGTCCTGACAGTTATGGCTTTTCTGCTGGCTCTCCGGCTGGGAGCAGTTAAAACCACCTGGTCAGAGCTTTTCAGTGCTTTCTTTTCCGAGGGTAACGAAATAAAAGACATTCTTTTAAACCTCCGGCTGCCGCGAGCTCTTCTAGCCTATCTGGTAGGCGCCTCTCTGGCCCTTTCCGGCACCATTCTCCAGGGATATTTCAGAAATCCCCTGGCCGACCCATTCATCCTTGGAGCCTCTTCTGGAGCCTCGCTGGGAGCAGTTTTGAGTCTCAACCTCGGGATAACTTTTAGCTTCTTCGGTTTCTCAACTCAAAGCCTGTTAGCCTTTCTGGCCAGTCTGGCTCTGGTCCTCTCAGTCTACCTGATTGCCGAAAGAGGCCGCTGGAGCTCGACTGAATCCCTTTTGCTAACAGGTATAGCCGCCGGAGCTCTGGCTTCAGCTTTTACTTCACTTTTAATTTTCAGAAGAGCTGATGCTTACGAACAAGCGGTCTTCTGGCTCCTCGGGAGTTTTGCCCTGGCCGACTGGAACCAGGTTTCGGTAATCTTTATCTGTCTGATAATTTCAATGTCCTTCTGCCTTTATCTGGCCCGCGACCTTAATCTTCTGGTGCTGGGAGATGAAATGGCCAGCTCTCTCGGTTGTCCGGTCAAAACCGTAAGAAGAGTTTTCCTGGTTCTAGCCACCCTGCTGGCTTCCTTTTCAGTTTCGGCCTGCGGAGTAATCGGTTTTGTGGGACTGATAGTTCCCCATGCAGTCAGACTGTTCGTTGGACCTGACCACCGCTATTTGATGATTTATGCTACTCTGAGCGGAGGCCTTTTTCTGCTTATTTCGGACCTCATAGCCAGGCTGGTTTTTTCGCCGGCGGAGCTACCAGTTGGAGTAGTAACCGCGGCTTTCGGGGCTCCTTTTTTCATCTACCTGCTTCACCGTCGCCGGGCCTGACCGCGCGAGAGCTGATTTTTAAGATTGACAATACGGGGTGTTTTGCCTTAATGTAAAGGTATCATGCTGCTAACTTTCAATCAGGTCCTTTTTCTTATTCTGACTTTAGTGGCCACAGTGGTGGCAGTTTTTCTGGTACTGTTTTTGATTCAGTTGAGGCGGACAACCAGAGAGGCTGAAAAGTCCTTCCAGGAACTGCAGATTATTCTCCACAAGCTGGAAAAGATTGAAGACAAGTTAGACCGCCGCCTGGATGATGTCGGAACAATCATAGACTCAGCCAAACAGACCATTTCCGGATTGTCCGAGCTTTCGTTTTTTTTAACCACCAGGCTGGTCAGGCCGGCCTCCAGGCTCTGGCCGGTTTTATTGCCACTGCTGCGTTTTGGTTGGCAGCTTATGAAAAAAAGAAAGGAGAAGAAAAATGTCCGATAACAAAGATTCCCATCTGGTCGACACTGTCCTGACTTTCCTGGCAGGAGCCGCCACCGGTTTCATCCTTGGAATACTCTTTGCTCCGGCCAGCGGAAAGGAAACCAGAAAAAAACTCAAAGAGCAGATTAGAAAAGGTCAGGAACTGGCAGTTGAAGGATACCAGAAAGTAGCCAGGGAAGCTGAAAAGGGTGCCAGGATAGCCAAAGAAAAAGCCGAGGAGGGTATTGAAGCAATAAGAGAGTTTATCGAAAAGAAAAAAGGCGAATACACCCGCAAAGAGCCTGAATTTCCCGAAGACCTGGATCTCGACAAATAATTAGATTAAAATCACATTTTGATTTTTCTTTTAATCTGAGGGGGAAAATAACTATGCAGTCAGGGTTTGCATTTTTGAAGGCCAGAATCAAGCATCTGGTAATTTTTATTTCTATCACCATGTTACCTCCCCTGGCCTTAAGCCAGAGCGCCATAGACCAGACTTTAACCGAATCCATAGAGCAACTTCTGGCAAAAAACAGGTCGGAGATTATTAAAATCAGGCGATACCTTCATATGAACCCGGAGTTGAGCAACCGCGAATATGAAACGGCAAAGCTCATAGCCAGCAAGCTTGAAGCCCTTGGGCTGGAAGTCAAGAAGGGGGTGGCCGGTACCGGTGTCGTAGGTTTACTTAGAGGCAATCTCCCCGGTCCCACAGTGGCGGTCCGGGCAGATATGGACGCCCTGCCCATCCAGGAGCTGAATAACTTACCTTACCGCTCCCTTGTTCCTGGAGTTATGCATGCCTGCGGGCATGACCTCCACACTTCAATCGCCCTGGGTACAGCAATGATTCTCTCCAGTCTTAAAAGCAACCTCAAAGGAAATGTTAAGTTCATCTTTCAACCGGCTGAGGAAGGTCCTCCCCCTGGTGAGGAGGGTGGGGCTGCACTGATGATTAAAGAAGGTGTTCTGGAAAACCCGCTGGTGCGGGCGATTTTTGCCCTCCACGTCTGGCCTGAGCTGGAAGCTGGTACAGTCGGCTTCGCCTCTGGTTACTTTCTGGCCAGTTCAGACAATTTTTACCTTACTATTAAAGGCCGGAGTGCCCATGGAGCCAGACCTCACGAAGGCATAGATGCAATCCTCTTAGCCGCCGAGGTCATCACCAATCTTCAGACTATAGTCAGCCGGGCACTGGACCCCACCGAAGCAGTAGTTATAACTGTAGGGAAAATTCAGGGCGGAGTTCGCTCCAACATCATTGCTGACACGGTTCAACTGGAAGGTACAGTCCGCACCTTGAACGAAAGAATTCGGGCACAGATACCGGGCCTGATGGAAAAAATCATCAAAGGTCTGACCCAGAGCTATGGGGCAACCTATGAATTTAAGTATGAAAGGCAGCTACCTCCTCTCTACAATCACCCCGATTTTGTCCAGGCCATGCTGCCGGCTTTGCGGAGTGTCCTGGGAGAGAACAGAGTGATCGAAGTTAAACCTCAGATGGTAGCAGAAGATTTCGCCCTTTTTGCCGAAAAAATTCCGGCATTTATGTTTCTCCTCGGAGTTAGAACCCCCGGCCAGCCCTCAGCCGCTCCGCTTCACAGTCCCTATTTCAACCCCGATGAACGAGCCATTCCAGTCGGTATCCGGGCAATGTGTCATCTGGTACTGAATGCTCTGGAGCATCAGGCGGCCCTTAAAACAGTGAGCACACCCAGCGAACTAAAATAGACTCTGACTAAATGGCCGCCCCGCTTTTTCTCCCAACACTCGGTTTTATAGCTGGTGTTACCTCTTCTTTGTTTTGTAACACTGTTTTTTCTCCTTTTTATCTTTTCAGCCTGACCGGTCTGCTGGCCGCAGGCTGGCTGGCCTGGTTCATTAAAAAAGACCGTCTGGCCCTGGTTATAACTCTGGCCGGGTTTTTTGCTCTTGGCTGGACCCTCTCCGCCTGGAAGCTTGACAGCCATCAGCGAAATGAGCTGCGGTCGTTGCCGACCGGAGAATACCTTGATTTCCGCGGCCGGTTGCTAAAATCTCCTGAGCGACGTCAGGACCGCAACCTGCTAACCATCAAGGTTAGCGAAGTGAAGATTAGAGGCCAGTTGCGGAAGATCAATGGTAATCTTCGCCTGACAGTTCCCCATTCCACAACCACCGGGCAACCCCTTGAGCTTCTGGTTGGTGATAAGCTGGAGTTTTCGGCCATCCCCGGTCCGGAAAGAACCTTCAGGAATTTTTTTCCTGATTTTATGCCCCGCTACCTCCGCAGCCAGAGCATTCAAGCTCGAGCCTTCTGCAAAAGTCCTCTCCTCATTAAAAAAGTTGATGACAGGAACCGGACTCTGGTCGGCTTTTTTTCAAAACTAAGAAGGAACCTGCAAAAAAACATAGAAAAAGACTTCAGAGCAGAGAACCTCTCCGGGCTGTCCCGGGAAGGTGCGGTGCTGGAAGCTCTGCTCCTTGGAGAAGACGGCCGGATTGACCCGGAAACCGAACGACAGTTTCAGAAATCAGGTCTTTACCACCTGCTGGCCATCTCCGGAGCCCATGTGGCTGTCATAGCTTTCCTTCTTTATTCACTTTTAGGGCTTTTCCTGCGGAGAAAAAGAACCAAACACCTTATTCTACTGGCCACTCTAATTTTCTATGCTCTACTGGTCGAAGGCCAGCCTTCAGTCTTCAGGGCAGTCATTATGGCCTCAGTTTTTCTAATCGGGAAAATAATCTATGCTGATACTAATCTTCTGAACACCCTCTCGATGTCAGCTTTAATCCTGCTCCTGGTCCACCCTTTTAGCCTGGAAGAGGTGGGCTTTCAGCTGACCTTTCTGGCAACACTCAGTTTGATTCTGTTCTTCGAGCCCATTAAGCGGGCTCTCCCCCGCCTTCCACTTAAAATTTCAGAAATGCTGGCTCTCTCGACAGCAGCTGTGGTTGGAACCATGCCGGTAATAATAAGCAATTTTAATCGAGTTACCTTTGCTTCCCTTTTTCTCACCTTGATAGCGGCTCCACTGGTGGGGCTGATTATGGGCGCGGGCTATGTTTACCTGATCATAAGTTCCATGCTTCCGTCAGCTGGACAAGCCATAGCCTTAGCTCTCAAGGGTCTGGTAAAATTTTTTATTTGGTTGACTGGCGTGCTGGAACCACTATCTTCTCTTTCTTACAGAATTCCTTCCCCGCCTTTAGCGGTGATTCTGGGTTTTTACGGCTTTTTATTTTCGTTCCTTTTAGAGAAAAAATTCCGCTTTCAGCGAATTCTTCAAGCAACTGGATTTCTGGCCTTTTTCTTGATTCTGATAACTTATCCCTTTAAGCCGGTTAAACACGAGCTGACCGTCACTTTTATGGATGTTGGTCAGGGTGATTCTGTGGTGGTGGAGTTTCCTGACAACCGCCTTCTGGTTCTGGACGCTGGTGGCTTTCCCCAGAGCAGCTTCGACCCCGGAGAAAGTCTGGTTTCTCCCTACCTCTGGCACCGGGGTTATAAAAAAATTGATTATCTAATAAGCAGCCATTTTCATATAGACCACGTCGGAGGACTTCCGGCCCTTCTCAGAAATTTTAGGGTTAAAGAGCTCTGGTTGACCGAGAATGATACTGGAAGCCACCTTGAACAAGAACTTCTCAAGCACCTGTCTTCAAAAACCAGAAGGCGGCTGGTTCGCTCCGGTCTTGTGGAAACTCCGGGAAAAGCCCGGATTGAAGTTCTATACCCGGAGGCAGACTCTTTCTCCAAATTCAAGCCAGGCAACGACCGGTCGGCAGTCATAAGATTGGAATCTGGTAGCCTTGCCTTCCTTTTAACTGGAGACATCTCGGAAGAGGTAGAAAGCTTTCTGATAAAAAAAAAGGCAGACTCTCTCCGGGCTGAGGTGCTCAAAGTTCCTCACCACGGAAGCCGGACCTCATCCAGCTGGCCTTTTCTAAAAGTTGCCTCTCCAAGGTGGGCAGTAATCACTGCCGGCCAAAACAATCCTTATCTTCCTTCCGCAGAGGTGCTAACCAGACTGGAAGAAGCTGGAGCTAAGGTGTTCCGGACTGACTTGGACGGCGCCATCCAGTTTGAAAGTTCAGAGCGGGGGCTGATTATCAGAACAGCAGCCAATCTCTCTTCGAAGAAGTCTCAAAAAAGCCCTGAGCCCAAATGAAGCTCCGGTTTTTTACACCAGGTCTCTGGAATTGTTTTATCTTGAGTAGTCCCGGGCTTTTTCTTACTGGCCTGGACAAGAAGCCTTTTAAGAAGCTATAAAAAAGCCCCAAAAGGAAGCTTTTCAGAAGAATTTCATCTTCCGGGAGCATTTCACCTTGCTTGTCGGACTCATCGGAATCGGCCTTTTGAAAAAACCTCCGGTTGACAGTCAGGCCTCCAGAGCATTATTATTAAATTGTTGAGGGATGAAAATGAATAGAAAAATCATAGTTATATTACTGTCTTTAAGCTTTTTCGGAGCGACTTTTCTTCTGGCTCAGGAGCAGAGTCTGGTAGAACTGGCCAAAAAAGAAAAAGAGCGGCGGGAAAGCCTTAAAGGGAAACAGGTTAGAGTCGTAACCAATCAGGATCTGGAAAACCTGACCAAAACCCCGGCCCTGACTTTACCGCCCCAGGAAAGCACCTCAACTGGTTTTGTGGGAGAATTACCCAGCACCAGCGACCGCCCGGTTGTTCACCGGGTAACTGTCGAACCTCCGCGGTCTCAGAACCTTAAAGAGACTGGAACCGAAACATACAGCCAGGATATTTCCGGCAGTACCCTGGAGGAAGCCTGGAAGAAAGCCAAAGAATATGTTGAGTTGCTGACTCTCAAGATGAATGCTTTGTGGGCCGAATTTTACGGGATGCAGGACATGAAATCCCGGGATTATCTTCAGCAGCAGATAAGCGAAACTTATGAAAAGCTGCTAAAAGCCCAGGAAGAAGAAGCTCGCCTGAGGATGGAATACGAAAGCGAGGTCAACCGTAAAAGAAGCGAATCAGCCTCACCCATCTGGATAAGATAATTTTCCCCTGCCTGACTTATGGAACTAATCAGGGCAGAGAGGGAACCTGCCGAAAATAGATTTTCTTAATCCTAAGGCTCACAGCTCTTTCATCGTTCAGAGCTGGATTTATCCGACTTAATTTTATGAATTTATCGCAGGAAATAATCAGCTTTATTTCAGGTTGTTTCGCCGGGTCCGGAACTTCAACCGTATAAATCTTTTGAAATTCTTCTGCTCCAATCTGAAATTCATCCAGCTGACTTCCGTCAATAAAGATTGAGACTGTGTTTTCTTCAAGACTGCTTTCCCCGATTATCATTAACCTGGCAGTTTTCCCCGGATTTTTCAAAAGACAGACAGCCTCGGGTCTCGTCCAGAGTTCATAATCCTGGGGGCCGGTTTCCCTCTGGTTAGAACGGACCATTACCCAGCCATCAAGATAAACTACATCGGGCACTTCTTCCGGACAGGGAAGGATTTTGAGTTTCCGCGATAGAAGTATTAGTGGCTCCCGACTTCCAGCTCCCTCAAGAAGAAGCAAAAGGTTGACTTTGGCCCCTGCGACTTTTTCGGGGTCGAAGCGATTGAGGAAAGAGGGTATGAACAGAAACTTGCTGGCTTCATACACCCGTTCCGGTTGCCAGAGGTCAGGGGGAAAGTCCGGTTTCAATTCCTCTCTGCAGAGGATTTTTCCCTGCCAATCCAGTTCCACCACCAGCCTGGCCCCCTTGTCCAGAGGACTGAAGGCCGGGGTGGTTATGAACTTAGCCTTCAGTTCAGTCACCAAATTGTCGGTTAGAATCCGATCCCCAAATTCCTGATTAATTACCAGACCTTTCAGACCGGATTTTTCGCCACAGGCAATCAGCAGGAAAAAGAGCAGGCTAACCGGTAAAAAAATTTTTAAGACAAACTTATAACTTTTTACCGGGTATCTGTTTCTCATGTATAACCTGCAAAACCGGAAAAATTACTGTCGTGATTATAATGAAATTTCCGGCTGTTGGCAAAACTCAGTCGAACGAATTTAAGGATTCACAAAAGATTTCTTCTTTCATTAACCTGTTACATTTCAACATTCTAAGGCAGCCTATCCTCAAGACCAATCCGGGCTCAAGCCAGTCTGCCTCCGGGCTGGCTTTTGGCCGGCCGGCCCTATGCTCCTAAGGCCTTTAGTGATTAAGTACCGGGTTTAACGAAGAGCCATAAGGCTATTGACAGAGAATTTTTTTTTATTATTCTGAAACTTCAGCCTGACTCCGGTATTTTTAGTTATTTGCCTGAAAACAGACGGCTTACAAAAGCCAGGCCTAAATTGAGATTGAGGCTTTGGGATTTTGAGTTTTTAACTTCAGATACTGAAAAATGGAGAATAGCCATGAAATATCTCTTCAAAAAGCCTGGATTGATTACCTGGGTTTGTCTGCTTTTAACTCCCCTTTTCGGATGGGCCGGACTGGTCACAGAAAATCCCATTTCCAGCGCTCATCAAATTGCCAATCAAGAGTGCCTTTTGGGTAACTGCCAGACCAGCCTGAACTCTTACCAGGAACTTCAGGAAAAAACTGCCGGGCAGCAGAAAACGGAAGAAAAAAAAGAAAAAGAAAATGAGGAGCAGAAATCAACTACTGAAGAGACAAAGCAAGAAGAGGAGCAGGTGACTGAAAAGTCTTCAACGAAGTCTAAAGAAACCGAGAAGAAAAAGAATTTTATTGACTGGCTTAATCCCTGGAAAAAGACTCTGGAACTCAGCTACGTGGTAACCGGAGGAAATACCCTTTCCTCCTCATTCAGCTTCGGTAGCACTCTGACCCGCTCCCCCAATGAAAAGGAAACATACACTCTGAAAACCTTTTTGTTGCGCAGTCATTCAACCAGGGTAGTTAGAAAAGCCATTGGAACCGAAACCAGTTTCACTGTAGAAGAAGAAAAGACCAGGCAGCTTTCGGCTGAAAATTATCTGCTTTCCGGGCAGTATGACCGCCGGGTGACCGGACGCCTGATCACCAACCTGGCTTTTGTCTGGGACCGGAACAAATTTTCTGGTGTCTCCGGCCGAGCCCTGTGGACGGCTGGGGCCGGACTGGTTCTGGCTGACTCAGCCAGAACCAAGATGAGAACTCAGGCCGGAGTCAGCTTCACCGTAAGAAAATACAGTCAACAACCGGTCTCTGCCTTCCTCGGCTTTCGCTACAGCTTCAACTGGGAACAGAAGCTTTTTGACAACGCTTCTTTTTCCACCTCTTTTATCTTTGACGACAACCTGGCTCGAATCAGCGACTGGCGCTACGACTGGAGTCTACATCTGGCCGCTCCCCTCAACAAAAATCTGGCTCTCAAGACCGGTATCCGGATACTCAGAAATCACAAACCCCCGATGATGACTATCCCTCTTTTTTCACCCGAAGGGTACGAAACCGGCATACAAGTTTCGGTCCCGAGGGGCAAGGTGGATAACTTTTTTACCACCACCATTGTATTTAATTTTTAGCTGTGACTATAACATCAGGACAGATTGCGGTTGCAATTCAGGCCGTTATCAAATAAGATTTATTCTAACCAAAATTCACTCAGGGAGCATTAGCAGCCAGGACCATGAAGAAAATCAGCGCTGAAAATAAATCATCTGCCAGAAAACCAGCTTTTGAAAGACCTTCTGGCCGGGCCTACGACGAGCTCCGACCGATTATTTACAAACCAGATTACGTAGATTTTGCCGAGGGCTCAACCTACTTAGAAATGGGCAAAACCAGAGTCCTGGCCACAGCCACCGTAGAAGAAAAAGTACCCCAGTTTCTTAAAGGCAGCGGTTCTGGCTGGATAACGGCCGAATACTCCATGCTGCCCCGCTCTACCGAAACTCGGACTCCAAGAGAAAGAGCCCAGGGCAAAATTTCCGGCCGCACCCAGGAAATCCAGCGGTTAATAGGCAGAGCCCTTAGGGCGACCACTGACCTGACTCTCCTGGGCGAGCGGACCATCATCATAGACTGCGACGTGATTCAAGCTGACGGGGGAACCAGAACGGCTTCGGTCAACGCCGGCTGTATAGCCTTAGCCCTGTGTTTTAAGAAGCTTTTAGACCATGGCCAGCTGGAAACCTTTCCTATGCGCCATCTGGTAGCCGCGGTCAGCGTGGGCCTGGTCCAGGGTCAGAAAATCCTGGACCTTGATTACCAAGAAGACTCTCAGGCTGAAGTTGATATGAACGTCATAGAAACTGACAGCGGGAAGCTGGTTGAGGTTCAGGCAGCGGCTGAAAAGGTGGCTTTTTCCAGGAAAGAACTGACCGAGCTGCTCAAATTAGCAGATAAAGGCATTCAGGAAATACTACAGGCTCAGCGCAGCCTGCTTAAAAAAATTCATCCAGTCTTCATTGCCTACTAACCAGCAGAATAAAAATCCAGAACCCGGCCGCTATTTATCTCCGGGTTGAACTTATTTTATTTCAGTCTCCTGGTCTTATCGCCAGTTATGTTCGTTTAACCTGAAACCCTTCCGCCGGAAAAGGTCCAGACAGACCTCAACCACCTTTTCATCGTAAAGGCTGCCCTTGTTGACTTCAATTTCAGCCAGAGCTTCCTCAAGGGTATGAGCCTCACGATAAGGTCTGAATGTAGACATAGCTTCAACCACATCAGCCACAGCCAGAATCCTGGCTTCAATCAGGATTTGCTCGCCCTGTAAACCCCGTGGGTAACCAGACCCGTCCATTCTCTCATGGTGCTGGTAGATTATTTCAGCTACGGGCCAGGGTAAATCTATGTCCTTGAGAAGTTCATAGCCGAGGACCGGATGGTTTTTTATCAGTCCCCACTCGCTCTCATTTAGATAACCGGGCTTACTCAGAATTTCAGAAGGGACGATGATTTTGCCAATATCATGAATCTGAGCGGCCAGCCGGATGGTGTCAATTTGCTCGGGTAATAGCTTCATTTCTGTAGCAATAGCTCTGGCCAGTTCAGCTACCCGTTTCTGATGGCCCGCGGTGTAGGGGTCTTTAATATCCACAATTTTGTTAAGAATAGTTATCGTAGCGCCAAAGGCTTTTCTTAGTTTTGAAAGCGTTTCGTTGAGTCTGTTTTCAACTTTCTTTCGCTCGGTAATATCGTGGGTCAGGACTATTTCAGCAATCTTTCCTTCATACTCAATAAAGTTAAACTCAACCTCAACTTCAACCACCTGGCCGTTTTTGTGAAGAAGAGAAAATTCCAATTTTCTGGAAAGTGCAGGATTTTGCAGCCGCTCCTGGTAGAGGCTAATGATTTTTTCTTTTGCCTCTTCGGGTAAATATCCAGCGATTGACGTTTCTAAAACTTCCTCGGGGCTGTAGCCAAAAGTGTCAAACACTGCCGGACTGGCAAACTTGATGATTCCATTCTGGACAATAAACACCGGGGTCCGGGCCTGTTTGATGAGGCTGGAAAGAATCCTTTCCTTTTCCTGCAGACGGCTTTGCGATTCAATAAGTTCACTAATATCGTGGGTCACTCCTATTATTCTCTTATCCTTACCTTCAGTCGAATTCAACCGAAGATGAGCAGTTCGACCGGTGCAGCTTTCAACCTCCACCGGTCCAAAGACGCTTGAATTCTGGTTTTTAAGAGCTTTTCTCCACCATTCTCTAAGACCTTCTTTTTCCTCAGGCTGAACCATCAACTCAATAAATTCCGGGGCAGAGACTGAAGCCATTTCTGCTTCTTCAAGACCGACCAGCAGAGTAAAAGCCTCATTGCAGTATTCAAATCGGTTCCCATTAATTACAAAGATACCATCTTTTGATTTTTCCACCAGAAGCTCGCATAAATCTTCTTTTAGTTTAAAAAGAATTTTTTTTCTATCCATGGTATTTTTGTTTGAGGCCTGGAGCTTATATCTATTAGACGATCTCCTTAGCCCGTTTTCCTGAAGGCCTTTTATCAAGTTTCAAAAATAACTGATAAAAAAACCTAAACGCTTCCTTAATCTTTAATCTTATAAAGCAACTCCTTTATTCATGTCAAGGAAAATATAAGGTATAAAGAAAATTAAATCTGATATCAAAATTGATAAATTATTAAATCTTTCTCGTAATAAAAAATCTAAGGTGGTTGATTTGCCGCTCGCTTAAAGCCTGAGGATGAAACCACTGTCTTAATTTATGGTATGACTCAGGTTCATTTTCTATCCTTAAAACCTCTTTCCGGAAAGTTGGAGTCCGAAAAAGACCAGAATGGTTAGAATGGTCAGGACAAAAGTGACGCTTATGGATTCCTCAGATTGCAGCTTGTAGCGAGCCAGAATGGCTCCGGCGATGATGGCTGGAGGCATAGAAGCCTCTATTAAAACCGAAAGAAAAATTGTTCTTTCGGCTGAACTCAGGGCCAAAATTATAAGCAAAGCCGGTATGACCATTCTTAAAATAGCTACCTCAGCGAGCCTTCTCAACTCAAAGTGCCTCAGCGAGGTTCTGGTTCCAAAATATATTAACATTAGCGGTAAAGACCACCAGCCCACAGAAATAAGAGCCGAAGTGAAGCCCTCCGGCAGTCTGAGGCCAATTAAAACAAGGGCTGCAGCCAGTAGGTTAGCCACTACCGGCGGATACCTTAAACTCTGCCCCAGGGCCTGAGCCGGGGAAGCGCCGGCCCGGTGGCGCCTATTGATGAGAAAAATTGACAGCGGCAGAACCAGCATGAAGTTAACCTGCGAAAAAATAACGGCCGGGGTCAGGTCAGACAGGAAAAGCCCGACCAGAGGAAACCCCAAGGCTGCCGTGTTGGGGAAGACGGCCAGGACAGTCAGGGCAGTGGCCCAGTCAGCCTCCTTACGAAGAAACAGCCGCCAATAAATCAGAGAAGAAATCAGGTTCAAGGCAATGACTGCCAGAACGAACAGGAGCACTATTCGAACTGAAAGGAGGTAGCTCAGGTCCTTACTGGCCACCGAACCAAAGACAAAGAAAGTCAGAAGAAGATCATTGGCCAGAAAACCAAGTATTTCAAAAAGTCGGGGCCGGTCATATATCTGACGCAGCAGATAACCAGTTATTATCAACAAAAAAATGGTCAGAACGCTCATCCTAAATGCCTTTCCCGGCTTAAACCGGCTTCCTTCCTCTAAAATCCAGTCATTGGAGGTGGTCTATAGGATAGCTGACCTAAAGGAATTTAACAACCAGTAAGAACAGTACACGGTGGTTAAGGGGTTGAAAGCCCGGTTTTTTCTCTTTTTCCCGGCCTTATTCAGAAATCATCTTCTTGAACGCCAGGCCCAACCTAAAAGAAAATTAAGCTTGACTTTAATTAAGGGAAGAATTAATATCTTTCCTTGATAAAGAAGACCCTTCAGAGCAGCCTGAAAAAGGAAATTTAAAGAGGATGAGCGAGAAGAATTTTCTTTCTTTTTTCCACACCATTAAGTCTGTTTTACTTAATTCCCCCAATTTAATTATAAAAACATCATAATTTGAGGGAGGTCATCATGCCATTAACTACCTGGCTTATTATCATCGGGGCAGGCATTGTTTTTCTGGGCCTGGTCAGCCTGCTCCTGGCTGTGCAATACCGGAAAGTGGGACCTAACGAGGTTCTTATCATCGCTGGCGGTCGGAAGAGAACAGTTACCCTCCCTGATGGCACAAAGATGAAGGTTGGCTATAGATACAAGCTGGGCGGAGGTACTTTTGTCTGGCCATTTGTGGAAAAGGTTTATGCCCTACCACTTGAAGTTATCACTATCAATATAAAAACCCCAGAAGTTCTGACCCACGGCGGGATTCCCATACTGGCTGAGGCTTCAGCTCAAGTTAAGGTGGATTCTACTGAGCAGGCCATCAGACTGGCAGCCGAGCAATTCCTGGGCACCGGCAAAGAAGGAATCCGTGACGTGGCCACCAATGTTCTGGAAGGCAAAGTGCGAGAAGTTATAGGAACCATGACAGTGGAAGAGATTTACCGGGGCCGCCAGGAATTCTCCCGTCGGGTGGTGGCCGCGGCCCGGGAAGATCTTGGCCGCATGGGGTTAGTTATCCTGTCATTTTCTCTTAAGGATATAAGCGATACCCAGGGTTACATCGATGCCCTCAGTAAACCGGTCATTGCTGCGGCCAAGAGAGATGCGGCCATCGCTCAGGCCGAAACTGAAAAAGAAGCCATCATCAAATCTTCTCAGGCCAGAAAAGAGGCGGAAGTGGCCAGGCTGCAGGCCGAAGCTCAGATAGCCAGGGCTCAGTGGGAAAATGAGGCTAAGAAGGCTGAATCCCAGACCTTTGTCAATCAGAAGAAAGCCCAGGCCGATTTCTCCTATGAGTTGGAAAGAAACAAACTAGCTCAGGAAATAAAGAAGGAAGAAGCTAAGGTCAAACAGATTGAAAAGGAAGAAGCCATCAAGATTGAAGAGCTGGAAATCCGCCGCAAGGAAAAAGAACTGGAGGCTAATGTCCTCAAGCCGGCTGATGCCCGCAAGTATCAAATCAAAGCTGAAGCTGAGGCTGAAGAAGTCAGGCTGAGGTCCGAAGGAAAAGGAAAGGCTGAGGCCCTGAGACTGGAAGCTGAAGCCAGGGCTGAAGAAATCAGGCTGCGTGGCCTGGCTGAAGCCGAAGCCATGATGAAGAAAGCTCAGGCCTGGGAAAGATACAACGAAGCGGCTCTGCTGGAAACCTTTATCCAGGTTCTTCCCGAACTGGCTAAAGCTATTGCTGAGCCATTATCCAGGGTGGATAAGATTGTCATCATCGGTGGCGAAAAAGGGTTGGGTACCAATCAGATAACCGGCCAGATAACCCAAATTATGGCCCAGATGCCGGAAATTCTTAAGACTCTAACGGGCGCTGACCTGAGCAAATTCCTGCGGGATAAGCTGGGCAACGCAGCCGAAAAAGCTTCCGAGTCTGCGGAAAAGAAAACCGAGAAGAAATAATTACTGGATAAAGCAGGAAAGCCATGGTTTCAGAAAGAGTAACCAAAATAGGGGCTTCTCCCACCTTAAAGATTGCGGCCAAAGCCAAGGCTATGAAGGCCGAAGGCATTGACGTAGTGGATTTGAGTGTGGGGGAACCAGATTTTCCGACACCGGATAATGTCAAAGCTGCCGGCATAAAAGCCATAGAGCAGAATTTCACCAAGTACACCGAAAACGATGGGATTCCAGAATTAAGAAAGGCCGTCTGCAAAAGGCTGAAAGAAGATTACGGGCTGGATTATAAACCAAACGAAGTTCTGGTCTCCAGTGGCGCCAAGAATTCCCTCTTTAATCTGGTTCAGGCTATTGTCAATGAAGGTGATGAGGTTATCATCCCGGCTCCTTACTGGGTTACCTATCCGGAGTGCGTCAATCTGGCCAAGGGCAAACCAGTTATCGTGGAAACGAGGGAAGAAGACGGCTTTCTGCTGACTCCGGAAAAGCTACGGGCAGCCATCTCGCCTTCAACCCGGGCCTTAATCTTAAACAATCCCAGTAACCCGACCGGCGCCACCTATAGCCGGCAGCAGTTAGAAGCTCTGGCTGAAGTCATCAGGAAAGAAGACATCTATATCATTGCTGACGAGATTTACAGCCGCCTGGTTTACGATGGCTTCCAGTTTGTCAGTTTCGCTGCCCTCGGCGAGGACATTAAGAAAAAGACAATTATCATCACCGGTGTTTCCAAGAGCTATTCCATGACCGGCTGGAGAATCGGGTTTGCGGTGGGGCCGGCCGAGATTATAAGCGCCATGTCCAAGATTCAGAGCCATACCACCTCAAACGCCTGCTCCATTTCGCAAAAAGCGAGTGTGGAAGCTCTGGATGGACCGCAGTATGAAGTGAACCGCATGGTGGCTGAGTTCCAGAGGCGGCGGAATTATGTGCTGATGAGACTGCAGCAGATTCCCGGCATCTCCTGCTTCAAGCCGCAGGGGGCTTTCTACCTTTTCCCGAATGTTAGCTCTTATTACGGAAAAGAATCAGGCGGAATTCAGATCAGAAACTCCTACGGACTGGCCTACTATCTGCTAAAAGAAGCCCGGGTTGCCATCGTGCCCGGCGATGCTTTCGGTGCTGATGATTACATAAGAATTTCCTATGCCACTTCCATGGCCAATCTGGAAAAAGGAATGGACCGGATAGCCGAGGCTATGGGCAAGCTGAAAACGGCCAGGAAGGTCAAGAAAATCTATCTACAGAATTATGTGACGCGAGTGAAGAAACCGGTTCCGGTGGAAGTGGTGGCTGAGACCAAGCGGCGCGATGCTCTGGTGGCTGAAATGGAAAGCTATCTTGGCTACGAGAATTACTACGAGTGGAATGCTAACATTAACGGCACGATTGTCCAGCTGCGGACCAACGTCGGACATCTTTACGACTTCTGGGTAGAAAACTGGTTTCCTGGTCAGATTGAAGCCGGTCTTGAGCCCCATGCGGTTATATATGCCGTGGATAATGTCCCGGGCAGAGAGCCAAGGGCTTATTATCATCCGGAAACCCGGACCGGGGTTCTGGTTAACAGTGACCTTTATGGTTCTCTTCGTAAGCTGGCTCTGGGGATGGTACTGGATTCTCAGGAGCACTTAGGGATAAATGCGGTGCGAGGAATGTCGGTGGCTTTAGATGGAAACAGCCTGGTACTGGTCGGACAGCCGGGAACGAAAAAAACCGAGTTCTTCTTCGAACTGCTTAAGAAGCCGAAAGTCCAGGCTCAGAGCAACGAGATTGTCTTTATAAGGTTTTCTGGAAGCAAGGTGGTGGCTGATAGCGTTGAAAGAAAATTTTACATCCCTACCAATAGCGTGGAACTTTACGAGCGGCTGGCTAAGCTTTTTGACCACAGCAAGTGCGAGAACGTAGTTACAAAACGCGAAGACTGCACTGACCGCACCTGTCCACTTCAAGATGAATGCCGCCTGGATAAAGGAGCACCTTACTGCTTCAGAGCCTCGGCTGAAGCTCACGCTATGCTGGACCCGACCTGGGTAGCCGGACCACAGAGTTATGCCAGGAGGACAAACCTCAAGTGTCTGGTTATTTTGCGAAATGACCAGGTCTCGCCGGCCGTAGTGGAGTTAAAAAAAGACGAGGCCCTGAGAATTCTGGAAAGCGGTGAACCTTCAGGAGCAGTAAAATCAATCCAGGCAAAAACTCAGCCGTTCTTCAACCCCTACCTTCTTTGGCTAAACGAAGACAAGCTGGCCCTGCAGAGGATGTTCTTCAGCCGGCTTTTAGACCAGGTCAAGTGCTATCTGGTGAACAGCGGTGCAGCTAAAATTGAAGACCTTCTCCGCCTCCTCTAAAATGGGGACAAAACCTATATTTCCTATTTTTTTTCTCTGAAAACCAAGCCACTGAAAATGGCGAGACAAATTATATTTCCTATTTTTATTGGCTAATTTCGTAAAACTTAGGTAAAAATAAAAACTGCTAACTTTCGGACAGGAATATTAATTAGTTTTGCTGGCGGGTCTGTCTTTTTTTCGATGGGAAAATGACGGGTAACAGGTAAAACGCAGGGTGCTTTCTAATCTTGCTTTTTCAAAGTCCACCACGGGTTGGTTTAACTCTATTGCTTTATCTTTATTTGAATGGTTATAAGAGGGCCCACCAGCTAACCAGCCTGTTTTCTTTCTTTTTCCCCCTTAAGACAGGTCCGGTTACTCCCCCATAGCAATTGGCCTCAGTGGCCTTGATACCTAAATCGGTGCTACCCTGACAACCGGCACAAAACTGGTCTCAACCTTCATATTTCTTTTTTTTTTAAAAAACCAAAAGCAGAGTGTCCTTCCTGTCCGATAATTTATTAAAAAGAGTTTCTTACACCGCCGCGCCTTCTACCGCTTCAATTTAATTTTGTTGCTTGAACGTTTAACTCAATAAATAGGCCAGCGACGGGCAATAAAGCCATCACGTATTTCCCGCCAGCTCCCGAGTACCTCATCGGCAATTTTTCTGATTTTATCCCGGACCATGCTGGCCTCTACACCCCAAAGTTCAACATTGACGGCCTGCGGCTCGGTAATGGGCTCGTTTATTGAGCTAACCATGTAAACATAAGTCTGCTTCACTTCAGGGAAAGTCTGAACAATTCGCTCGGCGATCAACTGACTCATAATGCTGTAAATTTTACCCACGTGACTGACCGGATTTTTACCGGCCACTGCTTCCAGACTCATAGGACGATAAGGCGTAATCAAACCGTTGGCTCTATTGCCACGGCCGACCTGGCCATCATCTCCGGCTTCGGCGCTTGTTCCGGTAACAGTCAGGTAAACCGAATTTTCGGTATCAGCGTGGTTTAAAACCACACTGACCTTACGCCTGGTCAATCGGGGAACAAATTCTTCCAGTAAGAAGCGGGTAATTTCCCTCTTCATCTCTTCATACTGCTGGCGCCCGAGCACCTCCTTGTCCACAAAAGCGGCAGCTATGGTCAGGGTAATTTCATCATACTTCCTTACACCCATAACCTTTATATCTTCACCGAGAGCCGGAAATTTCCGCTTGCCTTCAGGGCTGTTAAGAAAATATTCAGTTTCCCTGACTAATCTTTCCAGATCACTCAGCGGGGCATAGCCAACAGCCAGGGAAGTATCGTTAGCTCTGGGAGGTTGATCATCATCAGCAAAGATATTGACCAGGTCATCGCTTCCTGGCCTGACGAGAAGAGAGACCTCAAGATGTTCTTCCCGGAAATTTCGAACCTGGCTCATCAACCAGCCTTTAATTCTATTTTCGAGCTTGTGGCGGTCGAAAAGGATTTCATTTTCTATTTTTTCGGCTGCCCGTCCGACAATATAAACCTTAATTGGTTCGGTCACCCTGCCACCGCCAAAGTCAGCCCTGGAGCTTCCACCAACCAGGACTGCCTTATCAACATTGTGGTGAAGAATGCGGCCTCTTTTTTGGCGATAAATTTCCGAAAGGGCAATAGAGAGCTCTTCGGCCGCCCCATCGCAAAGTGAATCCGGATGGCCCTTGCCCTTACGTTCCACAATTTCTACTGGCATTTCGTCAGCCAGAAAATCCCGCCCTTCTCTTGCTTCAAAATAGTATCTGGACATCTTTACCTCCATAAATGTGGCGAAATTTCTGGAACGGCTACCTGGATGGGATGATTTCGAGTGGATAAAGTTAACTTTCTGAGTGGAACATCTCCCACCGCGGTCTCCGCTCCACAACTTCTGGCGAGGCGCCTCTCTTCTACTGGAGAGGAGCGGGACCTGGTGGCGATGCTCGCTTTCGCCCCACTCCTCTCATCTTTCGTTCCGGGCACAACCGCGCCGGGAACTCAACGCTTTTGGCACCTTGCTTAATTTAATCTCAAGCAGGTTGCCGGGCTTCATCGGGCGCGTCAACCCTCTGCCTCTCTGGATGAGAGGATGAGAACGCCAGCGCCACGCTAATTATAGAACAACAAATAAATTTCAACAATATTTTCGGCAAAATTTTTTTTATTTTTTAGGCTCATCAGGCTATTTTGTGGGTAAAATTAGAGATTCCTGCTTCCTCAAACCTAAGTTGAATCTTGGCCAACTCATCGGAAATGAAGCCAATTGAATAAATATCAACAAAATACAGAACCTTCCTCTCCGACCATCTTTTAAAACCCTCATCGTTGAGTCTATTATTGGCTCCTTGAGAGTTATGATTCTCCGAGTTTACCCTTTTAAAAGTCAGAAGGACCATTTTTTAATTTTTCCTCTCTCATTTTACAGGCCCGGGTAAATAGGTAATCTCTTATCAAGACCTGAAACTAACCTGGCTTTAATAATCCCAAACCATTCGCTCCACAAAA
>Ga0209017_10000045_pt1 | contig 109794 bp, 81 predicted proteins | sample YNPBryunderm2012_FD_185812 | JGI IMG/M metagenome (GOLD analysis project Ga0209017, IMG submission 185812) | Anoxygenic and chlorotrophic microbial mat microbial communities from Yellowstone National Park, USA - YNP Bryant MS undermat 2012... ... | reverse complement strand
GAAGGCACAAAAAGGCGACAAAAGTTTTACCCGTGCCCGTCGGTAAAACCACGACACCGCGGCCCCCGGATTTCCACCACGCTTGAACCGCCTCACGCTGATGAGGATGTGGCACCCGGGAATCGGTCAGTGTCCAGCCGGTCGGCTTATTGTCCCATGTTCGTGCCGAATCCACATACGGAATTTTCTCGCGGACCAGATATTCCACAATGGCACGGTAATGCCGACCCTGGGCACGATACACTGATGTCCGCGCGTCAAACAGGACTCCCGGCAAGCAACCGAAGTCAAATCCCGCTGGTCCACCCCGGACAATCACCGTCCCGGAATCATAATCCAATTGAATCGGAGAATCGACCATGATGCGATAATTATGATATGCCATGGTCCGCATGCCTAGCGAACATCTCCAGAACTCTGTCATCCCAGCCGGATTCCACCACCAAGAAACTTCCACGCCGGGCGGTTGACACCAAGCAGCCTCGCCGATACGGTTGACATGACACCAATCATGATTTAATCCGAATCGCCGTGCTGAGAGCGGGAGCGGAAAATGCCGAGTTCCCCGAATCATCCGACCAGCACGCTGAACGATCCGACACAAAGCACAGTGACGGCGGCATTGTTGCGTTTGCAACATCATAAGGGCTGGATTTCCAACGCCGATCTTGCTGAACTCGCGGCGGAGCTTGAGGTTCCGCTTTATATGTTGGAAGAAGTGGTCAGCTTTTTCCCGCATTTTCGCCGGTCGCCGCCACCCCTGATCGAACTGCAAGTTTGCCGGGATCTGTCTTGCCATCTGGCGGGATCAAATGAATTGGTCCGTAAGCTGCAATACAAATACCAGAATGACCCCTCTGTGGCCATCCGTCCGGTTTCGTGTCTGGGTCGTTGCGACAAACCCCCGGCAGCGTGTCTGAGTCGCTTCGCCTCTGCCCATGGCGGTAAACCCGAGGACGACATCATCGACTATTATTACCGCAGTCGCGACGGCCGTTTTCTCGTCAATGCGGTCACACGACTCAAATCGGGCGAGCCACCGCCGCCACCTGACCTCGATGCTAATGATCCCCCCACGATGCCGCTGTGGAACATTGATGTTTATCGCGGCAAACCTACTTACGATGCCGCTGCTCGCTTGTTGAAGCAGATTCGTTTAGCGGATAACCCCGAGGAAGCCCGGGCCAAACTCGATCTGATTCCGAAACTGGAACTGGCGAATTTGCGCGGCATGGGAGGAGCAGGAGCCCCAGCCGCGAAAAAATGGAACGATGTTCGCCAAGCCCCGGGCTCCGTCAAATACATCGTCTGCAATGCCGATGAAAGCGAGCCCGGCACCTTCAAAGACCGGGAACTGCTGTTGCGAACTCCCTGGCTCATCATCGAAGGCATGATCCTTGCCGGAATCGTCACGGGTGCCAGTCGCGGTTACATCTATCTTCGCCACGAATATCCCGAACAAGCCGCCGCACTGCGGGCTGCCATCGCTGATGCTGAACGGCAAGGTGTTTGCGGCACTAACATCGGCCGCACCGGCATCGATTTCCCGATCTCGCTCTTCATCAGCCCCGGTGGCTACATCTGCGGTGAACAAAGTGCCCTCATTGAAGCCATGGAAGGTAAACGCGCGCAACCCAGAAACCGGCCCCCCGAACTCGCGACCAACGGCCTTTTTGACAAACCGACGCTGGTCAACAACGTTGAAACCTTCGCCTGGGTTCCGGGCATCGCTTTAAACACCGTCCTCAGTAAAGATCATCCGGAATCGCAAGTTAACTGGTACGGGAATTTCGCCAAGAATTATCCCAAAAAAATCAAACAACCGGATGGCAGCGACAAGATCGAATACGGTGGGATCCGCTTTTTCTCGATCTCGGGCGATGTGGTTCGGCCAGGCGTTTATGAAATCCCGATCGGGGCCCCGCTCCGAGTGCTGATTGAGGCAGCCGGCGGTGTCATCGGCGGCATCGAACAACTCAAAGCAATCGCCACGTCCGGACCGTCCGGTGGCTTTTTGCCCCGAATCCTCCGCGACAGTAAAAACCCGGAGATTTCCCAGGACCTTCTTGAGGTTCCCCTGGATATCGATGAATTTCGCCGCTTCGGTGCCATGCTCGGTGCCGGGCTCGTCGTCTACTCCGCCCAGCGAAATCTCCTTGATCAGGCAGTCAACGCCACGGAATTTTTCCGCAACGAGTCCTGCGGCAAATGCGTGCCCTGCCGCATCGGCTCGCAGAAACTCGTTGACATCGGTTTACGAATTCGCCGTGGTGAAATGGGGAAAACCGAATTCATCGAACAAAAACTCGCGGTCCGGGAACTCGACCGCACCCTGGAATTAACCTCGATCTGCGGCCTGGGCCAAGTGGCAGCCAAGCCACTCGCCAGTGTCTTGCAGTTCTTTGAAGCGGATGTCAAAGGCTACATGTTTGATGCGACACTCATTCATCCCGTCACGGGCTAACGATGGCCTGAGCTCACGGCAGTCCCACGCGAGTTGAGAATTATCGTCGGACGCGTCGTTCAACTTCGAATCGAACCCAGAGCATTTGTCGCCACCGCGATTCCTCCACGGGAGCAATGTTCGAGCATGGCCGAGAAGTTTGTGGATGCCAATTCGCTTGGCGATGAAACAATGATCATCACCCTCCGACCCGAGGGAGCCGAAGACAGTGCCCTCCGGGATTCCCTGGTCGATGAAGAATCGCTTTTCGCTCGAGATCCGTTCGGCAAACTGATCCGCGTCGATCGCCCGACGGAAGTTGATCTTGCCAAGAAGGTCCGGATCAAGATTGATGGCTCTGACTGGTTCGAAGTTCCGAAAGCCGTTCCGGCAACCGATGCTCAGGGGAATATCCGTTATCACCCGGACGGCACCACCGTGGTGCGGGCAACAACCATCTACGATGCCGCCAAGCGAAGCAAAGCCCCGATCCCCGGGAAAACCCGCATCCCGGTTCTCTGCCATCAAGATCATCAGACCCCCGTGGCTGTCTGCCGAGCCTGTGTGGTGCAGATCGTCAGCGTCGATCCCCGAGATCCAACCAAGAAGAAAGAGCAGAGAAAACTCCTTCCCGCCTGCCAGCATCGCGTCGAGGACGGGATGGAAGTTCACACACTCTGGTCGCCAGAAGCCAAGTTCCGCAAGACCGTGCGGTCCGCCGTCCAAACACTCTACGAACTCCTTGCCGGCGATCATTACCACAAAGACCGCGACCAGTTGCTTCGCCACCGCGACCGAAAATATCACAACGAGCTTGAGGATTTGGCCGACACCTTGCGTGCCAGCTGGCTGGCTTTTCCTGGGGACGCGCATCTGCCCCGTGAGCAAGCCGATCGCGACCGCATCCTCACCATCGCTCACGATGGCCGGCCGATCGCCACGCCGCGGTTTCCGGTCAAACCGCCGAACCCCGAATTCCTGGTCGGCTGGGTCGAAGGCCTGATTGATAGTTCCCAGGTTGATCTCCACACGGTCAGCGATCTTGATGGGGAACAGATCATTTCTGCCCCGCCGTTCGTCGTCGACCACAACAACTGCATTCTCTGCGATCGGTGCATCCGCGCTTGCGGAGAGGTCAAACCGTTCCACGTTATCGGCCGCTCCGGCAAAGGTGCTTCCACCCAGATTGCCTTCGATGTTCGTGGCTTACCGATGGCGGAATCGAGTTGCCGGGCCTGCGGGGAGTGTATGACCGCTTGCCCCACCGGAGCAATCAGCTTCCAGTACCGCGTCATGGACGCCAGCCCGAAACGCTTGGCCGAGGTTCTCGACCGCTCGGCCAGTGTGGTCGAAGCGGATGAGTTGCTTCGCCACCCCCTCTTCGCCCGAATGAGCAAAGCCTTTCTCGAGTGGAACCGCGGTGCCGTGCGGCGGCGAAAAGTCCAAGCCGGCGACCTGATTGCTCAGGAAGGGGAATACGGAACCACCGCGTTCATCATCGAAGACGGGTATGTTGCGGTTTGCCGCAGCGCCGCAACATCTCCACCATATCTACCGCATTCTGAAAAACCCGAAGTCGCCGCCGGGCTAGCTCGGCTGAAAGCAAGCCACGGACCAGTATTATTTATTCAAGGCCCCGATCCTAACGAACCGGTCGGGGAGATGGCACCCATGTCCCATGCTCGCCGAAATGCTTCCCTCGTCGCTGTCACCACTGGCTCCATTCTCGAAATCGATCGGAACGTCTTGTTCGTCCTCCTCCGCGATCCGAAAAACCGGGAAAAGCTCGATAATCTCTACGCGCAACGAGCACTGTACGACATCCTGCCGCGTCTCGCCCAAGGAACGGGTGTCTTTCGCTGCCTCACGGCCGACGAAATGAAAACTCTTACCGGGCATATCGCTCCTGCGGCGCAACTGGTCCGGACACAACCCAATTATGTCATCTTCAAGGAAGGCGAACCGGCCGATGAGTTTTATCTGATCCGGCTCGGTTTCGTCGGACTTGCGTCCTCACGGACAGCGGGCTGGATCCGGACACCCTTAAAACAAGGCGATTGTTTTGGCGAAATCGCATTCCTGACCAAGATCTGGCCGGCGGACGATCCGCGCCTGCCCCCGCATGTCCTCCCCGGTGTTCGCACAGCGACTTGCATCGCCCTGGACCACGCCGAATTGATCCGCGTGCCGGGCAACGTGTTCTCCGCCTTTCTAAAGCGCCGCGAAAATGCCGCGATTTTTACCAAGCTCCGGGATCAGTGCCTCCGTATCCTCGAAGGAAAGGTCTGAAATGACCGACGACCTGACCGGCCGTTACATCGACCTCGGACTCTATCAAGGCCAGGAACTGCTGGTGCTGGACCTGGAAAAATGCACCCGTTGCGATGAATGCGTCAAGGCGTGTGCCGATTCACACGACGGCGTCACTCGTGTCGTTCGTGACGGCCCCCGTTTCGGGCACTTCCTGGTGGCAATTTCCTGCCGGAGTTGCCACGACCCGTACTGCCTGACCGGTTGCCCCGTCGATGCGATCCACCGTGAAGGCTTCACCCTCGAAATTCGCATCGATGATCATTGCATCGGTTGCGGACTTTGTGCACATAACTGCCCCTACGGAAGCATCCACATGGTGGTCCACGACGATAACGGCCACATTCGCGAACTACCCCGCCACGAGTGGCCCAGCCGGGAATCGGCGCTTGCCGCCGCCGCGATCAGCACGCCAGATTCGGCATCCCAGAAGACGGCATCCCAGAATACCGATAGCCCAGTCCGCAAAGCTCGGATGCTGGCCGTGAACTGTGATCTGTGTAGCGGCTCGCTTACCGGACCCCGCTGCGTTTATGCCTGTCCCCACGATGCCGCTCATCGCCTTCCCGGAGAACGAATCCTGGAACTCGCTCAACAACGCCGGATGCCGCTGCATGAAGATCGCATACTTCATCGACTCTGGCGATTGCTTAAGGGTAACCCCCTCGGCGAATAATCCGGCTGACACGTTCGCCCGGCGAATCGTCATCTTGGGAACAGCTTCAATGATGGTCCCCGCGGCATCGCCAATTGCCCCGTAATCTCATGATGGACTCGGCCGCGACGATCCGTTATCCTGAAGTTACTTGTCCTGCGGAAGCAGGTTGAACATCACCGCGGACATTGCCGCAATTCTTGCGGAGCCGTCGTAATCGTGTGCCGATACCGGATCAGCCGTGGAACGATCGGCGGGTTTGTGAGCCAGATATGCGGGCCAGCTAAGCGACAATCCGGCGGCAGCTCAGAATTGCTGAAGGTTCCCCAAGAACCGCGGTGCCCCGCCATGATCGACCTGCCGAAATCCATCCGAGCGATGCCATGACACGGACTCACCTTCGTTCACTTTTTGTCATTCCCCTTGTGATGGTGCTCAGCCATCATCTTCCCGCCGCTGATGGTGTGATTAACTTTAATCGAGATATCCGCCCAATTTTATCGAACAACTGTTTTGCTTGTCACGGACCCGATGAAAAGTCGCAAAAAGCCGGGCTACGCCTGGATACCCGAGCGGAAGCCGTCAGCAGCGGCGCAATCGTTCCTGGACAACCCGAGGCCAGCGAACTGCTTCGGCGTGTGCTCAGCAACGATCCCGCCGAGCGGATGCCGCCCCTCAAGACGGGGAAGAATCTGACCCTCGCCGAGAAAGAGACCCTCAAGCGATGGATCGCTCAGGGTGCCCCCTATGCTCTGCACTGGTCGTATGTCAAGCCGGTTCGACCTCAACTGCCCGCAGGGGGGCATTCGCCGACGGTAAGTGTGCGGAACCCGATCGATCGGTTCATCGCCGCTCGTCTGGCACAGGAAGGCCTCACGCTGCAACCCGAGGCCGACCGCTACACACTCGCCCGCCGCGTTGCCCTCGATCTGACCGGCCTGCCGCCGACCGCATCGGAACTCGCCACGTTTCTGGATGATCGCTCTCCAGGTGCCTACGAACGGTACGTCGATCACCTGCTGGCCAAGCCGGCGTTCGGCGAACACTGGGCCCGGATGTGGCTCGATCTGGCCCGGTATGCCGACAGTGCCGGCTACGCCGACGATCCGCCGCGAACCATCTGGGCCTTCCGCGATTATGTCATTCGCAGCTTCAATCAGAATAAACCGTTCGACCAGTTCACCATCGAGCAACTCGCGGGCGACCTGCTGCCAAATCCGACCGAAGAGCAACTCGTGGCCACCGCATTCCACCGCAACACCTTAACGAATAACGAGGGTGGCACGAACGATGAAGAATTCCGGAACGTCGCCGTGGTTGACCGGGTCAACACCACGATGACCGTCTGGATGGGGACAAGCATCGCCTGTGCTCAGTGCCACTCGCACAAGTACGACCCGATCACGCAACGGGAATATTTCCAGTTGTTCGCCTTCTTCAATAACACCGCCGATGCCGACCGCTCGGACGAGAGCCCGCTGTTGTCCGTGGGCGATACCCCGGAAAAACAAGCGAAACGAGCGGAAATCGCGCAAAAGGCCTCCGCCCTGGAAAGCCTCAGTAATTATCATGAAGCCCGGATCCAAGCCACGCTCAAAGTACAAGCCGAACAGATTCGCAAGCAACTCGCACACTATCAGCCCGAGACAACGGTGCCGATCTTCCGCGAACTGCAAGGGAATGCCCGGCGAATCACCCGCATTCAACGCCGTGGCAACTTCCTGGATACCGCCGAGGAAGTCAGCGAAGGGGTTCCCGCCATCTTCCCGCCCTTGCCCCCGGATGCCCCCCGCAATCGCCTCGGCCTGGCCAGATGGCTCGTCTCTGGGGATAATCCCCTTACCGCCCGCGTCACCGTCAACCGATTCTGGGAACAGATCTTCGGAGTCGGCCTGGTTCCCACCTCCGAGGAGTTCGGCTCGCAGGGTGAATTACCCGCTCATCCGGAACTCCTGGATTGGCTCGCCGTCGAATTCGTCGAATCTGGCTGGGACATCAAGAAACTGCTGAAATTGCTAGTCACCTCCGCTTCGTATCGTCAATCATCACAGGTCACCCCGGAGCGGCTGGCGAAGGATCCGGATAATTTGCTACTCTCCCGCGGTCCTCGTTTCCGCTTGTCAGCCGAGATGGTCCGCGACCAGGCGCTCGCCGTCAGCGGCTTGCTGTCCTCGAAAATGTATGGCCCGTCGGTCAAACCGCCGCAGCCGACATTCGGGCTCAATGCCGCCTTCGGCCGCAGCATCGACTGGCAAACCAGCCCGGGCGAAGACCGCTACCGCCGCGGCCTCTACACCGAGTGGCGGCGGACAAATCCCTACCCCTCGATGACCGCCTTCGATGCCCCCAGCCGGGAAACCTGTACCATCCGCCGAGTTCGGACAAATACACCACTCCAGGCTCTTGTCACCCTGAACGATCCGGTTTATGTGGAATGTGCTCAAGCCCTGGCTCGGCGAATGATCGCGGCCAGCCATAACGCCGCCGATCGAGTTCGCTTCGGCTTGCAAACTTGCTTGATTCGGCCGGCGAAACCGGCCGAGGTCGATAGACTCGTCCGACTTTATGAAACGGTCAAGCCAAAATACGCCGCAAACACCGCCGAAGCCATGAAACTCGCCACCGACCCGCTCGGGCCACTCCCGAAAGGTGTCGATCCCGTCGAGGCAGCCGCCTGGACGGTGGTGGCAAACGTACTCCTGAACCTTGATGAAATGTTTTTGAAACGATGATCGCTCGAAGTCAGGCGATGCCAACGCTATCTCTCAATCTTCCGGCGGAGGCCGACAAACTTCGACAGGCATCTGCCGCTGAACTCGATTTCTGCGATTGCGTCTGCTGTTCCAGGATCATCGATCGGGATCTTCACTGCCTCGTTCACTCTCCGGATACCTCGCCATGAATCCGACACCGCTTCTCAACCAGACGCGACGGCACTTCCTCGGCCGTGGTTCGCTCGGGCTCGGCGCGATCGCGCTGGCCTCGATGACTGCGGGTACACAGGGGGCTGAGGCGCCCCGCTCGCCGGCCAATCCTCTGGCTCCGAAGCCACCGCATTTCCCGGCGAAAGCAACACGGGTGATCTATCTGCACATGTCGGGCTCGCCGCCGCACCTTGACTTGTTTGATTACAAGCCGGAACTGGTCAAACGAACCGGGGAAGACTGCCCGGAATCACTTACGAAAGGTAAACGCTTCGCCTTCACCTCCGGCACGCCGAAATTGCTGGGCACCCCACGCACATTCAAACAGTACGGCCCCGGCGGTATCTGGATGTCGGACGCGGTGCCGAAACTCCATGAAGTGGCCAGCGAAATCTGCATGATCAAGTCGATGCGGACCGACGAATTCAATCACGCCCCAGCGGAACTGCTGCTGTTCACTGGCTCGAATCGCCAGGGCCGGCCCGGGATGGGCACCTGGGTGACTTACGGTCTTGGCAGCGAAAATGAGAATTTGCCGGGATTCGTCGTGCTGATTTCCAGCGGTGTTCAGCCGAGCGGCGGACAAAACTGCTGGGGCAGCGGCTTCTTGCCCAGCGTCTACCAGGGAGTGCAGTGCCGCAGCAAGGGCGATCCCGTCCTCTACGTCTCCGATCCGAAGGGGATGGACCGTGACACCCGCAAGCTCACCATCGACGCTCTGGCTGATCTCAATCGCATGCAGGCCGACGAACTCGGCCATCCGGAAACCGCAACCCGGATTGCCCAGTATGAACTCGCCTTCCGCATGCAGACGGCCGTGCCGGAGGTCATGGACATTTCCCGAGAACCGAAACAAACCCTCGAAGATTACGGGGCCTCGCCCGGCGGCGCGAGTTTCGCCAATAATTGCCTGCTGGCCCGGCGGCTGGTGGAACAGGGTGTCCGCTTCGTGCAACTCTTCGACTGGGGCTGGGACTTCCACGGCACCGGGCCCGGCGAAGATATTCGCGACGGCCTGACTCGCAAATGCGCCACCATGGACAAACCAATCGCCGCCCTCATCCGCGATCTGAAACGGCTCGGGCTGCTCGACGAAACATTGATCGTCTGGAGTGGAGAATTTGGCCGGACGCCCTTCCGCGAGGGCCGAACCTCGAAAGGACAGATTCTCGGTCGGGATCATTACCCGAACTGCTTCTGCGTCTGGCTGGCAGGAGCCGGTGTGAAACATGGCTTCAGTTACGGCGAAACCGACGAACTCGGCTTCAACATCGCCGAACATGAAGTCCATGTCCACGATCTCCAAGCAACGATCTTACACCTGCTCGGACTCAATCACGAACGCTTGACCTTCCGCTTCCAGGGCCGGGATTACCGACTGACCGACGTTCACGGCCGAGTTGTCCGGGAATTGCTGGCCTAGCTTGGGGGGTCATCGGACCAGGTGATTTGCCCGAGGCTGTCATGGCTTTTGCAACCGAGCATGACAGTCGATGTTCGGCTCAACTGCTATTTATTCACCTGGCAATCCTGGGATAAAATCCATTCAGGTGTCAGTCGCCAGCATCATTTTTTGCAGGATTGTTTCGGATCTATCGGAACTTCGTTCTGATGAATCGGAGGTTTCCATGTCTCCTGTCTTCCCCGGCATGGACCCCTACTTGGAAAAGGCAGCCTTGTGGCCCGCCTTCCATTCGCAAATGATGGCCATGCTTTATCAAACCGTGTTGCCCAGCTTGGTGGATCGTTACCGGGCACGGATCAAACAACGACTGTACACCACAGAAATGCCGTTATTCACCTCAGTAGTAAAGGAAGATCACCGGGAGGATTATCTCGAAATTCGCTTACGTTCGGACGACCAGCTCATCACCTTAATCGAAGTGGTCTCCATCGCCAATAAAACCACCCCACTTGGCCGGCAAAAATATCACGAGACCCGCAGCGAAGCCCTGCGGGAACGCGCGAGCATCGTGGAAATTGATTTACTCACGCAAGGGCAGCCAACCCTGGATTTCAGTCGGGAAAATCTCCCGGAACATCACCAGCTGGTCTGCGTGAGTCGCGGAAATTCACCAAGCCGCTATGAAATTTACACCGCCACGGTTCAGTCCCGTTTGCCGAAATTCAAGCTGCCTTTAGCTGCGGATGACCGCGATACGGTTCTGGATTTACAACTCGTGTTCACACGGGCTTACGAAAAAGGCCAGTTTTTTCAACGCATCGATTATCGACAACCATTACCAGCCGAGGTGGTCTACGACTCGCCGACACGGAACTGGATTCAAGAATGGCTATCAAAACAAAACCTTGGTCAACCCGATTAAACGGCCAACCCGGAACAAGACGGGCTGCTGTGTGGAATTCCGGTGTCACCGCCACTAACATCGGAGCAGCGATGGAAACCACGGAATTGCAATTCCCACAGGTTCCGCCCGCAGCTTGAATCACGAGAAGAACCTCGGCCAAAAAGCAACGACTTTTGCCGTGATCCCAGTGTCCGCATCGCCTTAATCGAGAGCTTTCAGCAAAGCCACCACGAATTCCGGGAGATCATCTGGTGTGCGGCTGGTTATGATATTGCCATCCACACAGACTGCTTCATCGACCCAGACCGCCCCGGCGTTGACAAGGTCGTCGCGGATCGAACGAAAGCTGGTGGCACGCCGGCCCTTCAAGGCCGTGGTCGAGCAGAGCACCGAAGGACCGTGGCAAATCGCGGCGACCGGTTTGCCCGCGGCGTAAGCATCGCGCACAAGTTTCAGCATCGCTTCATGGCGGCGAATGTAATCCGGGGCAAAACCGCCGGGGATCACGATGGCATCGAAGGCATCCGCGGAAACAGCCGAGGCCGCCACATCGGCTCGCACGGGATACCCCAGTTTGCTTGGATAATTTTTCCCAGCCTCCATTCCTACCAGCGAAACCTGGCAACCGGCTTCACGGAGCCGGTAGTATGGATACCAGACTTCCAGTTCCTGGTATTGCTGCTCGATGAGGATGGCGACCTGTTTTCCCTGCGCTGGCATCGCTGGGGCTCCCACTTCGCAGTTGCAAACACCCGAGGGCGAGAAGTCACTGCTTAATGTAGACGCTCTCTGGGGAAAGCCCAGCCATTCTTTTGCAGATCGCTTATAATAATCTCCGGTAACAGTTGACAGGACTCATGCTCGCTGAGTCCCCGGCGTAGCAGTCGCAGGTACCAGTCGCTGACGTAAGGATTTCCCTTTCCAAGGAAGCGGTTCTGCAAGAGAAGAAGAGCGGGGGTAGCCCGGGATTTATCCGGTCAGGTAGCGGCCGATGCGGATTCAACTCGCACCGTCACCGGCAGGGGCCGGTCCGGGTCACAGTCTAAGCACGTTTTTGGTGGACGGAGTCCTGGCCATCGATGCCGGCGGACTGGGCATGGCGTGGCCTCCCGAGCAACTGGCCAAAATTGAGCATGTCTTTATCACCCACTCGCACATTGATCATCTCGCCGGGCTGGCCATTTTTCTGGACACAGTCTATCAACTGGGGCCACCACCCACCATCCATGCCTTGCCGGCTACCCTGGAGTCGATGCGTGAGGATCTGTTCAACGACCGGTTATTCCCCGATTTTGTCCGATTATCACAGAACATTTCGCCGTTTTTGCATCTTGCCGAGGTTCATCCCGACAAACCAGTGCAGGCGGGCCGCCACACTCTGACAGCGGTGTTGATGGCGCATCCAGTACCGACAGTCAATTATTTGATCGATGACGGCGATCTCGTGGTAGCTTTACTGACGGATACCTTGTTGCTGCCGACGGTATTTGCTCGGCTCGCAGCGACTCCCCGGCTGGCCGCCGTCTTCTTGGAATGTGCCTTTCCACAAACGCAGGCACGTCTGGCAGCAAACAGCGGCCACCTGACACCGGCCAAGTTTGCCGAAGCCGCCCGGATTTTCCCCACTGAGATCCCGATCTACGCGATTCACATCAAACCGCGCTACTATCACGAGGTGGTCACAGAATTGAAGAAGCTCTCGTTACCGAATTTTCGCGGGGTGGCCGAACCGGGAAAAGTCATTCGAGTTCGACGCCCCCGGAAACGGCCGCTGACAAACCGCGAAGAATCTTAACTTGTCGAGCCAAACGAGCCGTGGGTTGTAGCCAAGATCAGAATGGCGCATCATCGTCTGCTAATGGAATTCGCTCGGGGATCAGCAGGTTGTGGCTGAACCCTGCGGGAATTACCGCCGCCGCGGGGTGGGGCTCTTCCGCGAGCAGCCGCGGTGCCGGCGCGAGTTCCGGTGCCTGCCGCAATTCCACCAGATCGATCACGGGAAGCGTTCGCGGCTCTGCCGGGCAAGAACAGGACACAGGCGCTGAGGGCGGCGTCTGAGGCGAGGGCTTCGCTGAGACCCGATCGCATTCACACGAAAGGCACGGGCCGCAATGGCTCTGCTCGCCGGAACCGCTGAAAATCCAGAAAACGCCGCCGATGGTGCAACCGATCAACAGCATGCTGCCGTACCATCCGCGCATGAATTCACCCTCCGTGGTATTCTGAGTTCAAGCAAACGGGGTATACCTCGGCACTTTGGCTAGCGTCAAGGGCAGCTCCGAATGAGTCCTGACACAGGTGATTGACAAAGAAATCGGCATTAACCGGGAAGCCGCTCTCGCCAGACCCGGCGGTAGGCCGATTCCAAATTCTGGAGATAACGGCGGACATCACAAATCACGGATTTGGCCAGGCGGTTGCGTAAACCTCGGCGGATCTCGGCCAGTTCTGAACGCCGACGGTTCCATTCCGCGACCCGGCTGACAAGTTCGTCGGGTTGATTGACGATGAATTCAGTCAATCCCAGATGCGTCATTAAGCCGAGACCCTGACGAGAACAATAATTCGAACCGGCGACGGTCAGTACGGGCACCCCCATCCACAACGCATCACAACTCGTGACCCCACCGTTATAGGGGAAAGGATCGAGATAAAGATCCAACTGCCGATGAGCGGCCAGATACTCTTCCGGGGGCATCCGCCGGCGTACTTCGAGTCGGTCACGGAGAATCCCTCGGCGAGTCACACGCTCGATCAGGCGGCGAACGCCGGCCTCGGCTTGGCCCGCCAGCAACACCAGCCGGGTTGCCGGCACTGCTTGCAGGATGGCAATCCAGGCATCCAGGCAGGCGTCGGACAGTTTGGCGGCGTTGTTCAAACAACCGAGCGTGAAACTGCTCTGACTGAGAGACGGAAGCGGGCCCGGCGGCGGGGCCGCCTCGGGGGGACGATAAATCCAGGCAACCTCCGGTAGCCGCAACGATTGCTCGGGGATTTTTGCCCGCGATGCGTGAGCCTGCCCGGCGTCAGGTATCGGATCAGTCCACGGATCCGTGATCCGATAATCGACAGCAGCCATCCCCGTTGTGTTCGGATAGCCGAATAAGCTTATCTGCACCGGAGCTGGCCGACGCGCCAAAACCAGCAAGCGGTTGCCCGCGGTGTGCCCGCCGAGATCGACGAGAATGTCGATCTGATCCTGGCGGATTTGCTCGGCCACCACGGCGTCGCTGCGGCCGACAATTCTTCGCCAGTGATCCGCAAGCGCTCGGAGCCGGTCGGTGACGTCATCGGGCCGGAGAACATTGGCATACGCAAAAACCTCGACTTGCGAACGATCATGATGGCGAAGGAGCAACTCCAGAAAACCAGCCACCGTGTGCCGCCGGTAATCCGCAGAAAGATAGCCGATCCGCAACCGGCGATCGGGGTCGTGCGGGCGTGGGATCGGCGGTGGCAGCGGGGCGGGGCCGGCATGCCGCTCCGCCCAGGCACAGTGCTCCGCAACAATTTCGTCTGCGGAAAATCTCGACGAATAATTCATCATCAACAACAGGTTGCTGTGAATAGCTGCCGCGTCGGGCCTCAGTGACAGCGAGTGCCGCAGACAGTGGATGGCTTCATCGATACGCCCATGTTCGCTGAGATTGGTGCCCAGATTACTCCAGGCATCGGCGAAATCCGGGCGAAACTGGACGGCCTGCTGATAATGAAACACGGCATCATCTTTTTGCCCCGTCGCCTCAAGCGTCAGCCCCAGGGCATTGTGGGCCTCGGCGTAGTCGGGCCGCAAACAGAGTGCCTGACCCAGGGCAGCCCGAGCTTCAGCGAACGCCCCGAGATTCGTCAGCCCCAGACCCAGATTGTAATGACTCCGTGGGTCGTTCGGTGCCCGTGCCACGGCCTGTCGGAATGAGGCTACGGCCTCGTTCATCTGGCCCTGCCGCATCTGACAATCTCCGAGCCGCATGAAAGCATCAGCATTCGCCGGTTCCAGGCGAATGACCTCGTGAAATGCCTGAATCGCCGCGGGGAGATCATCGAGGGCCGACAACGACAATCCGAGATTAAACAACGCCCCGGTATGCTCAGGAGCAGCGGCCAGACAGCAACGATATTCGGCCACGGCTTCCGGCAGACGCCCTGCCCGTCGATAGAGATTTCCTAGGTTGAAGTGGGCATCCGGGTGGCCTGGAGAAGCAGCAAGCGCCTGAAGGTAGCAGGCAGCAGCCTCATCGGCCCGGCCGACGCGGGCAAGCAAGACGCCGAGATTGCACCAACTTGCTGCATGCCGAGAATCAATTCGCAACACCTCGCGATATGCTGACTCGGCACCGGCCAAGTCATTTGCCTGATGACGGGCAACCGCCGCCGCAAAGAGAGCGTCGATATCAGCCATCGCAGACGCTCAAACACAAGTGCTTATTCTCCGACATACGGCAGCAACGCCATGAACCGTGCCCGTTTCACCGCCGCCGACACCGCCCGCTGATATGTGGCGCAAAGTCCGCTGCGCTTGCGGCTAAAGAGTTTCCCTTGACCCGACATCAACTTCTTCAAAGAGCCGACATCTTTGTAATCAACAAACGCCGGTCGCGGGCAGCCTTCTTTGGTGCAAAATCGGCAACGATTCTTCCCACTCCGCAGATTCTTCTTGCTCACCATGAGTGACGTTTACCCTCTGTGTGATCACTGGCCTGTCACAAATCACACCGCCATCATACGGTGTGAAAACAAGTATCTTAATCCTCCTCGGCGACGTGTCAACAACGTCTCTGATGACTGGATCCCGGAGAACTCACCCGCGATGATATCTGAAACCGGAGATCGGCCAGAACAAGGCGATCCACCTGCAGTTCTCTCACTCGTGGCAGCTGAGCGACTTGCTGCCCGCCAACAGGCATGACCCTACCATTTACGGGCAGGCCACATCGGTCAAACGGAAGGGAACCTCGAGACGGCTGCTTTTGTTGCCGACCAGCATCATCTGACTGGGGAGCGGTGACGACGGTGGTACGGTCAGTTCCATCTCGTAGATTTGACGAATGCCATCATCCGTCATTTGCGAGTTTGAAACCGTCACATGGCGAAGCGTTTGTCCGCTCGCGTCGACAAATTGAATATGCCCCCAGTCGCCGAGACTGATGCGTCCTCCGAATGGGGGCGGCAGGATGCCAAACCCGGCCACCGGGCCACGCAAGCCAAGCCGTTGCCGGCTCCAGGGGTTCGGGTAATCAGCACGAAGTCGGATGACAGCCCCCCCGGCGGGACGAGCCGTGAAACTCAGAAGCGTCAAGCGGGAGTCACTGCCTGCATCAAAGCCGGCACCGACTGAGCCCGGCAAATCGTCAATTTGAATCAACGGCTGATTGATTTGAACAATTTCACCGATAATGACCCCTTCAAACTCACGCAATCGTCGGACGTTGCGGTCATTGACTTGCAATCGTAATGGGACAAGACGGGGGTTCGGTTGTTCGAGATTCGCCGAGACGGGATTCAAGGCATTTTCCATTAATATCCGATTCATCATCGGAATTCCCAACGCAAAGCTCGGGTCGATACCCGGAAGGGTGTCTGGATGATACGACGCGCTGAGTGTTCGCCCCGCTTCGTCCCTGACTCGCAGAATCCGAATCGAATCGACCCCCAGCCAGTGCAATTTCGGGACGGCAACAACATCCAAGTGCAGCAGCACTTCTCCTGCGCCACGAATCACCCGGTTTGCCGGAAAATCCCCAGGTAAGGCCTGAATTCGTACTGCCCCGGACCGCTGGCCAGGGAGTCGAATCTTCTTGCCGTCGGCCAAGATAATCGGCAAATCGCCGGGAGAGAGCCGGGGCACCTCGGCCATGGAATAAGCGATCCGCTTACGCTGCTCGGAAGCCAAGCCGAGCCCGTTCACATCTCGGGAAGGGATCTCGGGATCGATGATTTCGTGCAACTCGGCGACCTCACAAATCGCCTCCAGCGCTTCCCAGGGTGGCAACGGACCCGTTTGGAGCCGGATGGGCCGCAGCGGCTCGTGCACCCGCCGCGAATCCAGTTGCACCGGAATGCCGGTTCGCTTTTGAAAATCGACAACGACTGTTGCCAGCGGCACCCCCAGGTAATTCAAAACAATCGGTTCGACAGCGAGCCGCTGACGATTCTCAATTTCTCGTCGAATTGTCTCCGCAAGGGCACCGGCTCGAACCCGAGTATCCAGGTCTTCGGCAGATTGAGCTGCCTGGTCCAAGGCCGGCAACGCCGCCCTCCCGCACCTCCGAAGTTGTTCAGCGGCCGACTCCCGCTCGACATAGCGATCCGACGCCAGTTGCAACACCAGTGATTCCGGGCTCGGCTCACTCAACGGTCCGGCTCTGAGGGAAATTCGCCCCGAAATGATGACGAAGATGCCGATGATCAGCAGCAAACGATCCATCGCAAAATATCTCTGCTAGCGTCGAGTCAGAACTCAGAGGATGAGAGAATTCAGTAACAGATACTCTAACCACTCGGACGAGTCGGATGCAAGCACCCACTTCGGCAGAATCATGAAAAAAGCTTGGCTACCCCAGGATTATTCCTCGGATCAGGCACACTTTTCTGCCCCTCTCTGCCTTGACGGACAGGCACAGCGAGTCTTTCCCCAGGTGAGGCAGAGTCCCGCCTTGTGTCCAGAATTCATGCTCCATTCTCCAGGAACACAATTGCGGTGGCTCGAGACAAGTCGTCCCACGTCAGTGTCAGCGTCCCGTCAGTGTCATCCGCGTATCATGACCCGGCCGCTTGGGACGATCGGGTCGTTTTGATACGCTGCCACGCCAGGTGCACGGAGCACCTCGCAATGTGGCATCGGGCGGGCATCAAGCATTTCCGCAACGCTTCAACGCCTACCTCGCGATCAAGCCGGGCATTATACCCCGATGCCGCCGCGACGTTGTCTCAGAGGAGTCCCTCGCGGTTTTATTTTCTGAGTGTGTTGCTTGGACAACCACTCCAATACGGTGACAAAATTCCGGAGTTCTTGGATGGCGTATCGCAATTTGACGGAGTGTGTCGCCGATCTCGAACAGATTGGGCAACTGGTTCGTGTCGATGCCCCGATCGATCCGTATCTGGAAATGGCCGAGATCCAACGCCGGTTATACCGCAAGGCCGGACCCGCCGTGCTCTTCACCCATCCGAAAGATACTGCTTTCCCGATGCTAGCGAATCTCTTCGGCACCCTTGAACGCACCCGGTATCTGTTTCGCGACACTCTCGATGATGTCCGCAAACTGGTGGAATTAAAAGCCGATCCGGATCAGGCGAAACGGCGGCCGTGGCGGTACTGGAAGTTGCCGCTGCTGCTGTGGCGGCTACGACCGAAGTTCCTGTCGCAGGGGCCGATCCTCCGCCACCAGATCCCACTGACGGCTTTGCCTCAACTGGTTTGCTGGCCGAACGATGGCGGTGCGTTTATCACGTTGCCGCAGGTTTATACCGAGGATCCGAACCGCCCTGGCTGGATGAAGTCGAACCTCGGCATGTACCGAGTGCAACTGAGTGGCAATGACTATGATCCGCTGCGGGAAGTCGGCTTGCATTATCAGATTCACCGGGGCATCGGCGTTCACCATGCCGCGGCCGTGGCCCGGGGTGAACGGCTGCGTGTGAATATTTTTGTTGGCGGACCCCCTGCCCTCACCGTCAGCGCGGTGATGCCGTTGCCGGAAGGCTTGCCGGAACTCGCTTTTGCCGGGGTGCTCGGTGGTCGTCGGCTCCGCCTGGTTCCCGCCGCGAACGGCTTGCCGATGCCTGCTGAGGCAGACTTCGTCATCTCCGGCAGCATCGACCCGAATGCGACCAAGCCGGAAGGCCCCTTCGGCGATCACCTGGGGTATTACAGCCTCACCCACCCGTTCCCCGTCATGACCGTGGACGCCGTTTATCATCGCCCCGGAGCGATCTGGCCGTTCACTGTGGTCGGCCGGCCGCCGCAAGAAGATACCTCGTTCGGTGACTTCATTCATGAACTCACGGGGCCGGTCTTGCCCACCGTCATTCCTGGGTTGCACGCGGTGAATGCGGTCGATGCCGCTGGCGTTCACCCACTGCTGCTGGCCATCGGCAGCGAACGCTACGTTCCCTATGCTGGAACGCGGCAGCCGCAAGAACTGTTGACGATTGCCAACGCCGTGCTCGGCCAGGGGCAATTGTCACTTGCCAAATATGTGCTGATCGTCGCCCGAGAAGATAATCCCGATCTCGACATCCACGACATCCCCGGATTCTTCCAGCATCTGCTCGAACGCGTCGACTGGACCCGCGACTTGCACTTCCACACCCGGACCACGATCGACACCCTCGATTACTCGGCGGGCGAGGGATTGAATGCCGGGTCAAAAGTGGTGATCGCCGCGGCCGGTCCAAAACGCCGCGAACTCGCTCGTACTTGTCCGTCCGACCTCCACTTGCCCTCCGTATTCGCTCGCCCCCGGCTGGTGCTGCCCGGCATCCTGGCCATCCAGGGCCCCGCGATCGCACCGCCGGCAACTTCCGCGACAGCACCGGTGACACCCGAGTATCACCCGGATCTCGTCGCGCTTTGCGACTCGTTGGCTGAGTCGATGACGGAACTCGACGGCATCGCCTGGATCGTGCTCGTCGATGACTCGGAATTCACGGCCGCGACGGTAGCCAACTGGCTGTGGACAACCTTCACTCGGTCGAACCCTGCCACCGATCTACTCGGGGTCCGCTGGACGCAGCATCGGAAACACTGGGGATGCCAAGGGCCGATTGTGATCGATGCCCGCTGGAAACCGCACATGGCCCCACCGCTCGAAGAAGATCCGGCCGTGACCCGGCGTGTGAATGAACTGGCTGCCCGCGGCGGCCCCTTATACGGTCTGATTGATTGATCTCAGGCAGCTTGAAGGCGGCAAATGAATTGCCTGAAGGTTCTCGAAAGTATTGCATCGTGACAAATTGTAATCAATTTAGCAAATCTATTCTTGCAATATAAAGGTTTGATGATCACGCTAAAGTTGACTGATCATCAGCGAACATCCCAGAGAGCAATGCCGCTGAACAGCCGCGATGGGTCGAGGAGCTCGGCTGGAGTTTCTGTCGTCCAGCCATCCAGGCGGACTTTCACGCTCGTGGCAATCACCATGTGCCGATCCAGCCGCCACAGCGGGATAAACGGCATCCGCGCAACGAAGCGGCGGTGAATCTCGTGGGCTTTCGGAAGCAATTGACCTTCAAAATCACGATGAAGCCGCACTTCCGCCAGGAGTCGACCGAGTTCATCATCCTCCTGCGTCGGCAATGAATCCGGAGTCAGGTAACCGCAAATATTCCGACCACCCGAATCCGCCGCCGACGGATCCAAAAACCGACTCAACCGAAGTGGATACCAATCATCGTGATAGTCGAAGGGAAGGTAGGCGAGATCGAAGGCATGGGTCCGAGTTGTCACTTCCCACAGTTCCGCGGGCGGAAGGGGTTTCAAGTCCAGGGTCAATCCTGCTTCCGTAGCCGCGACCGCCTTGGCAATGGCCGCACAGGCTTTCTCCACTTGCGGATCATCATTCGAGTAAGCTAATGTCAACCGCTCGGCCCCGCCCGCCGCTCGATACAGTTTCAATTTTGCCACGGCAAAATCATAATCCTCGAGGGGGGCCGCCCCGGCGGCAATCCCCTGAGGACTGGCCCAGCAATCCGCGGGGAACGGTCCGCGTAATGCCTGATGATACCGCTTTTGCCCGGCTCGGAAGACCTCGTTGAGAATCTGTTCCCGATCGATGGCGGCAGCAAGTCCCCGGCGAAGATCCAGCGAACGCAACTCTGGCCGGCGGTGATTAACGGCGAGCAGATGAATTTGCCGCGGCGTTTGTGCCGTGACGATCCGGACTCGGCCACCAAGAGCGTTATTCGCCTGATACTTTGGCAAATCCGCCGTGGGGACATCGGTCAGAATATGCAGGCGGCCGGCACGAAACTCGCCCGGAAGGTCAAGTTTCTGGCGAATATCGGTCAAGTGAATTTCCTTGATCAACGGCAGTCCCGCCAACCCGGGCCGACGGCCATAACTGCTGTGACTGACAAAAACAAGATCCCGGGCACCGCCGCCACGTTGAGTCGGTTCGAGACGATACGGCCCCGTGCCGAACGGTTCCCGGGCAAAGGCCGGATCGTCAGCCCGTTTTCCCGACTGACGTAACCACCGGGCAGGGAGAATTTTCGTCGTCAACAGAGTCCGCCAATCCGGCGGCCCACCCCGCAACCGCAAGCGGACACGCGCCGGCTCTGCCGGATCAGTGATCACTTGATCCAGCCACTCCAGCGGATCCGCTGCGGGATTGCTGGGAATTTGCCGAAGCAATTCAAATGTACCAGCGACATCCGCCGGATCGACTCGGCCTGCCTCCGCCCGAGCCCAGTTCGCAGAAAGGACCAGCCTCACGTCGCGCCAGCCATTCGCGGCCAAGGGTGGTTCCGCCGCTAAGCGCGGGACAAACCGCACGCCAAGACCGCCTGTTTCTCCGACACCGGGCAGAAGATCGGGGATCGCCTCCGTAAGGCCTTCAAAAAGAAGCTCGACCGCCAGGCGTTCACTGTCAAATCGGGCGGTCGCCGGCGACATCCGTTCTGGAAGTTGCCGAACGCCGACAACAAGCACACTGTAGCCGGCACGCAACTCACGCTGGATTTCCCGCAAACCCGGCTGCTCTGGATTCAACGCTTCCACCGCTCGTAACAACAACCGAGCTTGATTCGGATCCTGGGCGGCCAGCCGTCCTGCTTCTTCAAACAGTGCTCGGGCCCGCTCTTTCAAGGTCGTCCGGACTCTTGCGGCCACTGGATTGCGGGAGTCGGGAAACAGGGCGTCAAATTCGGTTACAGCCATCCTCAGCCGTTCCAGGTCCGGAATCAAATTCGATTCGGCCTCGGCTTCCGCGTCGGCCAAGCGGGCAGCGAATACTGCTTCCTGGATCGAGCGGTTTCCCCACAACTGCCGATCCGCCTGCGTGCGAGCGGCAAGAGTTCGGACCAGCGACCAGTTCCGCATGGCCACCGCCTGCTCTAGTCGTTGCAGGCGAACAGCGATCTGCCGCGCCTGCAACGCTTCGCGGAGCGGCTTCCAGCTTTCTCCAAGCCGACGATTCTGGTCCACCGCCGAACGATGAAACAGTACGGTCTGGGTCAGCAACTCATCCGCAACCTCAAGTCGTAGATCCAGCGGCGGAGCCTCACTCTCGGCGGATGCCAACCATCGCTCGACCTCGGTCAAGACCACCCGTTCCATCGGCAGGTGTTGCCGAACCGAGCCCACTGAGATCGCCAGCGTCTCACCCGGCTGATTCTTCTCATCCAAAGGAACCACCCCGAACGGGTTGGGGAAACGCCGCCGATCGTCCGGATATAAAAGCGGCAGTGGGGTCACCCGCAGCGACCGGCCACGAACATCCACCAACCGATCGTGCGCCACCCGAAACGGGCTCAAAAATGCCTGAATCCGCCGATCCGAACTTGCCCGAATCGCATCGTCAATCCCAGCCAATCTGACATAGTAAGCTCCTTCCGGTGCCCGTGTTGGAGCCTCGTCATCAACAGTGATTTTCTTAAAATTTCGGGGAGCCCGCGGGTCTTCTTCCTCCACCGGATATCCCGGCCGGGGTGGACGTTGTGCAAAGAGCAACCCACAGACCAGGGAACAACCACAAGCCATCACCATCATTTTCCGGATCGAATCACGCATCAATTTTCCCCGGATCTGGCGAAACTTTTTTCGATTCCTAGTGTTTATCTTAACGGATCTCTCCCATCGCACGGGGCGATTTCTGGGAGACACTCTGGAACAGCTATCTCCTGAACAATGTCATCAACCCAACGGTCACGACTGCAGGACGTGGTAACTTACAACTTGGGACAGGGCTAACAGTTCAGGAGATGCATGAGACTTTGGAGTAGCCGATGAGAAAGTTTGTGTTGGCGGCCATCGCAACGGTGTTGACGTTCGGCCTGACCCTCGCCGGGGAAGTGCTCTTTGTCTCCTTCGACCCAGCAACCAAAGAGCTTAAGGTCAAGGAAAATAAGGACGCTCCGGAAACGACCTACAAAATCACAGACGATACCACGTTCAAAGCTGGCGATAAGGAGTTCCCAGCGAACAAAGCGATTGAGAAGTTAGCGAAGATGAAAAAAGGCAAGCTCGAAGTCGTCGGCACGGGCGGAAAGGCCACCGAAATTAAGTTCCCCGCCGGCAAGAAAAAAGACAACAAATAAACTAAGATTCCTCGCATAACCCGGTGCATTCCTTCACTGCGGTTATGCGAGACACTTCAATCGTGCTAGGATGGCTTCAGATTCCAATTCGATCACACAATTCTGGTAAGATATGCCCTGCTGGACCATACAACCCCAGGTCGGCCATCCAACTCGCTTCCGTCTTCGTCAAGTTGCATTCAATGACCTGACCTTTCCGTCCGCTGCTCTTGATGCCACGGGCCACCGGAATCAGTCCGGCTGCCGGATACACCACCGCGGATGTCCCGACCACCAAGAGTAAATCGCAATCACGAGCCGCCGACTCGCTCGCACGCCAGAATTGCGGCGGCACAATTTCGCCAAACCAGACAATATCCGGTCGGAGTATACCGCCACACACCGGGCACTCCGGGATGCCTTCGAGCGGTTCCAGGCCACGATCGGCAACATCCCCACACGACAAGCACCGTGTTCGCCGAAGATTGCCATGAATTTCGATCACATTCTGGCTGCCTGCCAGATGATGTAATCCATCCACGTTTTGCGTCACCAACGTGAATCGATCTCCCCAGCGTCGTTCCATCCGGACCAAGGCGTCGTGTGCTGGATTCGGTCGGACCCGAGCAACGTTGGCCCGCCGTGCATGATAAAAGTTCCAGACCCGCAACGGATTCTTCTCCCAGCCCTGGGGAGACGCAACTTCGACAATCGGATGCCCCTCCCAGAGACCATCCGAGCCGCGGAAGGTGGGAACACCGCTTTCCGCGGATACACCCGCCCCCGTCAAAACGCACAGCCGTTCCGCCGATTCCAGCATGGCAGCCGCACGATCGAGTACTCCCCGCCATTCTTCCGTGACGCTCATGGCCCGGCCTCCGCTACCCTCCGAAGGATCGTTTCCGCTTCCCGAGAAAGCTGTTCCACAAAGCTGGCATCACGCCCCTCCATAATGACTCGGACCACCGGTTCCGTGTTCGACGGGCGAATATGCAGCCACCAGTCGGGCATGTCCAGCCGCCAACCGTCACGCCGATCAACGGTTCCCTGCGGCCAATGACGCTCAAATTCGCTAATGACCTGCGACAAACGGTCTGCCACCACGGGAAATTTCGCTTTCTTCAGAAAATAACGGGGCAACCCGGCGACTAGCTCCGATAACGGCCGCTGTTCCTCGGCCATCAAGCTCAAGATCATCGCCATGCCGACAAACGGATCACGGACCCAGCCGACCCGTGGATCGATCACTCCGCCGGAGCCTTCCCCACCGATAATGGCCCCGGTGTCCCGCATCATCTGAACAACGTTCGCTTCCCCGACGGCACTCCGGAGCACAACGCCGCCCGCCTCCCGGACAAGGTCTTCCGTCATTCGACTGGTGCTCATGTTGATCACGACCGTGCCGGCTTCCCGACGAAGTCGATAATTCACCGCAAGGGCGACCGTCGCCTCTTCGCTGACGCACTCCCCCCGCTCGTCGATGAGCGCCAGTCGATCCGAGTCGGGGTCAAGCACACATCCTAGGGCCACGCCCGCCTGCCGCACTTGTGCTGCGACTTCCCCAAGGTGAGCGGGGATCGGCTCGGCTTCATGGCGAAACTGACCGTCCGCTTCCGTATTCCAGGGAACCACCGTGCATCCGAGCGCTTGGAGCAGCCGTGTGCCGACAGGCCCGCCCGACCCCCCGTTGCCATCGAGGAACACCCGCCATCGTTGCCGAGCGATTGCCTCCCGGTTGGCGAGGGCAAGAGCTAGCCGCACATGCTCCGCAGCAATGTCGCTTGCCGACTCTGGCCGATGCAATCTCTCCCAGTTTGCCCGAGAACAATTTCCCTGCAAAAACCGCAGTCGGACCGCATTCCCTGCCTCAGCGGAGAGTACGGCTCCGTCCGGTCCGAACAGCTTCAGCCCGTTCCAGGGGGCAGGGTTGTGACTGGCCGTGACCTGCACCGCACCGTCGGCTTGCAAAGTCCGCACGGCAACTCCCACCGTGGGAGTCGGCAACACTCCCAAATCCAGCACTCGACAACCCGCCGCCAGCAGCCCAGCTGTTACCGCGTGTCCCAGCATCCAGCCGCTCACCCGGCCGTCCCGCGACACCAGCACGACCCGCCCCGAACCCAGGTTACTCCCAAACACCTCACCAAAACGGAGCGCATCAGCCGCTTGAAAGCTCGTACCGACAATTCCTCGGATTCCTGAAACACCGATGATTAACTCGGGATGAGTCTCGATCATCTCATTCCAATCTTTATGAATGTTTTTCCGGTTAGCCTGGCAATTGCCCCGTGGCCGACTCGCGCTGTGTTTCCTGCAGCGAACTCGATTGTTCCAAGACGCTCAAATCGCCTTGCAACAGGCCCGCAAACGGCTCTCCGCCTGGAATTTGCTCCAGCGCAATCTTGATCGCGCCAGTTAACGGAACGGCCAGGACCGCTCCGGCAGTACCCCAAACCAGGCCAAACACCATCAACGCCAGCATCGACGCTACCGGGTGAAGCCCCTGAGTTTCGCTCTGAAATCGCGGTTGGACCACATTGCCGACAATCACCTGCACCGATGCCGGCAAAACAACCGCAAGGACCTTCATAACCGGTGACATTTCCGGACTCAAAAGAATCACCGGGATCGGCAGCAGCGTCGCCGCGATCGGACCCAAGGTCGGAATAAAGTTCAACGCAAACGCCAAAAAACCAAAAATCAAAGCAAAATCAACGTTCAATATCGTCAAAATCGCCCAGATTAAGACCCCAGTCAGAACGGAAAACCCAGTCATTTCCAGTAAATACCGTCGCACCCGGGTTTCGACTTCGGTGAGCAGTTTGCCCCGATATTCTGTTTCGGTCGAGGAGCGACCGAAAAAAATAAAGACGACAAAAATCATCACTAAGAAGGTTTGCCCGGCAATTCCTTCCAACACTCGCAAGGCATCACGCAGCCATTCTTGCACCGCATTCTCACTAACGAGGCGGAGTCGATCGCTTTCGCCATTGCTGCTAACACCAAGCCATGCAAGGACTTGCCCGATTTCTGGATCATGAGCGTATTCATTCAGACGCTTCAAGTAAGTGACCGCATTCAAGCTGAGTTCCCGGACACAGGCGGTGACCAATGCCCCGAAGAGAAACAGCAACAAAAATGCCACGAAAAATGCCCCAGCTACGGCAATCGGATGACGACAACCTCGACGCTTAAACCAATGAACAATCGGCGACAACGAATACGCTAAGACCACACTAATCAAGAATGGTACAACAATGCCACGCAGCAGATACATCGTGTATCCGACCGCCAATACGGTCAGAATGAGGAGGCAGGTCGTCTGGGCTCGCTGTTCACGGGTCGGTTTTTCACTGTCCATGACCCACCCGCTCGGGCATCGAATCACTGCAAACCGTCTGAACCGTTCCTCGGATAAGGCGATGACGGCTCGACATTGACACTCCTGAAGCTCCTGCAGAAAATAACTCTACGACTGCGTATTAATTCAGATTGTTTCGTATTGTATCGCCGTGCGGTTGCCATGCGTATCTGCTTCCATGTCACCGCTGGCCCGCTTGTCGGGCAGATGTTTGCTTTCGACCGCCACGACATCTTTCTGGTCGGCCGTTCACCGAATGCTCATTGCCGCCTTCCGGAAGACGATCCCTACTTTTCCCGGGTGCATTTCCTGATCGAAGTCAACCCTCCCCGCTGTCGCCTCACCGACATGGGTAGCCGAAACGGTACCTTTGTCAATGGAAGAAAAGTCGAAGCAATTGAATTACGTCACGGCGACGTGATCAAGGCCGGTCACACCCTGATGCGAGTGGAATTCCAGCGCACCGCCGACGACCCAGTACCTGCCGAGACCGAGACCGAAGTCGCCGGGGCGACCAAGGTTGATATTTTTATACCCGAAGGAGTCGCACCTGAACTGCCATTGTCTGACCCCTCGTCGTCCACAATCACCTCGCAAGGCGAAGACCTGCGGATTCTGAACGCTGATGCGGCGGCCGACACCGAATTATTATTTCCAGCGACAAGCCCGCCCCGAATTCCCAATTATCAGATCCTGCGGGAACTCGGACGTGGAAACATGGGAGTGGTCTATTTGGCCCGCAGTCTGAAAACCGGCAACGAGGTAGCGCTGAAGGTGATCCTTCCCCACGAAGCAGATAATCCCCTGACGGTTCAGCGATTTCTCCGTGAAGCCGAGGTGCTCGGCCAGCTTGATCATCCGAATATCGTCAAGTTTCTCGAAACGGGTCAGGCGGGGAAGATCTTGTTCTTCGCCATGGAATATGTCCGTGGGACCGATGTCGCCAAAGTGATGAAAGAACGGCCTCGCTTCGAGCCCCGCACCGGTGTCCGCCTCGCCATTCAGGTGCTCGACGCTTTGGCGCATGCGCACAGCAAAGGAATGGTCCATCGTGATATCAAACCGGCGAATGTGCTCCTGGCCGAACTGGAGGATGGCAAACGCCAGGTCAAGCTCGCCGACTTTGGGCTGGCTCGGGTCTATCGTGCCAGCCAATTAAGCGGCCTGACCCTGCATGGCGATCTCGGCGGGACGCCAGCGTACATGGCCCCGGAACAGATCACGAATTACCGCGATGTCACCCCGGCCGCCGATCAATATAGCGTCGCGGCGATGCTGTATCATATGCTGACTGGTTGCTACATTCTCGATCTGCCACCGATGCCAGCCGGGCTTCTCGTCATCTTGCAGAAAGAACCGATTCCCTTGTTAGAACGCCGACCCGACCTAGCCGAGGGACTCGGACCAGTGATTCACAAAGCCCTTTCCAAGAAACCTGCTGACCGTTATCCCGATGTCGTGGCCTTCCGACAGGCGCTGGTACCGTTTGGCAAATAACTCGCGGAAGCAAGAATTGCCGAGCATATGTGGCCGTGGCCCTGTGCTGCCCGCCGGTTTTCCACTCCGGCACCGCATAATCCTGCCGATTTTCACCCCGTCTAGGGTCGCTGCCCTTGCGTCGTGGCCGCCTTGGCCGATTGCAGCCACAAGGCCTCCAGTTGCTGCGGCCCAGTGAGTCCGTACTGCCGCTTCATCGCCGACTCCAGACCGTAACGCTGGGCATCACGCAAAAAGGTGGTAAAGGCTTTTTCCCCTTTCCAGCGGACCAGGAATTCCACCAGAGCGACACTGGCGACATAATAGCCCGTGACTTTGTCCTTCGGCGGAGCGGGCAACGTCATCAGTGTCTCTAGCCTGGGCAATTCCCCCTGCTGCAGACAGCGTGGCAGAGTCCGTAGATACCGGTCAATCTCGGTGGCTGATGTCGCCAGCACCGCCATCCCTTCCACGGCCCAGCGCGGTGGAGCCTGAGTTGGGTATAAATCCGCGATCACCAGGTGACTCAACTCTCGGGGCAAAGCATCTTCCACCAGCGTCGGATCGTCTTGACGCAGATCGATTCGCCGTTCCTTCACTCGACCGCCGCTAAGATGCACCACGGCGCGACCAGTGGCGGCTGCGGGCAGGCCAGTCGCTGAGACGAAGGCGGCAACATCCGGATGCAAAGTGATCTCGCACTTCGGTTCCCACGGCCCGCCTGCCGGCCCCGACCAGCGGCGAAAGATCTCGTCGCGGCGTGATTCGGCTGAATCGGCGAGCGACTTCGCCAGTTTCGCTGCCCCCCGATGTCGGATGCGGAAACTTGCGGTTTCCAGCGATTCCCAGCCATCATTCTCGGGATGTCGCGTGCTCGGCAGCTGAGAGCCGGCTCGGGCCCGGGCAAGACGGAGCAAATCGCCCCCGATTTTTTGCAACCCCGGGTTGTCCGGGGCCAAGGTTAAAGCTTCTTCGACTTCTGTGATGACCTCGGCGGCTACCCGGACGTCGTTCCCCGATTCATTCAGTCGATCGGCAGCCACTCGAATCCGACAATATGCCCAGGCGGCCATCTGCTCCGGCCGCATCTCGACTCGTGCCCCACAAGCCGCGGCAAACATTCGCGCCGCTAGGGCAAACTTCCCCGGCTCCATCCGCGCCTGATTAAATAACCGGGCCGCTTCATTTAACAGATCCCGGGCCTGAGTTGACTCGGTGCCTGCCGGGTTCCTAGACGACGGCTGGACTGCTGCAGCCGGGTCAGGTTCAACGACGGGTGGAGAGTCTGGCAACGTGGCCGGAGCATCATTCCCCTTCACAGCAAGCAGGTCCGGGGTCTCAGCGGCCACTGAAGACACTGCGTCCATCGCTGGGGTTGCTCGCGACTTTGCATCAACGCCCTTGAACCCCAGTAGTGCCAATTTCGTCCGAATCGCGGCTATCTCATCCGCGGAAGCATGCGTCATTTGCAACTTCTTCAGATGTGCCAAGTAAGCGGACTGAAGAAGTTGCAGATATGCCCGGCTGCCATCCGCTTCCGTCAGGTGCTGTTCCAGTAGCTGGATGGCTTGCTGAGGCTGATTCGCCGTCAGTAAATCGCGGGCTCGTACCAGTGTGCTTTGCACCAAGAGCGCCCGGTCAATCGGCGTCGGTTCCTCCGCCACACAGTTTGCGATCGGTACCGACCCGGTTACGAGACTCAAAACAACCACAGTGCAATTCCATTGGATCAATTGGAAGCGGGCCATGAGGCATCCTTGCACGAAACCGACGATGGGAAAGGGTACCGCCTTCCTGTGGAAACAACGCGGGTGAGTCCTGCCCCGGTCGCCTCCGTCAGGTGTTCCGTGGTGGCAATCCGTTGCCCCACAGACAGGGTGGCGAAGGTATACGCCGCCTTTATGGAAATCACAAGAGCAACAAGGGTGGTTGATTCGATTCGCGTCGGCATCAACATCCTGAAGTCGTTCGACCAGAATGTGAATCTTCCAGAGATCCATTTATAACGGCACAGGAAATACCTCTTCAGCAGAAAGATCACCGCTGACAGACGAGCATCGAGCCGCTCGGACAGCGCTAGCGCTGCTCGGCTTCGCGGCGGCGAAGGCGAAGGTGTTGTCCGCTGCGAGACTCTGGCACACCGCGCAAAAAAATGCTGAACTCGATGTGACAGTTGGCGAAATCGGAACTGTTTCTTAATATAAAGTGAATGCTTGGCTACTCTCCCAAATCGACCGAGATCGCGTGATGATTCAAATCAAGAGGATCCTTTACCCGACGGATTTCTCGACATATTCCAATCAGGCATACTTTCATGCCGTACGCTTGGCAGAGAATAGTGGGGCGCGGTTAACGATTCTCTTTGTGTACACGCCCGGCGGACAACCTGAAGAAGGGGTTGCGGGTGGGGATCGGCAACACTGGAAAAATCAATTGCAGCAAGTCCGCCCGACAAACCCGAACATCCCGATTGATCACGTTTTTCTCGAAGGAGACCCGGCGAGTGAAATTGTCCGGTACGCCGCGGATGCCGGAATTGATTTAATTGTACTGGGTACCCACGGCCGGACCGGCGTCGAACGGTTATTAATGGGAAGTGTCGCGGAAAAAGTGATGCGGGAAGCCCCATGCTCGGTCCTCGTCGTCAAATTACCACGGGGCACTTCGCATAGTCAGTAACGCTCGAAGAAAGACGTCCGGCGTCGGTGCGGGGTGCGAAATTGCCACGGAACACGCTGATTCTGGCCGCTTGGACCAGAAGCCTGCGAAACGGCTGAGGCTTGGAAAATCGCTGGCAACTCCGGGAAAAGCTGATACTGCACTGGCTAACGTTTCACGGGTGATGAATCTGCAATAGTTTTATCCGTGGATTTTTCTCGGGGCAGCAACGTCGGCAAATTCGCGATCCTCATGGCAGCAATTGCCAGCACTTGTGCCCCTTGGGTTAAATTATCCGGTTTCGCTTTATCGAATGTATCACTTTGAGTGTGATGCGTCAGGCGATATTCATCGATCTCTTGCCGACAAGCAAAGCCGGGCACTCCTGCCGCTTCGAAGGAGAGATGATCCGTGCCGCCCGTATTGGCCAGATCGAGCCCCTTCCAGCCGTGGACTGTTTTCAGGCTCTGAAGTTCCGGTTCAAGGACGGTGCGAACCGCGGCGCGGCCCTGCAACGCCAGGCCGTAGACCTTGCCGGTCCCGGTATCATGGACGAGGGCGGCTGAGGTGCGGGGCATTTCCTGTTGATGCCGTTTGACATACTGCTTTGAACCGTGCAGGCCTTGTTCCTCGCCACTGAACAGCACGAAACGGATGGTCCGCTCCGGAGGCTGGCCTTCTCGCGCCAGGCTCGCCAGGGCCCGCGCGACTTCGAGGACCACGCAAGTTCCAGTCCCGTTGTCCGTGGTTCCGGTCGCTAGGTCCCACGAATCCAGGTGTGCGCCGACCACCACAAATTCGTCGGGGCGGGAGCGGCCGCGAATCTCGCCCACGGTGTTGAACACCGTGATCGGGCCGGGAACAAAACGGTTATCGACAGCAAGTTCCACCCGAGCCGGCGGTTCTCCAGGTCGCGTGGACAATCGGTGGAGCATGCGATAGTGTTCATGCGCCACGAAGAGTACCGGCAACGGTTCCTGTGGCTCGCCGCGGTCAGTACCACGCCAGGTGCCCGTGGTAATCAACAACCCGTGGGGCTTGGCCGCATCGACGAGAATGGCCAGAGCACCCTCCGCTTTCAGGAAATCAGCAAGTTCTCGGCGAAAAGCCCGTAAATCGGTCACCGCCGCTGCCGCAGGGGGGTTCCCTTGCGTAGCCGGGCTCGGTATGCGTGGCGGGCCGTAACTTAAATCCGTGACGGGGGCAATTGCTGTCGGATCACCGCGAAGGACGATCGCCCCGCGAACCTGGCCACGATACTGCGCGAGCTCGGCTTTTGTCCTGGCCCTCAACACCACGACCGGTCCCCGAACCGTGCCGGAAGTACCCGGGGTCCAGCCGGCGGCGGCCATCAGCAAATCTCGGCCGTTGTCAGGCTCGATCAGCCGTGCCCGAACCGAGCCCCGCTCCCAGCCAATCGGGAGTTCCCAAGGCTCTAGACGCACGTTTTCCAGCCCGTAGCTTCGCATCCGTTCGGCCGTCCAGCGATTGGCTCGTTCCAGATTCGCCGAACCGGTCAGACGGGGACCGATGACATCAGAGAGATACTGCAGATTCGGCATGATGGCGTTATGCCGGCGGATTTCTTCCAGAATCCGTTGATCGAGCCAAAGAGCGGCTTCTGCCGAGGCAATCTGGCGGGGTGGCGGTGCCAACTCCGCCGACCCCCGATCATTGGCAAGCCCCGGAAATGGTGAGGCCGCAACAATCAAACCACTGATACTGCTAGCCACCACGGCACGGAAGAATGAAAACGACATGCTTGCCTCGATGGCCGAGATCAGAATTCCGAGGAATTCTTTGGTGAAAGCAGCCGGAACCGGGGTTGCCGGTTCCGTTCCGCTGCTTAAGCATTTTTTCTCAACTCGGGATAAAAGCAATGCAATTATTGATTGAACACGAATTCTTTAGTGTTCAACAACGCCCAGAGAATATTTTCGTAGGCGGTTTTCTTATTGGCGGCGTTTTTCTCGATATGTTCCAAAGCTGCTTTCAGATCCTCGGGGGAAGGTTGTCGAGCAAACGCCCAGAGGAACAGTTCGGTCACTTTCTCCGCATCGCTACGGTTGTCTTTCGGGTCCGCCAGTTTTGCGGCTCGACCGTTTCCGGCACTGACTTTGCCCTGCACTTCATCGCTGTTGAGCAAATGCAGGGCCTGGGCTAGGTTCGCCTCGGAAACTCGCTCACATTCACAGGCGCTGGTCCGTTGTGGACGGCCGAACACATCGAGGAAGTACGAATTGAAGGATTCATCCGGGAGTTGAATCGCCCGAGCCGGTGCAAAGGTATCCCGGGGCAGGCCGTTGAAGGCGGTTTGACTTGCCGTCACTTGATTAATCGCGTCCAGGAGGACCTCGGCTTGCATCCGCTTGGGGTAATACCGAGCATACGCTTGTTTATCATGTTGATTGAATTGGTTCGGCACTGCGGAAAGCTGGTAAGTGCGACTCTTGCAGATCGTCTTGACCAGCGATTTGAGCGAATAGCCGTTCTGAATCAAGTTTTGTGCCAGAGCATCTAATAATTCCGGGTTGGTCGGCGGATTGGTGACCCGCATGTCATCAAGCGGATCGACAATCCCCCGGCCGAAAAAGTGCGCCCAGTAGCGATTGGCCAAGGCCCGAGCAAAGAACGGATTCTTCGGATCAGTCATCCAATCGGCGAGGGCTTGCCGAGGATCGTCTTCGCTGGTCAGGGTCATCGGATCGCCATCCAGCGGTTTGATGACAGCAGGCTTGTTCGTTCGCTTGTTGGTGACGTTGCCATTTGTCGAAGTGTAGATGATCTGCACTGTGGCATTTTGTTTCTGGGCATCACCGCCAATTTTCGGCAGATTTTTCCGGCCGACTCGGGCGAAGAACGCGGCGAGACCCCAGTAATCGTCCTGGCTCCATTTTTCGTACGGATGATGGTGGCAGTTCGCACAGGCGAGGCGTTGACCGAGGAAGACTTGTGCCACGTCGTCGACAAATTGATCCGGGTTCTGTAATTCTTTGTACCAGACCGTGGGCGGGCTGACGATTTCATCCCCGGTAGCCGTCAAGATGCTGCGAACGAATTCGCTGTAAGGCATATCATTGGCCATCGCTTCACGGATCCAGCCATGAAACGTAAATGTCCCCGTGGCGCGATCGGCCTCATTTCGCCGTTTCACTCGAAGAATATCGGCCCACTTGGAGGCGAAAAAGTAGGCATACTCCGGGGAATCGACCAGTCGATCAATCAGCCGATCACGCTTCTTCGGGTCGGTATCGGCGAGGAAAGCGGTCACTTGCTGGGGTGTCGGCAAGGTGCCGGTGATATCCAGGTAAACCCGGCGGATGAAGACGCTGTCGGAACTAAGTTCCGAAGGAACCAGACCGAGTTCCCGCCATTTTTTTGCCGTGAAGCGATCGACCACCGTTTGCTCGGGAAACTCCCACGCGGGTGGTTGAACACCGAGGGGCACGGTGGTGCGGAATACTGCCACGTGTCCCTGATAGCGGGCCATAATGGCCGCTTCACCGCTCATATCGTGCGTCGTCACCAGACCTTCGCCATTCACCGTGGCGATCTCGGTGTCGTTGCTCTCATATTGTGCCCGGCGGGTAATATCTTCGACCCGGCCATCGGAGTAATGGGCGTAGGTTGCAAATTGTTGCCTGCTATTGCGATTCATAATTCGATGTTCTGGATACACAGAGATCCGGGTGACAATCGGATCATCTGCAGAGCCGTAGGGCATGCCCGAGGCAATCCAGCGGCGGACAATTTTGTATTCATCCGAATCCGATTCCATCTTTTTGCCGCCACCGTGAGGCATAGCACCGATGGCTTTCAGGAGAAACAGCGACTGATCGGGCGCCGCCGGAAACAGCCTCCGCCCCCGGCTTTCTTTAACCAGCGTCATATAATCCAGTTCCGGTTCAAAACCGAGCAACGACAGTTTGAAGCCGTTCTGACCGGAGGCTTTGCCATGACAACCGCCGCTGTTGCAACCCAGTTTCGTGAAAATTGGCACCACCTGATTCGGGAAATTGATCGGGAGATTCTCACCGATGTGCTGGGTCGTCAGCGGGATGGCTGCCGACTTGTCGCCGTATTTGATGATCAACTGTGTGCTGCCGTTCGCTCGGGGCGTCACCCGGCCGGTATGACTGACATCGGCTACGGAAGCATCGGCAAGGCTGTAACTCGCGACGTGGGTTAAATCGACAAGCCGGCCGTCTGCCAGGCTGCCAGTCACAATCAACTGTGCCGAATGGTCGCTGCTCGGTAATCCAATTTGCTCCGGATAAACGCTGAGTGTGCGGATTTCCGATGCTGGGGGAACCGGAGTGAGCGATCCTGCATTGCTGTCTGTCGGTTTCGGAGCAGAGGCAAACGCAACTCCAGTCGTGAGAAGGACGATGCCCGCACAAAGAAGTTGTCGAATCATGCGATTTTCCTCAGCGAGTACGAAGATCCCCGTTGCCGGAGATTTATGGCAGGTCGTAGAAACAGAAGCGCGGCAAAGATGGCGCACTCATGGCAGCGGCAGGTAAGATTATTTTCAACGATTTTTTCTACAGAAGCAAGTGCGAACGCTGGAAATCTTCGGTCGAGATTACGAGATTTCGCTGGCGACGGCTTGGCGGACACACCGGATCGTCTATATTCTACCGACCCGGAGCAATCCGGACTGACGGGACCGCCGGGCCGGTTTCAGTCCGATTCATTCTGATGGGATCAACGGGCCGGTTGAGCGGCATCAGCCACGAGCTTGGTGGCGCAGTGGGGCAGAGGGATTGACCAGTTCGCAAAAGATCTCCGGGAGTCGTAACGATGCAATTTGTGGATGAAGCATCGTTGAAAATCGGCAGAATGAATCAACCATGCTCGCTGAGAACGGCATGAGCCGTCAGCATCAAGGCAAAACCAGGATGGCAGGCAAACTCTGCCTCTGGGGCATGACCAGGTTTCTCACTCACTCGATTCCTGAAAGAGGTTCCCGATGACAGGGCGTGCTGTGCTGAGCGTCATCAGTGGCTGGATCCTGATTTCCCCACTTCGGGCTGAGGAACCCTGGGCGGGCGCTGCGGGAAAACCGGCCATGACTGCGGAAGAAACCCGCACCTTCATGATTCAGTTGCTGGATTCCGTGAGCAAACATCACCTCAAGCGTGATCCGAAGTCGGAACAACGCGGGATGGTGTACGAGTATTTTGATGTCCAGCGAGCCGGTCAGTTCGATCAGTGGGTTCAAGGAGAAGCGCTCGACACCATGCACGATGGAGCCTGGCTGGCCGTGGCGATGACGAACGCCGCCCGGGCCACGGGGGATCCACGATACCGGCAATTTCTCACGGAATGGCAGTTGCCGTTTTACACCAAGATGCTCAATCACAGCGACACGCTGTTTTCGACAAAGCAAGTCGATGTGGCTGAGAACGGGGTCCGGTTCGGCAAAGAGCATGCCTTGCAGGCCCCCGAAAAGGGCTTTGTCCCGTACTGGTGGGATGATGGTGCCTCGGTCAGCCTAGAACGGCGGCGGAGTCAAGATCCACGCGTGAAGCCGCCCTTCGCCTGTACGGATCGACTGGCGGGGAAAGAGAATCCGCAAGCACGTCTCGACGGTTATTCTCACGGATCTTCAAATCACTTGGCGCAGAATCTCGCGGTGATGGTACAACAATCGTGGCTGCTGTTGCGAAAGGATCCACAATCGGCAGCAATGGTCGCTGAACTGGCGAGGGCGGCTAGGCATCTGCATGAATGCCGGTTACGCCACCACGGCCTGATTCCAGGGGTGGCCGCCGCCGCTGCCCTTTGCAACAACGATGCCGAGTTGATGAAGCGAGTCCCGGGGCTGAATCCGAAACAGCCGCCGCACAATCACTTCACACGCTTCCTGGCCGCTGTCGGAACGACACAACGGCAGGCAACACCGGCTTTCGCCGACGACACCCAGTATGTCTACTACACGGCGTTGGCCAAATACGGTGTCCAGTTGCCGGTCGAAGTCCGGCTCAAGGTGATCTACGATGCCTACACCGAGCCGATGCTGTTTCGCTACTGGTGGGACAATAGCGAGCTTCCCGCGGGCATCAATCGCTTCGATCTGACAGTTCTTGGCGGTAGCGGCGGTCGCTTCGACTTTTACCGATCCGATCGCCCGGTGCCACTCGGATCGCGGTTCGGGCCGCAAAATCTCGTCTGTTGTGGCTGGGCCGCGCAGATGCTCCGCCAAGAACCGACGCTTTGGGACGACGCGGTTAAACGGTTGTTCCCAGACTCACCGCGAGTCCCTTTCCTTGATCCGGCAAATCCGGCGGTGTTGGATGGCCGGCCAGAACCCGACGCTGTCCGAGTGCTCGACGAGCTCGGAGTGCGACTTGATCTGTGCAGTGAACGGAACGCATTGATCGCGGCGGGGGAATTTGCCGGGAACGAGTTCCGGTTGCAAATCGGGATGCCGGGCGATCAAGCTCCGTTTGCCGAGATTACCATCGAACGGGATGATGAACGAATCTCTGCGCGAAATCACCGGGGCAACCGCCTTCTCATCTCGGGAAAAGTGGTTCCCAGCGGCGGTGATGAACGCACCCGATTCGAATTTGCCTTGCCCTACACGGTCACCAAGGGCCAGGAAACCTGGGGCAACGGATACGAATTCGGTATGCTGCGGGTGAATAAAACCGGTTCGGAGCCGAAAACGATCGTCTTGGCCAGCCCGGGAGCCCTGGTTCGAAAATCGCTGGAAAAGGAACTGGCTCAAGGTCTGCGAAACTGGGAAGCGATTTTTCGGGCCAGGGGTTATATCCCGACAAGCCTGTTTGCAGGTCCGAGCTGGGATCGCTTCTCGGACAGTGGGGGGTATGCTCACCTCATCAGTGCTGCATCGCAGTATTTGCTGCTGCTCGCTGATGAACGCGACTGGGAATCCACGCTGGAGCCGAAAAAAATGCCCGAGAAGTAATCCGGCTGCCACTCTACCTGAACGCGAAGTTCGCTACCGGTGAGAAGACACAGCCGGGAGTGGCTGAGGACTCCGGAAAGTTGCTCCGGCATCACGGAGCGAATTGCTAAACAGGGTGGGGTAAGCAATCCCGGCATGTCAACAGTCATCAATGGACTGTCTGATAGTGATGGCCGAACGCTCGTTGAAATTCCCGCCGCAGCCGAGCCATTACTTTTCGATGCTGTGCGGCCGGCAAATTCTTGATTTCAACAAAGTCGATCACATTTAAAGCAGCCAGTTCGAGGCCAGAAACATTCGGGTGTTGCATTTGCAAGATCATCACATAGCTTGGCATTTCTGCATTGAGGGCGTGGAACTGAGAGGCCACCGCCATCAACGTGGTCCGGCCGTGAATCAGATCTTCAATCAGCGCGTCTTTGATTTGAATTCGTACATTTAACAGCAAATTTTTTTCGTGCAGTTGCTGCTGAGTTTCATGATTCTTTTCAAGAAAGTCGATGAAATCGGAGTAATTCTGCATGTCGCGGAAAGCACACTGCACTCCCCCCGGATAGCAGACCATGCTGGCAACGATCACCGCGACCGAAACAACTACAGTCGTGGGGAAGATACATAGGTGAGTCATTGTGGTTTCCGCTTTCACTCCAAAAAGTCATCGAATCCGTCTGATGCTGTGAAGGTTCACAGCAATTCCGAGTAGATCAACAGCCGACGGTTCGACGCGAATCGGGACAATCGCTGGTTCCATACACAATCCGAGAGTGGCCCTCGGAAAGGCAGACCGATCGTGGCTCTGTTCCTGTTGGAGCAACCATCGACCCGAGGCGGGCGATCACTCACTCGCGGCGACAGGCAATTCAGCCATGTCAGCCATAGGCCTGCCAACTGAGACAGGCTCACGGAGCCGCCAAACAGCACCGCGAACCTGCAAGAGGGTTATGTCGTCCTGACGGCAAAGTAAACGCAAACTTCGGACCAGAAGCATGAATCTTCGGTGAGCACGACTTAACTTATTACCCCACAGGGATTTGAGATTTGCATCATAAGTCCGGGCCTGATGAAGGAATGCATAAGCTTGTTGCAGCATTGCTCACATTGTTGAACCCTTGTGAAGCAAAATTGTTACGGACACTGGCGGATTTTCGGATAAGCGAATTTTTCGAGAAAGGTGGATGAACATGATCGATCTGACACCGCCGGCTGACTCTGCCGATTCGCCATCCGGAACCGAGCAGATCAGTGCGAGGTTGAAGAAACCAGCCCAGAGCCTGGGCAATCCCTCGACCTTGCGAACGCTGGCCTATCTGGTGGTCATCGTGGCTGGGAGCTGGTGGATTCTCGGTCAACTCGCCGCCGTTTTCCGGCCACTGTTGCTGGCAGTGTTCTTAGCATACATATTGCTTCCGTATTTCCGCCGATTGCAGCAACGAGTTCCGGCCGCCGTAGCCCTCGTTTTGCTCGGTGGCGTGACCACGCTGATGCTGATAAGCCTGGCACTTTCGGTGTACGGAAGCTTGACCGCGTTAACCCTGGAAGAGCCACTGTTGAAGGCGCGGGCGCTCGAATTTTTCCGCTCCGGAACCGATACCATCCACCGCTTTGCGCCCGGCTTCCTGGATCGATCGGGCGCTCCGGGGCGAGAACCGGAAGAAATGGCAGCCGAGCAACTCGCGAGGGCAGTCCTTTGGCTGGTGAACCTGGCCACGCTCGGTTTACTCGAAGCCGCGACGGCAGGGTTATATTTGCTGTTTCTTTTAATGGAATCAGCCCGGTTCCCTGCCCAAGTTCGAAAAGCTTATCCACATGAGCAGGCTGAACAAATTCTGCATATGTTCGGCCGTATCAACAGTGCAATTATCAGTTATCTGAAGGCAAAAGTTCTTTCCAGCCTGGTTCTGGCCGTGCCGATCGGTGTCAGCTTATCGCTTTTTGGCGTCCGCTTCGCACTGTTGTGGGCGGTGCTGACCTTCGTCTGCAACTTTATTCCGTACATTGGCAGCGTGGTGGCCTATTCTCTGCCGGTCGGCTTTGCCTTTGTGCAACTGGAATCTGGCTTCGAGGCGGGTATTCTCGCGGCGATTTTACTTGCTTTTCACATCGCCTCGGCCTCGGTCGTGGAACCGATGATTCTCGGTCGGGCCGTCGGACTGAGCCCGCTGGTGATTCTGGCGGCACTGTCGATCTGGGGGGTATTGTGGGGGCTGCCCGGGATGTTCTTAGCCGTGCCGCTGACCGTGGTGGTGATGATTATTCTCGATCACCTGGAAATGACCCGGCCGCTAGCCCGATTGTTGACTCAGGAATAAGTTTAAGAAGAGGCTCAAGCGTTCGAAAATCGCTTGACCACCGTGCAAGTTCCGAAGACGTTGTTTTTACCGTGGTCAATGACGAGGCATCGCGGGTATGTCGCTGCATGTTGCCGCTGTGGACTACTTCCGTGGCTTGCAAGATCGGCTCTGTGCGGGCTTGGCAGCGGCCGACGGAAGCAAATCATTCCATGAAGATACCTGGACCCGACCGGGGGGCGGAGGCGGGCGCTCTCGAGTGCTAGAACAAGGGGCGGTGCTGGAAAAAGGCGGGGTGAATTTCTCGGAAGTTTTCGGCGAGTTGTCGCCTGAGTTCGCCAAGCAGCTTCCTGGTGACGGCTTGGCGTTTACGGCGACCGGGGTCAGCTGGGTCATTCACCCCCGAAATCCGCTGGTGCCGACGGTCCACGGCAATTTCCGATTTCTGACGCACGGGCAAAAAGCCTGGTTCGGTGGTGGTGCGGATCTGACACCGTACTATCCGTTCCACAACGATGTGGTGCACTTTCATCGGGTCTGGAAGCGAGTCTGCGAAAAATATGCGCCGATGGTGGATTACGCTCGGATGAAACAAGACTGTGATGAGTATTTTTATTTGCCTCATCGCCAGGAAGCCCGCGGTGTCGGCGGCATCTTCTTCGATTATTTTGACGGCGGCGGCCAACTCGAGCGAGTCTTTGATTTTGTTCGCGAGGCCGCGGATTCCTTCCTGGAAGCATATCTCCCGATTGTCGAACGACGCAAGAATTTGCCCTGGACCGCGGAACAACGAGCGTTTCAAGAATATCGCCGCGGTCGGTATGTCGAATTCAATCTCATCTACGACCGCGGGACAATTTTCGGCCTCAAGACAAACGGTCGGACGGAAAGTATTCTGATGAGTCTGCCGCCTGTTGTGCAATACCGCTACGACTGGCACCCTTTCCCGGGCTCGCCGGAAGCGAAACTCACTGAGTACTGGTTGAAGCCACGGGACTGGGCCAACGAACCGGACGTGATCGAGTAATTGCCACCCGTCATCCACCAGCCACCGCGGGCTCTGGCTTATTTGATCCGCCAGACCGCTTCCTCCGGGATCTGCAGCCGGGCAAGATGCGGGCGGATCTCCGTGAGAAACCGCCGAGCATCGACCGGATAACCTGCGGTCGGTCGCAGCCCGGGAATCTGATCCTGCCAGAATCGGTTGATCTGGATCATGCAAACCTCGCGCAGATATTTCGCCAGCATCGACGCCACCGCCACGGAAATCACCGTGGCATCGGCCCGCGGCAAAAGCACGATCTCCCAGTCGTGTTCGAGACCTGTCAGACGGTAACGGCTTTCTGCAGCCGATTCACGCTCGGTGATGACCCAGCCGTCGGGAAAGGCTTGTTGCAGCATCGCCGCGTAATAATTCCGGCCGCCGTGCTTATCTCCGTAAACGATGACCCTGCCGCAATTGCCGGGAATTCCTCGGCGGAGGGTTTTCCGGATCGTCTGCAACAAGCGAATCAAACCGACGGATAACACGGTCGCTTTTGAACCAAATTTACGCACGAACTGATTGAAGTGAAGGGCCGGGACCAGATTCACGGCCGCCGTTCCGGGCTGCCACCAGTCCGGCCAGCGTTGTCGACGGGGCAGATTCGATTGCAGGGGGAGTTGTTCCGAGCCCTGATACCAGTATTCCTGACTTAACAGGCCCTGGAGCTCGGGATCGAGGATTCTTTGAAGCAAGTCACCGAATGATCCCGGCCTCCAGCCGAGGACGGTGAACACCCCTTCTTCGAGCTGGCGGAACCGGTTCACCCCGTGATAAATTTTTTTCGAATCATCCAGGCACAAGCGATGATCCTTGGGCTCGGCAGCACAGCGAATCCAAGGTTGTAAGCTGTCCCAGCCGCTGGGATCCGAATCGGGGAGAAGAAACGCCACTGCGGCTTGGACCAACGGTCCCAGATTCGGCCCGTAACCCGCTTCATCAATTCCGACGATCCACGCCATCAGACCGCTCTTTCATCCGCTGACCTTCGCCACTATGGTAACGGCATACCGGGGCGTTTCTTGCCGCCGACCCAGCAGGAGCCACCGATGGCCATGATGTCCGAGAACATCTTCCTGAAAATTATTGCCAAAGAAATCCCCACCAAGATTGTTCACGAGGATGAGCACTGCTTGGCCTTTCACGACATTGCTCCAAAAGCACCCGTGCATGTCCTTGTGATTCCGAAAAAAGTCATTCGCACTCATGCCGATCTCAGCGAGGAGGATCGCGAACTTGTCGGCCATCTGCATCTGGTCGCGGCTCGACTTGCTCAGCAACTCGGGCTCAACGCCGGCTACCGGCTGGTCATCAATTGTCTGGAAGCAGCGGGACAGACCGTGCCCCACCTGCATTTGCATTTGCTGGGCGGTCGTGACTTCTCCTGGCCTCCGGGGTAAATGTGATGACCGATCGGGAACTCTCCGCGATCCTGGCAGCCCGGTTGAGTCAAGTCGAAGTCGCGATTCAGGCGGCCTGCGAGCGATGCCATCGCCCTCGCTCGGAGATTACCATCCTGGCCGTGACGAAAACGGTTTCCTCGCGTGTGGCCGGCATCATTTCCGAGCTGGGCATTGCCGACCTGGGTGAAAGCCGGCCGCAGGAATTATGGCGGAAAGCCGCGGTGATTCCAGGCGTTCGCTGGCATCTCACCGGCCACTTGCAGCGGAATAAATTGGAACGCACCGTGCCGCTTTTGCACCTGCTGCATTCAGCGGATAGCCATCGGCTGCTGGAGTCGCTGCATGACTTTGGCCTTCGCCGCAACCAGCCGGTGCCGATTTTGCTTGAACTGAATTGCAGTCGCGAAGCGGCCAAGGGCGGCTTTCCTCCCGAGGCGATCAGCGAACTCGGCGACAAATTACCCAGTCTCAACGGTCTCAAGGTTGAAGGTTTAATGACCATGGCCTCGTATCAAGAGAATCCCGAATATTGCCGGCCTGTCTTTCAAGAACTTCGTGCCCTCCGGGAACAACTTCGCAACCGCACCGGATTGCCGTTACCGATCTTGTCGATGGGGATGAGCAACGACTTTCCTATCGCCATCGAAGAAGGGGCGACCATGATCCGCCTGGGGACGAAGTTATTCGCAGGTCTGGAAAATGAGTGACCCGGCCGCGGCAATCAAAAGCCACCCGCAGGGGGCTACCTTGTCGGTTCGCGTTCAGCCCGGTGCCCGGAAAACCGCCGTCCTCGGCATGCAGGCCGGTGCCGTAAAACTGGCCGTGACCGCCCCGGCCGACCAGGGCAAAGCCAATGCCGCCCTCATCGAGTTCTTGCATCGCTTACTCGCCGTTAAACGCTCGGAGATTCACCTCCTTTCGGGAACAGCGAGTCGCAACAAAGTTTTTTTATTTCTGAATATCTCCGCGAATGAAATCGCCCGCCGAATTCGGGAACACGTGGCCATTGCAAGCAACCCAGCCAATTCCAAGAAAACATCAGAGAAAGACGCTGATCATCACCCGGGCGAGCCACGCTGACCGATCGTGTCACATCGGATCCTATCCCAGGGAACTACTGACGGCATCGATAGCCAATTCCCCGTAGCCCGCTTAGCATGACATTAACTGCTGGCCCATGGTCGGGTCGCGGTATCTCACACGTCCGAAGAGAGAGCGGCATCATGAATGTCTTCAGACCCGGGCTCGTTGCTCTTCGCCTGCAATGCACACAACTGATGGTGCTAGCCGGAATCGCTGCAGGACTGCTGTCCAGTCAAGTGTCAGCGGCGGCCCCCGCCCCGGAAATCAGGCTGATTCCGAAAACGGCGCTGGCCGTCGCTCAGCTGCATGGCCACCAACACACACGCGAACGGTTCCTGGCCATGGTGCAAGCTGCGATGCCCGATCTGACACCTCGCGCCAGGACGGCGATGACTCGGGCGATTGAAAAAATCATGGATGGCCGCGATCTCGCCGCCTTGCGACCCGACGGACGTATCCTGATAGTAGTGACCAATCTTGAGGATCTCGGCTCGGACACGCCGCCAATCGTCGTCCTTTTGCCGGTCCGCAGCTATCAAGACTTCCGAGCCAAGATGCTGACGAAGGAAGAACAAGCCAGTTTCCGCCCAGGAACCGAAAAAATTGATCGTTTTGAAGCCCATGGCGTCACCCACTACGCCATTCATTTTCCCGATCAAGGCAACTATCTCGCCATCACCGAGCATGAAGAGAGTGCCGTGCTCATGGCAGGCAAGTTTGAGCCTCTTGCTCTGGGGAACCCGGCGGACGCCGTGGCGACCACGTTTCTCCGAGCGGATCTGTCGATTTATGTGCATCTTGCCGCCATCAATGATCGTTACGGCAATCAAATTCAGAACATTCGACAAATCCTCAACTTCGCGATCCGACAAGCGGCAACTGCTCAAGTCGGTATCGACGAACGCCAGCAAGAACAGGCTCGATTGCTTTTCGATGGCGTGTTTCAGTGTTTGCACGACGGCATCGCCATGTCGGCCGGTCTGCGTTTCTTGCCAAACGGATTGCAAACAGAATTGCAGGTGGGTTTTGCACCGAAGTCGGTATCCGCAACTCTGCTGGGGAAGCAACACCCCTGTGAAGCACGCCGCCTGGCCGACCTGCCGCAAGGTCAACTGAGTTATGCGGCATCCTGCCTCAGCCCCGCCATCAGCCGCTTGATGACGGCACTGGGGCCGGAATACCGCGCCGCCGATGGTGATTCGAACACCGAGGAACGGATCGAAAAGTATCATGAGCAGCTCGAACAAGCGCGTGAGATCATTCAAGCCAGCCATGGCGTTGATCGGCAGATCCGCATTCTGACAGTGGCAGAGCCAGAGAAACTTGTGCAAACGCAACTGGCACTCTACGAGCATCTCCCCGCGGGCGCAGAATATGCCAATGTGAAGCTGAAAACCAAAGCCACCGTGACCCGGGACGCCCAGAAAGCCGCCGGCTTTACGCTGCATGAAGCTCGATGGCAACTCGATTTCGCGGCGATGGTCCAGGGGATCACCGACGATAATCTCCGCGATACCACGATTGCCTCCATGAAACGCTTCGTACCGGAGAAGCCGCGACTCTGGTTCGGCAGCGACGGCAAGCACGTGGTCCAAATCATGGCCCCAGACTGGGACACCGCCAAAGACCTGCTGACCCGCTGGAATGAAAAGTCGACCCGTGCCGGTGAGCTCCTCAGCTTCCAGAAAACGGTCGAACAACTGCCGAACGATGCCAATCTGATCGTGTTGAACGATGTCGGCGGCAGCTTGAAGTATCTCAACGATGTGATTGTCGAATTGCTCGAAACCGTCCCCGGTCTGCCGATTCGAGAGATCCCCAAGCTCGGCAACGTGCCGAAAGAGCCGGCGTTTGTCGGCACCGCCATCCGCTTCAGCCCGGCCGGCCTCGGAATGACCTTGATCCTGCCGACAGAGGCGATGAAGACGGCACGGACGGTGCTACAACCAATATTTGAAGGATTCGCAGCAGAGGAGTGACTCGCCCCGGGCTTGCCAGAACCGCCGACCGCAGCCGCCGATTAAGCCCGAATCGCGGCTTCGAACTCGGCGAGCCCCCGCTGATACGCCTCGATCCAGTCCGGACGCGGCTGGACAGTTTGCCGGAATTTCACCAATGCCGCGACCGCGTCAGCAACGGTAAACGGCGCGGTGATTCCCTGGTTCCGGCGGAGATGCCGTTCCAGCCCCGCAAGCGCCATCACGGCGGCCCCGAGTGCCGGACCCTCGCTGGAAACCAGCCGTTCCAGCGGTCGATTCAGAACCGCCGCCAGAATTTCCAGCATCAAATCGCTGCGAGCGATTCCCCCCGAGACGGCGATCCGCGTGATCGTTTGCCCCGCTGCCTGGTGTTCGCGAATCCCCAGGGCGATCAAATATGCCAGTGCTTCAAACGAGGCTCGCAACCGGGTGCCTGGGTCGGTCGGCTCAACTGCTCGCCAGACAAACCGAGGCGCGGTAATGCCGAGAGACGGCTCGGTCAGGACGAACGGCAAGACTTGAACGCCGCCACACCCCGCAGAGACAGCCCGCGCCGCCGTTTCCAGGGCCGGCCAGTCCGGATTCGGTCCGAGGACGCGATCGAGAAACTGAGCGCCGTTTGAATAACATCGCATCCAGAGATACGGACCATGATTCAGCCGCATTGCATCCAGGGAACCGGAACGCGGCAATTCCGCGGACGAAGAATTGACGACGGCGGAATTCCCGAGAATCACCGCCACTTGCCCTGCTTCGGTGGCACCACCGCCAATCAGCCCCGCCGCCTGATCATCCAGGGTGGGAAACAGCAAGGGTCGATGACCTTGAGGCAGACCAGCATCCGCTGCAGTCGATTCTGAAAGCGGGCCGAGTGGTTGATCGTAGTCGATCAGCGTGGGGAGACACCGCCGGGCCGCTTGCCGTGACCACGGTTCAGCGAGTGCCTCCAGCATTCCTTCGGCCCACTGCTGCGTGCGTAAATCGAGGATGCCGGTGGATGCTGCCGCAGAGACGCTGACACGATCGAAACAACCGGTGAGATAGCCCGCGGCCAGCGAACCGTGCTGCGCGATTAACCACGTCTGTTGCCAAGCCTCACGAGGCAGCGTCACTTCATCCTTGACCAGATGGCTGAGGGAATAGCGGATGGCCCACGGTCCCCCGGTCAGTTCCCTGGCCCGCTCCTGACCGCCCAGCCGTTCCAGTCCTCGGGCATGAAATTCCGCGAGTGTCTGGTCGTTCCAGCAAATTGCCCGGCGAATCGGATTCCCCGACCGATCGATTCGCCCCGCAGTATGGTGAGTCGCGGAAATACCCCCGGCTTGCCAATCTTCCAGGCGATTTTGCTCTCGCAAACGAGCCGCGAGTGCCCGACAGGTCGCCCGGGCTTGTCCTTCCAGCAGCAGCAGATTCAATTCCGAAACTCCCCCCTCGGTCCAGAGATCCGTGGGGAACCGCGACTCGGCGATGACTTTGCCGGTGATATCGAAGATGAGCCCCTTCACCGATCCGGTGCTAAAATCCCAGCCTGCAATCAAACTGTTCGGGGCTACACAACGGAGAGGTTCGGCCATTGACTCTGCCTCCCGGAACAAAAAGGGCATCCACAGCCGCAGGAAATGTCGGTCAATCTGAGTGAACCCGACCGCCCCGGAAGTCGAGTTCCCGGGGAGTGATGCATTGTCCCTGATACTCGGTTCAATTTCATCCAGTTAATATATGTTGGGAGCGAATTCATTGCAGACAGATGTTCGGCACCGGGGAGATGGACGAATGTCGGGAATGATGATTTGCGACGATTTGATTTTTGCCAGCCGGGTGACAACAACTGCGCGTGCACAACGGTTGCAACTCGCCGTGGCCCCGTCAACAGATGCAGCCCTTGCCCTCATGGCTCGATCCTGCCCGACAGCGATCATTCTCGACTTGCAAAATCCGGGGTTGAATTTATCTGACTTTCTCGAGGAACTGGCAAAACGGGTAACGCCCCGTCCGCGTGTGATCGCTTACGGTTCGCATGTCGATGTTGAATCGCTGAAAGCTGCCCGAGCTGCGGGTTGCGAGCGGGTCATGCCGCGTAGCCAGTTTGTCGAGCAACTGGAATCCAGTCTGGCTGAGTGGTTGCGCTAAACTCACCACACATCGGCAGGCTATCGTCGGTCTCGTCTGTTGCACGAATTTATGATGAGGGGGCATCGCTTGGACAGTATCCGTAATCGTTCATCAAAATCGAACACCGGCTGCCTCGTTTTGTGTTTTAGGCGGATCATTTTGCGTATCTACTGATTGAGATCGGATTCGCAATCAACCGATCGAACTAGCGATTTCCCTTGCTGCCAAGTCGTACTGGTCTACGGACATATCTTTTGCCCGAAGCCTCATAAAAAACGGGAATCCCCGACTAGACGTTCATGCCCCGAAGATTATAGTAACGGTTTACCGATTCTGAATCGGTGATTTCGTACACACTGACTGGATGAGATCCCTTAACGACGTGATGATGATGAGGGCAGGCCATGGCGCTGGGGTTGCTTGGATATAAAGTCGGAATGACGCAGGTTTTTACGGACGATGGCAGAGTTGAGCCGGTGACAGTCATCGAGCTTGGTCCCTGCCCGGTGTTGCAGATTCGCACGCCCGAACGCGATGGTTATTCGGCGGTGCAGCTCGGTTTCAAACAGAAGCCGCGGAATAAGGCAACCCGACCGGAGCGTGGGCATATTGCACCGGACTTCAAAAGCAAGCGGAAAGAAGCCCGTCTGAAAGCGGGGGTACAAATTCCGCCGAAAGCGAATGTCGAGCCGCCGCGGCACATTCGCGAATTCCGCGTCGATGCACCCACGGTTGAAGTCGGCCAGCAGCTGTCGGTGAAAGACATCTTCGACGGCGTGGTCGCCGTGGATGTCATCGGCACCACGAAAGGCCGAGGTACGCAGGGGGTAATGAAACGGCACGGCTTTGCTGGCTTACCCGCGTCGCATGGGGCGAAAAAAGTTCACCGCCAAGCCGGTTCAACCGCATCGCTCGGCTCCAACCGCGGTACCGGCCGACCGAAAAAAGGCCTTCGCCGTGCCGGTCGGTACGGTCATGAACGGGTGACAATCCGAAATTTGGCGGTGGTTCGCATCGATCCGGAAAATCATCTGATGCTGGTCCGAGGTGGAATTCCCGGGCCAAACGGCGGCTTCGTCATGGTTCGCCCGACAAACAAATATTAATGTTCTGCACATATCGCCGCACTCAGCATGGCCCATGTTCCGGTTGTTTCTCAACGGATGACATTGCGAAGTTGCAAAAAAATGTTGTGACGCCGCGGAACAAATGCTAAATTTATGTTATTGAGTTATTACCCTCCCGAAAAATGGCTGCCGTATCCCGCCTCGGCCGTCGTTAATTCCTGACATAAGGCGATTGCGTCCCACTAGTCGGGAGCCAAAGACCATGTTCCGCGGAACACCACGCTGTCACTTCGCAATGATCGGAACAGTGTTTGTAACATTCATTGTCCCGGCTTCAGCCTCCGCAGCCGATATACTCCCACCGCATCACGCGGTTGAGGCCGTGATCGATCACTACGTTGAAGCACGACTGCGAGCAGAGGGCGTGCAACCTGCCCCACAGGCGGATGATGCCACTCTGATTCGCCGGCTTACCTTGGATCTCGTCGGGCGGATACCGAGCTTACCCGAGGTCGAGGATTATGTTGGTTCGTCCGATCCGGCAAAGCGTGTCAAACTGGTCGATCGCTTGCTGGCGTCCCCCGGTTTTATCCGCTATCAAGCCCAGCAATTTGATGTCATGCTGAATAACACGGTGGCGGGGGCAGAACGCCAGCAAGGCAGCGTCCGAGACTACTTACAGACGGCGTTGCAGGAGGGCAAAAGCTGGGAGCAGATCTTCCGCGAAATTTTGCTGCCGGATGAACAGAATCCAAAAACGAAGTCGGCGGCAAATTTCCTGAAATCTCGCCTTCGAGACCTCGACCGGCTGACCAACGACGTCTCGGTTGTCTTTTTCGGTGTCAATGTGAGTTGTGCCCAATGTCACGATCATCCACTGGTGGAAGACTGGACACAAGATCACTTTTACGGCATGAAGTCGTTTTTTGAACGGACTTACGATGCCAGCGGATTCCTAGCCGAGCGGGGTGCGGGTCTAATCAAGTTCAAACCGAACCGGGGCCCGGAACGGAAAGCGCGGTTGATGTTTCTGACAGGGGCCACGGTCGAATCCGACACGGTTCGCGAACTGACCCAAGAAGAACAAAAACGCTTGAAGGAAGAATCTGAGAAAGCCAAGTCTGAGAAAAAAGCCCCGGCGGCACCCTCCTTCAGTGCTCGGGCCAAACTGGTCGAACTCGCCTTGCAACCGCACGAGCTGGACTTTTTCGCCCGCTCGATTGTCAACAGAATCTGGCATCGCTTCCTCGGCTACGGTTTAGTGATGCCTCTCGACCAGATGCACTCGGAAAACCCGGCCTCGCATCCCGAACTGCTAGCTTGGCTTGCCCGGGATATGCGTCAACACGGATATGACATACGGCGATTGATTCGCGGAATCGTCCTGAGTCAGACCTATTCACGCAGCAGTGTCTATCCCAGTGAAACTCACCCCCCCCCAGTTTACTTTGCAGTTGCCCGGCTGAAACCGTTGACGCCGATGCAACTTGCCAGCTCCTTGAAACTGGCAAACTTAGATCCGGCAACGGTCGCCAAGTTAACCACCGAACAGCGTGATCAAAAACTCGAAGAGTTCGCGAATTCCTCCCGTGGATTGGCTTCGCTTTTTGATGAACCCAGCGACGATTACCAAATCGGCGTTGCCGAAGCATTGATGTTTGCGAATGCGGATCGGCTCACCAAAGAAATCCTTTCCGATCAAGCCGGAACCCTCCTTGCCCGCTTGAAACAGATCGCTGACGCTAAAGAAGCAGCAACATTGCTTGTTCGGAATGCTTACGGTCGATTGCCCAGTGAAATCGAACTCAATGCCCTCTGCGATTATCTGAATCGGCGTAACGATCGCCTGAGCGAAGCCTACCGGCAAGTGCTCTGGGCGTTGCTCACCGCCGCCGAGTTCCGCTTCGTGTATTGATCGATGCGACTCCGGTATGGAACGCCGCTTGGTCGCCGATTGAAGTTGTGTCACACCCCACTTGAGCCTTCCGAAACACCGTGGAATTGCCAGTTGCTTCCAGACAGGCCCTAGCCCCCGAGGTATCCGATGCGAACGCCAAACTTTTGTGGTTCACCGGTTCATTCCCTGTCTCGCCGAGCTTTTCTTGGTGCTGCCGCCACCACGGGAGCGTGTGCTTTTGCCGACATGACCTGCCTCGACGTCCTCGGTAGCCCCGCCTTGGCCAAGGAAATGAAACAGAAGCAAAAACGGGTAATCTTATTATGGCTGGCAGGTGGTGCTTCGCAACTCGAGACGTTTGACCCGAAACCCGGGGCACCGACCGGGGGTCCGTTCCGGTCCATCCCGACCTCGGTGCCAGGTGTGCATATCTCCGAGTTAATGCCGGAGATGGCCAAACGCATGCACCACACTTGCATTATTCGCGGCCTGAACACCCGAATTGCCGACCACGGCGGCGGAGCCATGCTCATGATGCGGGGACGCCGTAATGAAGCGGGTCTAAAATATCCCGACATGGGGGCCGTGATCGCCCGGGAGATGGCCCAAGTCGACAGCAAAGTCCCTGACTACGTGACTTTCTACACACAAACAGAAGGTCGGGGCATGTCGCCGGGCGACAGCGGCTTCCTCGGAGCCCGCTACGCTCCGATGGAATTAACCACCGAAAATACCCCTCAGAACATCCGCCGGCTCGACGGCATCACGGAACTCGATCACCAGCAGCGGGCTGATCTGCGGGCCTTGCTCAGCAAGCAATTCTCGGTCGGCCGCAGTTCCACCAGCCTTGCCAGTCACCATGAAGCTTACCAGCGTGTTCGCGGTTTAATGGCGTCGGAATCGCTCTTCGATATCACAAAAGAGCCCCAAAAAATCCGCGACAAATACGGGCCGACACAATTTGCCGAGCAAACCTTGATCGCGCGTCGACTCGTCGAAGCGGGGGTGCCGTTTGTCCGGGTCGCCCGCGCTTGGTGGGACAGCCACGGTCAAAATTTCGAAACCCATCAAGAGATGGTGCCGGAACTCGATCATGTCATGGCAACCTTGATTGACGATCTCAAGGATCGCGGGCTGCTCGATGATGTGATGGTGGTAACCCTGTCGGAATTCGGTCGCACCCCGACAATTAATGCTAGCCTCGGCCGTGATCACTTTGCCTCCGCCTGGAGTATGACGATGACCGGTGGTGGGATCCGCGGGGGAGCAGTCTGGGGGAAAACTGACGAAAAAGGTCAAAGCGTCGTCGATCAGCAAGTCGATGCGGCGACACTGTTCGCCACACTCTATGCCGCCCTCGGCATTGACCCCCATAAGAAATATTACGTGGGCTCTCGGCCTGTGCCGCTGGTCGATGAAGCTGCCCATGAAATCGAGGAACTGATTGCCTGAGACAGCCCGACCGAGGAACAATTTTCAGACCGAGGAAGACCGGATAAGAAGCGGGAAGTCAGCGATCTTCCCGCCACTCGTCGGTACGGAAAATCCCACGTTCGAACCGATCACCCCCCTGAGATTTCCCCGAGGTGTGCAATGACCACCCCGAATCCCGAGACGATTAAGCTAGTCAAAGATTATCCCCGGCCCTCACCGGTCTTCACCGTGGCTCGGGTACCGAACACGAACCGATGTTATTTCGGCTCCGCCGACTTCCAGGTATCCGAAGCCGACCTCAAAGCCGAGAAATTCGAGCCGACCCCGCTGTACTCGCATGGCAGCTACGTCACCAGCCTAGTATTGGCCGGGACACGGCTGGTATCCGGCGGCTACGACGGCAAGCTCATCTGGTGGGAGACCGCATCTCGCCAACAGATCCGGACAGTCGACGCGCACAGCCGCTGGATCCGCAAAGTGGTTGCTTCGCCGGATGGCCGAACTATTGCCAGCGTCGCCGACGATATGATCGCTCGGATCTGGGACACAGAAACCGGCAAACTGGTGCATGAACTGAAAGGCCACGCGGCCAAGACACCGCACCATTTCTCCTCCATGTTATATGTTGCCGCATACTCCCCGGACGGCCATTTCCTCGCAACCGGGGATAAGATCGGCCAGATCATTATCTGGGATACCCGCACCGGGCAGGAAGTCTCCCGCCTAGAAGCACCCGTCATGTACACCTGGGACAAGGTGCAACGCCTCCATTCGATCGGTGGCATTCGCTCGCTCGCCTTCAGCCCGGATGGCCGTCTTCTCGCTGTCGGCGGCATTGGGAAAGTCGGAAACATCGATCACCTCGACGGCAAAGCTCGTATCGAAGTTTTTGACTGGCAAGCGAAAAGCCGCTTGATTGAATACGAAAGCGATGCTTACAAAGGTCTTGTCAATCAACTCGCGTTTGCCCCTGACGGTTCCTGGCTCGCCGCTGCTGGTGGCGGCACCCTGGGCTTCTTCATCTTCCTCGACGTCGCCAAAAAGAAACTTCTCAAAGAAGATAAGGCCCCGATGCATGTTCATGGCTATACGATGACTGCTGACGGCCGAGAATTTGTCATGGTGGGTTACCAGAAAATCGCCTGGTATCGCCTCGAAGGTTAAAACGTGCTTTTCTCCATTCTCCTCATGCTCCTGGATCAATCACCGAACCGATCCCGGTGAACTTCCGTTTCGCCGGGAAGCCAAGGAAGTAATATCACCTGGAATTGATCCCAGCACTCGTCGATCCGCAAGAGCCTTATATGATCAGCATCGCACCACCCTGACAATTCCGGGGCGGAACCGTGATTGGATTGCTCCTCCTTCCAGCGGCATGGCATGACACACTGGCATCTGGCGCGTGGCTATCGCTTTTCCGGCATCGTCAGCGGCCTTCGCAACGAAGTCGATCGTCGCGATCTGGCGGTCATTGTCTCGGAGTTGCCGGCACAGGCAGCAGGAGTATTTACGCAAAATCAGGTCTGTGCTGCCCCAGTTCAACTTTGCCGACAGCGACTGCCTCGCGCGGATGCTCGGGCCATCGTGATTTGTAGCGGGAACGCCAACGCCTGCACGGGTGAGCAAGGCTACCGCGATGCTGAGCGGATGGCGGAACTGGTGGCAAGCGAACTGGGTTGTGCCGCGGAACAAGTGCTAGTCGCGAGCACGGGGGTGATTGGCCGGCCGCTGCCGATGCCTGTCCTGGAAGCCGGGATTCCTCGGGCAATCGCCGCGGTGCGAGACGATCTGACCAGCTTTCAGCAAGCGGCACAGGCCATTCTGACCACCGATACCTGCATCAAGGTAGCCACCCGGGAGCTTGGGCTTTCCGTGGGGCTTGTTCGCATCAGCGGTTTTGCCAAAGGAGCCGCGATGATCGGTCCGAACATGGCCACGATGCTCGCCTTCATCCTGACCGATGCCGCCATCGCTGCGCCGGCACTGGATCAAATCCTCCGCCGAACCGTCGCGGATACCTTCAATTGTATCTCCGTGGAAGGCCACACCAGTACGAACGACACCGTGCTTCTGCTGGCAAATGGCCCCGGCACGCATTTATATGGTGACGATGCCCGGCAGTTCGAAGCGGCGGTTCACGATGTTTGTGCGGACTTGGCCCGGCAAATTGCCGCCGATGCCGAGGGAGCAAGCCATCTGATTACTATCGATGTCGAAGGGACTCGCTCTGATTCGGAAGCTCGGTTGATTGCCAAAGCTGTGGCCGAAAGTGCTCTGGTCAAGACGGCAATTTTCGGGGCGGACCCGAACTGGGGCCGGATTGTCTCCGCTGCCGGATATGCCGGCGTGCCCCTGAACGTGACAGAATTATCGCTGTGGCTGGGCGACATGCTGCTTTACCGGGAAGGCAACCCCCTTCCCTTTGACGAAGCTGTCGCCTCAGCTTACCTTCGAAACAATCGGGAAGTGTCGATTCGCTTACGGATGCACTCCGGCACGGGCCGTTGCCGATTTTACAGTTGCGATCTCACCTATGAATATGTCAAACTTAACGCTGATTACACGACCTGACTCTTCATCATTCATGGTTTCAATATCTCGCTCACCGCTGATTTCCTAGAGTTATTTGGACTCCATCGCTGCTGTCGGTCTGATCGACCCGGAAATCACAATCTTGCGGCTCAAATTTATGAAGATTGTCGAAGTGTCCGCGTGAATGCCGCCATGATTCTTTGCCCTGTTTCGCAGCTTGCACCCTTCTCGGAAATTCCAGCTCGCTGCAACGATCCGAATTGATCTGGCAGAGTGATCCAGAGCCTGCTATGCAAGCCAACCTTGATCGTTCTGGGGGATTGCTGACTGGCCAGCAGACGGAGGGTGAACGATGGCAGTGCGAAGCGTTACGGGGACAGTCCTGGCGTGCAGCTTGGTGTTTTGCAGTCCGGCGATTGCGCAATTCGCGGCGGATCGTGCGCCGATGCTGATCATCCCCCCGCAGACATCCAGCGAATCACCCAGCATTCCGGCAACAGCGACCACACCGACAGTTGCTGCAACGGCGGCAGATTCACCGAGAACGACAGCATCTGTCGCCAGGTCGGGGACCCCCTCGTCAACAACCCCAGCATCGCCTGATGCAGGGAGGTCTCACCCCGCGGAGCCAGCGCCGGCCAGTACAGCCCCAGCGGCACCATCCCCGCACCCGTGGGCGGTGCGTCCCGAGCACGGTCCCTACATGATCAGCGTAAAAAGTTTTACCGGACCGCAAGCCCGGCAACTGGCCGAGGAACTGGCCCAGGAAATTCGACAAAATCACAAAGCGGCTGCTTATCTGTTCGAGTGGGGCGCAGAGGAACGGCGGAAGGAAGAAGCTCGCCAGGAAGCGTACCGGCAAGCCTGGAAGCAGCAAAATGTCCCGTTTTTGCAACTGCGTGAGGAGCTGCGGAAGAAAGCTGAGGCGGAAGGCCGCGTATTTATCGACACGCCGCCAACTATACGGGTTCCACAGATCAAATATACGGAACAGTGGGCGGTGCTGGTGGGCGGCTTCCCCGATATGGAATCAGCCAGCGCTGCGTTGAAGCACTTGCGGTCGTTGCCGCCGCCGACCACCAAGACGCATTTGCTTGACCGAGCCGTGGTCAGCAGTCCGGGAGAGCAACAAGGAGAGAAATCATCCGTGCAGGCGGCATATTTGAGCGTGTACGCCCAAGCTTTCGTCGCTCCGAATCCAGCCATCAACAAGTCGCGGAAAAAGCCGCAATTTGAAACAGATGAAAACGGTACGCCCTTGTTGAAGATCTGGAACGAAGCAGAACCGTACAGCCTGTTGAATTGTCCGGGGAATACCACCCTGGTGGTGAAAGTGTTCAGTGTGCCGGCGCGGACGAAACCAGCCAAGACGGAGAAAAGCGTGCTGGAACGATTGTTTACTGGCAGTGAGTCGAAAAAAATGCTCGATGCGACGGCCAAACAAGCGCATGAACTCGCGAAGGCACTGCGGAGTCCGAATATGGCCGAGTCTCTGCGAAAGATGGGGTTGAGCGGAGAACCGCTCGATGCCTACGTCTTGCACACACGCACCGGCAGCCTGGTAACAGTCGGTGCCTTCGCCGACGAGAACGACCCGCAACTGCTTCGAGTCAAGCAGATTCTCGAATCGCTTAACTTCCAGGTGCAAGAGCAAGCCGGTGGCCCGGTCATCCGTTCTGAACGGATGTTCGCTCAGGTATTTCCGATGTCTGTACCGAAACTGCCCTAAATTCTCTGAGCGTATGACCACCAGATGTCGACAGAAATGGTGGCGGATTCGGCGTTATAGCAGAATCCGTCGCACTTCTGTTTGTCGATCGCCACCGGTGACATGCACCTTGCCAGCCGGGTCGATGAACACATTCACTTCACTGCGAACGCCAAACTCGGGCAGGTAAATGCCGGGCTCGATGCTGAAGCAGGTTCGCCGCATGACCCGGCGTTCTTCCCGAGTTTCGAGGCTGTCCATGTTGGCCCCGTTGCCGTGGATTTCCTGGCCAATGCTGTGCCCGGTGCGATGCACAAAAAAGTCGCCGTAACCGGCCTGCTCAATCACATCGCGACAGGTAAAATCAACTTGCCAGCCCTGGATCGGATCACCGGCGGCAAACGCCCGCACGATCCGGTCGATGGCGGCATCCCGAGCTTCAGCCACGATCCTGAATATTTCATTCACCTTCGCGGGGACCGTCTCACCGACATAAGCAACTCGTGTCAAGTCCGAGTAAACGGCTCGAGGTTGTGCCAGCTTCGCCCAGAGATCAATGAGCACGAAGCTGCCCGGCTCGATCGCTTTGTCAGTTGCCAAGCTCGGCGAAAAGTGAGGATCTCCTGAATGTTCCCAGACGGCGACGATCGGGGGGTGATCCGTCAGTAGACCGTGCACGGCAAAATGTTCGAGAATTCGCTGTTGCACCGCGGTTTCACTTGTCCGACCCCGCTCGCGAATTTGCTGGCTGATGAATGCCCAGGCGATTCCGAAGGCAGCGTCGGTCTGCTCGGCAGCCGCCAAGTGCATCCGCCACTGCTCATCATCCCAGGTCGCCTCGAATTGCTGAATCAGATCGCCTGAGGAAACGATTTCCGGCCCGAACGAGCGGACCAGTTCGACCGTCCCCGCATCCACACGCGACAGATACGGATTGGCATTCCGCGGTGAATATTCCATGGCGATCCGATTCATCCGACCGATCATCTCACGGACGCCAGCTTCGAGTTCTTCCCAGCGGAGATACACAATCTTGCGTTCACCTGGCAAATGATCGAGGACGCTTGCTTCGATCCGATGCACTAGCTTGATCGGAGAGCCCTGCGCTGGAACAAAATAAAACCAGCGGCGAGTCACGTGATGATCCGATGTCCCGAGAATCCGACTTGCCAGGGGATTTGAGCCGCGGAAATCGTAAAGGAGCCAGCCATCCAGACCTTGTTCCTGAATCGCTGACTGTGCCGCAGCCAGGTCGAACATGACGGTGTCTCCCCGTGTCTTGAAATCCGATTCATGATCAGGACTACCGAAAATTATAATCTGAGCCCTCACCCACTGGCAGCGGATGAACACTTGCCGAATCCCTGACAATTGTTCGCAAGTCAGAGCGCCGCGTCCAGGGACATTGTCTATGATCCATGCATGATGAATTCCCTGAAAATTCCTTGATACAAGATGCTGCGAAACCATGATATCATTGTGAATTGGATGTAACTTTTCAGGGTCTCATCTTCTTAGAGTTGCCATGATCCGGATGCTTTTACCAGTCGTGGTTGCTTCGCTGGCATTGACTTCTGGAGCCCGGGCTCAGAACGATACTCGCTCGGAAGCCCTCAGTCCGATCGTTCGTTGGCAGTTTGACACACCCGGAGAACCCGGCTCCATGAATGTCAACGCTCGGGTGGCTGGTCCGCGTCCGCCGTTGTACCCGAGTTTCACGACAAACAATCAGGCTTATGAAATTCACTCGGCAAAAGATGCAATCATCCTCCGCGAGAACGATGATACAACGAAAGGAAAGGCACTGAGGTTCGGTGCCGGAGACTCGCTGACTATCGAAGCCTGGGTCCGTGTCGATGATTTGAAGCCGGGCAATTATGCCTACATTGTCAGCAAAGGGCGAAATCGGAAACCCGGTTTCCCTGAGAAAAATCAGAATTACGCCCTCCGCTTATTGGGGGCACCCGGCGAGGCTCGGATCTCCTTCCTCTTTTCAAGTGCCCCGAGTTCCGGCAACGCGGCAGAATGGCATCGCTGGACTTCTTCTTCCGGATTTCCTCTGAACAACGGCTGGCATCATGTCGCGGTGAGCTACACCTTCGGGAACAGTCAAAGCATTCGCGGTTATATCGACGGTCAGATGGTCCAAGGAAAGTGGGACATGGCCGGGGCCACCAATCGAGCACCGGTGCAGGACGATGACGATCTAGTAGTCGGCACCGGGAACGGTGGTGGTACGGGGAATACTTTTTCGGGAGCGATCGACGAAATTGCGATCTGGCGGCAAGCCTTGTCGGATGACACTCTGACAAGCCGGTATCAATTCATTCCGCCGCCGTCCGCGATTCAACGGTCCGATCTTCCTCCCGGGGAAGTCCTGGTCCAGTTGTGCGAAGGCGGTCTGCCCGATCGTAATGCCTGGCCCGAACAACCTCCCACGCCGACCGAAGTCTACCGCGAGGCCGCCTTCGGATTCTTCGCGGTGCCCCAGAAATATATCGACACGGGAGTACGAGCTGATCGCTCGAATCCGTTCCTGTTGCGAGCCAGCGCTCTGATCACGCTCCCAGCCGGAAAGCATCGACTGCTCTTACGTGCTCGCGGTGCTTCCCGCTTATTCATCGGCGAGAAGCTGACCCTCAGCACGCCATTTCCTGCCATCAGTGACAGCGGTCACGGCAAAATTCCTGATCCGGAAAGTTATTTGAACCTCGGTCCGGATTTCCGCTTTGCGCCGCCTGGCAATCGGGAAGTCTGGACGACGATCGAACTCCCCGCGGGTGAGCATCAATTTACGCTTGAAACGCTGGTCGGCGGATTTTTCGGCAAGTCGGTCCGTCGACCGGAACTGGGCGAAACTGTGGTCGCAATCTCCCCCGAAGGCGAATCGTCGTGGTATTTGCTAACGCCGGGAAAGCGGAAGTTTCCGTATACCGATGCCGGCTGGGAAGCGTATCACGCGGAACGTTCTTCCGTTCTCGACCAACAAAACGATGCTGCCCGAGCCGCCTGCCGACACCGTCATGCCGCCTACTGGGATCGCCGCCGAGCCGCGGCACGCGACTGGTTACAGCAAACCGAGGAAGTACCGGTTCCTCCACTGCCCGAGGGTTTCCCGGCATACAATCCGATCGATCATTTCCTCGCCGAGAAAATTGCTCGGGTCCGGCAACAACTCGCCTCGCTTAAACGGGGCAGTGTTCACTTCTACGAGGAGATCTGGCCGATCCTCGAAAGTCGCTGTCTGGATTGCCACGGCGGTGCCAAGGTGAAGGGCGGCCTGCGGCTCGACAATCGTGCCGCGGCCCTGGCAGGCGGAAAAGGGGACGGCCCCGCGATTGTGCCCGGTAAACCCACGGAAAGTGCCCTGCTCGCGCGGATCAAGTCACCGCACGAAGACGAGGTGATGCCCCCGAAGGGCGACCGCTTGACGGCCCAGCAGATTCAGAAACTGGAAACGTGGATCCAAGAAGGTGCCGTCTGGCCCGAAGTCCGTCCGGAACCGACCGAGTTGACCCCGCTGGCCGACGACTTAACATTCCTCCGCCGAGTAACGCTCGACACCGTGGGCGTGGTGCCGACACCCGAGGAGATCGAGCAGTTTCTTGCCGATACCGCTGCGGATAAACGCAGCCGGGTGATTGACCGCCTGCTCGCCGACCCGCGCTGGGCCGATCACCAGATGGGATACTGGCTCGACGTGCTCGCCGAGAATCCGAACATCCTCAACCCGACGCTGAATAACACCGGCCCGTTCCGCTGGTGGTTGTATGAAACGTTCCGGGATAACAAACCCGCGGACTTGTTTGTCACGGAACTGCTGCGGATGCGGGGCAGCGAACGGCACGGCGGCCCGGCGGGATTCGCCACGGCGACACAGAACGACGCCCCCTTCGCCGAGAAAGGGGTGATCGTTACCGCGGCATTCCTGGGGCTGCAAACAAAGTGTGCCCGCTGCCACGACGCCCCGGCTCATTCCTCCACGCAAGAGAATCTCTTCCAGATCGCGGCCATGCTCAGCATGAAGCCCCTGGCCGTGCCGAAAACGAGCAGCGTCCCTCTGGACAAGCTCCACCAGGGCGGCCGCAAGCCGTTGATCACGGTGAGCTTGCCTCCAGGAAGCAGTGTCAAGCCCGCCTGGCCGTATTCCTCGATTGTCGACGAGTCGGTCGCCGACACCCTGGCGGAATTCCCGGACAACCCCCGGGACCGCCTCGCCGCGATCATCACCGCTCCGCAAAACGAGCGTTTTGCCCAGGTTCTGGTGAACCGGCTCTGGAAGCAGTTGATGGGCCGCGGCATCGTCGAACCGGTCGATGACTGGGAAAAAGCAACCGCAACGCATCCAGAACTGCTCCGCTGGCTTGGCCGGGAACTGGTTCGCAGCGGCTACGATCTCAAACAGATTGCCCGGCTGATCCTCAACTCCCACGCCTACCAGCGGGCCACCGACGCTTCTCGAAAAATCCCCGGAGTGCTCTACGCCGCTCCGGCACCCCGTCGACTCACCGCCGAACAGATCGTTGACTCGCTGTTTGCCGCCACAGGCAAACCGTTCCGAGTCGAGGAAGCCAGTCTGGATATCGACGGCCAGCGGCCCCAGCACAACTCGATCTCGCTGGGACAGCCTCGGCGATCCTGGATGCTGACGTCCACCTCGAATGAGCGGGATCGCCCCAGCTTGGCTTTGCCTCGCATCCAGGCGGTTTGCGATCTGCTGTCTGCCTTCGGCTGGCGCGGAGCTCGGCAAGAATCTACAAGCAGTCGTGATACCGAGCCGAACGTGCTGCAACCGGCGATCCTTTCAAACGGCGTAGTCGCCGTCTGGCTGACTCGACTCAGCGATGATCATGGCGTCACCGCCCTGGCGCTGCAAAGTCAGTCAGTCGAGGAACTGCTCGAGCGTTTGTTCCTCAAACTGCTCACTCGCCGACCGACCTCGGAGGAACGGACCGTCTACCTCGATTACCTCCGCCCGGGGTTTGAAACTCGCCTTCGGCAACCACCGCCGACACCCCCCAGGCCACGACAGCCCGAACCCTATGTTTCCTGGTCGAATCACTTGGCTCCGGAAGCCACGATTATCAAGCAGCAACAAGAAGCTGCAGCTCGACGCGGCGACCCGCCCACAGCACGGCTCGACCCGGAATGGCGCTCCCGGCTGGAAGATGTTCTCTGGGCGCTTTTGAATTCCCCAGAATTTATTTTCTCACCCTGATGCAAGCCGACATGGCAACTCGGCCACGAAACCATTGAAAAGGCTCCGCCGCCGACAACATTACCGAATGATGTAAGTTTCAGCAACTGTCACGGTCCGGCTTTTGAACACGAGTTTCCCTCAATCATCGGCCGGATCACTTGCTCACCGAATCGGTGGGTGAATTTCTCCTGACCCCGCCGCAGGGCATGATGGCCGTCTTCGAAATCCTGTGGCTCTAACCAGTCGCGGGCATCGATCATCGGCACTTGCAGATCATTCCTTAGTTGCTGGATGTACTGCTCAAACCAGGCTTGTTTGCCCGGTCCGTACATCCGGGTGAATTCTTCTTGCTCCGGGCTCAGCAACAGGCAAACTTCCGCCCCGTGACGTTGCAGCATTCTGACCGAATCACGTAACGCTCGATCGTTTCCCGCGGACACCTTCAAATCCCGCAAACGGAAGCCAAAATTTCGTTCCTGGGCCGCCAGTAAACGACGCTTCGTATCCGGATCGACTGCGACACGGACAAATTTCGCTCCGCCGAGTGGCTCATAACACGCGGCGGCATCATCCTCTTCTGACCCGGTGGCCCGTCGAGCCAGATTCGGCAAGCCGACCGTGCGATGTTTCAGATATTCCCACCATAGTTCACCCGGTCGATAATACCGGTGAACGAACCAGACATCCGAAAATGTGCTGACGCTGGTGACTAGCGCAGCATTTTCCTTCGGTAAGAACCCCGGCATCACTTCCAGAATCGCCCAGTCCGGATGAATCCCCGCTCGATCAAGCCGGGTCAGCGTCATCTGATTCATGACCGGCCCGGCACCGAGATGCGAGAAATTGAAGACCGTGACCGGCGTGGAATTCTCTCCGGCTGGGTAATACGTCGGCAGTTGCTCCGGGCTAAACGCCATCACCATCCGGGAACTGCCGACGACCAGGAACAGTTTCCGTTCTGGATGCGCCAACCGCTGACGTTGCAGAAGTGTTAATCGGGCGGCAAACTCTCGATCGACAACATCAAAGCGAAATTGCTCAATCACCAGAATGCCTACCAGACTGATCAAAACGACGCTGATCAGCATGGCCAGAATGCCGTGTCGTGCTTGCTTTTGTTGTTCGCTGAGCCGTCGGCCGCCGGTGCCGGAAAATTCACGTCGGGGGAGCCTTTCCCACTTGGACCGTGGCCAGCGAACAATAACTCGGGAAGCAATCGCCATAAGGGCAATCCTGGGAAAGCCATTGATCAGCGGTTCAACGGACCCGAGCTTGAAATTTCACCATTCCACCCTGACCCGGAGGGAGTGTTCCCGGCAATTCAAAACGGACAATCACCGATCCCGCTTCATTCTCAGTCGTCGATACATTCGCCGGCCGATCCGATGATGCCGAACCAGCAATGTAAGCAAGCCGAGGGGAAAGACTGTCGCTGATGACCACGTCGGTAATCGGCAGTTTCGTGTTGTTGCGATAACGCAAGGTGAAAGTCACGACATCACCGATCTGAATCACCCCGTCCGGACTGACTTCCTTGGTGATGACGAACGGCCCGCCGAGATTCAATTCTTCCGGGGCAACAGCCGCGGCGGCTACCGCTGTTCCGATCGAAGTGGCGATCGCCTTCGGGGCTGTCGTATGCACCGCCACGTTGATTCCTTCCCGCCCGATTTGTTGTGCCGGCCGGATCGCCCCATCAACCTCGACCGGCTTGACCCGAGCGACAACGGCTTGCGGAGGAATGGTATTGCTCACTACGAGCTGACTGGTCTGTTGCTCCGTGAACTGTGGGCCAACCGTTGTCTCGAGATTCACCAGCCCGGTTTCCACCCGGCGAATCGCAAAGCGGGGCACGCACAAACAGACCAGGTTCGAGGTGGCGACCCGCCGTTTATCCAGGATCGTGTACTCCGCCGCGACATCGGTCACATTCAACCCGCCCAGACGTAATCCCGGGCCGATTCCGAGCCGCGGACCTTTGTCGCAACCATCGACAAAGCATTCTTCCGCTGGGATTTTCGGGCCGATCAGCGGATCGTAGAGGGGCACTGCCACACTCGCAAGATGCGGTGGCACCGACGGGGCGGCAAGACGATTCTCGCCTGGCAGCAAGATCGTGTTCGCCACCGCTGTCGCTTGAAGCACCTCCGCCTCCGGTCGGCGATCCCCGATCCGGAGCACAGCCACCAGCCGGCCCTGATCATTCGCGGCAGCAAAGGCTTCCGTGACGGTGTTGTCGGTGAATTCAAGTGGTGCATCCACCGAGGTTTGAACTGGGGTGGCTTTCTCAGGGTCTTCCAGGTAGATCACCTTCGTAACCACGCCGCCGTTCAATGCTCGCTCGATGTCCCGGGCACTGATCAAGATGGGTGCTGGGAAGGCCATATACGGAGTCGTCGGCCGCGGTATCAGGCTGCCCCGAACCTCAAGCACCGGGTAAATTGTTTCACCCGGCCGACCCGGCAACTGGCTCAAAGCCAACCGGTACGAATAGCCATGACGGAAGCCGAACGTCGCCGGCGTCGCATACGTCTGAGCCATTGCGGTCCCCGGGTAAACAGTCACCTTCACCCCAGCAGGAGCCAGCACTCGCCCGGCAAGAAGCGGTGCGGGACCCTGATTCGGTGGACACGGCACCGGTGCAGCAGCAAGGCTCGGGGTGGGGCAGACCGTGACACTCGGGCACCCTAGCCGAGGCGGACCAGCGAACCCCTCGGGACTGGGGGCTTGAACTATCCCCCGGGAAACGCCTGCATCTCTCGGGCCCTGGAACAGAGTGGACTGCGGCCCGGCTTGGCCCATCAGCACCGGCAGCATCAAAGTCATCGTCCAGTTCATGGCAGACGCCGCTCCGGGAATCGGGAAAGTTCACATTGATCTTTCGAGGCAATCGACCGTTCAGAATCACACCAAGAGAATCGTAGGGTGGTCGAGGACTGCTCAGGGCTGCCATCCGTGGCATCCCCGAGCGAGTCTCCCACCACCCTTCGGGATGATGCCCTCTCGACCTGGTTATTTTCTGAGTGCGGGCACGGCCACCGTCGGCATCGGCATCGCATTCGGCACCGTCATCGCGGGCACTCCGGTCTGCGGTGAACTTGGCATCGGTGTGCCTGGAAGCTTCATCTTCCCGTTCGGGAGCGGAGAAGGCTGAGCCGGGCTCGCGGGAACACCCATGCCTTGCGGCGGGGTATTCATCTGCGGTGTATTCGGATCTTCCAGGTCGATGTTGCCGATGCGAATTACGGCCAGGATCGTGCCCCGACGGCTGGCTTCCACCAACGGATCGACCCCGGGTTCCAGCCGGCTCGAAACGATTTCTTCGGCCCCGGCTACCGCGGCCAAATCCTGATACGTCGGGTTCGGCAAGTAGATCACCTTCGTCACCAGATTGCCATTGCGGACTTGTTCAAAATCCTCGTCGGTGAACGACACGGGCACCGGACCATGCGCCAAGAAGGTGATCGTCGCCGGCGTCGCGGGATAAACTTCCAGCGTCGGGTAGAAAATGGCGCCAGGCCGATTCGGAATGCCGCTCAGTTTCAGACGATAGATATTTCCCTGCGGGAAGTTGTAGCGGGCCGGAGCTTCCAGTGGCGTGCTGTCGGTGTAGCCGGTCGGCCCCAGCCAACTGATTCGCATCCCCGCGGGATTGACAAAGCGAATTTGCGTCCGCTGATTCAGGTATTGCGGAGCCTGGGCACCCGGACCGAACGCTCCAACCGCGGCCACGGCACCGTACGGCCCCATCGCCGGTGCGGGGAAGATGCCAGCATGACCCGTGCCAATTTCGAAGCCATTTGCCACCGGGCCATAATCCGGCACCATCTTCGGCGGTTTGTTCCCCCAGTGCCCCGCCAGACGATGCCCGACCGTGGTCGCGGTTGAGCCGCCGTCACAGTCGCGACATCCATCCGTTGCCACGCCGTGGCCGCCGATGACCCGGGCAAAGCCGGCTTGAGATACCGTTGCATCCTTCACGGTCGGTGTGGTCGCCGACGCCGGCGTGACCCCCGAATTTGCCGAAGTCTTCGCCAGCGGTTTGCCCGTCGGCGTTACCGTTCCGGGCACGGTGACGGTCGCTGCAGACCGGCCGAGGTTTTTCGGCGCGGGAACGGCACTTTTGCCGCCCCCATCCGGGCTGACACACCCGCCGAGCCCGGCCACCAGCAAAAATGCGGTCGCGGTACGCTTCATGGAATCCCCCAACGATCGAAAGGCCTGGATGGCCCACGGCCGGGCGACGCCCGCCGGGTGATGGCTGCTTGCTCCATCGCTTCTGTGGAAAAATCGTCATCAACCCGCCCCGAACTTTGGCTAAATCTGGAACTTATTGCGCCCTCAGCAAAGACAGCGTGATCGCAGAAAGATGGGGAATCCCGGCAACTCGGCCGGGCCAGAAGTTCATGAGATTTCTCACCCGCCCAGCAATCTGCACCCCGGGTAAATTCGTCGGAATTGGTGTGACCGACGATGATCACTGCACCGTCTCGATGACCCATGTCTCAAGGAGTTCTCATGTTCGCACCTTTCCGAAGCTGGTTCCACGGCTTGATATTGCCGATGATTCTGCCGGCATTGCTGGTTCCGCCGACCGCAACAGCGGCACCGACACCGCCCGTACCGCCGAAGGATATTGACCTCGTGCTCTGCCTCGATGTGTCGGGCAGCATGGATGGCTTGATCGAATCGGCAAAATTACGACTCTGGGACATTGTCAACGAACTGGCCAAGGTCAAGCCAGTCCCGAACCTCCGCGTCGGGCTCTACAGTTACGGCCACAACACTTACGATGCACAATCCGGCTGGGTCCGCAAAGAACTGAGCCTGACCACCGATCTCGATGATGTTTATGCGCGATTGAATGCCCTCACGACCAACGGGGGAGTCGAACTGGTGGCGCGAGTTTGCCGCGACGCTCTGCGTGATCAGCCCTGGAGCCGTCAGGCCAACGCGCTGAAGATCATCTTTGTTTGTGGCAACGAAGAAGTTGATCAAGATAAGCAAGTGAAACTGGGTGATGTCGCCGAACAGGCGCGGAAAGCCGGCATCATTATCAACACGATTTACTGCGGGCCTGATAACGACACGATCGCCGCCGGCTGGCGAACATTTGCCCTGCAGTGCAACGGAAGTTACGCTAACATCGATCAAGACCGGGCTCGAACTCAGCAAGTCATCGCCACACCGTTCGACAAACCGCTCCTCGAATTGAACGAGAAATTGAATCGGACCTACGTTGCCTACGGGGTCGCTGGCCGAGAGAAATTGCAATTGCAAAAAGCACAAGACGCCGCGGCGGAAAAAGCAACGGCAGCGGGAGCCGCCCCGGCAGCGGCACTGGCCCGGGTCGAATCGAAAGCAAACAGCCTGTATCGCAACAGCACCTGGGATCTCGTCGATCGATTGAAAGAGGATAAAACTTTTGATCTTTCCAAATTGAAGCCCGAAGAACTTCCCGAGGAACTCCGACAATTGAAGCCGCAGGAACGGCTAGAATTTTTGAAAGCGAAAGCAGGCGAGCGGGAAAAATTGCAAGCGGAAATCAATCAGATTTCCGCCCAGCGGGCGAAGTTCATTGATGAAGCCCGCAAAAAAATGCCAAAGTCCGAGAGCGAAAAAACCCTGGATGAAGCATTGAAAGCGATCATCCGTAAGCAGGCCTCCGCCGTGGGTTTTGAAGTCCCGGCGGCGTCGCAACCGTAAGCCTGAAGCGGTTTCTCATTCCAGTCCGAACCGAGCCAGTCGAGGTCAGTCCTGCTGGCTCGCCATCCGTTTCGTCGCAGGCCAAGCTGTCGGCGCTTAACGCCAGCGAACCAGGAACTGGCCGTCGTCTCGCAGGTGCAAATCCCGATCAGCTACACCTTCGGATTCCAGATGATCGAGCCAGGCTTCCACGTCCTGAAGACTGTCGAAACAACGGCTTTGCCAGTCCAGTTCGACCGCGGTCGGTGGCGGAACCTCGGATTTTTCAGGAGATTGAGAGCGATCCTGGGTGAAAGGCTCCGCGTCAGTCTGTCCCGTGGCCACGGGCACCACGCCGAGCAACGGGATCCCAAGAATACCGAGAGGAATCAGGATGCTCATCATGAGGCCTACCTTCCCTTGAAGACCGGGCTGTTTTCCTCTGGGAGTGTAGCACCCGTTTTGCCGCTGGTTTGATGGCCGCTTGGTAAATGCCAGCAATCTGCCCTGTTTTGTCCCCGGTCTTACACCGATTGTTCCGAAGACCGGGGATCTACCGAGGTTAACGACGGGGGCAGTCCCAGGGATTAACCACGAACCGCGTGCAACATAAGGTCATTGATCCGCTTGGCAAAGCCAGCGGGATCAAGGATCCGTGAGCCCTCGGCAATCAGGGCTTGTTCGTAGAGTAGCCGAGCGTAGGCATCCAGCCGGGGGTCATCCGGCGTTTCCTCATGAAGCTGACGCAAAGCTTCGATAATCGGGCTGTCGGGGTTGAGTTCGAGAATCCGCTTATTCGCCGCTCCGCCGGTCAATTCTCCGGCCCGTTTCAGCAATCGCTCCATGTGTGCGGACATCCCGCTTTCCGCGATTAAACAGGCGGCACTGTGTGTCAGCCGCTTTGTCAGGCGAACATCGCTAACTTCCGGTATTTTGACCTTTAGCGCAGCGAGGAAGTTCGCAAATCGATCTTTCACCTCGGTGGGAATGTCGCTATCCGTCGCCACCGGCCGCCCACGATCCGCGGGTTGAAATTTCTTCCCCTTGTATTCGCCGTATTGAGGAATCGTAAACTCGTCCATCGGGTCGGTCATCAACAGAACGTTATAACCTTTTGCTCGAAACGACTCGAGGTAGGGGGAATTCCGCAATTGTTCGACGGTTTCGCCGGTGAGGTAATAGATGGCATCCTGCCCCTCGGGCATCGCTTCGACATACTGCGCGAGCGTGATCCATTGGCCCGGTTCCGTCGCCGCCGATTCGTACAGCAGCAAATCAGCGATTTTGTCACGGTTGTCGTAATCGCGGACCAGTCCTTCCTTCAAGACCTGACCGAGTTCCTTGGAAAAGCTCAGGTATTTATCAAACTGGGTATTTCTCAAGCCATCGAGCGCCGACAAGATATTCCGCACCACGTTTTTCCGGATCGTTTCGAGGTGCGGATTTCGCTGAAGCATTTCCCGACTGACGTTCAGCGGCAAGTCTGTCGCATCAACGACTCCTTTGACGAAGCGTAAGTACGCCGGCAACACCTCCTCGCAGCGGTCCATGATCAAAACTCGCTGGGCATAAAGTTTCAGTCCGCCTTTATGCTCTTCGAAGTCAAATCCGAACGGTTTATGTGCCGGAATAAATAAAAGAGCCCGGAACTCCGTCGAGCCCTCAATGGTGAAATGCAGGGTCTTCAACGGCGGCTCGTAGTCGTAACTAATCGCTTTATAAAACTCGGTATATTCCTCGTCGGTCACTTCGCGGGGGCTTCGCAGCCAGATGGCTTTTTGCCGATTCAGTGTCTCTTGCTTGGGCACTTGTTGTCCGTCTTTTTCTTCGGCAGTTACCAGCACTACGGGATGCTCAAGATAATCCGAGAACTTTTTGACAATCTGTCGCAGTTTCCAGGCATCCAGGAATTCCTTGGCATCGTCTTTCAAGTGTAAAATCACATCCGTGCCCCGCTGTTCCCGGGGCGCGGCTTCCAGCGAATACTGGCCCTGGCCATCGGATTCCCAGCGTACCCCCAGTTCCGGACCGCCCGGCGGTCGAGTATGCACTGTGACCCGGTCGGCAACCATGAACGCGGAATAAAAGCCGACGCCAAACTGGCCGATCAAGCCCGGAATGTCGGTTTTTTGCTGAGTTTTGATCGCTTCGAGGAAGGCTTTTGTGCCTGATTTGGCCACCGTACCCAGATTTTCAATCACTTCTTCCCGTGACATGCCGATGCCGTTATCGCTGATGGTCAGCGTGCCCGCGGCGGCATCGGGGGTGATCATAATCTTCCAGTCTTTGTTGCCTTCCAACCGGTCTTCATGCGTTAATGAGTCAAATTTGATTTTGTTGATGGCGTCTGAGGCGTTGCTGATCAGTTCCCGTAAAAAAATTTCCCGATCAGAATACAACGAATGCGTGATCAGGTGCAACAGTTGTTTGAGTTCTGCTTTGAATTCCAGCGTCTCCATAGCCATCGTCTTCAACCTCCGCAGCACTAGGAATATCTGCTGAAATAATGTATCCGGAAGCTGCGAGAGTTGGCGAGGGGACGCGGTGATCTTAGCCGGCCGTGATGCACGGGCACAGCAATTACCATCCCGTTGTATTTTGGCCGCTGAAGCTGACTGGCAGCATGCTATTTCCGCAGATTAATTTTCGCATTCTTGAAGCAGTTCCTCGGCCAGTTTCAGCAACTCGGCCCGTTCTTGTTCGGGATGATGCGCGAGTTCCTGGATCAGATACTGGCGGACGGTCTCAGCAAAGCTGCGGCCGCGGTTCGCGGTGCGTTCGGCCAGGGTGCCCGGTAACAACTGCCGAGATTCCCGCCAGTCCCGGGCATACCAGCGGGGGAACAGTTGATCGAGTTCCCGCAGGATCGCTTCCAAGTTGTCACGGCCGGCGGTGTAGGTGAGATGCAAGTTGACCAGATCCTGCTCAGCGTCGGGATACTCGGCTTTCAAGCGGGGCAGTTCCGTGGGTGGGTCGGTAATTGTCACCTCGTAAATCGCGGTCGCGGGCAAAGGCAGGGTGACCGGCTCGCCGAGTAAGCCTCTTGGCCCGATTTCAACGAGCACAACGCCTTTCACATCGTGCTGCTCGCCCAGGTCCATCCGTTCGATGCTACCGCTGTAGCGGACATGCGTTTTCCCGCATAGCGACTGTGGCTTGTGAATATGCCCTAGCGCGACGTAAGCGAACCGATCCCAGACGGTCTCGGCGTGGACGAGCATGTCCTCGGCTTCCGTCATCCGAAACAGCGACGGCCCAACCTCGCTACCGTAACAGTGGACGTGGGCCCCGAGCACGATCGGCAAATCGTGACGGAAGGCCGCGTCGGCGAACACACCGTGCAACGTTTGTTCGAAGGCTGTGATCAGAAGTCGAGTCTTTTCCTCGGGGCTTGTGTATTTCGGGTTGCCGTCGCCTCGGAGATACCGAGTCGGGGTGGGGTACGGCAGCAGGAAAAATTGCACCTCGCCTCCGCCCTGACGATCCTGCAGCCGCAAAAGCGTCGGCTCGGCCGCGAGATACAGCCGGCCGGCGGGGACGACGGCCCCCGGCTGGCCGACCGAAGGCGCAGCCAGGGTCATCGCATGGCAGAGAGTCTGGCAGAAATTTTCGTTGTCGTGATTACCCGTGAGGGTCAGTATGGTGCCGCCCTGACTGAGGAACTCGGCAAACACCTCTTGCCAGTGGCGGATTGTCTCCCGCAGGGCATCAGGACGTGCCAGTTCGCTAAAGAGATCCCCGGCTACGAGCAAGACATCAACCCGCTCTTGCATGCAGTACTGCGCAATGCGTTCCACCGCCGCACGTAAGTCGGCGGTGCGATCGATCCGACCGAGCCGATCATTCAAATGCCAGTCGGCGGTGTGCAGCAATCGCATCGGTACAGAAGGAGACGGTCACGGCATCGAGGCGTCGATTTCTTACCCGCAGCCATGCCGAAGGCGGATTATTTTGGCACCCAGACCGGCGGAGGGGAAATCGCATCGCTGGGGCGTTTCCCTGCGTCCGCCCGACCACTGCCGGCAAGGCGGGAAATCACCTTGATGGTCATATCTCGATCGCAAGTCAACTGACAACTGAGACGGACGCCGGTTAACCCCTTGGCGGTGAGAACTGCTTTCTCCGCCTCGGTCATCATCTCGGGTTCGCCGGCAACAAATTCGACCCGGCAAGTGGTGCAGCGGGCGTTGCCGCCACAAGCATGCAGTTGATCGATCCCCGCTTCGTCGGTCAGCGCTAGGACCAGCCGCTTGCCGGCGGGAATCTCAAATGCCCCGACACCTTCGATCGTTAACGTCGGCATACAATGGACCTCAATCGCCCAGTGCGGTTTATCAGGCGGCCGCGGGCAATAACCGAGGCGATGCCATTTCCGCACTGTGGATCAGACTCTGTAATTCTCGCCGTGCTTGGCGAAGAATCAAGCCCGCCGGGGAATCAATTTCGAGCCGATTCAGAATTGCCGTCAGTTCGCTAGCCACCCAGCGTGCTTCGGCCGCATCAATCGCCGGGCCCGACAAAGCAAGGGGAACACCATGCAGCATGCCCTGAACCTCCATGTTCGGGAAACGGACGTGCTGATTATGAGATTGCAAAAATCGAATAACAAGAGCAATTTTTCTGAGGTGAACTGGTCCGCTGTCGATCATAATTTCCCCCAGGAGGATTGCAACATCCGTGAATCACCACGGAGAAGATCAACTCGGTCCGGAGTCGATCCGATGCGGGTGAATCTTGATCGCCGCCGTTTTCTTGCCACCCCGGTGCTCATGTCTCCGCTCATGGCCCCGATGATCGCCGCGGCCGCTGAAGGCCAATCAGCCAGCCAAGCAACCCGTAGCGATGCCGCATTCCGGACGGCATCCGAACTGGAAGCCGCATTGACGTCCGGCGATGAAACCACGCTGGGGCTCGTCGAGAAAGCCCTCGAGCGGATCGCCATGATCGACCGAGCCGGCCCGACACTGCGGAGCGTCATCGAAATCAATCCCGAGGCGAAGGCGATTGCCGAGAAGCTTGATGCCGAGCGGAAAAGCCAGGGCCCCCGCGGCCCCTGGCACGGAATCCCGGTCCTGGTGAAGGACAACATCGCCACCGCGGATCGCATGGAAACCACAGCTGGATCGCTCGCCCTGATCGGCTCCCGGCCGGCTCGCGATGCGTTTCTGATTCAACGGTTGCGGGCCGCCGGCGCGGTCATTCTCGGAAAAACGAATCTCAGTGAGTGGGCGAACTTTCGCTCGACTCGTTCAACCAGTGGCTGGAGTGCCCGCGGCGGACAGGTCAAAAATCCTTACATCCTCGACCGCAACCCCTCCGGTTCGAGTTCCGGCTCGGCAGTCGCCGTGGCGGCCGGCCTCGTCCCCGCGGCGATCGGTACCGAAACCGACGGCTCAATCGTTAGCCCGGCCTCGCACTGTGGCATCGTCGGCCTGAAGCCGACCGTCGGCCTCATCAGTCGGACCGGGATGATTCCCATCTCGCAGACACAAGATACCGCCGGGCCAATGACCAGGACGGTCCGCGACGCAGCCTCGCTGCTGACCGTCCTAGCCGGGCCAGACCGCAACGACCCCGCTACCCGCTCGGCTCCTGCCACAGCCCCGGATTACACGAAAGTTCTTGATAAAAACGGCCTGAAAGGCGCTCGGATCGGCGTTCTCCGCCGCTACTTCGGTTTCTCACCCCTGGTCGACTCAAAAATCGAAGAGGCCCTGAAGGTGCTTCGGCACCAAGGTGCCATCCTGATTGATCCGGTCGGAGATGACGACTTTTGCCACTTCGGAGCAAATGAAATCACCGTGATGCTCTACGAATTCAAAGCCGGGCTGAATGATTATCTCGCCAGCCTGGGCGAATCCGCCCGAGTCAAGTCCCTGGATGAACTGATTGCCTTCAACGAGGTGAACCGCGACCGGGAAATGCCGTTTTTCGGGCAGGAACTGTTTCACCGCGCCCAGGAATGCGGCCCGCTAACCGATCGTGCCTACAAAGAAGCCCTGGCGAACTGCCGCCGACTCAGTCGTTCCGAGGGCATCGACAGGGTGATGGACGAGCACAAGCTCGACGCTCTGGTGGCCCCAACCAATGGGCCAGCCGGCGTGACCGATCTGCTTTATTCCGGCCGCGGCAGTGGCGGCGGTGGATGTTCAAGCCCGGCGGCCGTCGCTGGCTATCCCCACATCACGGTTCCAGCCGGGATGATCCATGGCCTGCCGATCGGCCTGTCATTCTTCGGCCGAGCCTGGAGTGAGCCGGTCTTACTGCGGTTGGCATATGCCTACGAGCAAGCCACCCAGCATTTCCAGCCACCCAAATTTTTGCCCTATCTCGATCTCGGTCATCCCGCCGCACCGTAACTATCCCAGCCGCCATGGAGCCATCCGGTCAGCCATCCAATCTGCCGCAACAATCTTCGTCAATATTCGAACTGAAACCGCAGTGACACCATGCCCGCGTTGCTCTCTCCGTCCTTAGGATCGCGGAGCATCGGGTAGACAAAATTCGTGCTGACTCGGGTGTACGGGTTCAAGTACCAGTTGACACCGAGGGTGACCTCGTCCATGGCTCCACCTTGGACCCCGGCGCTGTTCAAGTTGATGTATGCCCAGCGAGCAGCGATCTCCCAGGCTCCGATCCCCGAGATGCCATTGACCCGCTGGTCAAAGACATTACTCTTCGGGATGACCCGCTGAAAGACTCCCTGCTGGAATCGGCCCAGCGCACTACCGCGGCTGTAATGACGACTTTCACCGGTAAGAAACCAACTTCCGTAAATATATCCGCCATGGAAGAAAGGATTTTTCGCCCCGCCGCCACGGCGTACAGGCACCCCGACCCACTCGCCCTGGATCGAAAACGGACCATGCACCCAGGCGGTTTCCAGCCCAATCAGTTGATAACCGTAGGCATCAGCAATTTCCCCCGTATCCACGAACAACGGCACTTCATTGACGTCCTGCTGGCGGAGCCGAATACTCGGGCGGCTCGAAAAACGGACCAACTCATCATCTGCCGCGCGGTAGCTGTACGATACGCCGAGATGCAGCAGATACCGCGTATATTCGTCAGGTTCTTCGAACCATGGCAAATACGTCCCGTGTGCCGTGATCGCCCAGCCGCCACGACTCGACATATGATCGCCGTACAAGTCGCTATTCGTGCGAAACAGGCCAATCGCCCAGATCCGGTTCAGGTCCTGCGAATGACCATATGCCATGAAACCCATGTTCCGAGCTGGAGCAAAATTATCCGACAAGGCGCGTTCATTGAAGGTAATAAAGCGATTTGATGTATAACGTTCCAGGCTAAATGGCTCGAAATAATGACCGACAATCAGATTGCTTTGATACGGCAGATCGGTCATCGCCAACCAGACATCGAGAAATCGCGGTCGACCAGCTCCCGCAAATTCAAACTCGATCCTGTATTCAAACGTACTGGAGAGTTCACCATAAACGCCAATCCGAGCTCGGCGAAAAAACGCACCATCCGGAATGTCGCCTACGGTTTCCGCGTTCTTCGCGCTCTGCGCAAACCAGGCAAAATCACTTTGCAACTGGGCTGTGATGTTTGCCGTCGGTTTGATGGTGTCCTTTTTTTGTCTCTCCGTTTTTATTTCTCCGTGCTTTCCGTCAACTGTGACTGAGTTTTTTTCAGTGGGCGACTCCCGCGATAATTCCTTATTGCTCTTGGCATCATCGCTGCGGATATTCTGCCACGGCGTCGGCAGCAACATTGGAGGATGGTGCCGATCGCCCTGAGATTCATCGGGCCAGAGCGGGTCATAGCCGTAGGGCCAGAGGGGCCGAGGCAACAGCGCTCGAGATAATCCTTTGCTGATTGCCTGGTAAACTTGGCGGCCGCCCGAAAACGATACCCTGCGGAGGCGATCATTCGCGAACATCCCGGGAGGCGGTTCATGGTATCGAGTGCTATCTTCACTCGGCTCCGCTTCTGCAAAAATTTGTCCGCGAACACTGGCGGGAATCCACATCATCACCAGGGCTAATGCGATGAGCGGACGATGATGAAATCTCAGCGGTAGGCACACGATCAACCGAACTCGTACTTGTTCTACTGCTGGCACTGCGTGACTCCGACGAACAAGCCAGTCCAGTCACTCATGATGAAGATAGTTGAGATCATTCTCCGGGTTTCGCAGGACATACCGCGAGATCTTCATCTTGGCAATCCAGCTCAATCGCCCGGCCTGATTTTCATGGCAACTTGAGAGGGGTCCGTTGTCTTGCCCTGGGGGAACTGTTACGATCGTAATGATTTGTTCCTCGTGTGCTGCTGATCGTGGAGATGATTATGGTTCGCTGGCTGGCCTCACTCGGGTGTGTTGCCATGATGATGGTGACACTGGATGCGGCTGATCCCTTGCCCCAGGCAGAGGCGGCTTACAAGAAGCGGGACTATGCCACCGCACGGAAACTGGCCAATGAGGCGCTCGCACTGGAACCGAAGAACCCGGAAGCGTTGTATCTGCTCGGGCTGTCCTGCCTGCGTTTGCGTGACAATCCGGCTGCCGAGAAAGCCTTTACTCAACTGATCGAACTTCAGCCAAAACTCTGGTATGCTTACGATGGCCGCGGGGATGCCCTCTTGAAGCAGGGACATTTCGACGCCGCCGTCCGCGATTTTGACAAAGCCCTGGAGCTAAATCCCCAATTTGCCCCGGAACACTGGCGACGCGGCATCGCCTTGTATTATGCCAAAAAATACGCGGAGGGAGCGAAACAATTCGAAACGCACAAGCTCGCCAATCCGCAAGATGTGGAAAACGCCGCTTGGCATTATCTGTGTAATGCCAAGGTTGTCGGCCGAGAAAAAGCTCGGCGTGAATTGATCGATGTCACCCAAGATCGCCGGGTGCCGATGGCTGAGATTCAAAAACTGTTTGCCGGGCACCTGACACCTGCCGACGTTGTCGCCGCAGCAGAAAAAATTCCGGAAAATTCCCAAGCGGGTCAAGAAGCCCGGTTCTATGCCCACCTCTACATCGCTCTTTGGTATGACGCGGAAGATAAGCCCGAAGAGGCCCGTAAACACTTGGCTCGGGCAGTCAAGAATCACAAAATCGGCCACTACATGTGGGATATCGGTAAAGTCCACCTGCTGACGATGGAACAGAAGTCTGATCCACAGAAATAATCAATTCGCCGCTGCCATCGGCCACCTAGGGAGGCCAGCGAAATCGCAATTTCGGAAAGAATTGGAAATTTCCGCTCATTTTTGCAGATTATGCCTTAATATTCTGGTACTAACGAACTGATGTTCTGCCCAAACGGAAGTTCGGTGCAATTTGAACGAATTTTCTCCTACCTCGGTTACCCCGTTAGCGACCAGCGCCACTCGCTATCGCCAGCAGGCTGGGACGGAACCGTTGCCTGGTTATCGGCTTTTGCAACCGCTTGGACGGGGGGGATTTGGCGAAGTCTGGGAATGTGAAGCCCCCGGTGGTTTACGGAAAGCAATCAAGTTTGTCTTTGGTGATCGCGATACTTCCACGGGCGGTGAATCCCTCCGCCAGGAATATGAAGCATTCCAGAAAATCAAACTGATTCGCCACCCCTTTTTACTGACGCTGGAACGGGTCGAACTGGTGGATGGCCATCTGCTGATGGTCATGGAACTCGCCGATAAAAACCTGGCCGATCGTTTTGATGAATGCCGAGCCAGTGGTCTGCCGGGCGTTCCCCGCGATGAATTGCTGGGATACCTCGCCGATGCCGCCGAAGCCCTGGATGTCATCAGTGCGAAACATGGTTTGCAACATCTCGACGTCAAACCCGCGAACCTGTTTCTGGTCGGCGGCCGAGCGAAGGTCGGCGATTATGGTCTGCTCCGTTCGCAGCACGGCCCAACCTCGTCCGAGAATCGCGGGTTGACGCCACGATATGTCGCCCCGGAAGTGTTACTGGGGAAAGTGGATCCCCGCTCGGATCAGTATAGCCTGGCGTTGGTTTATCAAGAGTTACTGACAAGCACATTCCCTTACGACGCGAAATCACCGGCTCATATGCTCTTTTTGCATACCACAGCCGAGCCGAACCTTCGCGGTTTGCCAGCCACGGATCGGATGGCTGTGGCGCGGGCACTTGCGAAAAATCCGGAAGATCGCTGGAGTTCCTGCTCGGCGTTTATTGAAGCGTTGATGAGCTCACCTAATCCGCTGGCGAATGAAGAGACGATTCAAAATCTCAACGGCTCGAGTTTGCAAATTCGCCGAGCCCGGCTGATCCGAACGATTGCGTCGCAGACCGCGGCCGCCAACGCCGTGCCGCCTGCCGAGCCGATCAACCCGTTACCCGTGACACAAACGAGCTTCCTGAATCCCGCCCCTCCGACCCAGTTTTTGCGGCCTCCGGGTTGGCGCCCCACAGCGCCTCCGCCTCGAACTCTCGGCGATTATCGCTCGGCCACCGCTGGAGCCGAGGACGAAGTGATCGACCTCGTCGCCGCAGACAGCAGTGCCAACCCGGCTAGCTTTCCGCTTCAAAATCCCTCGCACCTGAATCAGAACCCCGCCGCGGGGATTCACCCCTCGACACCGATCCGCCTCAAAAAAATTCCCAGCATCGTCGCGGTTTCGCTCCTCAGTGGTGGAACGACGACACCGGAGTATTGCCCGTCGCCGGCTGAATATACGGATGCCCTGGTTCGCGCTGCGGACCCGCATGGCGGCAAGCCCCCCACCGCGGCGGATATTATCCGGATCGGCCTGAACTGGGAATGCCGCTTTCCCATCCGCATGGTTGCGGGAATGCTGGAATTAAAAGTGGCGGCCCTTCGCGAAGTCTGGCAAGCCGAGCTCGATTGGCCCGACCCCTCCACGGCGGTCCTGCGACTGAACCAACCCGCGGGCTTCTTGGCAAAACTCACCGGCCGACAAGCCGGGGCTGAAGTGGTTATTTCCTTCCCGAATAGCCAAAAACCCCTCGGCGAGGTCCACGTTGTCGGCCGCTTGTTCGGAAATCCCGACCCAGAGTTTTCCCGATTGGCGGCGTATAACCTGCCGCGAATGGTCGATGATGTCCGAACCGCCGTGCAAAATTACACCGATCACCGGGTCTCGGGGCGAGTCCAAGTCGATTTCCCGATGCAACTGTTTCCGATTACCTCGGATGGCGAAGTCTACCCGCCTAACTGGGCGCGGTGCCGGAATGTTTCGACAGGCGGCGTCTGCTTTGAAACCCCGAATACCTTGCCGACTGGCTATGTCTATGTGGCCTTCTCGGGCGGCGGGATTGTCAGCGGCTGGGCGATTTTGACGCGATTGCTCCGATCGAAAGCAGAGAATGGAGTCTACATTGTCGCTGGTCGCTTCCGCACGGATCGCTAACCCCCCGAAATCCCTCGGTGAAACCCAGACCGATTTCACGCCGCGACGGCGATGGCGATTCGCAAGCAAGTGATTACAGTAATTGAATCCAGGTAATTGCAATTTGTCCACGGAAGCAAACATCGACATCCGTACCGGGTGATCGGCGTCGGCCGTGATAATCACCATCGTAATGAAAACCGTCATCGCCCTCATCACGATAGCTCAAGGGTAACGGGTGCGGGTCAAGCGGGCAGAACACCAGTTCAGGTTCGGGATCGTCCGGGGCGAGATGCGGGAAGTTGACATTATAAAACCCGCCAGGCATCGGCGGACGTGCAAGCAATTCGCGGAGTACCCGTGTCGCCCAGCTGGCCGCACGGTTCCAGTCGTAGTCCCAGCCACGTTTGTGGAGATGCGACAGGGCAACTCCAGTCCAGCCATGGAGGACGGCTTCCCGCACCGCCGCGACCGTGCCGGAGTAATAAATGTCCGCACCGAGGTTGCCGCCGTGATTGATTCCCGAGAGAATCCAGTCACAATCCGGAGCGAGACGGTGGAGCCCCAGGCGAATGCAATCGGCCGGAGTGCCATGGACGGCAAACCTGCCGGGGGCCAGCCGAGTGAAGCGAACCGCAGCTCCGGTGGTCACCGCATGACTCACACCGGATTGTGGGCTCGCCGGGGCGAGAATCACCGCTTCGCCGAGATCTTTGGCTGCTTGCCAAAGCGCCTGCAACCCTTCAGCCGCTATGCCATCATCATTCGTGAGCAGCAGTTTCATACCCACTATGATAGACAATGCCTTCGGGCTGAGGATGGCGGTCTCGTACCCGCCCGGCACGGTGATCGAAGTGGTTTCAGTTGCCTTCGACGGAGAGTTCAACGATCGGCATGAAAAAACCAGTAGCCGTGCGACATCGTCGCCGCCGGACGATTGAGGTGATCTTTCCTAGGATGAGATCAGTTTGAGTTGATACGGATGGTGCATCGCGAACGGTTTCTGGGCGATTCGCCACAGTTTTTTAGAAGTGGTGTATTCCTCGGTGATCGGTTCAGTGCCGTCGTTGAGGTGGCGGATGGATAAGAAACAAATTTTGCAATGGCTGATTCCGGCAGTTTCCGCGGGTGCTATTCTGGTTTTGATCGGAATTCTCATCGCCTTGAGTGACTTTGGCCCCTCGCCGTCCACGGCACCGACGCGAACAGGCAATACGCCGTTACCGCCAGCCTCGGCGGTTTCAGGTGATGCCAGCGGAATGTCGCCGGCGACGCCGGCTGGACTTCCGCCTGTCGATGCCCCGGAATGGAAAGCCGGGCCTGGGGCGATGAAAATCTGGGATGTGCTCGAAGGCAGCGGTGATCCGTGTCCACGCCATGCCGAGGTCACCATTCACTACATCGGCTGGCTACTGAACGGGAAGGTATTCGACAGCAGTGTGAACCAGGGGACACCGAGTACCTTTGCTCTTGATGTGTTAATTCGCGGCTGGCAAGAAGGGATCCCGGGGATGAAACCGGGGGGGATTCGCCGGCTGTATATCCCGTATGACTGGGCGTATGGTGAAGCCGGCAGTCCGGGTGCGATTCCGCCCCGTTCCGATTTGATATTTGAAGTGAAATTGCTCGGTTTCCGATGAGTTTACCCAGGTTGCTGGGGTCGTTTCTCCCTTATGGCTAGGATGGAAGCATGATCACGATGAGCACTATTCGCTTGGCGTTGCTTGTTGGCGGATTGTTCCTTCTCGGCATGGCCACGGCGGCCGACGCTGCCGATGATCCGTTCAAACTCCCGGCTCTTGATGCCAAGGAGTGGATCAAACGTGACGATGGCATGCGGGTCTGGGATGTCAAGATTGGCAGCGGAGCCGAGGTCAAGCCGGGCCAGACGGTCAAAGTCCATTACACCGGCTGGCTGACAGATGGCAGCATTTTCGACAGTAGCAAGAAACGGAATGAGCCGATTTCGTTCGGACTGAATCAGGTGATTCGTGGCTGGTCCGAAGGCGTTCCTGGGATGAAAGTCGGTGGGATCCGCCGCTTGGAAATTCCCTACCAGCTGGCCTATGGTGAACGTGGCATTCCCGGCACCATCCCGGCAAAAGCCACTTTGATTTTCGAAATTGAATTACTGGAAGTGAAGTGACTCGTAGCCAACATGCCGACACGGGTTGCCGGGATGAAAGCGTGAATACCCGGGGGACGTTCTTAAGTTTTCCGGGTCCAGTATTGAGCAAAATCATAAACTGCGGCTTCTTGTTCCGGGGTTTCAATCGAGCCGCTGCGTAGCCTGCGAACGTGGTCGATGGCCTGAGCCGCCGTCATCCCTTTCGTCACGAAATAAGCGGCCAGGATTGTTCCGGTGCGGCCCTTGCCTGCGGTGCAGTGTATGGCCGCTGCCATGCCTTGTTCGGCAGCACGCTCGATAGCTGCGAGAATTTGCTGCATTTGCTCCCGGGTGGGTGCGGTCATATCGGGAATCGGCACATGAATACTGAGAAGACCAGCCTCATTCACCCACGCTCGCGGGGGAGGTTCTTCGGTCAGGCAAATCAGAAGTTCAATACCGTTCTGCCGTAACCACTGATAATCTTCCGACCGCTGCGGCTGTGCCAAAGCAGCAAGGACGGGACGATCAACCCAGGAAAAACCCGGTGGTGCCATCAACGCTCATCACTCGATTTCAAGGTTCGAAGTTGGTACTCTCCGACACGATGCAACTACAATTCATCGTATTCAGGAATTCCCCCGCCGCGAGCGATTAACCTGCCCACGTCGATTGGCGGCAAGCTTTCTAGGTTTTTTTCGGCCTCCGACCATCGATGATCGGAGTAAACTGTGATGCTGAAGCAGATTTCGTGGGTTCACGGAATCGGTAAGAAATTCCGGTTGCCGATCGTCGGAGTTCTACGGCCCGAGGATCTTCACGCAACAGAGCGATTGTTACTCAGTCGAAGCTCGGGTGATTCACTGAGTCGGACTTCGTCGAATCGCTGACCGGTCGAATCGTAAAAGAGGAGTCGATTTTGCTCGGCAGCCCAGATAGCCGCGGTTCGCAGCAGCCGGGGGCCCTCAACCTGAAACAGCAGTCCGCAGGGTCGTCGTCTTCGCATCAGTGGGGTGCGGATCAACGGAGTTTGTGACGGATCGAGCGCATCTTGCTGACATAACTTCTCATGGACAAAGTGAAATAATTCTTCCAGTGTCGGCAAAGCCACAACGGTAGGATTCATAACCGACCTCAGCGAAGGGAGAACCCTTCCCCGGCATCGGCGACTCGACGTCTGCGACAGAAGCCTGACGGCCTGGCGAATCCGAGAATCCTGGCAACCGAGGTCGTGTCTTACCAGTTTTGCGTTTGGCGCAAGGCTTCGTAGAGAACGATGCCGACGGCGGTGGCCAGATTTAAACTGCGAACATGACCGGTAGGCATCGGAATGCTGAGCAATCGCTCTGCAAATGCTTCACGCAAGCTCGGCGGTAATCCCTGCGACTCGTTGCCGAATAAGAGGGTGTCGCCGTCACGGAAGTCGGCTTGCGTGTAGGTGCGTGGGGCGGGGTTGTCGATACACCAGACCCGACTCGGGGCAATTTCTTTCAAGAATTCCGGCATGGTGGAATGTCGGCGGAAGTCAACCTTCGGCCAGTAATCGCAGCCGGCGCGTTTGAGATGGCGATTATCGAGTTGGAAACCCAGGCGGCCGATCAAGTGCAGACGGGTTCCCGTCGCTGCGCACAATCGAGCTATGTTGCCGGTGTTTGGCGGGATTTCCGGTTCCCAGAGTGCAACATGAAACATAAGGCAGGCCCGAATTTACGCAATATGGGTATTATAAGGATCTCTCCTGGATCGAGCGGAAATGCCCGGTCGCTTTTCGTCAACCGCCACTAGGCCCGGCATTTCCGGGTGGCAAAATAGATGCTGGGAGACTCCTGGCCCGTGCTCGGAGGCGGATGATGTCGGAGAATCCATCCCCGGAACTTTCACCAGACGGTGGCACTCCCACGCTGTCGCAAGTGGATGAATTACGCTGGCGGCTAGATGCTGTCGCTGTCGTGATGTACCTGGCGATCACGGGACTGCTGCTCGTGCTTGTCCACTTTCCGCCACTAGGTGAGGCAAGCAACGGTCTGACCGGGATTGCAGACTGGCTGGCTCGTTCGCTGTTTGATGCTCTTGGCTTGGCCATTTACGTCTTGCTACTCGGTGCCTTGATCCTGACCACGCTGTATGTGGCCCGTCGCGGTCCGATGCGGCTGCTGATCCGCGGGCTCGGCTGGGGGCTTTTCATCGCCACGGCGGCAGCCACAGCCGATTATCTCGGTGAATATGTTGCCGTGCCGCCGGTCTCGGTCTTCGGATTCGGAGGAGCCGTCGGAGCCTTTCTTCGCCTGACGCTGGAGTCGCACATCCCCGAGGCGTTGTCAATACTATTCCTGGTAGCCACGGGTTTGCTCGGCTTGCTCCTTGCTGCTGACGGTCTCGTTCGCTTCATTGCCCGAATGATCTTCCGGATCCTGCGTGGAATCACGATCCTGGCGATTCGCGGCAACCGCAGCGTGGCCCGCTTGGGCAATGCATTCTTGCTGCTGCTGGCCCGGCGAGTTGCTCGCGGTGTGACGGATGCCGCGAATGTCCCCCGCGAGCCGCTCGATGGCAATGATTCTGCTGGGAATCGGGCGGGGACGCTGAATCCAGGCATTACCACCATCCCGATCACTCGGGGCGGCCCGGAACTCGCCGGCGGCCCGCCACAGTTACGGGTAATTCCTGAGCCGGTGCCACCGCCTGACCAGGAGGGCACCGGTCAAATCACAGGAATCGCCGCGGCAGGCTACCAATTACCGCCGCTTTCGCTGCTGGCCGATCCTGAGCCGTATGAGCTAGGCGATCATGAACAGAAACTGCGGGATCGTGCCGCCTTGCTTGAGAAAACCTTTCAAGATTTCGGGCTCAATATCAAGGTGGTCGGCATCCACACCGGTCCGGTGGTGACCCAGTATGAAGTGGCTCTCGAAACCGGCTTGCGGCTAAACAAGGTCACAAACCTGGCGGATGACCTTGCCCTGACCTTGGCGGTGCCCAGTGTCCGCATCGTCGCCCCGTTGCCGGGGCGAACCACGGTCGGGATTGAGGTGCCGAACGATCAACGGCGGACCGTGCGATTGAAGGAAGTGATCAGCGCAACGGCGAACAAAGCCGCCAAGTTCAAATTACCGATCTACCTGGGGATGGATGTCGAGGGGCGGCCACTGGTGTATGACATGGCGACGATGCCGCACTTGCTGATTGCCGGCCGGACCGGGACCGGCAAATCGGTTTGCTTGAACACGATCCTCCTCAGCTTTTTATTCTCCCGGACGCCGGACGAATGCCGGCTGATTCTCATCGACCCGAAGCAGGTGGAATTCAGCGATTACAGTCAATTACCTCATCTGATGACGCCGGTCGTCACGAAGAACGAGAAAGCCGAAGCGATTCTCGCCTGGGCAGTCGATAAAATGGAAGAACGTTACGAGTTATTGCGGAAAGCCCGGGTACGAAACATCGCCAGTTATAACGAACTCGGCGGCCCGGAAATTTATCGTCGGGTTCAACCTAGCACCGACGAAGAACGACGGGCTACGCCGGTGAGATTGCCCTACATCGTGATCGTTATCGACGAAGTCGGTGATCTGATCATGGCAATGAAAAAGGATGTGGAAAGCCACATCATCCGCTTAGCGCAAAAATCCCGAGCCGCGGGAATTCACCTTATTTTGGCAACGCAACGGCCAACAGTGGACGTGATCACGGGTCTCATCAAGTCGAACCTGCCAGCGCGGATTTGCTTCCAGGTCTCCAGTCGTGCCGACAGCGCTGTGGTTCTGGATGAAAAAGGTGCGGAAAAACTTCTCGGCATGGGGGACATGCTGTTCCTGCAACCCGGCAGCAGCACCATCATTCGCGGCCAGGGAGCCTATGTCGATGATCGTGAGATTGAACGGGTGACAAAAGCCCTGGAAATTTACGAAGCGAATTTTGAAAGCGAACTGCTGAATCTCAAGGCAAAGGACACGGCCAGCGATGGCAGCAGCTTGGGAGCAAGACTCCGCGAACGCGATCCGCTGTATGAACAAGCCGTGGAAATCGTGATTCGAGAGCAGCGAGGCAGCACCTCGTTATTGCAACGAGCACTCGGGATCGGCTACGGCAAAGCCTCGCGGTTTATCGACTGGATGGCCGAGGACGGGATCGTCGGCGGGTACAATGGCAGCAATGCCCGCGAGGTGCTGGTGTCTGCGGACGAATGGGAAATGCGTCGGCACAGTGCCTGAGGCCGTGTCAAATGCGTCAACCCCGGCTGCTTGTGAATCAGCCGGAAGCGGCTGGGATCTGCTGCAATTACACTCCCTTGGCGGCGTCGCGGACTTCCCCCTTCGGCAGGTTGGGAACAGCCCGGAGTTCCGCCAATGTCTCCCGTTGAAACGGGCCGACACCGGGCTGACTGTACGGATTGACATTGGCTAGCCGGCCCTCGACGACCGTGGCCAACATCAGCATTTGCAACAATTGCCCCAGGGTATGCTCGGTCAGCACCGGCAAAACGATGTCGGCCGAAGGGCGAGCAACCTCCTGCCAGGCGCGGTTTGTGCCGTGGAACGCCGCTTCCATTAAATCCGGATAACCTTTGCGGCTGAAGGCGTTTAAATCATCTTCGTTCCGGTCGGCCATGCCAATCGTAATCGGCGGATGCTTAACGCTGCGGATGTAAAGGTTGTTGATCAGAACCGAGCGTGTCCCTTCTTGCAAACATTGGCCTCGACTGTAGAGATCCCGGCTTCCAACGATGGTAATCGGGACGGGGCCTTTCCCCGCTTTGCATAGACTTTCCCCCAGGAGGTGATCGTACCAGTGTCCGACCGCTTCAAGTTTACCGCCCCAGACGGCCAGGATTCGGATGGTTTTCCCGAGTTCCTCGGTCATCAGATGATTCATGGCAGCGAACTGAAGCACGGGATTGCGGTCGAACGGTTCTTCGAGAAATCGCTTCGTCATGGCGGCTGCTCCAAGCAAAATGGCTCGGATGTCGAGGCCGACCACTGCCGCGGGTAAAAGTCCTGCCGCGGTAAAGACGCTGTAACGACTGCTGATATCGTCGGGGATGGTCAGAATTTCTTCGTCGGTGTAACCTTCCGCATGCATCCGATCCCGGAGTCGCGATTGGCTGCCGGTCACTCCGACTACGAGATTTTTCAGCCAGTGGGAGTCGGATTTCGCGGCATAATATTTGGCCGCTTCTGCTTGAATCGTCCGGTAGGCGACAGCAGTTTCCAGCGTCTCCCCGGATTTATTGCAGACGATAATCGACCAGCGTTCTTCACGATCATCGGGAACTTCGCAGGTGCTTTCTAGCAGTTCAACAAGTTCAGCGAGGCAATCGTTATCCAGGTTATCACCGGCAAAGTAGATGCGTGGCCGCCCGGTCCGAAGTTTGTTCGGCATTTCATTGTGATGTTGATGACAAAGCGATCGCACGATCGCCCGGGCACCCAGGATGTCACCGCCGGTCCCGAGAACCACCACGCGGTCACATTGTTCGCGAAGCCGAGTGGCGATGCGACTGATCCGGCCAAGTTCGCTGGCATCCCCCTTACGGCGGAACTGGTCCAGCATTTTTTGTGGCAAATCGATAAATCCGGGTAACAATGGCTGAAGTTTGGCCGGCGGATTCGTCAATTCCCGCTCGGCGGCGACTTGACCACGCACCGAATTCAGAACCGGCCGCATCGCTTCCAGCCGATCCGGAGACAGCAAGTGCTTGGCCTGGAGTTCAGCGAGTAGGCTCCACTCCTCGCTCGGCGGCGTTAACAGCCGGTGATAACTGTATTCAATCGATTCATCGGGCAGTTGCATCAGACTGCTCTCCGAAACCGTTCATGATCCTCACCACCCCCTACGATCATCTTAATGTTCGTAGGGATTGCGAGCGAAACTTACCACCGGGCGATTTGCCGATTGCAGCGGCCAGTTCTTGCATTTCGCACAGTCCGAGCGCTGACCAGCCATCAGCAACATTTTTCAGGGGTACTTTACGCCACGGGACGTCAGGCGTAAACTCTGTCTCCATGAACATTCACGATTTAATCCAAGAATTGCGGGAGCCAGCCCGCAGTAAAATCGTCATGATTGTCGCCGACGGGCTCGGTGGCCTGCCGCTTGAGCCCGGGGGCAAAACGGAGCTGGAGACAGCACGCCGACCGAATCTCGATGCTTGTGTCCGGGTGGGCACGAGCGGGCTGAGCATCCCGGTGCTGCCGGGAATCACTCCGGGTAGCGGGCCCGGCCACCTCGGTTTATTCGGCTACGATCCTCTCGAATACCGGATCGGCCGTGGCATTCTCGAAGCCCTCGGGATCAATTTCCCCGTCGGGCCCAAGGATGTGGCGATTCGTGGCAATTTTTGCACGTTGGCCCCGGATGGCACGATCAGCGATCGTCGCGCTGGCCGCCCCACGACCGAGCGTTGTGTGGAAATCGTCCAGAAGCTCCGCACAATTCATGTTCCGGATGTCGAAGTTTTTGTCGAACCGGTGAAAGAACACCGCTTTGTCGTCGTTTTTCGCGGCGAAGGCCTGGGTGGTGCGGTCGCGGATACTGACCCGCAAGCGGTCGGCGTGCCCCCGCTGGCAGCGGTGGCTACGGATCCCGCAAGTGAAAAAACCGCCGCCGTGGCAAACGCCTTCATCCGTCAGGCACACGAGATCCTCCGGAATGAGACGCCGACAAACGGGCTCACCCTTCGGGGATTCGCCACATACCCGAAGATTCGAACTTTTGCCGACGTTTACGGGCTGAGAGCGGCAGCAATCGCCGTTTACCCGATGTATAAGGGACTGGCCCGGCTTGTCGGCATGGAGATCCTGGATGCCGGGCAGACGCTCGCGGAACAGGTTGCTTGCCTGAAACGGCACTGGCAAGAATATGACTTTTTCTTCCTCCATTACAAATACACCGACAGTACCGGCGAGGATGGCAATTTTCCGGCGAAAGTCGAGCAGATTGAACGGTTCGATGCGGTCATTCCCGAGATTCGCGCCCTCGGGCCCGAGGTATTGATCGTCACCGGCGATCACAGCACTCCGAGCAAGATGCGGAGTCACAGCTGGCATCCGGTGCCCACGGTGATCGTTGCGGATCACTGCCGCACCGACGGGGTGACGGAATTTACCGAATCGGCCTGTCTGCGGGGCGGGCTCGGTCAGTTCGAAGCCAAATATTTGATGCTCTTGGCCATGGCTTACGCCGGCCGCCTCGGCAAATACGGTGCGTAATCCGAATTGCTGCGATTTTCAAGAAACTCGCGTCTGCCAATCCTGAAATGACCCCGGCGCTCAACTGCTGGGGTAGTCGATCACCACGGTGGTTCCGGGAGTTAAATCCTGGACAGTCAGGAACGAGCCATCCGGCCACTGAATCGAGGCCGATTCAATTTGCGGATTCGGGCCGAGGCCAAAGTGGGCCACCGGTTCCATCTGGCAAAGATAACCGCTCCCCGCGTCAATCACCCGGACCTGCGTCCGGCCGTTTGCCTGCAAGCGGATCAGGGCTCCGCGTGCTGGCGCACCGTACTGAGTTCTTGGCTGGATGCGGATCCAAGCGTGATTATTCACCGGGCTGGAATAGAAGCTCAAGGGTTGTGCCCGCGATTCGCCGTGAGCCAGTAACAATTCGAGTCGGCCGTCACCATCAATATCGGCCACTGCGGCACCTGTCCCGCATCCTTCCGCTTCGAGAGCAGCTCCCGGGTCTTGCAACTTCCAGTGGTTACGGTCAGGTTCCGCCCGGGCAAAGAGTCGATTCGGCTCGCCAATACAGTGAAAGAAAAGTTCTTCATAACCATCATTGTCAAAATCGGCGGCAATCACGGTGCGAACTTGTCCGGGAAATGCGAGTGCTGGGGTAGCCTGATCGCGAAAGGTGTTGTCGGGTTGCCGAATCATCAACCGGTTGGGCCCTTCCCAGTTCCCCCAGCAGAGATCGAGTCGGCCGTCATCGTCGGCATCGAACGCGACCACACCGCGACCATGTTCCTGGGGATCGTGGAGGCCGCAAAGCCCTGCGATTTCTGTAAAATGCCCGTCGCCATCGTTGATGAACAAAAAATTTTCACCGTGTTCATTGACACAGAAGATGTCCATTCGCGGCGACAACAGTGGACCTGTCCACAATCCCCGTCCTCCGGTGGTTACATTCAGTCCCAGTGACGGGGCAAGATCCACGAGTTTCCCCTCAGGATCGGCTTCGTAATAGCGCATCGGCCGGCCGTAGTTGGCCACAAAAAAGCCGTAGCGTCCGGTGCCCCGGCGATCGAGTACGGCCACGCTACGGCCAGCGATCAGATTCCGGACCGGTTTATTTCGGCTGGCTTGAAACAGGTCCGTCCAGCGACCGTCGGCCTGAGCATCAAAGAGCCGGTCAGCACGTTGTTTCGGACCGGCGAAGGTGTCCGTATTCAGCACATACAACTCTTCTCGGCCATCGCCATCCAGATCCGCGGCGGCCACACCGATCGCTTGCCGAGTCGGATCGGCGAGCACGGGCGGCGCGATATCTTGAAGACTGTTGCCGCTCCACTTCAAGACCCGATTCGGTCCGGAATAGCCGCAAACGAAAAATTCATTCTGGCCATCGCCATCGAGATCGGCGACCGCGACACCGTAATACAAACCCGCTGGGTTGAACGCGATCTGAGAGGACCGATCGATGAACATGGAAACTCGGCAACGAAGAACGGGGGAACAGCAGCAGCCATCCGATCGAAGACCGGAACACATTGTCAATTCTAGTCGCCACCGTCGGGATATGTCCCTGAGGCAACGCAGCGATTCGGAAATGGCGGGGGTCGAAGAATTCCATTCAGAGGCGATCCACCGACGCGAACATCACGAAGCGAGGAGCGATCCGAAGCTAGTCCGTGGCTTTCTCACGCGGCACGACCGAAAGCAAACGTTGAATAAGATTATCGGTGCGAACTCCCTCGGCATCCGCATGATAATTCGTCATAATCCGGTGCCGTAGGACCGGCAACGCCACCGCCCGAACATCGTCAATTGCCACGTAGGTCCGCCCGTGCAACAACGCTCGGGCTTTGGCGGCGAGAATCAGGCTCTGCCCGGCGCGTGGACCAGCACCCCAGTTGACATACTTGGCGATGAACTCCGGCACGGCGTCGGCTGTCGCCGCGGCTGCTGGCCGGGTTGCCCGCGTCAAGCGGGTCGCGTATCGGATCACGTACGGGGCCGCCGGTACCCGCAGCACAAGTTCCTGAAGCGCTAAGATTTCCTCCGCGGAAATCACCGGCCGCACGGCCGGAGGAGGTCCCGAAGTGGTCGACTCGATGACGGCATATTCATCCGCTTCGTCCGGGTAATCCACTCGAATACTGAACATGAAGCGGTCTTGCTGGGCTTCGGGGAGGGGATATGTTCCTTCTTGCTCGATCGGATTTTGTGTGGCCAGGACAAAGAATGGGTTCGGCAACTTATGCCGACTTCCCGCCACCGTCACTTGGCGCTCTTGCATCGCTTCCAGCAAGGCTGCCTGAGTTTTCGGTGGGGTCCGGTTGATTTCATCAGCCAGGACAATGTTGGCGAAGATCGGGCCGTGCACAAAGCGGAAACCACGCTGCCCGGAGAGTTTGTCGTCGTAAAGGATTTCCGTCCCGGTAATATCCGACGGCATTAAATCCGGGGTAAACTGAATGCGACTGAACGTCAGGGCCATCCCTTCGGCGAGGGTACGAATCATCAGGGTTTTTGCCAGCCCAGGCACGCCGATAAGCAAGCAATGACCGCGAGCGAGTACGGCCAGCAAAAGTTGTTCGAGCACTTCCTGCTGACCGATGATGACTTTGCCGCACTCCGCAAGTAATTGCTGACAGCAATCGCGAAGCCGCTCAGCCGCTGCAAGTTCGTCTTGATCGGGGGCAATCGAACAATCAGAGTCCGACACGCCTGTCCTCCGTAAGTGGGCCAGGTCAACGGAGCCAGTCGGCTCGGCCCGCGGTGACAAAAACGGCCTGATCGGTGGTTAAACTCAGAAACGCTACCGGACCGCATGTCCATTGTAACCGCTGCCGCAATTTTCCGGTCTCCGGATCAAGGATCACTACGGCCACACTTCGTTGAATCGCTCCCTCAGAGAGCCCTAGGAACATGCTGGGGAGGCGGGCTGCCTGGGGGGCAATCCACCACCGCAGCAGCATCCGCGAAGCCATGGCGGTCAGATCGGTTGTCGGGACTGGGATCAGCAGGCTGGCAATGAGACCGTGCCGGCCGACACGCACCTTCCAGCAGCACGAGGGAGGCAAACCTGCCAGAGCCGCAAGATTTGCAGTCCAAGCTTGCCGGCCTGTACGAAGTTCCCGAGCATACAGTTGCCCGTCTGCCGGCAGATACACTCGGCGGTCATCCGTATCAGCCCCGAGCAGATCGACGGTTTCGTGAGGCAGGACGATCGGGCCCGCCCGCCAGACTCGTTCCCCGGTTTCCGGGTCGATGCGTTCAACTTCCACGCCATGATTGCGATGAGCGGCGACAAACAATCCGTCGGGGAATCGGCGAATGGCTGGCGGTCGGCCGGAAAAACTGGCCTCACCGCCAAGATCCACAGCCCAGAGTTGATGGCCGCTGTCTGGCTGAATTGCACGGATCCAGCCAGAATCATCGGCGACGACCAGCCGGGACCGCCCGAGCGGGACCGGTGCGGTCGGCCAGGGTGTCAGAGTCGTGGGTGCATCAACGATCACCCGGCCGGTGCTGCCATCGATTGTCCAGCGTCGCTGGCCAACTTGAACAACAATTCGCTGCTCATCGGCGTACAACGCCGGATTGAAACCAGACTCGCTGGCGATCGGGAGGACGCTGGTGAGTTGAGGCCGCTTGCGCGAATCGATCATCCAGTCGATCCGGCCACGCAATAAATCGATTGCTACCAGATGATGTTCGCCGTAACGCGCAATCAAACGTTGCCCAGAAAACTGCCAGGATGACAGTAACGGCCGACTGGCAAACGACTCACATCGCGGCGAAGGCTGAGATTGCTCCAGCGGGGGAATCGGATCCGCGTCCGGGAAACGCACCGTCCATTCGCAATGGCCATCGGCAAGCCGGAAGCGGCTAACCTGCCACGGACCGACGGCAATGACCGAGTCCAGCGTGGCCAGAGCGTGTGTCAACGGGCCTCCTGTCGGGATTGGCACCGCCCAGGTCGGCTGATTCTCGCCCGGTCGGTAAGCAAGTAACTGCTCTCCGTTCTGAAGCAGCAGTCGTCGCTGTGGGGGTTGCCGCTCGGCTTCCAGCCCGGGCAGCACCCCGCCACAATCGATCGGCAACAGCGGCATCGTTGCGGAATCGATGAACGGAGTGGTCTCCACAATTTCCACGGGAAGATTCAATCCCGGGAACCTGCGGATATCCTGCTCGGGCCGGGACGGAAGAAAATGAAGCGGTTTCGCTGATGATTCTGACGGCTCCTGTTCACCCCCGATGAATTCCCGGAGCCGGGTCAGTTTTCCCCGAGAATCAACGATCCAGCTCTCGGGGTCGGAATTCTTGGGCGGTTCGCCCAGTGTCCACAATCGAGCCGCAGCACGAGCACGCCAATCCTCCGGTGTTTCCGCAGTCAGAAGCTGCCTGAGAAGCTCACGAGCGTGTTCCCGCTGGCCAAAATGGATCGCCCACTCGGCTCGATCGCTCCACCATTCGGCCCGGCGTCGTGGAGCCTCTTGCGGTGCCTCGATCCGACTTTGCAATTCCGCATCGCTCCAACGTCGAGCGTCGGCTAGGGCCGCCGCCGAGCCGGGTTTTGTCTGAGCGTTCCGCCGAGGGGCAACATATCCCCAAAGTTCCGTGGGTGTAGCAACCAGCAGCACCCCGTCGGCATAAGCCAGATTGCCCCGCGCACCGGGAAGCCAGGGGAAGCGGCGGCGGCCATCCGTACTGTTCAACAGGAAAAGTCCGTCCCGTGAATTTGTTGGCCAGAGAATCAAATCCTCGGAGACAAGCCCCCGCCCGAAGGACCGCAACCACGGGTCGTCGTGGACGATCCAGCCCGCCGGTTCTCGGCTGGTGCCCGTTTGAACATCGAAGGCTCGCACTCCGCTCCATCCCGGCACTGGACCGGTCGCGTGACCGGCCAGCGTCGCAATCAATCGCCCGCGGCAGACACCAAGCAATTGCGACACCTGAAACGGGCCGACCGACCAGAGTTGCTGACCTGTCCGTGCATCGAGCGCGAAAATCTGGTCCGCATCGGCCGGTGCCAGAAAGACGCGGCCATCGTGCACGACGGGCGGTGCCAGATCTCGAGGCCTTTCGCTTCGTAATAACTCGGGCTGACGCGGGTAACGGAATCCCCACAGGGGTTCCCCCGTGTCTGCGGACAAGGCAATGGCGAGGCCTTGATCGCTTAGAAAAAAAAGACGCTCTCCCGAGGCACTTAACAAAATTAGCCGATCCGTCATTGCCGGATCCCAGGAAGCTGAGCCGACATCGCTCAGCCAGAGTGGTTGTTCCGGGGGGTCCGCGTAGGCGGCAATGCTGTAAGTGACGCGGTTTCCGAGCACCCGTGTCATCGCCGCGTAAATCCGCCCACCGATCATGACGGGACTGCCTTCCCAGCGAGCCCGTTCCCTTGGCGGCGGCAACTTCCACACCATCGTCAGGGGCTGGCTCGGATGATCCGCCGAGGTCAGGCCGACCAGGTAACTCAAGGGCAACGGACGGATGCCTGCAGCGGGGCTGCTCGACGGATGGGCAAGATCCCCGAGCCGGGCGATGATCCGGCCATCTGCGGCTGTCAGCGTGAAATCCACTCCGCGTGTCGATGGCGACTCCGAAGCGACCGTGGCCAGATGCGACAGTTCCGGATGTTGCCGTATGTCAAAGCGGCCCCGAGGTGCGCCGGTCTGGAGATCCCAGGCGGTCACTCGGACCGCATCGGCGACGTAGGCAATCTGATTCAGCACGATCGGATGAAATGCCGCGCTCGTGGCTGGCCATTGACGATCGACAATTGTCCGGTCCTTCTCGGCGACATCCGAGTCCAAGCGGACTCGCCAGGTGGGTGTCCGCGGCCAGTAATACGGCAGCCAGCCGTTGACAGCCCCGTCTCGTTCCGGCCGGCCAGCGAAGGTGGTCCATTCGCCGTTCGCCGTCGGCGGCGGAGCGATCGCTGGCGGAGCATCAACAAGTGCTTGCAGGATCTCGGCCAAGCGGCCCTCACGCCCGGCTAGCCACCCGATTGCGTGCGGATAGCGTTCTTGAAATACTTCCAGATGCCGTTTCGCTCGATCACGATCGCGTTGAGCAATTTCCGCTAAAATAATTCGGGCATGAACAGCGGCAGCGGGAGTTCGAGGATCGGGGTGCTTGGCCAGCCCGGAAGGATCCTCGGGCAACAATTGCCGCCAGAATGATTCCGCTTCCCGATAGAAGCCGCGCTCAAAGTGGAGATCGCCGAGCAACAATAATGCTTCCTCAGCGGGTTGACTGGCAAAATACCGGTCAATCAAATGCAAAGCAACACGGATATCCCGCCGTGATCGAGCGGCTTCGAGCAGTTTCCGCGCGGGAGCATCGGCCCGGGAACGATAAACCCGCAAAGATTCAGCAGGCAGTCGAGACAGCAACTGATGAACAATCGCCCGCACCGGTTGATAATGGCGGCCATCGACCGAGACAAGATCGGCTCCAGCATCGTCAAGAATCCGCTGCAATTCTTCGACGATTTCCGTCGCTTGGCCGGAAAGCAACCGTTGCTCAGCGACCCTCAACCGCTTGAGGGCCTGCGGTGATTCCCTCGGAAAACTCGGAGCATCGATCGGTGGCGATTGCGCCAGAACTCCCGGAGTCAGAACTCCGGGACATGATGCAAAGCCAAGAACGAGGACGACAACTCCATACCAGAATCCCCGAAGCATGCCGTCACCATCCGCAGTCCGGAACTACACCACTGCCACTGCTGCCATTGTTCCGGATCTGTAGGAAGGCACAAGAACTTCAATCGCTTTTTTTTTCCGAAATAGGAGCAGATGCTGATGCGTCGAATTTGCTGGTTTGTGTTGATCGCCGCCGTCGGTTGCGAGTCCACACCGCCCTCTGACTTTGCCTTTGAGCCGACGGCGTTGGTGGAATCCGTGTCGGTTTATCCTGCCCGAACCGACTGGCTGGTGGTGCAACCCCCGGCCACAGTCCCCCCAAGCTGGAATCGGTACGGCATTCCCCCCCTCAAAAGTTTGATGCTCGGCCCTGTGAATAACCCGGACCCGAAACAGTTCGAGGCTCTGAAGTCGGAACTCGGCAAGTCGATTCTGAATCCGAACGATTCGCAACAACTGCCGTTATCGGATCGAAATCAAGTGACGGCGGCCGTGGCCCAGTTGTTCGGCACTCCGTGGGCCCCGCAAGTCCCTGATCCCCCTCAGGCTGATGGCCGGGAGATCTTGAAACTGGATCCATCCACACTCCAGCACGGTGCAGTTGTGTACCGGCAGTGGTGTGTCAGTTGTCACGGCATCGCCGGAGGCGGCGACGGACCGGCAGCTGCCACGCTGTCGCCTCCGCCTCGAGATTTTCGCAGCGGGCAGTTCAAGTTCATCAGCAGTTCTCCGGTGCAAGCAGCCGGTAAGCCCCGCCGGGCCGATCTGGCCCGAACGATCCGCCTGGGGCTCGACGGCAGCGCCATGCCCGCCTTTCCGACGCTCTCCGACAGTGATCTGAACAACGTGATCAGCTATGTGATCCACCTGAGTCTGCGGGGAGAAAGCGAATTTCAGGCGCTCAAGCGGCTGATTGTCGCCTTCGAGGATGCCGATCCACCGGCAACCGAGGTTGCCGCTGCGGCCCGGAAAGCCTGGAAACAATGGCTGGACGCGGAAAGCCTGCCGATGCTTCCGCCTTCGACCTCGATGCCTGTCAACGAGTCCGCACCACCCGCGTCCCTGAACATTCCCCCCGATCCGGCCCAGACCGACGCCGACCGCCTCGCCTCGGCGGCCCGCGGCTACCGCCTCTTTGTCGATAAGAATGGTGCCGGTTGTGCATCCTGCCACGTCAATTTCGGGCGAACGCCGCAACTGAAATACGATGCCTGGGGGAATGTGATTCAACCGCGAAATCTGCTGCTCGGTTTATATCGTGGTGGACGCCGCCCAAGCGATTTATACGCTCGGATTTATGCCGGGATTACGGCTTCCGGGATGCCGTCCCACCGCCAGCTCGCTGATCAACCCGGCGAGTCCGGTGCCGATAAAATCTGGGACCTCGTCCACTTTGTACTCGCTGCCGGTCAGCCGGCCAAGCGCGCCGCCCTTCGCGAGCAGTACGGCATCGCCTGGGACTGATCTGAGAATTGGCAACAGTCTCCCCGGGGGTCATCGACAACCTCAGCGATGGCTCCGCCTTTTTCCCCTGCATCCCTTCGCCGCCGTAGAACCGCGTTCCGAGCTATTTTCCCTGGGAGTTCTGCTCATGAACTGTGGAATGACATCACTCCGTATCGGTAGGATCAATTCTTGGCTGGCTACTCTTGTGGTGGCGGCGGGATCGACGCTTGACGCCGCGGAATCTTCACCCAGTCCGCTGAGCCCGGAAGAAGCCGCACAGGGCTGGATTGCTCTTTTCGACGGAGAATCGACGTTTGGCTGGGCCATCAACGGCGAGGCAAAAGTCATCTCCGGAGTGCTTCACCTTGGCGGCAGCCAGCAAACCTCGGCCGTCACCACCAGTCGCTTTCCCGCCGTGGATCATCACGTCGATCTTGAAGTGACCGGTGCCGAGGCAACGCTTCACCTGGCCGGAATCCCAGGAAAAGTCCAGCGACTGGCTCCGGGGACTGTCGTTCGTGAGCAGATTCCTGGCCCGACTCAGCCAGGCTCTGCACGGCAGCCTGTGCGAATCCAGGTTGCTGCGGGCGGCACGGTTCGAGTCCGGAAACTGGCCGTTCGACCCCGTGTTGCTCAACCGCTCTTCAACGGGAAAAATCTTGACGGCTGGCAGATTGATCGCAGCGATCCGAAACGCTCTCAGGCGCGGTTTACGGTCACAGCAAACGGGGAATTACACGTACTCGGCGGCCCTGGCGATATCCGCACCGAGGCGCAATTTGCCGACTTTCTTCTGCAAGCCGAGGTGCGAACAGCCGGTCCGACCGTCAATAGCGGTCTGTTTTTCCGCTGCGTGCCTGGCCAGATTCAAAACGGCTACGAGTGCCAGATTCAAAACGGCTACAAAAACGGCAACCGCCGAGAGCCACTCGATTACGGTACCGGGGCCATTTATCGCCGGGCCGCCGCTCGTAAAGTTGTGGCCAATGACAACGATTGGTTCACGCTGACTGTGCTGGCAGACGGCCCCCACCTCGCAACGTGGGTGAACGGTTATCCCGTCGTGGACTGGACGGATGAACGGCCACGGGACGAGAATCCCCGCAAGGGACTACGGACCGACCCAGGCCACCTCTCGATTCAGGGTCACAGCCCGCCGATGTCTGCCGATGTCCTGTTCCGAAATATCCGGATCACACCGTTCACTTCCAAGGAAAAGTAGCCGCGCATCGCACTGGAGTGCCCGGAACGGGAAAAATTCCCGGAATCGATGAACGTGATCGTCAAGGCGGGGACCGAAACCCGAGATCGCAGAGAAACCGTTGCAAGGTTTATTTCTTGCCCCAGCCGTCGAGGAAGCCTTCCAGTTGTCGACTGCGAACAGGGTGTTGCAGTTTGCGGACCGCCTTGGCTTCGATCTGCCGTACCCGTTCCCGGGTGACTTTGAAGATCCGACCCACTTCTTCCAGTGTGTAGGTGTAGCCGTCACCCAGACCGTAACGGAGCTTGATAATTTCCCGTTCGCGATACGTCAACGTTTTTAAGACATTTTCGATTTTGTCGCGAAGCATCTCGTTTGTCGCGGCACTGACGGGGCTCTCGATGTTGTCGTCTTCGATGAAGTCGCCGAAATAGCTGTCTTCGCTTTCGCCGACCGGGCGATCTAAGCTGACGGGGTGCCGGCTAATTTTCAGCACCCGTTTTGTTTCCTCGTAAGAAATGCCCGCAGCTTTCGCGGTTTCTTCGATTGTCGGTTCCCGGCCGATTTCCTGCAGCAATTTTTTCGAGACATTACGGAGTTTCGACATCGTCTCGATCATGTGGACGGGGATGCGGATGGTGCGAGCCTGATCGGCGATGGCGCGGGTAATTGCTTGGCGGATCCACCACGTGGCGTAAGTGCTGAATTTGAAGCCCCGGCGATACTCGTACTTGTCCACCGCCCGCATCAACCCGGTGTTCCCTTCCTGGATCAGATCCAGGAAACTGAGACCACGGTTGCGGTATTTTTTCGCAATGGAAACCACCAGCCGGAGATTGCCGCCAGACAGTTCCCGCTTCGCTTGTTCGTACTCAGCAAAGCGTTGCTTCATAATCTGAACGCGGCGGCGAAGCGAACTCGGCTCTTCCAGGGTGATTAACATCAAATCTTGCAGTTCTTTTTCGAGATTGCTGCGCTCTTCCTTGGCCGCCCGGTTCCCCCGCAGCTGCTGGATTTGCTGTTCCAGCTCGTCCATCCGTTCACTGATTTGCTCAAGCTTTTTCATCAACGGCTGGACTTTCTGGGTCCGGATCGACAGTTCTTCGACAAGGGTCACTGTCTTCCGCCGCCGAGCTTTCAAGCGTTTGCGAATGATTTCCCGTTCCTCTTCGCTAATGCGTTCATCCGTGAGACGCTGGAAATCCTCGACATTTTGCTCCATTAGCGGTTCCAAGGTCCGCAAATTGTGCGGCATCCGTTGCAAAATGTTGTGTTTTTCCAAGTTTTCGGTTTGCGAAACTTTGACGGTGCGATCGAAGGGCAGATCGCCAGTATGAACCCGTTTCAGAGTTTCAAAGACATTCCGGAGGGCGTAATCGCATTCCAGAACTTTCCGCCGAAAACGGCGGCGGGTCACTTCGATTTTCTGCGCCAGCTGAATTTCTTTTTCCCGTGTCAGCAGCGGGATCTCTCCCATCTGCGTCAGATACATACGCACGGGGTCGTCAATATGGCGGCCATCGCCATCGTTATCTTCCGTAAATGGCAAATCACCATCCACCAGCAGCGATTCTTCGCTCAGGTTGACGGCATCGGTTTCATCGACTTCATCGGCATCGATCAGGCTGATCCCGTTGTTCTCAAGGATTTCCTGAATCTCCGCAAGCCGCTCTGGCTCCGAAAGTTCCGGAAGCGCGGCGTTGACCTCGTCGAACGTGAGAGAGCCGGTATGTTTTCCCTTTTCCACCAGGGATTTCAGTATCTCATCGTTCTTCCAGTCCATTCCTTTCCCTCCGCGCTTGGTGAGTGGCCGGTTGCTCAATCGGGCAATCAACGCCCCGCATACCGGCCGCGTCGTCCGTAACGCCCACACTTTGCTTCACACGCTGACATCTCACGTCGACGCCGCGACCACGATAGCCACGGTTCCGTTTCATCTACAGCATCGAAGCGTCGTGCCCGGACCGTCCCCTGACATCGTTTCCGTCTTCTGATTCACACAATGCCTTATCGAGCTACGGAACGCTGTGGCAGTTGCGATTGCAAACGCCTGAGAAGCTCGCGGGCTTGATTTTGATCCACCGCCCCGGAACTCAGTTGCTCTTTGAGTGCCCGAGTTTCGGCCTCGGTTTGTTCCGCGTCGAAGCGCCGAAGTAGTTGCTGGAACCATTCCGATCGCTCGCTGATTTTCTCTCCCACCTCTCGAAAATCCATGGCGACTTTCGCCAAATCGGGGCGATCCAGTAACCGGACACGCAACGCGTCAATATCCGGTCGTTCGCCTCGGTCGTAAAGATCATACAGTTCTTCAAGCAGCCTTCGCAGCCCAGAATGCGTGATACGGCTCGGACTGATCGCTTTCGCTGCCTCGGCCACCAGGACAGGTTCAGCCAGGAGTAGTTCTAGCAGTTGACGTTCGATCGGGCGGGGCCGACTGCTATTCGGGACAACGGCTGTCGCTGCCGAAACAGCGGCTGTCAGACTGGAACTCGCTTGCCGTGATGACCGCTGCTGCCGCAACTCACCGAACCGAGCCCAGACGGTTTCTTGCCGCAACCCAAAGCGGTGAGCTAGCCGGGTAATGATCAGTTCCTGGCGAACTTGCCCTGCCTGGTTGGGAACCCGTGGGGTCAACGCCATGACGCCGAGAATCGCATCGACGATCCGCCGCGAACCATCGACCGAATGCATCGATTGCTGTTGCAACAACTGATTCAGCTTGAATTCCAGCGCATCCTGGGCGGCGGCCAGAAGCCGCTGGAACTGTTCGGGGCCGCCGGGCTGGCAGAGCAAATCGCAAGGATCCAAGCCATCGGGCAACGCCGCAATCGCCAGTTCAACATCCTGACTGACAAACAACTCCAGGGCACGATCCACGCCGGTAGCACCACCAGAATCGCCATCAAAAACAAGAATGACTTTCGGAACGTACCGCCGAAGCTGGGTTACATGCCGCACACTCAAAGCCGTGCCCATCGTGGCAACGACATTGGCAATCCCGGACTGGTGGGCCATAATCACGTCCGTGTAGCCTTCGACCACGACGAGAACACCAGCCGCCGAGCCTGGGTGCCTGGCGAGATCCAAACCGAAGAGGAGGTCGCTTTTGTTAAAAAGAGGTGTGTCCGATGAATTGTAATACTTCGGGCTGCGGGCAGCGAGGGCCGAATCAGGTAAAATCCGGCCACCGAAACCGACCGTCTGTCCACGCACATCCCGGATCGGGAACATAACTCGGTCGCGAAATCGGTCGTAGTAGCCGCGATCTTCACCTCGGGGTGCGATTAACCCCACCTGTTCCAGCAGCTCCAGCGAAATCTGTTCCCGCCGGGCCAACTGAACCAGCCAATCCCCAGCGATCGGGGAAAATCCCAGCCCGAATTGACGAACCATCGCCCCGGCCAATTTCCGGGAACCGATGTACTGACGGGCTTGAACACCCAGCGGGCTTTCAAGCAGACACTGCTGATACTGTTCTTGCGCCCACCGCATCACCTGCAGCAACCGTGCCCGAGCTTGATCTTCCGGACGTGCCTGTTCCGGACGAAGTTCAATCCCGGCTCGCTCGGCCAGCATTCGCAGGGCTTCGCCGAAACTGACTTTGTCCATGTTCATCACGAAATCAAACACATCCCCCCGGGCCCCACAGGCCCAGCAACGGTAATTCTGATAATTCCGATCGATCGTTAAGGAAGGATGGGTGTCGTTATGGAATGGACAAAGGGCTTTATAACTTTTCCCTGCTGGATGAACCGGGATATATTCCGCCACCACATCAACGATGTCGTTGGCGGACTTGACCGTTCGCTTGAGTTCCACCGAAACGGGCGGCACGATACACCTGCTCGAGGGATCAGACCTGAGAAGCCGAAACACGGCCAAGGTAACTGGCAAATGCCGGCTGCGTCGTACTCTCTTTCCAAAGCGGCAGGTCAGTCTCTCTGTGGGAATTCGAGTCGCGGCTCTCTCTCAATTTCGCACACTAGCATCCGCTCGATCGCTTCTTCCGCTGAACGCCGAATCACCCTGAACCACGGATGAAGAAGATTCCACTGAACTTCAGCATTCCGAATGATCAATTATTCACCAGCGTCTGCAATCAAGCCTTGCCTTCGAGCAAAATCAAGAAACAGTCGTGCATCAATCCATTGATGCCTTGTTAATTATAAGGGACTGCGAAAACCCGTCAAGCGAACCGACCTCCACCTCGATTCCGTCCCGCTGATCGTATTCTATCTCCAAACGTGCAATACCACTGCTGACATGGAATTAAGCCCGGTAAGAAATATTCTCCGTCGCTGCTTTAACCGCTACGGCAGGCATCCCCTGCCTCCGGGTTTCTCGAGCCGACCCCTGCGTTGTGCCGGACTCTCGTAGCGAAAAAATCTCTCGTCCGGAATCCCGGAGGCGTTACGACGCTGACCGGCGGATCACCTTTCACACGCCGGTTTCCGATTTCAGACGCCGCGCCGCTTCGCTGGCGTCCCAGTATCGGGGATGACCTTGATAAGCGGTCACCATCTCATAATAGCGAATGGCGCTGGGAATCTGCTTGGCCGCCTCATACGCGCGAGCCAGATGAAATAATGTGTCGGCACCACTTTTCTGGTAATCACGGAACGTCTGAAAACAAGCGATCGCCAAATCTGGCCGCTGATATTCTTCCAGATAAAGTTCCCCGAGCAACCGGTGCGCCAGATACCAGGCGTCCTCATCTTCCCCCGAGCCGCGGGGCTGCTCTCGCAGATCTTCCAGCCGCTGCACGGCTGCGTCCCGCTCGCCTTTACGTAATAGCAACCGCGCCTCGGCCAGCATCGCGGCTTGGCTTTCCGGTATCACCGCCCGGACCAAGCGAACAAGGTGCAAGCCCCAGTCCAGCGTATCCAGATCAACTTCCTTGGCCTCGAGCACCTGCCGTGCTTTCGCCAAACAATACGCCGAATCAAACCAGGAGCGGACTTTGTCCCGGACCGAGGCGATCCGGTCAATATCCACCGAATAATAGTAGCTATCCTTTTTTGCCAACAAATCGGGATCGTTTTTCGCATAAAGCAGCGCACGTTCGGTAATCAACATGGCGTTGAGCGGATCGCCGTTCAAAGCGTGCAGTTCCGCCAGCCGACGCAACGACTCCACATCCTCGGTTCCCGCTTCGATGGCCAGTCGGAAATCGGCCACAGCCGAGGCATAATCTCCAGCAGCCGCGGCACGAGCCGAGAGCCGCTTCAAGCAGGCCACATAGATCGCACGCTGTTCCGGCGTGAGTTGTTTCGGCCCGACTTGCAACCCGGTGCGTTTGACTTGCTCCAAATATCCCTGAGCCGCGGCTTGATCCTGCCGGGCCTCGGCGATGTCGGCGAGTTTCTGAAAAATTGCGGGCCCATGCTCGGGCAGGCCTCTCGCTGCGATCCGTAAATACGCCATGCCCCGGTCGAGCTGCTGTGGCTCCGGATCATCGACCAGAGCCCAGCCGAGCTGTTCCACGGTGTCATAATCGAAGAACGCCAACGGTTCTGACCCGGTTCCAGCCGTTGCCAGATATTCCGCCTCGGTCAGCCCCGCATAAAGCCAGCGTTTCAATTCGCTGGCGGCGGGATCATCGGGGGAACGTTGTTGTTGCCGCTCCACGGCTCGGATGGCTTCCATCCGCCGGCCCGGTTTCCGCAGTTCTCCCTCCCCCAAGCGTTTCTCCAGTTCCGGATGCAGCCGCAAGGCCAGATTCCAAGCATCGAAGAGCACAGCCGTCCGCGCTTTGCCAAACTTCGACTCCTGCGGGTCAAGCAATTCCGAAAGAATCGCCGCGGCTTCATCGAACTGCTTGGCATGGGTGAAAGCCACTGCCCGCAAATACGCCACTCGCGCGAATGCTTCGGGCCGGTGCCTTTCCACCACGGCGAGCATCCGCAACGCTTCCTCGCGCTCAGTCGGGCGAGGCGGCCGGTCACCGATGAGAATTTCCGAGGCTTTCTCCAGACAAAAATCAAGCGGCAGCAGCCCTGCCGTGGCCTCGTCTAAGTGAGTTACGTCCACTTTTTTCAGCAACGCCCAGAGACCTTGCGAAGCCAACTCGTTTCGCGGATTGAGCTTCAACGCTGCTGAAAAACTCAACAAGGCGTCCGGAATCCGCCCCAGGGAAAGATAGCCGTATCCCCGCAGGCAATGTTTGAACACACGCAAGCCCGGGAGAATCCGTGTCGAATAAACAAAATACAGCGAGACCGGCAACAACAGCACCGCTTTGTTCCCCAGGAGGGGAATCGTCTCTTCCAGAGCGAGCAGGTACAACCCCAGACCAAGAAACGCGGAAATCGCCGCGATTTCGACTTCCGATTCCTCGGCCTCACCGCAAAACGTGAGCAGATAAAAGAATGGCAAACCAAGCAGGATCGTGATCCCCAGCTGTTGCTGCGCTTCCCGGGTGGCAAAACTCGGCAACTCGACCAGATATTGGAACCCCAGCACCATTAGAAGCACGCCGACCACAAATCCCAGGCCGAATCGCCAACGCCAATCCGGGATTTGACGCAACTGATAAAACCCGAAGCCGAGCAACGCTCCCCCAACCGCACACCAACCTAGCCACGCCCGTTCCGGCGGCGGATCCGTTTCTAGCACCAGCCCCAACCCCAGCCCGCCCACCAGCCCAAGATAAATCACAAACGGGCTATCCAGCAGCACCAGCAGTAAAAACCCCAGGGGATTTCGGCCCGGACGATAACCACGCAGCCATTGCTGAATCATTCCGAGAACGATTCCCAGCAGCAACCCCACCATCACCCAGGCGACCACCCGCCCGACCGCCGAGGCAAAAGGCTGAATCAACGCCAGGTAGGCCCACAGCCCGAGAAACAGCCCCTTTGTCACATACTCACGGAGAACAACCGTCATCACTGATCGGCCCCAGAGATTCAAGCAGAGTTGTCGCAATCGCCCCGGTAAGATCCCCTGTCATCACTTCAGCGTATCGCTGAAGCCAGTGCCCTGCAAGCAGAGCCCTCGCAAGCCCAGGCGTGGCTACCGATCCTCCGGGCCGCCGGCGCAGGGCACCGCCCGCCGCTAACGATTCCTCATCGGTTCCTCATCAAGAAGCCGGATCTCACTGCAACCACCCGAGCGATCCAAGTGATCCCCCCGGCAAAATGAAAAAGTTCCGAAATCTAGTACACTTCGGCACCTCTCAACGATATATTTTCGCACGTCGGCCGAGACGATAGGCGTTTCGGATCGAAGTCTGTGTCTTCTTTTTGGAGTAGCTCAACGATGTTGCGGATTGCTGCTCGGATGATGGTATTCATGGCCGGTGTGGTTGCCGTGGCTGGGATCGCCAGCGGACTGTCCGCTCAGGACAAGGGGCCGTCGATCAAGCAAATCATGAAGGCGATGAACGGGCCGAAGGGATTTGTTGCCAAGACGGTCGATGCCGGGAAAGCGGGCAACTGGGACGAGGCAGCGAAGTACGGCTCGAAAGCTGCCGAATGCGCAGCGGCGCTGGGCAAAAACACCCCGAAGAAAGGTGATGCCGCTTCCTGGGAAATGCTGACCAAGAAATATGCTCAAGTCGGTGCCGACATTGAAGCTGCCGCCAAGGCCAAGGATCTGGACAAGCTGCAAGATGCCGCCAAGACATTCGGCGCGGCTTGCAAGAATTGCCACTCCATGCACAAGTAAACTCTTCGCGGGGGTCGTGCTGCACTGCACGACCCCGTTCCCAGGCTTCCGGCCACCACCACCTTTTCTCGATTGCCAAATCCCTACAGATTGGCACCCCATTGCCCACCCTTCTGGCGATTTCTCAACATTGTCCACGCTTTCCGTCTTACCGCCGGATAAACTGGCATCAGTTCTCTCGCGGAGATCAGGTTGGCACCTGACGAACGATCTTCCATTACCCTTGAGGTTCAGGAGCCTGTTGTAATGCCGGTTAAGCACATCCGTGTCGGTATTGTCAGCATAGGATTTTCCTTAGCGATCATCGGAACAATGTCTTTGAAGGCAACTCCGGCCGCTGATGAAACGTATTCGATCGAAGAAATCATGGAATATAACCACAGCGGCAAAAAAGCGCTGACCAATAAAGTGACGCTCGCCGTCCAAGCTGGTAAGTGGGATGAGGCACTCCCAGCAGCAAAGAAGATGAAACTGCTCGGGGCAGCGCTCGGCAAAAATCCCTGCCCCAGCGGTGATGCCTCGAGCTGGGAAAAACTGACGATGCGATACGCCGAACATACCGCGGCGATTGCTGCCGCGGTCGAAAAGAAAGATGCCAAATTAGCAACGGCCGCGATTGCCACACTGAAACAGTCCTGCAAAACCTGCCACGATGCCCACCGTTAACCGCGGCCTATCTTCAGACGCAACCTCCTACATCCACTGCTTCTGTGCACTGACGAGCCCCAGCTCGCCGGCGGAAACGCCCCCGGTCAGTTTCGCTGACCGGTCCCGATCGACGCCAATACCATAATCTCATGGCTTCAGGTCACTCCCCGAGGACTGCCATGCACCGGATTGTCTTTGTTCAAGGTGGCGGCGTCGGCTTCGACCAGGAAGAATCACTCCGTGAACTGATCCAGGCTACCGGGATTCCGCTCAGTCTGGAAACGGTCCCGGCCGGCCGCGCCGCCACGGAACAGGGACTCGATCCTCTCCCCGCCGCTACACTCGAGGCTGTTCGCAAAAGCAGCGTTGCCTTGAAAACGAAATTACTCCCTCCGCGGATTCGCACCGAGCTCAAGGATCATCCCGAAGCTAATCCGAATGTCGAATTTCGGCGGCAGCTCGGACTTTATGCCTCGGTGCGGCCAGTGCATAACCTGCGGGGTCTGCCGAGCCGATTTACCAGCGTCAATTTCCTGCTCGTTCGTGAAATTACCGAAGATTTATACGCCACCACCGAACATGAAATCGTCCCAGGGGTCGTGCAAAGTTTCAAAATCGTCACCGAATCGGCGTGCTTGCGATTCTTCCGCTTTGCCTTCGAACTCGCCAAACGACAGGCCCGAAAAACGGTGCACTGCATCCACAAAGCCAACATTCTGAAAATGGCCGACGGTCTTTATCTCGATTGCTTTCGCCGCATTGCCCAGGACTATCCCGAAATCACTGCCAAGGAACTGATTGTGGATAATGCCTGCATGCAAATGGTGAGCCGACCGCAGCAATTCGATGTGGTCGCCTGCGGGAATTTGTACGGCGACTTGCTCAGCGATCTTGGAGCCGGCCTTGTCGGCGGGATCAGTGCCACAGCAGCGATTAACCACGGCGATGCCATCCGTGTTTACGAAGCCGTCTATGGCACCGGCCATGAATCGGTTCCGCCGGGCACAGCAAATCCCCTGCCCCTGTGGCTCCCTGCCATCGAGCTTCTCCGCGATCTCGAAGAATCCACGATCGCAGAACGCTGGCTGCAAGCCATCGAGACCGTGATGCTCGCCGGCACCGTCCGCACCCCGGATCTTGGTGGCAACGCCAGCACCCGAGAATTCACCCTCGCGGTCGCCGATGCCATGATCAATCCCCCTTCGCCAGGACGATCCTGATCGGGGAAGATTCGCCAACTTCACTGCTGGCATCCGAGAAGGATGACGATGATCGGCATCGACCAAGCCAATGCCGTTCTACCGCCAGATACACTCCCTCAGAGTCGCGCAACGAATCAGCGATCATCATCAGTCGTTCCCAGCACGGATGCAGCCGACCGCTTTTGTCGCAACTCCGTCGAGGAGATGTCGGCACGAAACTCCTGCTCCGACAGTGGCAGGAACAGTGCTTGAAACGGTCTTGCCACGACTGCGGGATCCCAGCAGTGGAATTGTCCATCCGCCGTCAATCGACCAGCGACCAGGATTCGACACCGCAACTCCAGAAGCTGCTGCAATGCCTGATCTCTCGCCCTCTCATCGGCATGATAATATCGCTTCTCCACGAGACGAATGGCTGTGTCATACCCGAGGACAAAGGTGCAACCCGGAAACAATGTCGCCTTATCGATAAAGCGAGGCGCTCGTGTCACCCAGATCGGAGCAATGCCGATAAACTGCTGCAATCGCCGCTCGAGTTCGGCTGCTTGCAGTTCCGGCTTATCCACATTGAGGATGCTCAGTTCGAAATGGACCGGGGTTTTCAGTCGCTGCTCGGCAATCAGCCGCAACCGGCGGTGTCCCTCGTGCAAGGGATTGAATGAGCCCGGATACAGTGCCAGCGGTCGCGAAGCGGCCGCCACCCTCTCACCCGAAAGCAATTGACAGAAACAAATTTCCGGCTTGAATTCGGCCTGGGAATCAGCCGCCGCAGGAACCTCCCGAGCGTTCATAACCTGCATTTTCCCGAGCAGAATCAACAAAGGCAAGAATCCCACGACCGAGGGCAATCCCTAGCAGATCAATCACCACGTCCCGGATGCTCCCAGTTCGCTGAGGAATGAATGTTTGGCCGATTTCCGTCCCCGCGGCATGCAGAAACAACAGGATCATCAGTGCCGCTCGGCCGCGACGGGAGGAAATCAAGATGCCGCCGCTGAACATCAACAGTGTATATCCGAGCAAGTGGGCTGACTTGGCCAGGCAAAAAACCAGCCCCGGCCACAACGACTGAAGTTCGCCTGCCATCGCCGGCGGCAGCGGCTGAGGTTGCAGCAACTTCCAGGTAAACATGGCCAGGAATAAGACAAAGATCAGCCCGGCCACGCCCCGTGCCGCCGCGGTGCGGAGCCGATCGGCGACACGTGTCACCGGGGGTTCGCTCCAAGTTCCCGAAGTTTGTTCCGGAGAAACCGGGCCCGCGCCGCATTCCGTTCCTCGCCATCGAGCGGCATCCCCATCAATTTTTGCAAGTGTGCCGCTTGCGTTTGAATAAACAACTGATTGACGATGTTGGCGGGGATTTCCTCGACGAGATGCAAGTTCATTCCCAGGCGAACCGCGGAAAGCAGTTCCATCGTTTCCTCGGAAGTGATCATGGTCGCACTGCTGAGGGTGCCGAGCGCCCTGGCGACCCGATCCTGTTCAGCTTGCCGGCGCTCGCGAAGCAGCAATTGCCGAGCTTGCCGCTCGTATTGCAAAATCATGGCAATCACTTCGCGGATTTCCGCCAGAATGCGCGACTCGGATTTGCCGAGGGTCACCTGATTTGAAATTTGATAAAGATCGCCACTGGCCCGGCTGCCTTCGCCATAAAGGCCGCGAACCACCAGGTTGATTTTTTGTAACGCCCGGAAGACTTTTTCGATCTGTTTGGTAATTCCGAGGGCAGGTAAATGCACCATCACACTGGCACGCATGCCGGTGCCGACATTTGTCGGGCAAGCGGTCAAATAACCAAATTGTTCGTGGAACGCGTAGGCGAGTTTGCTTTCCAGCCCGTCATCAACACGGTCGATCACCGTCCACGCTTCTTCCAGGGCAAGCCCGCTGCGGAGAACTTGCAATCGGAGGTGATCTTCCTCGTTGACCATCACCGACACCGATTCGCGTTCATCGAAGGCAACGCCGCGGGGGCCTTCGAGAACGTTGGCCAATTCACGACTCACAAGTTGTCGCTCGACCAGAAATTGTCGATCGAGGGGCGGCAAATTGGCCACCGGCACGTACTGGACCGGGCAGCCGAGATCGACTTGATTGAAAACCTCCCGCACCCGCGACTCGATTTCCGCTTTCTGATGCAGCGTCGCTCGGCTGGTAAACGGATAGTGGGCGATGTTCCGAGCCAGTCGGAGGCGGGTGGACACCACCACATCCGATTCCGGACCTGTCCCCTTGAGCCATTCACCGAGATTGGGCAGGAGGCTATCGAGGTTCATCCGCGGTTTCCTTGTGCCGAATCCGATCGCGAATGCGGGCAGCTTCTTCAAACTGCTCGGCCGCAATCGCCGCGGCCAGTTCCGTCCGGAGCTGATCCAACTCGGCAATTCGCGACTCACGCCAGGTGGCATGGCGGGGCGTTTTCCCTTGATGCACGACATTCCGATGGATCCGCTCCAGCAACGGCAACAATGCCGGGCGGAACGCTTCATAATCGTCCGGGCAACCCAGCCGACCCTGAGCCCGGAACGCTGCATAGCTCAGCCCGCAGGTCGGGCAAACCAGCGAGCTTGTGTCGGTTTCCTGCACCCCCGCAGGCACCATGATCAGAGATATCAGGGCTTCGAGATTTAACGGTACGCCTGTCGAGGTCGCCGGGATTAACTCTTTCTTCCGCGCACACTCCTCGCAGAGATGAAGCTCATGCTTTTTCTTATTCACAATATCCGTGAGATGCACCGTTGCAGGTTGCTTTCCGCAGCTTTCACAGAGCACAGGCATCGCTCACCCACTGACATCGTTCCTGTGACAGCGGCCCTTGGCAAAGGGCATCGAACAGTTCCACCAGAACCTTCACTGATACTCTTCAAGCTGTTTGATCCGATCCCGTAAGCGGGCCGCTTCTTCGTAATCTTCTTCAGAAACTGCCGCTTGCAGTTGTTTGCGTAACTGGATTAACTCCAGTCCCAGGGATCGTGTGGTTGGTCGTCGCCGTGGCGTTTTCCCGAGATGTTTCATATCGCCATGAATACTTTCCAGCAATGGCAACAATTCTTCTCGAAATTCATCATAATCATGCGGGCAGCCAAGCCGGCCTGTGTTCCGAAATTCCACGAACTTGATGCCGCAGACACTACACTGCTTCGCTCCAGGATCGCTGGTAGTCTCAAACTCTTTTCCCTGATAGGACTTCGCCGTCGATGTTTTCTTGGCTTCCGTTTCGTAAAGATACTTCTTCGCACATTCTTCGCACAAATGCAATTCTTCAAACTTCTCGTCGCCGAGAACTTCCGTAATATGGCGAGTCGCTTGCTTGGGGCATCGTTGACATTTCATGGAAACAACTCGGGAATGCCTCGGAGCCTACTCGATCCTGATTTCCTAGGAAATTCAGGCAGAGAATGCAAACTCTCATCCATCATAGCAGCCTTCTCAGCCCGGAGTAAAAGCAAACGCGGACGATTCTCGAAAACGGAGCCATATTCCAGACTCTTAACTCTTACAAGTTCTGATTCTTGTCTGGAGTCATCCGAAGGAACAACTCCCGCAGCGACAGGCGGAACCCCGGCAACACCGGCTCGCCTGTCAATACCCCATCGCCACCAATACAAACCCCCTCGTCGTCACTCCGATACACCCA